>Ga0066695_10000920_pt1 | contig 10683 bp, 6 predicted proteins | sample GraSoiAngelo_144_FD_66452 | JGI IMG/M metagenome (GOLD analysis project Ga0066695, IMG submission 66452) | Grasslands soil microbial communities from the Angelo Coastal Reserve, California, USA - 14_1009_02_40cm | ecosystem: Environmental > Terrestrial > Soil > Grasslands | place: USA...
TGGCAGGCCGCTCGAACACGCCGTCGCCACGAGCAACAGGGTCGCGGAGAGCACACCGGCGGACCTCGACCCTCTTCCCGGTCGACGCGGGTCGCCTCGCATCCGGGGAACCTATCTCATGGCCTGGCCTCTCCGCGCTCCTGCATGGAGGACGGCCCGGGGGACGGGAAGCGAGGAAGGACGAGTGGGGCGAGAGGCGGTTGGGAGAAGTCGAACTCGGCTTGCAGGTCACCGAGGACGGGAGCTGCCTCGCGCACGTCGGGGCGTGGATCCGGCCGGCCGTCGGTGGCCGGATCCAGGCGTGCCCCGTTCAGGAAGTCGTCCTCGATGAACTTCAGGTACGCGTCGAACGACAGGGTCTGGTGGTCGATGAACCCCGGTCGCGCGTACGGGCTGATGACCAGGCCCGGCACCCGAAGGCCGTAGCCCGCACCGTCGACGACCGGCGGGACCACGTGGTCGTAGAACCCGCCCCAGTCGTCCCACGAGAGGAAGATCGCGCTGCTCGTCCAGTCGGGTCCTTCCATCACCGCGTTCACCAGCCTGGTGACCCAGGCCTGACCCGCGCCGATTGACGCGGGCGGGTGTTCGCTCACCTCGCCGTTCGGAACGATCCACGAGACCGCCGGCAGGGTGCCGGTCTGCGCTGCCGCCAGGAACTCCCGGACCGGCTGGATGTTGCCGAGCTGGCCGTCTTGGTGCACGGTCTGGAACTCGGGCAGCGGGTTCCAGATCTCCGGGGTGCCCACCCCTTGCCGCTGGGGGGCGCAGAACATCGCGTCGTCCTCGCAGTCGGGCTGTGTCCCGGGCGCCACGTAGTAGGACCAGCTCACGCCGGCCTGGTGGAGCAGGTAGGTGATGTCCGTCCATTGGTACGGCGTCGGGTCGTTGGCCGGCTCTTTCTTCTTGTACGGCTTCGCATACAGGTCCGTCCGGCACGACTGGACCTCGTCGGGGACCGGGCACGACGCCGACCAACCGGAGACCATGGCCAGATGGGCGGGAAGGCTCCAGGACGCGACGGGCTCGAACATATGGTCCTGCAGGACGAAGTGCTGCGCGTATGCCCAATAGTTCGGGATCTCGCGGGCGTCGTGCCAACCCATGGCGTCGGGCTGCCCCTTTCGCCCCACGTACTGCGTGCAGTCCGGGCTGAAGGGATTCTGCGCGCAGAAGCCGTGGCGCCCTTCCAGCGCGCTGGCCACGAACCCGTCCATCCGGCCGCCGTCGATGTCGGCCATGGCGTCCGGGTAACCGTGGGGACCACCCTCGTTGACGAGGGATGGATCGTGGAACGGCGAGACACACCCGCCGGCCTGCGGGTCGGGGACGCAGACGGTCGGGCGTCCATTGTCCATGGGGATCCCGTCGGCGCCGGGATAGGTCCCGAAGTACGAGTCGAACGACCGGTTCTCCTGCATGATCACGATTACGTGACGGATCGTGTGGATGCCGCCCGTCGCCTCGGCCCGGCCCTGGAGGTGACCCTCGGCCACGGCCGCGCAGGCCCCGGCCACGACGGCGAGGGCGGCCACGAGCGCGAAACGGCGGAGGGATCCCACGGGATTCGGCAGTCATTCGACCGAAGGCGGAGCAAGGTTCGGCTCCCCGCCCCACCCGGTCGGGCATGATGGCGTGGATGGCCGGCCGCACTGGACCCCCCGAGGCGCGGCTGGCCCGGCGCCTGCTGCTGGTTGTGGGTGCCTCATACCTGGTTGCGCAGCTCCTGCTGTTCTCCCACAGCCGGGCGCCGTCGTGGGATGAGGCCATCTACCTCTCCCAGGTGACGCCGGGCGTCCATGCGATCGCGTTCGCCCCCTCGCGAGCGCGCGGCATCTCGCTCCTGGTCGCGCCCATCACGATGGCCGGAGGGTCGGTCGCGGCGGTCCGGCTGTTCCTGGCCGCCCTGTCGTCGGTCGCCCTCGGTGCGAGCTTCCTCCTGTGGGTCCCGGCCCTCGGTCTGGGCGCGCCGGTCGCCGCGTTCGTCTTCGGCTTCACGTGGCTGGGGCTGTTCTACGGCTCGGAGGTCATGCCGAACCTGTGGGCCGCCTTCCTGGCGGTGGCGGCTACCGGAGCGTTCGTCCGTCGGGTGGAGGACGGCGAGCGGTGGGGCGCGGTGGCGGCCGCGGCGCTGGTCGGCCTGATGGCATTGGTCCGGCCGGCGGATGCCCTGGTGCTGAGCGGGGCGCTGGCGCTGTACGTCCTGCTGTTCCGCCGGTCGTCGAGCCGCGCATTGGTGTGGCTGGGCGCGGGGCTGGCCAGCGGATGGGCGGCCTGGCTCGTCGAGATGTCCGTGCGCTTCGGGGGCCCGGGGAAGGCGCTGCGCGAGGCCGCCGCCCTCGGGCATCTGACCACGCTCGGGGTGGGGGAGCGGTTGCTCCAGAACCTCGCGCTCACGAACGGGCCGACCATCGGCCCGGAGGCGCACGCCCGGGTGCCACTCGCCGGCGCGCTGTGGTGGGGGACGACGGCGGCCCTCGCCGTCGTCGCCATCGTTCGAACGCGCTCCTCGCCGAGGCGAGGAGCGGTCGTCTGCGCCGTCGCGGCCGGCTCGGCCCTGGCCGCCGAGTACCTGGTGCTCGTATCGGGCCTCGCGCCACGGTTCCTGCTCCCGGCCTACGCCCTGCTCTCGCTCCCGGCGGCCGTCGGCCTGATCTGGCTCCTGACCGGCGGAACCCCTCGTCGGATCGTTGGGGCCGCCGCCGTGGCCGTCCTCGCCGGATTGACCGTCTGGCAGGTGGCGACGGCTCGCACGATCGGGACCGACGCGGCGGCCGCCCGCGAGAAGGTCGCCGCCGTCGGAGGCGAGGTGCGTCGGCTCGCGGCCGGCCGGCCATGCGTGGTCGCCAGCTCCGCCGGCTTCCCTCAAGTGGCGTACGCGTCGAGATGCGGGGGACGAGGCCTGGCGGGGACCGATGTGGCGTCACTCGCCGCGCTCCGTGAGTCCGTTCCGCCGAGCGAGCAGCTGTTCGTCGTGCTTCCGACGCCGCCCCCGGCCGGCTCGCCGCTCGCATCGGCACCGGCCGCCTCGGTGGAGGGGTGGTTCGTGTTCGAGCTCCCCGCGGGCTGACGGCCCCGACCCGGTTGTCGGCGACGCTGTGGCAGGATACGCCGATGGTTCGGCTCGGGATCACGGGGGGGCAGAAGTGACCGACCGCTCGACGAGGTGGATGGATCGATCGTTCTCCCGCCGGCAGCTGCTGCGAGGCGTCGGGCGGGGAGGGATGGGAGCAGCCGCGGCCGCGTTCCTGGCCGCGTGCGCCGGCAAGCAGACGCCTGTCGCCGCTCCCAACACGCTCCCGCCCCTCGCCCACCAGCTCACCGTGGCCCAGTGGCCCTTGTACATCGACCGGGCGAAGGGCGGGCATCGGCCAACGCTCGAGGCCTTCCAATCCAAGTACGACATCGACGTGACGTACCGCGAGATCATCAACGACAACCAGGATTTCTTCGCCAAGCTCGTCCCGCTGTTCCAGGCCAACCAGCCCACCGGATGGGACCTCATCACCCTCTCCGACTGGGTGGTCACGCGGATGAACCGGGGCGGGTGGGTCGAGGAGCTCCACCACGACCGCCTCCCGAACGTGGAGGCCAACCTCCTGCCGGCGTTCAAGGATCCCATCTACGACCCGGGCAACGCGCACAGCGTGCCGTGGCAGGGCGGGATCACCGGCATCGCCTACAACCCAAAGCTCACCGGCTTCGAGCTGAAGCGGTTCGCCGACCTGTGGGACCACCGGCTGGCCGGCCACGTCGGCATGCTCACCGAGATGGTGGACACGATGACCCTGACCCTGCTGATGCTGGGGGTGGATCCGCAGAAGGCGACGATCGACGACGCCGCCCGAGCGCAGCAGAAGCTCATCGAGCAGCGGGACGCTGGGGTCGTGCGAAAGTATTACGGGCAGGATTACACCGACGCCATGGTGGCCGGAGACACGTGGGCCACGATGGCCTGGTCCGGTGACGTCTTCTACTACAAGTACCTCGGTGGGGCGCCCGACCTCGAGTTCGTCGTGCCCGAGGAGGGCGGGGTCATCTGGGTGACACCCATGGAGATCCCGCGGTTGGCCGAACACCCGACCGATGCCCACCTGTTCCTGGACTGGTTCTATCAGCCCGAGATCGCGATGCAGGTCACCGACTGGGTCCTGTACATGACGCCGGTCAAGGGCGTGCAGGAGCTCATGGCGCAGAAGGCCCGGGACTCAAAGGGCGGGACCCGGCGCTACTACGAGACCCTTTCGCGGAGTCCGCTGCTGTTCCCGCCGGACGACCCGTCGGAGGCGAACCTGTACGAGTACAAGGCCCTGTCCGAGGAGGAGTTCCAGCAGTACTTCGACCTGTTCAACCAGGTCACGGAGGCCTGAGCCGGGTCAGACCGGCTGGAGCTCGCGCCGGCCCTTGCGGATGTATTCGCGCCAGTACTCCTGCCCCTCTTCGGGCAGTGTGTAGATGGGGTCGTAGTACGGATACTCGCGTGAGAGCGCGTCGGGGTCGTCGAACTCGATCCCCGTGCGGTAGTTCTTGGTCCAGTAGGAGATCCCCCGGGTCCGGTCGTAGTTCTTCGCCATGTGGACCCACCGCTTGCCGACGAACGGCACGTCGCACACGACGCGTGGGGTGGCGAATCCCGGCAGATAGCCGAGCAGCGCGTACTGCAGGTCCTGGGCCTCAGCCAGTGATGTCCGCCAGTGCTCGGAGTTGGGGATCATGTCGCACATGTAGAAGTAGTAGGGCATGACCTTGCCGTGGTCGAGGAGCGTGAAACAGAGCTCGAGGAGCGCCTGCGGTGTCGTGTTCACCCCTCGGAGCAGGACCCCCTGGTTCCGGACGTCGCGGTACCCCATGTCCAGGAGCTTGCCCACTGCCCTGGCCACGAGCGGCGTGACCTGCTGGGCTGCGTTGATGTGGGTGTGGATGGCGATGTCCACGTCGCGCTGGCGCGCGCGCGTGGCCATCGCCTCGTAGCCCTTCAGCACGTCCTCCTGGAGGAAATGCTGGGGCAGACCCATCAGCCCTTTCGTGGCCAGCCGGATGTCGCGGATCGTCGGGATGTCGAGCAGGCCGAGGACGAACTCCACCAGGCGCTTGACCGGGATGTTCGCCACGTCGCCGCCGGAGACCACCACGTCACGCACGGACGGGGTCCGCCGCAGGTACGCGAGCATGGCGTCCCACCGTTCCTGCTGCTTCGCCTCGAACTTGTACTTCAGGATCTGCGCCGTGTCGTTGCCCACCAGGTCCATCCGGGTGCAATGCCCGCAGTACTGCGGGCACGTCGAGATCATCTCGGCCAGCACCTTCGTGGGGTAGCGATGCGTGAGCCCTTCCACGGCCCACATGTCGGCCTCGTGCAGGCTGTCGCGACCGGCCATGGGGTGGGACGTCCACTCGGGGTGCCGGTCGGAAAACGTGGGCGCCATGTAGGTCCGGACGGGATCGTTCCTCAGATCGCGCTGGTCCATCGTGTTGATCATCTGGGGCGGGATCAGCATCGACATCGTGGCTCGCTCCTGCTGATCGCGCTCGATGTCGGCGTACAGCTCGTCGTCGAGGTGATCGCCGAGCGCCCGCTTCAGCTCCGCCAGGTTCTTCACGGTGTGTGCGCGCTGCCACTGGGCGCTCTCCCACTCCTCGGCGGTGACCGCGGCGTAGGCGGGAAAGCGCGTCCAGTCGGGCTCGACGAACTCGCGCTTCAGCGGGTAGGGGAACGGCTGCTCGGCGGCATGCGCCCTGCCCGACTCGTGCCTGGGCCGTTCCACCTTGCCGTGGACGGCGCGCTCGTCGCTCACCCGACCTCCCTTCTCCCTACTCGGCCGCCTCCGGCGAAACCTGAAGCGGCGAACGGAACGACACCCAATCCTATCGTAGGGGCGTTCTGTGCGGCTTTGAAGGAGAATGGCCGAAGGATCTTCGGTCTGAGGCTACTTCTGGGCGGTTTCGGGCGGCGGAGCGCCCGGCTGGGCCTGGGGTGGTTCGCCGCTTGGCTGGGGGGCTGCTTGAGGCGGCGCACCTCCGGGCGGCGGGGCTGCTTGTGGCGGCGCACCTCCGGGCGGCGGGCCCGCCTGTGTCGGGGCACCCCGTCCTGCACCTCCACGCCCGGCGCCAGGACCTCCTCGTGGTCCGCCGGCGCCTCCCCGAGGCCCCCCGCGCCCTCCGCCACGTCCGCCGAAGCCCCGGCCGCCCCCGCCGAACTGGCCGCGAGGACGACGGTCCATCCGTGGGACCTCGGCCTCGCCCTTTGGCAGTCGCGACTTGAGCGGCGTGTGGCCCGTCCGCTCGTAGCGAACCGTCACGTGATCGAACTCGAGCTTGCGTTCCATCTCGCGCCATCCGGTCGCCAGCAGGAAGCGGTGCCGTCCGGCGGCCGTCTTGCGCAGCTTGTCGGTGTTCGGGACCTTCACATAGAGGTGCTCGACCCGAACTTCCTTGAACTCGGCCATGGCGCACAGGGTAGCAGGGGGCCGAAGGCAGCCCCGGCCAGCGAGGCGTCACGAGCCCAGGATGTCCTCGAGGTCGAAGCGGACCGGCTCCTGGAGCTGGGCGAAGGTGCAGGACAATGGGTCGCGGTCGGTGCGCCACCGGACGAACTGAGTGGTGTGCCTGAAGCGCGGCCCCTCCATGTGGTCATAGCGGACCTCGACGACGCGTTCGGGTCGCAGCGGCACGAACGAGAGATCCTTCCCGGCGCTCCAGCGGCTGGTCTCGGCGCTCCGGGGCGTTCGTGCGCCGGGCTCGACGTTGGCCCAGTTCCAGGGATGCTGATCGAAGGTCGTGACGAGCGGCTGAAGCTCCTCGAACAACCTCCGGCGCTGCTCCATGGGGAACGCGCCGACGACGCCGACGTTGGCGAGCTGGCCCTGCTCCTCGTAAAGGCCGAGGAGGAGCGAGCCGATCGCCTGCTTCTCGTTCCGGTACACGCGGTAGCCGGCGACCACGCAATCAGCGGTCCGAACGTGCTTGATCTTGAACATGACCCGCTTGCCCGGCTGGTACGTCCCGTCGAGCGGCTTGGCGATCAAGCCGTCGAGGCCCGCACCTTCGAACGTGCGGAACCACCGGTCGGCCACGTCTCGGTCGGTGGTCGCGGGCGTGACGTGGATCGGCGAGGCCGCGCCGGCGAGGGATTGCTCGAGCGTGCGACGGCGCCCCGCGAACGGTTCCCTCGTGTAGTCACGATCGCCCAGGGCCAGCAGGTCGAACGCCACGAAATGCGCCGGGGTCCGCTCGGCGAGCAGCCTGACCCGGCTGTTGGCCGGGTGGATCCGTTGCTGGAGCGTCTCGAACTCCAGACGCCGACCCGCCGGATCGGGGACGACGACCTCGCCGTCCACGACGCACCGCTCCGGGAGGTTCGCCTTGATCGCATCGACGACCTCCGGGAAGTACCGGGTCATCGGGCGCTCGTTGCGGCTGCCGATCTCGACCTCCTCTCCGTCGCGGAAGACGATCGAGCGGAAGCCGTCCCACTTCGGCTCGAAGCTGAACGGCCCGGTTGGGATGTTCTCGATGGGCTTGGCCAGCATGGGGGCGACGGGTGGCATGACCGGCAGGCGCACGCAGCTATCTTCCCTGCCCGAGGCCGGAGTGGCGACATGGCAAGCCTTCGCACGCTCGGTCGATAAGCTGGAGCGTCGAGGTCGTTCGTCGAACGAAGGGATCGAACAGGAGGGCGGGATGGACAAGGTCCAGGAGTGGAACGAGCTCGCGGCACAGCTCGCGGTGGACAGCATCCGCGCGTCCACCGAGGCCGGGTCCGGCCACCCCACCTCGTCCATGTCGGCGGCGCACCTGCTCGCCGTGCTCTACGCCGACCACCTCCGGTACGACGTGTCCGATCCGAAGAACCAGGCCAACGACCGCTTCGTCCTGTCCAAGGGCCACGCTTCCCCCCTCATGTACTCGGTCCTGAAAGCCGTCGGCGCCATCACCGACGAGCAGCTCCTCTCGTTCCGCAAGCTCGGCAGCCCGCTCGAGGGCCACCCCGTCCCATTGCCGGAGATGCCGTGGATCGACGTGGCCACGGGGTCGCTCGGCCAGGGCCTCCCCATCGGCCTCGGCATGGCGCTGGCGATGAAGATCGACGAGAGCCCGGCCCGGGTGTGGGTCCTGATGGGCGACTCGGAGGCGGCCGAGGGATCCGTGTGGGAGGCCATGGCGAACGCCTGGTTCCACGGGGCGGGCAACCTGGTCGCGATCCTCGACATGAACCGGCTGGGGCAGCGCGGCCCGACCATGCTCGAGTGGCAGGGCGACGTCTATGCCGAGCGCGCGAGAGCATTCGGGTGGCACGCCATCCAGATCGACGGCCACGACGTGTCGGCCATCGACGCCGCTTACCGGGAGGCCGAGGAAGCCGGGAGGCCCGTGCTCGTGGTGGCCAGGACCGAGAAGGGCCACGGCGTCTCCTTCCTGGCCAACAGGGAGGGGTGGCACGGGAAGGCGCTCTCGAAGGAGGAGGCGGAGAAGGCCATCACGGAGCTCGGCGGGCCGAGGAACATCACGATCACGCCGCCGAAGCCGGAGCTGCGGATCCCGCAACCGCCGAAGCCCCTCACGTATCAGCTGCCCGGCTACGACGACGCGGTCGCCACGCGGAAGGCGTTCGGCGAGACCCTCGCCGCGATGGCGGCGAACCCCAGCGTGGTCGTCCTGGACGGGGAGGTGGGCAACTCCACGCACACCGAGGATTTCCAGAAGGTCGCACCGGACCGGTTCCTCGAGATGTTCATCGCGGAGCAGTGCATGGCCGGCGCGGCCGTCGGCCTCCAGGTCCTGGGCAAGACGCCGTTCGCTGCGACCTTCGGTGCGTTCCTGACCCGCGCCTACGACTTCATCCGGATGGCCGCGGTCAGCCGGGCGAACCTCCGGCTCTCCGGGTCGCATGCCGGCGTGTCGATCGGTGAGGACGGCCCCTCGCAGATGGCCCTGGAGGACCTGGCCATGATGCGGGCCGTTCACGGCTCGACCGTGCTGTATCCGGCGGACGGCAACGCCGCCGCCAAGCTGACGGCCGCCATGGCTGATCTCCCGGGCATCTCGTACATCCGCACCACCCGGGAGGGGACGCCGAAGCTCTACGACGTGGACGAGCGATTCCCCATCGGAGGGAGCAAGGTCCTTCGCTCGGGCCACGGTGATCGGGCGACGATCGTCGGAGCGGGCGTGACCGTGTACGAGGCCCTGAAGGCGGCCGACGAGCTGTCGGGCGAAGGGACGGCCGTCCGGGTCATCGACGCGTACTCGGTGAAGCCGATCGACGCGGCGACGCTTGCCCGCGCCCTTCGCGAGACGGGACTCGTGGTGGTGGTGGAGGACCACTGGATCGACGGCGGCCTCGGCGACGCCGTCCTCCAGGCGCTGGCCGGCGAGGGGGACCTCTCGGGCCGCCTGGTCAAGCAGGCGGTCACCGAGATGCCGGGCTCGGGGAAGCCCGAGGAGCTCAGGGACTGGGCCGGCATCTCCGGGCCGAAGATCGCGGCGACGATCCGCCGCGCCCTCGCCTGAGTTGTCCTAGACCTCGAGCGGCACCAGCTCGAAGCGGTCCACGTCGACCAGGCCGCGATCGGTGAGCTTCAGCTCAGGCACCACCGACAGCGCCAGGAACGACATGGCCATGAACGGTGAAGGGAGGCTCACACCCAGCTCCTCGGCGGCCTTGCCCATGGCGTGGACGGCAGCGGCCACCTCCTCGGCCGGCCGGTCGGAGAGGAGGCCGCCGAACGGGCACGGGACCTCGCCCAGGACGACTCCGCCGGCCACGGCGACCTGGCCGCCGCCGGTCTCCGCCAGGCGGTTCACCGCGACGGCCATGTCACCGTCGTCCACGCCCACGACGACCACGTTGTGGGCGTCGTGGGCGTGCGTCGACGCCAGGGCCCCCCGCTTCAGGCCGAACCCTCGGACGAATCCGAGCCCGATCCGCCCGGTTCCCTTGTGCCTCTCCACGACCGCGATCTTGGCCAGGTCGCGAGCGGGGTCCGCCGCCGCCTGGCCGTCGACGGGGCTCACGTCCTCCACCAACGATCGCGTCACGATCTGGCCCGGCTCCACGCCGATCACGCGGACCCGGCCGTTGGCCTCGATCCGGAAGCTCCCGGCGGCCAGGTGGGGGACCCGCACGCTCCCGCGCATCCAGTCGGGCATTGGCGAACGCGGTACGTCGAGCGGCTTGCCCTCCTCGGCCACCAGGCGGCCCCGCTTCCACACTCGGACCGGGCGGAACCGTTGGAGGTCTTCGACCGCGACGACGTCCGCCACGTACCCGGGCGCGACGGCACCGTGCTCGTACAGGCGGTGATATCGCGCCGCGTTCAGCGTTCCCATCGTCACGGCGTCGGCGGGCGAGCAGCCCAGGGCCACCGCCCTTCGGATCACGTCGTTGATGTGGCCCTCCTCCAGCAGGTGATCGGGCTCCCGGTCGTCCGTGCACAGGAGGCAGTTCGCGGGACCGTGCTCGAGCACGAGGGGGAGTAGAGCCTCGAGGTTCCGCGCCGCGGACCCTTCGCGGATCATGATCGTCATCCCCAGCCGGCGCTTCTCCAACGCTTCCTCGAGCGTCGTGCACTCGTGATCGCTCCGCACGCCGGCGGAGAGGTACGCGTTCAGCGCGGGGCCCGACAGCCCTGGAGCGTGGCCATCGATGTGGCGACCACCCGCGGCCGCGATCTTGGCCAGCGT
>Ga0066695_10000921_pt1 | contig 10681 bp, 6 predicted proteins | sample GraSoiAngelo_144_FD_66452 | JGI IMG/M metagenome (GOLD analysis project Ga0066695, IMG submission 66452) | Grasslands soil microbial communities from the Angelo Coastal Reserve, California, USA - 14_1009_02_40cm | ecosystem: Environmental > Terrestrial > Soil > Grasslands | place: USA...
AATATAAAAAAACTCAGCAAGATTCCGACCTATTGGGTTCTCGTTGGCGCCTTTGTCTTCAGTTTCTTTACCATTGGTGGCACATCTTTCTGGCTCACTACCTACCTCAATCGCGACTTCGGGCTCTCTCTGACGATAGCCGGCTCGATCTCGGGGTTTGTCCTGGTGTGCAGCGGACTAACTGGCACGATCCTTGGCGGCTGGTTAGCCGATCTTGCACAGCGGCGGCGTCCTGAAGGGCGCTTGTTCATCTCAATGCTGGGCTTCCTAATTGGTGCACCGTTGGTGTTGCTGGCATTTTTCATTCATACCCTACCACTGTTTGTCGCTGTCTTCGTTGTTGCCGCCATCTCTTTAAATTTCTGTACTGGTCCGCTGAACGCCGTCATTCAGGACATTATCGTTCCCAATATGAGAGCCACAGCTGTCGGTCTGGCACTCCTACTCGCCCATATTCTGGGAGACGCTGCCGCACCAACGATCGTCGGTCTCATCTCCGATTATTCTTCATTAGGAGTGGCACTCACGATAACCGCTCCTCTTTTCCTCTTCCTGGCTGGCATGCTCTGTCTTATCGGTCTTCGAACTATTGCACGGGATATGCGGCGTATGCAAAAACAGTTGCAGGCATAAACAGGACCAGCAACAAAAGAGAACCTCCCATCAAACGATAGGAGGTTCTTATTCCATGGAGCGGGTAACGGGATTCAAACCCGTGGTCTCAACTTTGGGAAAGTTGCATGTTATCACTACACCATACCCGCATAACCTGTTGACACAGTGGATTATATCTGACACAAAACTACTTGTCAAGCATTTTTTAGCTAGCTCTTCTTTTTTTCTTTCTCTTTTTGAGCCTTCTGCGCTTTATAATACGATTTTGGCTTCGGATGCCGCTCAGTATCCACATAGGCAGCTAGAGCAGCATCTTCACGCGACGCAACCTCGGTCTCATCGCGCTCGCTGATAAGTTCTTGCAAATCATTATATATATTATAGTTATCGCTGGCTTCACGCATCCTCAGCATATGGCGCAACACATTGACTTGCGTTATATTGGTTTTATCGTCCTTCGCCATCATCGTTCTTTGCAACAGCTTATCGACCAACTCCATGCTATCGTCGTGTGCGCCAATACCTTCAAGACGTTCACGCACTACTAATAGCTGCTGATATAAGTTCATGTATTTCTCCTCTTCGGAAATAGAGAAACAGGGGCAAGGTCACGTCTCCTTGCATGGTAAACACAGATCTCTGATCCCGGCTATCTCCAAAACTCTCCCCTTTTTTCACTAGCAGTATGGTAGCATAGCACACTTCATGACGTCAAATTGAATTGACCAATTTCGCCTGATCTCTCATCGTCCTTTGCATAGCGTGGTAGAGCAATGACAAAGGTAGACCCTTCGCCAGCCATTCCTTTACTCTCGACCCATATATAACCACCCATTGCCTCTGTCAGTTGGCGGCAAAGATATAGGCCCAACCCGGCTCCTCTTTGGGTACTGTTTAAGGCACTATCCAGGCGCATAAATTTGGTGAAAAGCCGCGCTTGATCCACTGCTCTTATCCCCCACCCCCAATCTCTGATGGCAATGACCACAAATTGGTCCGCCTCCGTTTCAAAATTGTGTCCTTGAACCGTCAACAGTCGCTCGCTCAGTGTATCAACATCCATCTCTTCAGCGGTAATCTCTATCTTGGTCCGTACCGGCGTATATTTCAGTGCGTTGCCGACGAGATTGAGTAAAATTTGGCGCAGCCGCAAATCATCAACCCACACATATAACTCATCAGGAATTCTTACCAATACAAGTCGATCTTCGCGCGCAATCGTCGGCTCAAGAATTTCAAGAATCAACTGCACAGCGTCAGCCACATGTACAGGCCCAGGGTTAAGCGATACCCTGTCTTGATCGACACGGCTGGTATCCATCACATTTCCCAATAGTAAGACTAATTCTTCGCAGGCTCGCCGTGCATTCGTGAGAAAACGCTGTTTAGCTTCTTCGTCAAGAACTTCATCAAAGGCAGCCAGTAACTCAAGGTAGCCTTGTATAGCAGTCAAAGGTGTGCGAAGCTCGTGCGAAGCCGTCATGAGAAAATGATTTTTGAGCTGCTCAGATTCCTGCGCTTGCTTCAGTGCTTCACGTAACTCACTATTCAAACGAGCATTTGTAATCGCAATACCAGCCTGAATACTGATCTCTTTAAGCATTACCAGGTGCCGCCTCGTGTATGCGTGAGGCTCATAGCTGTGTGCCGAAAGGAAACCAATCGTCCCTTCACCATAATGAATAGGGGCGAAAAGCAAGGACTGTGAAGGACGCATACTGCCAAACAGATCCTCTTCCACTTCTGGAGTCTGTTCATCAACGAAAAGCGTGTATTCCTCCGCTGTGGAAAATATGTATCCTAATTTCTCTTCATAGAGGAGCTTCTTCATATTGAAAGGAAAATACGTATATTCAAAACCTGGATACCTTACCCCCTCGTCAATCAGGTAATCCATCGTTAACGTATTGGTCGAGCTGTAATAGCGCGTCACAAAGAACGCATCTGCCGGCATAACCCGCTGGACCTGCTCATAAATTGTCTGGTATACCGTTTCCAGGTCACGCAATGCATCTGGAGCCGAGAGCACCCGTCCAATTTCAATCAACGCAGCCCTTTCTTCGACATTTCTCCGTGCTTCTTCATACAGGTGTGCCCCTTCAATCACTACTGCCGCCTGGTTCGCAAACAACTCGAGCACAGACATGATCTCATCTCTCGGACGAAGGCCGTCAAGTGGAGCATCTGGTGTCAAAAAACCCAGCAAGATATTGTCTCCGCTTATCAATGGGACAACCAACATATCTTCAGGGTCCCAGTACAGACCAGGCGAATCTTGTATCTCCCCACAACCCGTAGGAGCTTCTCTATATTCATCGGCCACGACGAAGAAACTAGTAATATAGCTATCCTTCCAAATAGGAGCCTCCGCCGGAATAAAGTACGATTCGCTGATACGATACTCTTCACTGATTAATTTGGCAACGACAAAATCCGGCACTGGATGCTGCCTCAAGTACTCATCTCCCTCAGCACTGCACCCTGATGTCGCGCGGGCGCGAAAATATCCAATACCATCGGATAAGTACAGTACTGAATAGCGATATCCTAATGCTTTGCAAGTCGCCTCAGATACACGTTTGAGGAGTGTATCTATATCCATATCCAGCCGCAATGAAGAACCGAACTCTGTAATATATTTCAGTACCTTACGCTGGTACTCCAGGTGTGTCTCACCATCCTGTACAGCTTCGGGCATGTTGCTCACCAGGGATACCGGAGGGTCATCATTATGTTTCACTCGTCTAGCCTTTGTATCCATTCACATTTGCAGGCAATTATAACACACGGGTTTAGAACTCTTCTATGCTAACAACCTGGTGCAAAAGCGGCATCTTTGTTACGCGAAAGACCAACACATTTCCAGGCTGAACTATTCGTAAGAGTATCAACGCTTTATATAGATTAACATATGGAGTCGATCGAAACCAAATTCGTATAAAAAGTACTTCCCCCGTTAAAGTCAGCTAATCTATCAGAAGTTGTCCAGTTAACATTGCGTTGATCCGGGCTAAATTTCGGCCACCACACCGTTGCCGTAGCCAGTACACCCGGACGCACATCTTCGGTTATATTCGCCACCAGTTGGCACTCCCCTCGCTCGTTGCTCACTCGTACCAATTGACCTTGCTGAATACCACGAGCGGCGGCATCTGTTGGATGTATGCGCAACGTCGGAGCTCCCTCTTTGGCAATCAGTTGCTCCTGGTTACCAAACGTCGAACTCACAAAATGATGCGCTGCCGGACACAGTAACGGCAATCGCGCGTCAGCAGATAGTTGACTTGCCGATTCTACCCTCGACTCTACTTCAGGTTGCCAGCCAGGTACGGGATCATAGCCTTTCGCGGCGGCATGTTGCGAGTAAAATTCCACTTTACCCGAGGGGGTGCGGAATATTCCATTTGCAAAGGGTATTCGTTGATCAGCAGGTATTGCCAGAGGTATCGATCCCTCAGCTTGTAACCGTTCGAGGGTTATACCCTCAAGCAGTTGATTGTGCTGAGCAGTGGCATTGAGGATTCCGCGAATAACTTCGTTTGCGTCTTCTTGTAACCAGGGTTCGTCAAATCCCATCCCAGCAGCTAACGCGCGCATCACATCCCAGTTGCTGCGCGTCTCTCCCTGAGGAGGAATCGCCGGCATATTGTACTGGAGTGAGAGATGACCATAGGGTTTGTGCAAATCTACGTGCTCAAGCTGGCTGGTCGCTGGGAGAAGGAGATCAGCATAGCGAGCCGTATCGGTCTCGAAGAGTTCGTGCACAACCGTAAACAGGTCGTCGCGCATCAATCCTTCAACAATCTTACCCGCATTCGGCGAAGAAGCCACCGGGTTGGCGTTGTAGACAAAAAGCGCGTGGATAGGAGGGTCGGCCTCGCCTATCAGTATCGCCCCCAGGCGGTTCATATTCAATTTTCGCGGCACTTGTGGACAGACTGGCTCAAGGTCGTGCGAGACGGCTGCCCGGTCCCATTTCAGCCAATCGCTGGTACTATACATCAGTCCACCACCAGGCACGCCATACTGCCCTGTTAGAGCCGGCAGACAGGCAATGGTGCGCACAGTCTGTCCGCCATTCGTATGGCGATTGATACCATCCGTCACACGTAATAGGGCTGGTGTCGCTGTGGCATAAGTGCGCGCAAGATCGACAATGATCTCCACCGAAAGGCCTGTTATCTCTGCAGCGCGTTCAGGAGGAAACTGCATAACACGCTCCAGTAGGTGCCCCCAACCCAGCGTGTGAGCCTCAATCCACTCTGGCCGGTGAAGTCCTTCCTTCACCATGACGTACATCATAGAAAGAGCAAGCGCAGCATCTGTACCTGGATAGGGCTGGATATGCTGGTCAGCGGAACGGGCAGTCAGCGTACGAATCGGGTCAATCACAATGATGCGCGTCCCATTACGTTGAGCTTGCCGCAAAAAAGGCATGATATGCGGCGCGGTACTCGCGGGATTGCTACCCCAGATCAGCACGAGCTTACTGTGGATCAACATCTCCGGCGATGGTGCAAGGCGCCCTCCAACGGTCAGCAATACTGCGTCCTCTGCAGCATGACCACAGATCGCGCGATCCAGCCCACAGGCTCCTAAGCGATTCCAGAATCGGTTATCGGTCACTGCACCATTGACAAGCCCCAGCGTTCCCGCGTAGCTATAGGGTAAAATACACTCAGCCCCATACTGGGCAATGATATCTCGCCAACGCCCTGTAATCTCTGCAATCGCCTCTTCCCAAGAAATACGGACAAATTTGCCGCTTCCCTTCGGACCCTCACGCCGCATAGGATACATGAGGCGTTCTGGATGATAAACCCGCTCCAGGTAACGATTGACCTTCGTGCAGAGCCAGCCCCGTGTCACTGGATGGTCTGAGCGACCACTGACACGTACCGCACGCCCCTCTTCATCCACCAACGTCTCAAGAGCACAACAGTCTGGGCAGTCATGTGGACACGCACCATAGACGACCCGCAGGTTTTTATACTCATTGTCCGTTGCAGAAATTTGGTGCGGCATTCTCTTTCCTTTCAGTACGCAACCTCACAAGTCTGCCTCTACTGTGCATTATTTTGCAAAGATCGTCAAGTGCCAGGCTGCAATGTAGAGGGTACTGTTGAGAAGGGAACAGGAGGAAGCTCATTCCCACGAGCCGGAAGCTGTCAACCAATCAAGAATGGTTTCGGGCATATGTGATACAGCCGCCTGCCTTTGCGAGCAGCGAGGAAGCGAATGGAGGATGGTCGAGCCATATTCTTTTGAAAGAACACGGCGATCAAAGAGCACGACAGCATTGCGCCTGCTATCGCTCCAGGCAAAGCGATTCAGGGCCCTGCGTAATCGCAGCGCTGCTACAGGCACTGTGAATTGGTGCAATTGGTCTGAATATTGTTCAGCACGAGCGGCAATTGGTGGATCATTGAGCACAGGCATGGATAGGCGTGTTATGAACGTACAAACAGGTACCTGACCGATGTCTCCTATAGTATCCCAAAAGTTGCCCGTACCAAGCACTATAACGTGTCCCTGACTCGCGAAAAGCTGCCAGAGCTGACGTGGCGAACCATCGATCCCCTGACCCAGAACGAGAATACCTCGTCCCTCCAGGACAGGCTTAATCGCTGCATACGAGCTGCGCAGTGCTGCATGAGAAGTGTAAAGTATCGCCATTTGCCCATCCAGAGCCGTGGCAAGTTGAATCAACGCCTCATCCAGATTGCGTTGATATTGAGGAGCGTTTGGTTCAGGTACATCGTTTGGTAGGTACAAGAGTGTTTGCTCATGATGCTCAGTCACCACCGACAAAGCTGGACAGGCATCGTTTTCCAGACCGAAACGCCCACGAATAAATGAGTAATTATTATCAACGGAAAGAGATGCTCCAGCGAGGATTGTTCCAACGTTCTCATTGAGAACTGTGCGTTTCAATAAGGCAGAAATCTGCACTAGCTGCCCATGGAGCATTGGTACCGGTGCATTCTCGACAGTTTGGATATCACTTGATACTGCTGTAGAGGATATCGCCTGCCGCTGTAGTGCCGCCTGTTGTACAGGCAGTGGCGGAACGGGTGGCATACGTAGCCAGTAAACCATATCACTTTCGCCCAACCCCAGAGCTTGCTGGCCAAGCCGCTTCTGTTTTAACAGCTTATAGGCAATAGCAGCTAATTCGGTGGCAACAGAGCTCTCCTCGCCGCTGCCCACATCCAGCCTGTGATGGCCGCGTTGCGTCGTGAGTAGCATACGTTCTGCCTCGTGAACGAAATCAATCACTGCCTGGAGACGTTGCGCTGTGTGTTGCCACGCGTGCTCGACATTCGTCCAGGCTCCTAGATTACGAGTACCCGCTGTTAACCGTAGCGGCTGGTCAGTACGCTCATTATTCCGCCCCCCATGAGAAATTCGTCCTTTGTCTCGTCCACTAGCATTCCCACCTGAGCCGTGTTGTAAAAACTCCTCCAAAAGCTGCTCAAAGCTTCCGAACAAAGCGGAGACCGACGCTGAGGCTTGCCCCAGCGTCTGAAACCAACTGCGCATCCGCGCATCAACTTCGGATTTTCCCACAGTTGGTGTCGTCGAGAGCCCCCCTGGTCCATTCTCGCGTAACGCTGGAGCCGCCAGCGCAAGTAACCCCTGGTAACGACCGTCGGGAAGCTCAGTCCCAATCGTATTGACCAACCCCAGCAGGCGCGTTTGATCAAGTTCAACACTACTCCATCGTACGATCTCTTCTTCTAATAGGTTGGCATCCAGGATCAAACGACGATCAATGGCCGCAAGCAGCGAATGAGACCCGCAAAGATCGTCAAGCAGGCCAGCGTGTGTAGTAACAACGATCTTCGCTGTTTTCACACGTTCTTCAGCTCTACTGACGAAACAATACCCCTTTTGCCGGTAAACACAGCGCTGATAGACGCTGCCCGACCGCTCATCTGCCGATGGAATGCGCTCCACGCCGGAAGAAATACGCTCCCAGGCAGTGATTTCTTGAGGCAACATCGTCAGTTCGCTGCGCTCTCCCGTCAAAGTCTGTTGCGCCCAGAGCCCCTGCTTGGCAAGGCCGCGCGCTTGCTCTACTGTTAATTCTCCGCTGGTACGTCGTAACGCGGCGCCAAACCAGCGATGGACGCACAGATACCCTCCGTCTTCAGCCAGGTATGTCACCGGCAAATTGCTGCTCAGGGAAGCTTGCAAACGCGGCAATTCTGTTTCGATCAAGCGCCGCGCACTTTGCTGATTGGAACACGCTATCAAAAGCCTTCGTGGTGACTGATTCGGATTCGTTTCGGTTGGCGCGTCAGACAGCCACTCAAGGACAGGCAGTAAAGCAGGAGTATAATCACTGCCTCCCAACGTAACCTCCATCAACAGCGTTGTTTTCTGCGTCATTGCCTCAAGGACTGCTCTGCGCGCTGTCCTGTATCCCATCGGTGCCGTTTGGTCAGTCTGCTCAGGTATCACCTCCACAAGGTTTTGCAAGTGCTCAAGGGTGTTCAATGCGGGATTCGTGGCACCCATTTCCGCAGTCTGCACGGAATGTGCCTGCTGATTATCGCCCTCGCGTGCAATAGCAAAGGACAGGATTCGCGGGTCCATCCCTAGTTGCGCTGCAAAGCGGTCCCCAAGACTTCCACGTATAGGTACGCCGCGCAAACCCTCCTTCTCCTGTCGGTCACGCAACTCCTGGCGAAAGAAAGCCAGCAACGGCCATGTATGTGGTGCATCCAGATTCGCCAGGTCTTTCAGCAGCGCAAGATCAACAGTTTGTAATCGTTGATACAGAGCAAGAAAAACCTCCATTGCCAGCACAGTATCGACCATAGCGCGATGCCGTCCGGGCGCCACGGACACACCAAGAGCATCGGCTACCTGCCCCAGGTTATAGCTTGGCAAAGACGGAAGGAGCACGGTCGCGAGTTCAAATGTATCTATCAAAGGGTTATTGCGTACCAGCCCGCGGCGGCGCAGAAAACCTACATCGAAGGGAATGCTGTGGCCAACTATCGGATAATCACCTATGAAAAGCTGTAAATCTTTGGCAATGGATTCAAACTGCGGAACACCTACTAGATGCTGAGAGGTAATACCTGTCAGACGTTGCACGCGATAGGGAATAGAACGCTCCGGAGCAACCAGTGTTTCCAACGTATCAAGTACAGTGACTCCCTGAAACTTGATTGCAGCAACCTCAAGAATAGCATCCTGTTCAGCATGCAACCCGGTCGTTTCCAGGTCAAGTGCCACGAGAATAGGTGGCTTCTTCCCCATACATTACCGTCCCTTACGTCTCTCCAAATTGGTATGGCTCAGCAATATCAAGAGCCAGGCTCCGTGCTACTTTGAGGCCATCTTTGTAGGAGAGCAGCAGCTAATTGCGCGGCACGTCCTCGATGGCTGATACGATTCTTCTGCTCCGGAGTGAGTTCAGCAGTAGTCTTTCCCAAGTCGGGGACAAGGAAAATTGGGTCGTAGCCAAAACCATTTTCTCCACGTGGAGCGTCTGCGATTCTGCCCTCTATTGTCCCTTCGACCGTTTGACAATATCCTGAAGGTTCAGCTATGGCAATAACACAACGAAAGCGCGCAGTCCGCCTCTCCGCCTGAAGTCCCTTCAGTTGCTCTAGAATCAAACGAAAGCGTGCTTCATACGATGCTTCACTGCCCCCAAAACGTGCTGAGTACACTCCAGGAGCGCCATCGAGGGCATCAATCTCCAAACCGGAGTCATCAGCGAGAGTGAGCAGACCTGAAGCCTTAGCATATGCGACAGCTTTCAACTCTGCGTTCCTCGCAAATGTCGTTCCAGTTTCCTCTACATCCATTTTCAACAGAATATCGTGGAGAGACAGTAGCCTGAAAGGTAAATCTGAAAAAATAGCGCGGTATTCTTCCAACTTATCCTGGTTGGTCGTTGCCAACAATAGGTCCCGCATCGGTTCTCTTTTGTAGGAGCACGTGGGTGCCCAATCTTTCAGACAGGGAGTCGCAAAAATAAAAGGCTACGCCTCCACTGGAAACAAAAATGTTGGCTTACATGATACCATAGGATAGTAGAGTTGTCGAGGAAAAATGTAGCAATACTGCCGTTTCCCATGACCTGATCCAGGATGACACGAATGCTCAATACTACAAAAAGCGCGAAAATGCTATTGACAACTCTGTAGGCCTCCGCTATACTGACGCTACCAAAACCATGGTGACCGTAGCTCAATAGGCAGAGCTCTGGATTGTGGCTCCAGCGGTTGTGGGTTCAAGCCCCATCGGTCACCCCACTCCCTCTCCATTTACTTTCGGTGTGTGACTAGACCCATAGTTTGTTCGCAGCGGACAGACTATGCTTCCAAAAGCGCGCGGACAAACTATGCTTCCAATTATCTAACCCGGTACAGAGAGATCTTGCTACTTCCATCCTAATTCCTGTACCGCCTCTTTCCATACAGATTTTACTTCCGGTTCTCGAAGAACTGCTGAATTTTTAAGATGCTTCTCGACTTGTCGCTTACTCTGATAGCGCCCTTGTTCATGAATGGTGAATACAATATCCCTTACTTCACTACAGATTAACCGAACCCTCTGCACTGATCTTGCCCCGAATTTGTGGAAGAGGGAAAGCTTCGGATAGACTCTTTCAGAAGGAGGGCAAGGACCATGCAAAAGGTTCAAAAGACCTATACACCAGAGTTTAAGCGTGAAGCGGTCCGACTGGCCCAGACCAGTGGGAAGTCGATGCGGCTCACAGACGAGGTGCGGTTGCTCCACTTATCTTAGGAGGTTTGCTATGATGCCCAGTTCTTTCTCTTCAGCATTGACGTCATGAACCAGAACCGGAGCGATGTTGCTCTCGCTCCTGGTCATCTTCGCTCTGCTGCTGACCGCCTGTGGCAACGGAACCCGTATTCCGTCACGAAAAATGTTACCGAAGCCACGCAATGAAGGAGAGACAAGAAGCAGCTTGGTAATAAATCATCCACTTACACTTACCCAATCATCGCCTTCACCGCACTACCTCCTGCAGTACTGCAGAGTGGGAGCTACTGGCCTCCACCTCGACTGCGCCCAA
>Ga0066695_10000923_pt1 | contig 10676 bp, 8 predicted proteins | sample GraSoiAngelo_144_FD_66452 | JGI IMG/M metagenome (GOLD analysis project Ga0066695, IMG submission 66452) | Grasslands soil microbial communities from the Angelo Coastal Reserve, California, USA - 14_1009_02_40cm | ecosystem: Environmental > Terrestrial > Soil > Grasslands | place: USA...
ATCGCGGCGCTCTACGTTCAGAAGTTCAACGACCCGGTGACCATGTCCGCCGTGAATGATATCGAGGACCTGACGAATGGTCTGTCGCGCAAGATCTGGCAGAAGATCATGATCTTCGACCGCATTGTCGCGCCCGCTGTACCCTAGACGTACGCTGGCGTTATCGCGGAGCGATGCGCGGCGCCGGCCGGGACGGCCCCTCGCGGCTCAACTCGGTCCCCTTCGTCGTGACGTAGTACTTCGCCAGCATGTTGGGCCGCTCCCACGCGGGAAGGGTGCGCCGATCCCGCAGATATGTCAGAAAGCTCCCGGTCACCTGGGCGAAGTGGGCCTCGTGGCCCAGCCGCAACGAATCGGGGATCGTGATGTGGATCTCCGCGCCGCGGTCCTCGTGGCCGATGCCGGGATAGCCTGGCTTCAACGCCTCGAGCCTGGCCCGAACCGCCGCGAGGACCTGCGCCTTCATCGCGGCCGCGGCTGGCACCACGTACAGTTCCGGGCGAAAGCGATCGGCGCGCGTCTGTCGCACCTCGATGCGGGCCCGCGTGCCGCGATAGAAGGCGAAATGCGTGTCGCCGGATCCGGCTGGGGGCTCCCAGTCCCAGATCACGTTCAGCTTCGTGTAGATCCCGCGCAGGGAGTACGAGACGAGCGTGTTGCAGAAGTACTCGAGCCTGCCCTCCTTGACCGAGGCGGCGATGCTCTCCGGAAATCGCGCCTCGTTCGTGACGCTCCGGAAATCCTCTACCGGGATCCAGGTCGGCCACCGCTGGGCCGCCAGGACGTGAACATCGGCGTGATAGTCAATCGTCCGGCCGGGAAAGAGGGTCCATTGCGCCAGGTCCACGAGGTGCGTGCCGATGTCGTTGAATCCTTCGCCCTGCTCGGCCGTGTCGAAGAACCAGGGTGGTCTGATGTTGGGAGCGCCGGCGACGACCTTCTTCAGGTAATGCACGCTTTCCATGTAGACCGCGGGTTCCTCCGCAGTCCCTCGCACGATTTCCCCGAACGTTGCAGGATCGTTGACGAGCTCGCGCTGGAGACTGTTCGTCGGCTCGAAACGCTCCGTCATGATGTCAAGAGAGACGACTCCTCTGGCATCGGCCTCGGCCAGTGCCGCCTCCAGCACCGGCAGATCGTCCGACGTCAGGATCCAGGGCTTGTCTCCGAGCACGTGAAGGCCGGCCCGCACCGACGCGAGGATCCTGGCGATCTTCCCGCGATTGCGTCCGGAGAGGACGACGACGTTGCCAGGGCGCTCGCGGAGCATGCGCTGGAAGAAGTCCGGGCTCGCGTGGACTTCCATCGCCCACATCGTCGGCTGCTCGGTGCGTGTGTTGAAGGCGACGATGCGGTTGAGGTGTTCCGTCAAGTCGGGCCCGAGGGGGGCATAGACGTCGACGCGCTCCGACACGCCCGGGTACATTTCTTTTTGTACGAGCGCCGCGTGGAAATGGCCGGGGTCGACCGTCATGAGACGTACGTCAGGCATCGCGCGTTCGCGCTTCTGCATGCCGACCGGGAGTCCGCCGAGAAGGGCGGCCACGAGCGCCGCGCTCAGTCTGGAGCTCATCATGAGCCTATCGATCCACACTCTGCATTCGCGCTCCGGCTGAACTGGAGTTCCTGGAAGCCGTGGAGCGCAGGTAACGGAGAGTACGGAGAGAACGGTATAACACAGAGAAACAGAGGAACCGAGACGCGCAGAGAAACCAAACGCTTTCTCCGTGATGTCTCCGTTGCTCTGCTTCTCTGTGTATGCCGTTTCCTCTGTACACTCCGTTTCCGTCTTCGGACCTTAAGGTTGCGTGGCGCACACCCAGTTCGCGGCGTCCTTCATGTTGCCGATGCCCTTGTACTTCGCATATTGCGGATACGGGCAGAGCGGGCGCGTCATGGCCGCCGGCGCGTTCGCGGCGGTCAACTGGGCTGGCGCTACGCCTTTCTCACGCCAGTATTCCATCGTGCCGATCGTGTCGAAGGTGTTCGGGCCGGGGCCGCCGCCGCAATGCGCCATGCCGGGGACCATGAAGAGGCGCATCCAGGCGTCCTGGCTCCTACCCATTTTCTCGAGGACGCTCTCGTAGTAGAGCACGGTGTTCTCGGGCGTGATCGCCGTGTCGGCCCACCCGGCGTACAGCAGCAGCTTGCCGCCGTGCGCCTTGAACGTGTTCAGGTCGGGATCGACCGCGTCGACGAAGCCAATCTTCCCGTCGATGATCGGCATGTCGCGATCGAGATCGAACGTCTTCCAGTCATAGTCGGGATTCTGAAACGCCCAGATCCGCACCGTGTCGATCACTTGGGCCGGCGGCGCGCTCCGCAGCGCCGGCATCGGATTGCCGAGCGCCTGGCCGGAGAAAATCAGCTCACCCTTGCGGTTCTTGAGGCCGCCGTAGTAGTCCTCCACAGCCTGGAGCTGCGGCCTGGTCAGACAGGTGTCCGCTTCCGCGCCCATGCACAACAGCGTGGAGAAATCGAAGCTGCACTGGCGCGGATTGTTCAGGAAGCCTTCCTTGAGCGTGTCGCACTTCTGCATGACCGCCGCCGTGACCATCTGCGCTTTGACCTGCGAGATCGCCTGATCCGGGTTTCTGGCCAGGTTGACGCTGCGCGCGAAGCCGGCGGTGTGCATGTGGATGTGCCGGTTGGCAAGCGCACCGGCGATGATGCCGTCGAAATCGAGCGGATACCGCTGCGCCGCCATGACGGCCTCGCGCCCGCCGGTCGAGCATCCCTTGAAATAGGAGTACCGCGCTGACCGGTCGTAGAAGGCGCTGATCACTTCCTTCGACTTCACCGTCATCTCGTGCACGGCGCGGTCGGCGAAGTCGACGACCTTCTCCGGATGGCCGAGCGCGAACATGCCGTTCGGACCATCGGCAGCGGAGTGGCCCGTGTCGGTGCCGGCCGTCGCGTAACCAAGCCGAAGAGCCGTCTGCATGTCACCGTATCCCTGGATCGACCCGGCGAACCCGCCGTTGCCGACCGCGAGGAACTTCCCGTTCCAGTTCTCGGCCGGCATCCAGAGCTCGACGTTGATGTTGGAGTCGGAGGTCGGCTTCAGGACCGCGGTCACCCTGCAATGGGCAGGAAGCGATGGAGGAGCTTGTCCGCGTCCGCCGGGTGCCAGGCCACGGCCGGCTGGCGGAACGCCGCGGGCTGTGGGCGCGGGTGGCGCGCCGCGGCCATCGGCCGGCTGAACGAACGGCCCGGCCGGGATCATCTCGGCCGTTGCGATCGTGGCGTGGGACGTCGAGAGCGAGCCGAGCGCCCCGCACGGAGTCGTGGCCACGGCACCAGCAAGAAGCAGCAAACTCAGGCTTCCGAGCATGATGGCCTCCCTGAGACGGACCGATTATAGAGTGTTAACCTTCCCACCCATGGACAATGTTCCCGGTCATGAGCTCCACGGCACGCGGCAGGTTGGCCAATGGCCGGCCGACGAGCTCGTCGGCTTGTGGGGAAGAGTGTGTTCGGGCGTCGTCAAGCAGGGGTTTGTCATCGAGTACCGCGATCTCGAGCCTCCTCGAACGGGTATCTTCGACGGCCTGCGGATCGTCATCGATCCCGACGTCGGCTTCGAGATGCAATGCTTTCTGCTGCTCCACCTGTTCGGCCACTCGGTTCAGTGGGTCGCTCCGTCCCTGGAGCACAAGCTCGCGGACCTGCAACACACTGAAGATCGCAATCGCTTCATGCAGGTGCTGCACGCGTACGAGCTCGAGGCCGCGGGCTTCGGCATGCAGTTGATGCACCAGGTCGGCGTCACGACGCTCGACGGGTGGTACAGCGATTTTGTCGCGACCGATTGGCGGTACGTCGAAGCGTATTACCGGACGAACCAGCTCCCCGACTGGAATTCTTGTGTCGTCTGCGGCTGCCCCCTGGTGACGCCCGCACCGATCCCCGAACTGCGTCATCACGAAGTCCAGGTGCGGTTTGCGTTCTGAAGACGCGGGCCGACCAGGCCACGAAAGACACTTCGAACTTCACCCTCGAAGGCGCGCACGATCAACCGGCGGCTTCCTCGCCCGACGGCGCCCCTTGCGCAACTGCAGTGCCCTGGCCGAGAGCGCGTTCACGCCCTGCGTTTCACGATCGACTCGTTCAGCGAGAAACACCTTCAGCAGCGACTGGTAGGGCACATCCCGTTTGTTGGCCAGAGCCTTCAATTCCGCAAGCAACGCCGCGGGTAACCGCAAAGAGATCGTTTCCGTCGATGGCTTGAGATTCGGAAACACTGCCACACGGGGCTTGCTCCAGTCGACGAATGGACTCGTGTCGTGTGTCTCCCAGAACGTCCGTTCCTGAGCCTCAGAAGTGAACCTCGGAATGGCTTTACGAGCTGGTCGCTTGGTCATGACGCTTTCTCTCGGGACGACTCATCGGTCGTGCTGAGATCACTCGAAGTAACGGTCCTCGGATCGTGAAGACGACTGTCAGGAGGCGATTCCCATCGGTGCGGCCGAACGCAAACCAACGGGCTTCAGAGCCAGGACGCGCGTCGGTCAAGACGACCGGCCGATTGAGAAAAACCTGTTCGGCTTCTGTTTGACTGACGTGGTGACGCGTCCAATTCTTCGACGAGTTCGCCTCGTCCCACTGGAATCCCTCGATGTCCTGAAAGAACTCCGAGAGGAGAGCCACAATTCAGTATACGCCTATCGTATACATCTGGCGCGAGGCCAACATGGTCTTTTTCCGTGCTCTCTCTGCATTTCGTGCCTTTCGCGGTGCTGATTCCAGGCGCCTGCCCGACGCGCCTCTTTCGCCGTCACGAACTGGCGGGAACCTTCTGTTCGATCCACCCGCGGATGACGTCGAACACCTGGCGGCGGTTGTTCTCGAACATCATGAAGTGGCCGTTGCCGAGGATCCCGCGATCCTTCAGTTGCAGATCCTCCGCGTCGCAGCCGGCCTGCTTCAGGAACGCCACGACGGCCGGACCCTGCGTTCGTCCCGACCTCTCGGCCGTGACGTACACGATCGGAATGCCCACGAGGTTCCTGAGCGTCCGCGCCGGTTCCGCCTGCAGCTTGTAGGGCTGCACCGGCGACCCGGGCGGCGGTGTCACATCACGCGTCGCGAGCTCCGACGGATCCGACACCGGCGGATCATAGGCGACCGGAATGTCCGTGAGCCCCCAGGACGTTCCGTTGCCGAACGGCGAGCCGCCGCCTTCGACATTCACGATCGCCTTGACCAGCTTTGGACGCTCGTTGGCGACGATCCATCCGAACGGGCCGCCGGCAGAGTGAACCTGGATGATGGCCGGACCGATCTTGTCCAGCAGTTCCGCGCCACGGCTCGCCCACAGTCGATGCGCCATCACCTGATCCTGGGGCGTCGCGTTCTGGCTGGCCATGAATTGATCCACGAGCGGATCGCCGACATCCCCGGTGCCAGGCCACTGGCGGTTCCTTCCCTGCGTCGCACGCCGGAAATCGGGGATGGCCGCGGCGTATGTCGGCAGCGGGGAGATCGGCCCGAGCGCATCCGGGTGATAGGGTGCGCGGCCGTGTCCCGGGCGATCCACGAGATAGACGCGATAGCCCTCCTGCACGTAGTAGTGCGCCCAACCGGCGAGCCCGTCGCCGGCGCCCATGTAGTGCAACATCTGTCCGCTCCCGCCGTGTACGAGGACCACGGGATAGGGATGGTGCACCTGCTGCGGCGTCAGATACTGCACGTACATCTGACCGCTGATGATCGTGCCGTAGGGCATCTTCTTGTGTTCGGTCCCGACCCAGAAGTATCCCTGGCCGGCGAGCTTCATCGCGGTCGACCCGGTCTTCCTTCCCGGCGCGCTCGTGCGCGCGCCGGAGGCCGGCACGTTCTTGTCGATCCACTCGAGAATCGGCTGGAGCACCTCGCGGTTGTTCTTTTCCACCATCATCATGTGGCCGTTCCCGTGGATGCCGTGATCCACGAGGCGAAGCTCTTCCGCCCTGCATCCCGCCTGCCTGAGGTACGCGACCGCGCCCGGGCTGCCCGGCGACGCGAACGAGGCCTCGGCGGTGACCATGACCATCGGAATGCCCTGGAGATTCTTGAGCTTCCTCGCGGGCTCTTCCTGCAGCCGATAGGGCTGGACACCGGCTTCCGCCGGCGTGATCGTTTTCGTTTTGATCTCGGACGGATCGCTCACCGGTGGTTCGTACGCCGCGGGAATCGTGGAGAGGCCCCAGACGTTCTGGCCGGCGAAAGGCCCGCCTGCGCCTTCGATGACGATGATCGCCTTGACGAGACTCGGCCGAATCTCCGCGACGAGCCAGCCAAATGGGCCGCCCGCGGAGTGCGTCATGATGATCGCCGGCCCGATCTTGTCGAGCAGCATCGCGCCGCGTTGTCGCCAGACCATGTGCGCGGTTTCCGCCCCGGTCGACACGCCGCCGTCCACCGGCAGCGGCGCGGCGAACGCAGCCTGTGCGCCGCCGGGACCGCCCCGTCCGCCCGGTGCCGGACCCTGCGCCGCGCCACCACGGCCCCCACGTCCCCCTGCTGCCGCCGCCACGGTGCCGCCTGTTACGGCGTTGGTGACGTAGGTCCCGCCCTGCGATGCGACCATCTGATCGAGATCCGGCGATCCGATCTCGCCCGTCCCCGGCCACTGGTTGTGCAGTGGCCGATAGGGCCCGACCGCCGGTCGGCTGGCGTTAGGCGGGGTGAACTGCCCCGACATCCCTTCGAGCGTCGTCGGGAATTGCGCCGGGAACGGACCATCCAGATCCGGATGAAACGGCGAGCGCCCGTGGCCGGGGCGATCGACGACGTAGACCTTGTAACCCTCCTGCAGCAAGTAGGTCGACCATCCCGGACGCCCGTCCGGAGTGCCCATCCAGTCGAGGCCCTGTCCTCCGCCGCCGTGCACGAGCACGATGGGATAGGGATGACGCACCTGCGCCGGGATCCAGTACTCGACGTACATCTGCTTGCCGTTCACGACCGTGCCGCGCGCGAGATGCGCCTGCTCGACGCCCACCCAGAAGTAGCTCCACTCGGCGAGGTCGAGCACCTGCGCGGCCGCTCTCGCGGCGCCCGCCTGGGCCGACAAGGCCGGGTTCGCCGCAAGCGCGTCCAGCACCGTGGACGCGCACAGCCCGCCGGCGCCCAGGGCGGCCGCGCCGCGCATGAAGTCGCGGCGGCCGATCCCACGCTGCGCAGAATCACGGCCCAGCGCCACGAGAGCCACATTCTTCTGTACGCGCTCGAGGTGCTTCGCGGGTTGCATTTGAGCGTCGGTCGTGTCCGCCTTCAGCCGGACGACGGCGTGATGCGTGGGTCTGGCCACGGTCATACTCCCTTTTGCGAGATCAGAATGCTGGCGATTCTAACGTCATGGACGCTCATTCGCACACCGTTGACGGGCATGGCCTCCGCTTCATCAACGCGCAGCCCTTCTCGTCGGCCGCCAACGGTTCGTTCTCGTTGGCCGGGCTGCTAAGTGGCCCGCCGCGTAATTACAGCGGCATTCGGCCGCCGATGCATCCCGCCCCGCGGCGTTGCTCGTCGGTCGAATACTCCCGGTATTGTCCCTCCTCGCGCCTTGCGGGGCGGGCGCCTCGGCGCCCTCGGTGCGTCGCCGCAATTACGCGACGGACCACTCAGCTCCATTACCATATGGAAGTCAATGCCCAGGCCGTCCGTTTCACAGGTCCGCGAGCGCCTCGCGACCGGTTTCACCCTCGATCACCTGTGGAGGGAGACCATGGGTCTGCCAAAGGGGGACTCGAAAGAGCGCGCGCTCGCCATGCTGACCGCCCTGCTCCGGAAGGAGCTCGAGCGCTCCCAATGGGAGCTGTACTGGCGTAAACACGGCCCGCCGACCACCGCCGCGGCCGCGCGCCAGTGGTGGCTCACGCCGGGGCCCAGACCGCGCGATGCAGCCGCCGTCCTGAAGGCTGCACCTGATGCGGTGAGAAGGGTCTGCGACCGCGAGGGCCTGCCGCCCGCATGGCGTGCGTAAAAGCAAACACATCTTCGAACCCCTTCCTGCTGGCTTTTCAGTTCTCACTTCAGCCTCCGTTTCCCGATATGCTCGGTCGTCGCGCCTTGCGAGTCGGGCGCCGCGCTCTGGGACTTGTGCCACGTATCACAGGGACGGGAGACTAGAATGGACGCGCATCGACGGGATGGAGGCCGATAACACTATGACGACGATCCTGAAGCCGCGCGGGACGACCGAAGACGACATCACCGCCGAAGTGCTGCGGCGTTTCGACGCCACCGGCGAGCCTCGCCTGCGGCAGATCATGCAGAGTCTCGTCCGTCACCTGCATGCGTTCGTCAAAGATGTGGAGCTGACCGAGGCCGAATGGATGAACGCCATCCAGTTCCTCACCGAGACCGGACACATGTGCAGCGACAAACGGCAGGAGTTCATCCTCCTCTCCGACACGCTCGGCGTGTCGATGGTCGTGGATCTCATCAACCACCGCAAACCGGAGGGGGCTACGGAATCCACCGTCTTCGGACCGTTCCACCGTGAGGGCGCTCCCGAGTTGCCCGCCGGCGGCAACATGGCACCCCGCGACATGAAAGGCATCCCGACCGTCGTCTCGGGTCGTGTGCTCACGCTCGACGGCGAACCCATAGCCGGCGCGCGGCTCGACGTGTGGCAGGCCGATTCGAGCGGCCTCTACGATTCACAGTACGCAGAGACCGACGAGCTGCATCTGCGCGGACAATTCCGAACCGACGAGGAGGGACGGTTCCTGATTCGGACCGTTCGTCCCGTGTACTATGCGATTCCGACGGACGGTCCGGTCGGCCGCATGCTCAGCGCGACGAACCGGCATCCGTGGCGGCCGGCGCACATCCACTTCGTCGTCTCGGCGGAGGGCTACGAGCCGGTGACGACGCACATCTTCGACGACGCCGATCCGTACCTCGAGTCCGACACCGTGTTTGCAGTCAAGGATTCGTTGATCTGTACCTTCGTGCGACACGACACCCGCGAGCCCGAGGCGGCACGCTTCGGGCTGGAACCGCCGTTTTGCACGGCGCGGTTCGACTTCGTGCTCAAACGTAGGGGCTAGAGGCTGGGGACTGGGGGCTGGGGCTAGTCCCCAGTCCCCAGTCCCTAGTCCCCAGTCACGTCGCAGCCACCGCCTGACCGAAGAGCTTCATCGTCGCCAGTCGGGCGCCCTCGGCCAGCGTGCGCATCTTGGCCCAGCAGATCGCCGGGTGCACCGCCCCGAAACCGGCAAACGTGCCGAAGCCGCAATCGGTTCCCGCGATCACGCGGTCGCGTCCGACGAGGTCGGCATATCGGACAATCCGCTGCGCCACCAGCTCGGGGTGCTCGACGAAGTTGCAGCTCGAGTCGATCACACCCGGCACCAGGATCTTGTCCGCAGGCAACGGGTGGCTCTTCCAGATCTCCCATTCGTGCTCGTGTCGCGGGTTGGCGCCCTCGATGAGCAGCGCCATCGGTTTCGCCTTGACCAGCAGCTGATCTTGCTCATCTCGCCGTCGCTGGCGATGTCGATGCCGGCCTCCGCCTGACGGCCGACCGCTTCGCCAACGGCGCGCTGCAGAGAAGCGTCGAACTGGGCTTCGTCGAGGGGATCGCCGCGGTCCTGCGCAAACAGAAAGTCCACGACGTCCTTCGGACGCGGGAGGCTGCCCACGTGTGTCGTCAGAGTGCGCTCGGTGCTGGTGTGCATATCCGCTGCTGTGCTGCGTCCGGCGCTTTAGTACCCACGCTCATCCTGAGCCTGTCGAAGGATGAGCGGTCTGCCTCGTGGTTCGACAAGCTCACCACGAGCGGGGACAAGCTCACCACGAGCGGGAATGTCCTGAGTTTTCGCACGCACCACGCTCCATCACTGCTGCGGGACGTCGCCGCCGATGAACGTCGCATTGGTACGTCTCGACGCCGTGGCTCCACCAGCCGCGGCGGGCGCCGGCTCCGGCGGCGGAACCAGGCGCGACGCCGTCTGTGCTCCGGCCGGACGATTCGCTTCGGGCACAACGATCGGTTCGAGCATGCCCATGATCTCCTGCCGGCGATCCTCGAACCACGGCGGCAGCAACAAGGCCATGCCGAGCTGATCGAACGGTTCGTCTCTCGCGAAACCGCCGGGCGCCATCGCGGCGCACTCGGTGAGAATGCCGCCCGGAGACCGCACGTAGATCGAGTGGAAGTAGTTCCGATCCTTGATCTCGGAGCAGTCGGTGTAGCCGAGCTCCTCGTACAGGTTCTTCTGTTCCGCCAGCGCTTCGTCCGTCCCGATGTCGAGCGCCAGATGGTGACCCGTGCCGGCGCCGAATCCCCAGCTGCCCGCCCGGCGGTCCGGTTCATGGAGGAGCACCAGCGTTTTGCCCGCGCCGCCCGATCCGATCTCGAACCGATGATAGGGACCGTCGACGCCGGTCTTCCGGAAGCCGAGTGCTTCAATGAAAAACCGTTCTTCTTCTTCGACCTCGCGCACCGACAGGACGGGACCATGGAAGCCCCGCGCGGCAACCTGCGAGTCGATCTGATCGGTCGCCCAGCCCGCGCGCGTGTCGTTCGCATCCTCGATCACTTCCAGGAGCAAGCCGGACGGATGCGTGAACCGGATGAACGACTGTCCGAAGCGCTCCTGAATCCCGCTGTGCTCGATCTTGTGCCGCTTCAGGTGGTCCTTCCAGAATGGCAGCGTGCCCTTCGACACCGCGTAGGATGT
>Ga0066695_10000925_pt1 | contig 10673 bp, 7 predicted proteins | sample GraSoiAngelo_144_FD_66452 | JGI IMG/M metagenome (GOLD analysis project Ga0066695, IMG submission 66452) | Grasslands soil microbial communities from the Angelo Coastal Reserve, California, USA - 14_1009_02_40cm | ecosystem: Environmental > Terrestrial > Soil > Grasslands | place: USA...
CGACGCGGCCGACTGCGCCGCCTCGGTGATCCGTTCGGCTCGCTTCATTGATTCGCGTCGGGGCCAGTCGGCGTTTGTGCTGCTGGACGGTCACGGCGCGAGTGCCGGGAGCGCGCTGCTGGTCGCGAGCCGCGCGACCTTCGACGCCGCCCTGCTGGCGGCCGCCGAACGCGCCGGCGCGGTCCTGGATCGATCGCGGGTCGTCAACGTGACGGTCGAGGCCAGCGGCGCGTGCCTCGAGACGACCGGTGGCAGGCGTCGCGCCGCGTTCGTGATCGGCGCCGACGGCGCGAACAGCCTCGTCCGCCGCCGCGTCGAGACCGCGTTCCGCCGCGACCAGCTGTCGATTGCTACCGGGTTCTTCGCGCACGGCGTCACGAGCGACGAGATCGTCATCGAGCTCACGTCCGATCCGCCGGGCTACATCTGGTCGTTTCCGCGTCCCGATCACCTCGCCGTCGGCATCTGCGCGCAGGCGGATGCCGGCGTCACCGCAGAAGCGCTGCGGTCGAGGATCGCCGCGTGGATCACCGCGACCGGAATCGCCGGCGGGGGACGGCTCGATCCCTACTCCTGGCCGATTCCGTCGCTGAGCGCGCGTGACTTCGACTCGCTCGATTTGACCGGCCCGCGGTGGGGCCTCGTCGGCGATGCCGCCGGGCTCGTCGATCCGATTACAAGGGAGGGCATCTACTTCGCGCTCGCATCGGGCCAATGGATCGCCGATGCGCTGATCGCCGGTGGCTCCATGAGCGTCTACGGGTCGCGCGTCCGGGATGAGGCCGGGTCCGAGCTCGGACGCGCCGCGCGGCTGAAGGCGGGGTTTTTTCGTCCGCCGTTCATCGGGCTCATGATGCGCGCGCTGCAACAGAGCGCGGGCATCCGCGCCGTGATGGCCGATCTCGTCGCCGGCCGCCAGCCTTACGCAACGCTCAAGTGGCGGCTGGCGAAAACGCTCGAAGTCGGTCTTGCGTGGCGGGCACTCCGTTCGGTCCGGCTGAAGAGCGTGTGAAGGATCACGGCCCGAAGTAAAATCCTCTCGATCCTCCGGTCCGCGCCCGCCCCGGACGCCCGGAAAGTTCACCACCACGCTCAACCAGGTTCACGCCCGACGTAAATTGCGCATAAGGCGTCGTGGCGAGCGAGACGAGAGGAGCGGCGACGAAGAGTGGTACAATCTGCGCCAAGCGAAGGAGCACTCGTATGCCGCGAATTGGATTCCCGGAGCTCGTCGTCGTTCTGCTGATCGTCATCGTGATCTTCGGCGCAAACCGCCTGCCGGGCCTTGGCCGGGGCATCGGCAACGCGATCAAGAATTTCAAAGACGAAATGAAAGACAAAGACGACAAGGGCGACCAGAACCGAAGGGCGTCATAGCACGACGCGGCTCTCGCCCATGCGGCGCGTGACGCGCTCGCGGTCCAGGTACTCGAGCAGCGGAATCGCGAACTTCCGCGTGACGCCGAACCGCTCCTTAAACGTGGCGACGTCGATGCGCGCCCCGGCGCCCGCCGAGGTCTTGAGCGCCGCCACTTCCGCTTTCAATCGTTTCAACGCCTCGTCGTGGAACAAGAGCACATCCACGCGCACCAGGACCTTCTGACGTTGGAGTAACTTCAGCATCCGGTCCGCGGCGGCGGCGGGCACACCGGTGGTGGTCGCGATCGACGCCGCGTCCGGCGGCTTGAGCCCGCCGTCGCGGTACGCGCGCTCGATCGCGGCGTGCGCGCGCGCTTCTTCCGGCGACAGCGCGACCCGGTGCGTCGTCAACGCAATCCGATCTCGAACGCTGATCGTGCCGGCGGCCGCCAGATCGACCAACACGCCGTCGAAGACGGCTGGATGGGCATGCGCGGCGAGCTGCTCGCGCAGTTCCTCGCGCGGCACTCCTTCCGAGAGCGGCTGGGCGCGGTGATGCTCGGTCAACGCCGCGACGATGGCGTCCTTCAGCTGCGTGACGATCTTCGACGCGACGAGCACGTCGTCTGCGCGGACCGCGTGCCTGGCGGCGACGAGTGAATCGGCGCGCGCGTTCACGTTGCGAGGATCCACGCTGGCGCGAGAGGTGAGCGCAGCAAGCGGGAGCCCTGCGGGCCCAGCGTCTTCGATCATCACCGCGGCGGCACGCTGTTCCACGTCAACGGAATCGTCCGACGCCGGATCGAAGTCCAGCCTCCGGCATCGCTCCAGCGCGGCCGCGCTCCGAATCGGCATCCGCGGCGGGCGCGGATCGAGAATGAGCCCGCCGGCAATCGTGACCGGCGGCGAATACGCGCGCAGGATGTAACGGTCGCCGCGCGCAATGACCGCCGGCCCTTCCAGCCGCAATCGCGCGAACGCGCGCGCACCAGGCGCGATCACCGGCACGACGCGCTCGCGTCCAGGCCGGCCGACCTTCGTCCGCCCGGGAGGCCGCCCGCGCGGATCGAGCGCTTCGGCCTTCGCTGAAGCTTCGGCGGACTGCCGTAGCCCTGGCGGAGGCTGGGCGGCGAGCCCGGCCTCGGCGGCGGCGGGAGCTGCCTCCGTCCCTGCCGGCCCGACAAGGGCGACGCGTCCGAGAATCTCCGCCGTCCCCTGATGAAACCGCACGCGCGCGCCGTGCTTCAGCGGCCTGGCGCCGGGCAGCACTTCGACGACGACGTCGGCGACTCGCGTCGCTTCGAAACCACCGGGAGTGACGAGCGCCTGCCCGCGGTCGATCTCGTCGACTTCGACTCCCGCAAGGTTGACCGCTACCCGCTGGCCGGCGATTGCCTCGCTCGCCCGCTGCCCATGCACCTGCACGCCGCGCACTTTCACCTGCCGGTCGCCTGGCGCGACAGCCAGTCCGGCGTCGACGGCAATCCGCCCCGACACGAGCGTGCCGGTGACGACGGTGCCGAAGCCTTTCATCGAGAACACGCGGTCGATCGGCAGACGCGTCACGCCGTGGACGGCGCGGCCGTGCACCTTGCCGCTGACCTCCGTGAGCGCGCCGCGGAACGCGTCCAGGCCGTCGCCTGTTCGCGCGGACACCGGCACGACGGGCGCACCGTCGAGAAACGAGCCGGCGGCAAGCTCGCGGACTTCGAGACGCACCAGCTCCAGCGTGTCGGCGTCGACCAGGTCCGCCTTGGTGAGGGCGACAAGGCCGGTCGGCACCCGCAGCAGCCGGCAAATGTCGAAATGCTCACGTGTTTGCGGCATCACGGACTCGTCGGCCGCGACGACGAGCACGACGAGATCGATGCCACCGACGCCGGCCAGCATGTTCTTGACGAACCGCTCGTGGCCCGGCACGTCGACGAACGCGAAGTTGATGCCGTCGATGGTCTGGTGGGCGAACCCGAGGTCGATGGTAATGCCCCGGGCTTTCTCTTCCTTGAGGCGGTCGGGATCGGTGCCGGTCAGCGCGCGCACCAGGGCGCTCTTGCCGTGATCGATGTGCCCCGCCGTTCCGACCACGACCGACTTCATGTGCGCCGTCGCCCCTTGACCTTCTGTCTTTCGTTCCTGCCCGGTCGCCGCTTGCGCCGCGTGTCGTGCTTCGGGGCGGCCTTGCCGCGCCGCGGGCCACGCTCGCCTTCTCTGACGCGTTCGAGGATTTCGACGAGCCCGAGCTCGATCTGCCGCATCTCCATGTTGACGCGCGTGACCTGCACCTTCACCTTGTCGCCCAGGCGATACACCTTCTGGGTGTTCTCGCCGCGCAGCAGGTGCGCGCCCTCGATGAACCGGTAGTAGTCGTCGGCCATCGTGGAGACGTGAACCAGGCCTTCGACGAAGTGCTCGACGAGCTCGATGAAGAGGCCGAATGCGGCGACACCGGTGACGTAGCCGTCGAATTCATCGCCGACCTTGTCGGCCATGAACTTCACTTTCTTCCATTGCAGCAGCTCGCGCTCCGCATCGTCGGCGCGGCGCTCCATTTCGGAGGTGTGCCGGGCGACCTCGGGGAGCTCCTCGTTCCACTCCTCACGCGCTTCGGCGGTCAGGAGACCGTGGCGCGCGGCGCGCAGCGCACGATGGACCACGAGGTCCGGGTAGCGGCGAATCGGGGAGGTGAAGTGCGTGTAGCTCGGCGCCGCGAGCCCGAAGTGGCCGAGATTCTCCGGCGCGTAGCGCGCCTTCTGCATGGTCCGCAACATCAGGAATGCGATCGGCTTCGCTTCGGGCTTCCCGTGAATCTTCTCGAGCAGCTTCTGAAAATGGCGCGGTCGAAGCGCATTGGCGGGAGCCGCGAGGCTGTACCCGAAGCCGGAGATGAACTCCTCGAACTTCGCCACCTTGAGGATGTCCGGATCCTCGTGGATGCGATAGAGCGCAGGGGCGCTCTCGGCCTCGAGGTAGGAGGCGACGGTCTCGTTGGCCAGCAGCATGAACTCTTCGATCAGGCGATGCGCGACGTTCCGCTGGAGCGCGATGATCCCCTCGACGATCCCGCCCTCGTCGATGATGACCTCGGCCTCGTTGAGGTCGAAGTCGATCGAGCCGCGGCGGCGGCGCGCATCGTTGAGAATCTGGAACAGCTCCCGCATCTCGTCGAACATCGGGACGAGCGCAGCGTACTGCGCCAGCAGCGCGGGATCGCGATCGGTGAGGATGCCGTTCACGGCGGTGTAGGTCATCCGCTCGCTGCTGTTGATCACGCCGTCGTGGAACTCGTGCCGGACCACCTGCCCGCGGCGGTCGACCTCCATGAAACAGGACTGCACCAGACGATCGACGTGCGGATTCAGGCTGCACAAGCCGGTCGCCAGCTCGGACGGGAACATGTGCACCGCACGCTCGGGAAAGTACACCGACGTGCCGCGGTCGTACGCCTCGCGATCGAGCGCGCTCCCGTCCTGCACGTAGTGCGAGACGTCGGCGATGTGCACGCCGAGCCAGAAGCTCCCGTTCCGCAGTTTTTCGAGAGTGATCGCGTCGTCGAAATCACGCGCATGTTCGCCGTCGATCGTCACCGTGAGCAGGTCGCGAAAGTCGCTGCGGCCGCGAATGTCGCGCTCCGATACCGTGGTCCCCAGGCGGACGGCCTCGGCGATCGCGTCGGCCGGATGGGCGTCGGGTATCCCGAAGGTGCGAATGATGATTTCGGTGTCGACGCCGGGCGCGTCGATATCGCCCAGCACCTCGGCGACGCGACCGATCGCACCCCGCGTGGCCGTCGGCCAGCGCGTGAGCTCGGCGACCACCATGTCGCCGGGCGACGCGCCGCCTTCCTGTCCGGGCGGGACGACGAGGTCCATCAGCACGCGGCGATCGAACGGCGCGACGTGGCCCATGCCGGCGTCGTCGCGGTCGTAGCGGCCGACGAGCGACGTGTTGCTGCGCTCGAGCACGCGGATGACCCGGCCTTCGGCGCGCCCGCCTTCCTTGATGCGCTCGATGCGGACCACGACGCGGTCGCCGTGCATCGCCTCGTTGAGGTGCGGATTGGAAATGTAGATATCGCCGCCGCCGGAATCGAGGGGACGCTCGGGCGCCACGAATCCATATCCGGCCGGATGGGTCTGCAGGCGCCCGACGTAGAGGTCCATCTTTTCGGGCAGCCCGAAACGATCACCGCGGATCTGAATGAGGTCACCGGACGCGACGAGGGACTTGACGTGGCGCTTGAACGACGTCCGGTCGTCCTTCGGGACTTTGAGGACCTGGAGCAGCTCGCGCATGCCGGCGGGATGATGGACCCGTTCCCGCATGAGGGCGAGGACTTGATCGTGTGAAAACATCTGAATTCAGGCTAACAGAATTATTTGAAGGTCGCCGACATTGGTGCCGGTCGGACCGGTGTGAATGAGATCGCCCAGCGCGTCGAAAAACGCGTAGGCATTGTTGTCTGAGAGATGGCGATCGGGCGAGAGCCCGGCGGCTCGCGCACGCTCGAGGGTCGTCGAATCGGCGACCGCTCCCGCGGCGTCGGTCGGACCGTCGATCCCGTCGGTGCCCACGCTCGCCATCACGACAGCGGCGCCAAGCCGGGCGAGCCCTTCCGCCGCGGCCAGCGCGAATTCCTGATTGCGGCCGCCTTTGCCGCCGCCGGTGACATGGACCGTCGTTTCACCGCTCGAGATGATACAGGCCGGGCGCCCGACGCCCGCGGCGCGCGCCAGCACCGCCCGAAGATGCGACACCGCGGCCGTGCGCGCATCGCCGATCACCGCGTCGTCCACCCGCAGGAGGTGGTAGCCGAGCGACGCCGCTTCTCCCGCCGCGCCGGTCATGGCATCCAGTCGTGAGCCGATGACGGTCGTCGTGGTCCGAGCCAGTCGCGGATCGTCAGGCTTCGGTGTCTCGGGAGCGGCGCCGGCCGAGCTCCGAGCGCCATTGCGCAGCCGGCCGACGACCGCGGGCGGATACGCGGCCGCTCCGCCAAACCGCTCGAGCACGTCGAGTGCGTCCTGAAAGCGGCTGGCGTCGCCGACAGTCGGTCCCGAGGCGATGACGCTCAGGTCGTCGCCCACGACGTCTGAAATCGCCAGTGCGCGACACGCGCCGCGCGTGTGCGCGGCCAGCCAGCCGCCTTTGATCGCTGAGAGATGCTTCCGCACAGTGTTGAGGGCGTGAATGTCGGCACCTGCCCGCAGCAGTCGCTCCGTCGTCGCGCGCTTGTCGTCGAGCGTCACGCCACGCGCGGGGACGGCCATCAGCGCCGACGCGCCACCCGAGAGCAGCACCAGCAGCCTCTCGTCGGCCGCCAGCGAGCCGGCCAGGGCGAGCGCGCAGCGTCCGGCTTCCTCGCTTGCGGCTGTCGGCAGCGGATGACCACCGACAATCTGCTCGAAGCCGTGCGGACACGGCGCCGGCGCCGCGCCAATGACAAGCCCGGCGCGAATGCGCGAACCGAGACACCGCGCCGCCGCGGCCGCCATCGCCGGCGCCGCTTTGCCGGCGGCGATGATTCGTACGTTAGGCATCCCGGCACCGCTAAAGCGGTGCCCTACGCGGCGCCTTACGCGGTGCCCTGCGTCCCCGGCGAGCGCGCGGTCGACGAGTGCATCCGCCGCGGCCGCACGAATGCCGGCCCGGACAATCGCCAGGACGTCGTGTCGAAGCTGCGTGTGTGAGCGGGTCAGTGTGACTGCTTGGGGTCCGACCAGGCCGAGAGCCCGGTCACGACGTCGAATTTCTTGAGGAGGGAGCTGACCAGTTGCGGGGCGTTGTCTCGCGTGGATAGATGTTCGAGCTGTCCCATGACTTTCGTGAGCGCCGCCTCAACATCGGTGATCGCGCTCTCGGAATAGTACGCCCGCTGCCGTTGCAGGCACCGGTGATGCTTCAGGAATTCTTCCCTGTAAAACTCTGCAATCGCGTGCTGCGCGCTGATTGGCCTCGAATCGGGAACGAAGCGTGGCATGCAGGTTCCTCAGGCTGAGTTCAGTTGTCAGATGGTGCTCTCAGTGTAGCGCCGCCGCAAAACGAGTGTCAAGATTCCGTAAGACCTAGTGGCTGGCGGTTCCACGCGGCGACCAGCCCCCCGAGGCATCCGACCGCCATCCCGCCGATGATCAGACCTACGCAGAGGTCGGCTGGAAGAAACCGGATCGAGGATATGTTCATCGCGGACGCCAGCGGCGCGAGATACCGGTCGCGCAGGGCGAGGAAGGCCCCGCCGAGCGCACTCAAGGCGACGAGCGCACCGATGCCCCCCTGGAGAACACCCTCCATCACGAACGGGCCGCGGATATAGGCCTGCGGCGCGCCGACGAGCTGCATGATCTCCAGCTCGTCCCGCCGCGCGTACAGCGCGAGGCGAACCACATTGGCGACCGTCACCGCCGCCGCGACGGCGAGCACGGTTCCCAGGACCAACCCGACGCCGCGGATGATGCCGATTGCCGTCAGCACCCGGTTCAGCCACTGCCGGTCGTAACGCACGTCGGCGACGCCTGGCATCTGGCGCAACCGGTTCCCAAGGCTGTCCACGCCGGCGCCCGCGCCGGGGCCCGGTCGAAGGCGGACCTCGACCGACGCAGGCAGGGGGTTGTCGCCAAGACCGTCGACGGCTGCCGCGAGCTCGCCGAAGGTCTGCTTGAAACGCACCAGCGCGTCGGCCTTCGAGACGTACTCATGCGATGCAACGATGTCGCCCGGCGACAGCGCGGCCTCGACGGCGCGACGCTCGGCCGGGCTGACCTCGTCCTTGAGATAGACCGACAGTTCCGCCGCGCTTCCCCATTCAGCGCCGAGCCGCTCCAGATTCGCGGTCACGACGAGAAACCCCCCGAGAACGAACAGCGCCAGCGCGATCGTCGCCGTCGACAGCAGACCGGCTTGACGGCCGCGCCAGAGGCTGGCGACGGCTTCTTCGACCGAGTAGCGCAGCGCACGCATCAGGCGAGCTCGACCGCCCGGCCATGATCGAGCGTCACCGCACGACGACCGACCCGCCGAATGAGCTCGCGGTCATGCGTGGCGACGACCACGGTCGTACCGCGCGCGTTGATTTCACGGAACAGGTTCATGATCTCGAGCGACAGATCCGGATCCAGGTTCCCCGTCGGCTCGTCGGCCAGCACGAGCTGCGGGTCGTTCACCAGCGCGCGAGCGATCGCAATCCGCTGCTGCTCGCCGCCCGAGAGCTCTTCGGGATAGGCGTTCATCCGGTGCTGCAGGCCGACCCATTTCAGCACCTGAAAGGTCTTGCGTTGCTGGGTCGACAGCGGGAGGCCGAGCACACGCATGACGAACGCGATGTTCTGGAACACCGTAAAGCGCGGAATCAACCGGAAGTCCTGAAACACGAAGCCGACGTTGCGGCGGTAGGTCTGCACCTGGGAAGGGCGAAGCGCCTTCAGATCGCGGCCGAGCACCTTGAGATCGCCTTCGCTCGGCAGATCTTCGCGCAGCAGCAGGCGCAGGAACGTCGACTTGCCGGCGCCGCTTGGACCCGTGAGAAAAACGAACTCGGCTTTGTCGATCGTGAGCGTGAGGTCGCGCAGCGCGTAGACGCCGCGGTTGTAGAACTTCGAAAGGTGGGAGGTCTCGATCAATTGTCGGTGAAAGGACTCGGAGTATATATCACGCCTCCGGGCGCCATCGCCAGTGCGGTATGAGGCCGCCGACTCATCCACCAACGGCCGCTCGTATCGACACTGACGCGCTCGCTCCCGTGGGGATTGACGGTCAAGTCGGGCCGCGCGCGGCTGCCGCCGACGCGCGAGGACACCTGGATGAGTATTTCGCGGCCACACGGTCGCTCATGTGTCGAGCGCGCGCTTCAACAGATCGTTGACGCGTCTGGGGTTGGCCTTCCCCGCCGCTGCCCTCATCACCTGACCGACCAGGAAGCCAAAGGCCGAGGTCTTGCCGCCGCGGTACTGGGCGACGGCGTCCGTGTTTCGGTCGATCACCTCCGCTATCAAACCGGTGATCTGTGATTCATCGTCGATCTGTGCGAGCCCTTCGGCGGCGACGATGGCGTCCGCCGCCCGGTCCGTGGCGAACATCTTCTCGAAGACGTCTTTCGCCATCGACCCGCTGATCGCGCCCTTCTCGATAAGGGCGATGAGACCCGCCAGCCGCCCGGGGCCCAGCGGGGACGAGGTGATGTCGGTATTCCGTTCTTTCAGCGCCCTCGCGAGCTCACCCATGATCCAGTTGCTGGCGGCCTTCGCCGGGGCGCCTCCCGCCACGACCGCCTCGAAGTACTCGGCGAGGCCACGCGTCTGTGTGAGTTGCCCGGCGTCGTATTCGGGCAGGGCGTAGCGCTCGACGAACCGGCGGCGGCGCGCCTCAGGCAGCTCAGGCATTGCCGCCCGGATGCGCTGCTCGCGCTCGGGATCGACGATTGCCGGCGGCAGGTCGGGTTCGGGAAAGTACCGATAGTCGTGCGCTTCCTCTTTGCTGCGCATCGACACGGTGCGGCCGGCCGCCGAATCCCAGAGTCGCGTCTCCTGCACGACGCGTCCGCCGCCGCCCAGGACCTCGATCTGCCGGTCGATTTCGTGCTCGAGCGCTTTCTGCAGGAACCGGAACGAGTTGAGGTTTTTCACTTCGGCCTTCGTGCCGAGCGGGGTCGTACCCTGCGGGCGCACCGAGACGTTGGCGTCGCACCGCAGGCTGCCCTCTTCCATGTTGCCGTCGTTGACGCCGAGCCAGACGAGGAGGGCGCGCAGCCGGCTGAAGAACTCGGCGGCATCGGCCGCCGACCGAAGATCCGGCTCCGTCACGATCTCGATGAGCGGCACGCCGCTGCGGTTGTAGTCGACGTAGGTCTTCCGGTCCGAGTCGACGAACCCCTCATGCAGCGACTTGCCGGCGTCTTCCTCGAGGTGGACACGACGGATGCCCACGCGGCGCGGCTCGCCGCGGCTCTGGAGCTCGACCACGCCGGCCGTCGCGATCGGCAACTCGTACTGCGAGATCTGATAGCCCTTCGGCAGGTCCGGATAGAAGTAGTTCTTGCGCGCGAAGATGGATGTCCGGTGAACCGCGCAGCCGAGAGCCAGCGCCGCGCGAATCGCGTAGTCGACCGCGGCACGATTCAGCACCGGCAGCGCGCCGGGCAACCCGAGGCAGACGGGACAGACGTGTGTGTTCGGCTCCCCGCCGAAGGCGGCACTGCATCCGCAGAAGATTTTCGACGCGGTGAGAAGCTGTGCGTGGACCTCGAGCCCGATAACCGGTTCAAAAGACATGGTTGGGGACTTGACGACTTGGTGACTTGGTGACTTGGTGACTTGGTGACTTGG
>Ga0066695_10000929_pt1 | contig 10664 bp, 7 predicted proteins | sample GraSoiAngelo_144_FD_66452 | JGI IMG/M metagenome (GOLD analysis project Ga0066695, IMG submission 66452) | Grasslands soil microbial communities from the Angelo Coastal Reserve, California, USA - 14_1009_02_40cm | ecosystem: Environmental > Terrestrial > Soil > Grasslands | place: USA...
CCGCGATGAGCGCGAGGGCGCTCAGGCCCACCCCCGCCGCTATCGCGATGTTCCACCTCAGAGACTGCGGCATGCCACGCTCCTTTCCGCGATTCTTCTAGCAATAGGTGTTACTAGTGATAGAAATAAGAGACAGGCTCGCGGGGAACGCGTCAACACCTCCTGGATGATCAGGAAACGGGGAGGCGGCCCTTCAGGTCGGCGGGCCGGAACGGCCCGGCCTGGGCGATGAGCGCGCGGGCGTGGTCCACCTGGCCCCAGGTGTTCCACAGCAGCACCCCTCGCACGCGCCCGTCCGCCAAGTAGTAGACAACTCCCTCGCGGCACGGCTCCTTCCAATCGGCGACGGTTTCCAACCGGGCGTCGGTATCGCCGACCGCTTCGTAGCCCAGGTCGAACAGGTCTGAGTAGAAGAAGGGGAGGTGACGGTACGGGGCGCCCTGCCCGGCCATCGCCAGCCCGGCCGCCCGCCCCATGGTGTTGGCCGCGTCCTCGTGCTCGACCCGGACGTGGCGGCCGAGCGCGGCGCTCGGGAAGTTGGCGACGTCGCCGGCCGCGTAGATGTCCGGATGGCCGGCGCGCAGCCACTCGTCCACCACGATGCCGTTGTCGACACGCAGCCCCGCTTGCTCCGCCACCTCGACGTTCGGCACGATTCCCAGCCCCGCGACCAGCACGTCGGCCGTGAACTCCTTGTTGGCGGTAGTCTTGACCACCACCTTGCCGCCGCGCTGCTCGAGGCCCCCCCCTGCCAACCCCTCGCCGGTCCGCATCTCGACCCCCTTGTCGCGGTAGTAGCCGACCAGGAAGCGCGACAGGTCCGCCGGGAACACCCGGGCGCCGAGCCCCGGCTCCGGTACGAGCATGGTCACCGTGCGCCCCTGGAGACGCAGCGCGGCTGCGATCTCAGATCCGATGAAGCCCCCGCCGATGACGGCGAACCGCAGGTCGTGCCGCGCCAGCTCGCGCAGCCGCCGGTAGTCGTCGTAAGTACGGAAGTAGATGACCTGATCCGTCCCTAGAGAAAGGCGCCGGGGGGTGCCGCCGGTCGCCACCAGCAGCTTGCCGAAGCGGACCACGTTCCCCGTGTGATCGCAGACGGTGCGGGTGGCCGGGTCGATGGCGGTCACCCGCCGCTCGAGCAGCAGGTCCACCTGGGCCTGGTCGGTGCCGCGCCAGATGGAATCCTCGGGCTCTCCCTTCCAGAGGGCTTTGGAGAGAGGCGGACGGTTGTAGGGCGGGTGCGGCTCGGCGCTGATCAAGCCGATGGGGGCGTTGGGGTCGGCCTCGCGGATGGCCCGCGCCGCTGCATCGGCGGTCATGCCGCCGCCGACGATCAGGTAGGGGTAGTCGTTCAACATTCTACCGGTAACTTACGTATCCATTAGACAACTTGGATGCGTCGCGGCCGCACCACGGGTGGTCGCGCGCGATTTTTATGCATACTGCCCCGCTCGCAGACCAGATCGCCGGTGTCGCGATTCTCGCCGACCCCGTCCGCAGGAGTCTCTACCACTACGTGGTGGGGCGGCACGCGGATGTGGGGCGCGACGAGGCCGCGCGCGCGGTCCAGGTCTCCCGCGCGCTCGCGGCGTTCCACCTGGACAAGCTCGTCGGCGCCGGGCTGCTGGAGACGAGCTACCGCCGCTTGACGAAGCGTCGCGGTCCCGGGGCCGGCCGGCCGGCGAAGCTGTATCGCCGCTCCTCCCGGCAGTTCAGCGTTTCCCTGCCGCAGCGGAATTACGAATTGTGCGCCCGCGTGCTCGCCGACGCCCTCGCCGGCGCCGGGGCCGCCACGCTCGCGAACGTCAAGCGCACCGCGCGACGGCTCGGCAAGAGCCTGGCGGTCGAGGCCCGCCGCCCCCCTGACGCCGGTCGCGGCCGGCAGCACCGGCTCCGCGCCGCCACGGCGCTGCTCGCCGAGCAAGGCTTCGACCCCCAAGCTGGCCGCGGCGGCGTGATCCGCCTGGGCAACTGCCCCTTCGCGGCCGTGGCACGCGAGCAGAAGGCGGTAGTGTGCGGGACGACGCTGGCGCTGGTGGAGGGGATCGTGGCGGGGATGGAGCTGCGCGGGTTCGAAGCGCGCGCCGTGCCGCAGAACGGCAGTTGCTGCGTCGCCGTCATGGCGACGAAGCGGAGTCCCTAGACCTCCCTATCGGGAGGCCGCGGGTGCTTCTCGCGCCGGCGATAGTGCTTTTCGGACCGGTGCACCTTGTGCGAAGGCGTCTTGAGCCGCTCCTTCACGGGCGCGTCCGGGTTGGGAACCCGCACCGTGAGCCTTTCCTTCTTCTTGCGGCTCACCCGGCCACCCGCTCCCGGATTTGCCGCGCGTGATGGCGCGCGTGGGAGACGTGGAATGCCAGCCACTCCTCGATGGTGAGGTCGCCCAGGCGCGGGTGCTTGACGAACAGGTCGTGGCGCCGCGCCGGCAGCAGATCGGCGACCACTCGCTCCCACAGCTCGAGGCCGGCGCGGAATCGCGCTTCCGCCGCCGCCCGTTCGACGCGCGCCGCGGGCCGCGTCCCCTCGGGAGCCGTCATCCCCTGCGGGTACCATTCCAACCCCAAAATGAACTGCCTCGCCAGCCACTCGATCGGGGTACGCCGCCGCCGGCTCATCGGGGGCTTGGCCCGCCGCTCCACGAACTTGCGGGCGCTCCACTCGATCCCCAGCGCCAGGTGCTCGACGATCTGGGCCGAAGTCCATTTGCCGGCCGGCGCCCGCTGCCAGTCGGCATCGGAGCGGCCGGCCAAGGGGCCGAGGACGATCTGGGGGAGATCGCGGAAGCCGGTCACGCGTCGAGGAACTGCCGGCGAACCTGATCGCCGTCCGCGAGGAACTGGTCCAGCCGATCGGGGCCGGGGAGGCGCCCGAGCCGCCACCAGACCAGATACCGCCCCGACCCGCTCACCCGCTGGCCTTTCGCCACCGCCAGCGCTGCCCGGCGGTTCGACGTGAACAGGGCGCGCACCGCCGCCTCGTCGGGGCCGCGCAGCCGGTAGGCCTTGGAGAATTCAGGGTCTTCGGCGAAGTCAAAGTCCTGCATGCCGAACAGCTGCCCGACGCGGTCCAGGAACCCCTCCGGGGTCAGCGTGAACGCCGGCACCGCCGCGCCGTCGGCCTCCCACAGCATCACCGCGCAGCGATGGGTGTTGCTGTTCTTACCGGACCCGGTCACGTAGCGGTACTCGAACGCCGTGCATGCCCGGCTGTTGACCCGGCCGACGAGGGTGTAGCCCCACTTGCGGGAGTGCCCGGTCTTGAACAGCTCCAGCTCGTTTTCCAGCTGGCGCTCCCCGCCGGGGCGCTCCCGTTCGAAGCGGTATCCGCGCACGAGCGCGTACTGCTCGAGCGCCTCGCGACGCCGTGTCTCGATGGCGCGGCCCACGAGCCAGAGGCCACCGACCAGCGCCGCCGTGCCGCCGATCACGGGGAGGAGCAGGTCCGGCGACAGGGTCACCGGTCGGCTGCGGCCAGCGCCGCCGTTGCGAGGCTGATAGCTTCCACGCGTCCGCTCACGCCCGGATTCTACGGTTGAAGCTCATCACCCGCCACCCAATTCCGTTCGCGCTCGCCGCGCTCGTGTTGCTCGCGGCGCTGTGGCCGCTCCCGCCGCTCGTCGACGCGGTGACCGGCCAGCCGCCGGGTGACGCCGACCTGTTGCGGCCGTTCTTCTACGTCGCCCTCGCCCCTCTGTCGAACACGCTGGACGCCCTCACGTTTCTGAGCCTGGGGCGCGCCTGGGTCCTGATCGGGACGTGGGTCGTGGCGCTGGCGGCGTGGGGGGCCCTGCGACCCGGTTCTCCCCCCCGGAGGGTCTTGCGCGCCGGACTGGGGGCGGCAGCCGTGTTCCTCATCGCCGCCGCGACCGTGGTCGTGCCCCGCCCGGTGCCCCGGCTCGAATCGGCCGACTCCTCAGCGACGGTGATCGACTACCACGCCCACACGGCTGCGTCCCACGACGGGCGTCGGGGCTGGTCGCCCGCCGACCTTGCCGCCTGGCACGCCGCCCAGGGATTCCAGGCGTCATATGTGACCGACCACAATGTCCCCTATCCGCCACTGTCCCCGCCGGGCGACCTGGCGATCCGGCTGCTCCCGGGAGTGGAGTGGAGCGTGTACCGCCAACATGTGGTGGCGCTGGGCGAGGTTCGGCCCATCAACCGGGACAGCTTTTCCAGGGACACCCCGGCGATGCTGCGGCTGTTCGGAGAGCTGCACCGGCAGGGGGCGCTCGCCATCGCCTCGCTCCCGGAATACTGGGAGAACCATCGCGAGGACCTGGAGGCGTTCGTCACGGCGGGGGTGGACGGCTTCGAAATCGTGAACTGCGCCCCCAAGGGGCTCGCCTTCCCCCCGGCCGCCCGCCGCGACGTCCTGGAGCTGGCCGCCGGGCACGACCTGCTCGTCGCCGGGGCCAGCGACAACCACGGCTGGGGAAAGGTGACTTGCGTCTGGAACGTGACCCACCCTGCCGCCCACGGCTTCCAGGCGAACCACGTGTTCGCTCGTCCTGTCGCCTTGGCGCAGGGCGCCCACCCCGCCTGGGAGGCAGCGATCACGCAGCCGTGGCTGATGCTGCGCTCGCTCGGCTGGAGCGAGCGGATCAGCTGGCTCACCTGGATCGCCCTCATCGTTTTATACCGGGCTCAACCGCGGCGTCAGGGGCAGGCCGCGGGGCTCGGCATCCTCGCGCGGTCGCTCGGCACCAGACCACCTGATCGCGGGTAGATTAGGGCGTCCCCCCCCCCCGAGCCAGGTCGTATCGATGTTTTCCGCCCGTGCAGCCCTGCTGTTGACGCTCGGCACCATCGTCGTCTCCGTCGAGCCGCTGCGCGTATTGCGCGTGTCGCCCGACCGGGAGGGCGAGGCGACCGACGCGATCACCGTGACCTTCGATCGCCCCATCGCGTCCGGGCTGGACGCGTCGGTGGATCCGCGCCTGGTCTTCAGCATCGAGCCGCGCGTCGAGGGCCGAGTCGAGTGGCGCGATCCGGTGACGATTCGCTTCGCTCCGGTCGCGGCGCTCGCGGCCGGCGCGACGTACACCGTCACCATCGCGGCCACGTTCCAGGCGCTCGACGGCAGCCGCCTCGAGCGGCCGTACCGCTTCACGTTCCGCGTGCGCGGCCCGCAGGTGCAGGACGTGTCGCCGTACGACGGCTCGCAATGGCTCACGCCCAACACTCGCTTCAAGCTGCTGCTCGGTGGCCCGGCGGACGTCGCGCTGCTCGAGTCCTCGCTGCGCCTCGATGCGAGCGCGTGCGGGCGCGGGGAGATTCGCGTCAAGGTCCAACGCCAGCGGCGCATCGCCGACGCGGACGAGCGCTGGCGCTGGTACCGGGGCTTCCCGCCCGATACCGTGCGCGATCGGCACCGCGTCGTGGAGCTCGCCCCGGTCGCGCCCCTGCCCCTGGGATGCAACGTGACGTTGCGCGCCCCGGCCCGCGTCGACAGCGTGGCGGCCGCGCGGCTGTTCCGGTTCAGCACGTACGGTCCGCTCGCGGTGAAGGAAGCCGGGTGCACGTACCGCAACAACCCCTGTCCCGTCGGCCCGGTCTACCTCACGTTCACGACACCGGTGAAGGGGGCGGAAGTCGCGCGTCGCGTGCGCCTCGTCCCCTCCGTGCCATTCACCGTCGGCGACTCGGACGCGGCTCGTGATTCCTGGACGCTCGACGCGCCGCTCAAGCCGCGCCGCCGCTACCTGGTGGTCGTCGACAGCGGCATGACGGACGTGTTCGGCCAGCGTCTCACCGAGCAATTCTCGAAGACCATCGCGACGACGCCGTACACGCCGACCGTGCGCTACCCGTACGGCCGCATGCTCGTCGAGCGCGACGGGCCGCGCACCCTGGCGGTGCAGCACGTCAACGTGGACTCCCTCGACGTCACCATCATCGCTGTGCCGGAGTCGCTCGAGGCGCGGGCGCTTACGGCCCCCGGTGCGTGGCCCGACCTCTGGGCCGCGCTCGTGAAGACGGCCGCGGTGCGGCGGCGCCTCGGCGTCGTCGACAGCGCCGACGTGCCCCGCGTAACGGGTGTGCGCCTGCCCGCGGCCAACGCCGCGCGCGCGGGAGCCGGGACGCTGCAGCTGATCCGCGTCACCAGTCCCGGCGTCGACACCACCCGCGACCGCTGGCAACCGCTGGCGATGGTGCAGGTCACCGACCTCGCCATCCACGCCCGTGTCGGCCTTACCGAAGCCGTGGTGTGGGTCACGGGCGTCGGCGACGGCAAGCCCCGCGGCGGGGCGCGCGTCACGCTCTACGATGCGAAGGGACAGCCGCGCGCCAACGCCGTCACCGACGCCCAGGGGCTCGCCCGCCTCGGCGGGCTGAAGGCCGACACCGCGGCGGGGGCGGCCGCGGCTCCGGAGTGCGACGAGTGCGAGGACGGAGGCGGCGGGGGGCTCGACGGGTACGTGGCGGCGACCCTCGGGTCGGACCGCGCCGTGGTGGCCGTGAACCGCTGGGACCCCGACCTCTCGCCCTGGCAGTTCAACGTCGAGGCGGCGTGGGGCGACCAGCGCCGCCCCGAGGCCGCCACGGTGTTCACCGAACGCGGCATCTACCGTCCCGGCGAGCCGGTCTACGCGAAAGCGATCGTGCGCGACGGCGCGCTGGGGGCGCTGCGTCCGCCCGCGCGCGGCGACTCGCTGCGCTGGGTGTTCGGCGACCGCGAGGACGGCGTCCTCAAGGACACGACCGTCGCCGTATCGGCGTTCGGCACGGCCGACCAGACGCTCGCGTTGAAGGCCGACCTGCCGCTCGGCACTTATCCCGTCCGCGTGCAACGCAAGCGCGACGGCCGCTGGCGCGACGCGGCGGCGACGTCCTACCGCGTCGCCGAGTACCGCCCGCCGGAATTCCTCGTCACCGTCGCGGCCGACTCGGGGCCACGCCTGACGGGCGACACGGTGCACGGCACCATCGAAGCGCGCTACCTGTTCGGCGCGCCCATGGCGCGCGCCGCGGTGAGCTGGTACGCCCGCTCGCGGCGCGCGAGCGGCTGGGAAGTGGAAGTCCCGAACACCGAGGGCTATTACCTCGGCGAGACGGGTTGGTGGTGGGAGGAAGGCGCGGGCGACTACGGGCCGGGGCAAGTCGTCGCGCAGGGTGAGGACACGCTCGACGGTCAGGGCCGGCTCGCACTCGCGCTCGCGGCGCCGCCGCCCGCCAAGGGCAAGGCGGCCGCGGTGTCGTTCGAGGCCACCGTCACCGACGTGAACCGCCAGGCCGTCACCGCCGGCGCGTCGGTCATCGTTCACCCCGCGGCGTTCTACCTCGGCGCCAAGACCACGGGCGACGAGTGGTTCTGGACCGCAGGCAAGCCGCGCGAGGTGGCGGTGATCGCCGTGCGGCCGGACGGGCGGCGGGTCGCGGGCGTCGCCGTGGCGGGCGTGTTGATCCGCCGCGAGTGGCACCGCGTGCGCCGCGAGCGCGAGGGCTACGCCGAGGACGTGGGCGAGTGGGTGGCCGACACCGTCGGCCGCTGCGCGGTCACGACCGCGGCCGCGCCGGTCACGTGCGCCTTTACCCCGCCCGCGGGCGGCTCCTACACGGTGGCGTTCTCGGCGACCGACCCCGCCGGCCGTCTCGCCCGCACGACGTTCTACCGCTGGGCGGCGGGGCCCGGCTGGGTTCCGTGGAACGACGAGTCGCAGTTCAAGATGGACGTGATCCCCGACAAGGACCGCTACCAGGTCGGCGACACCGCCACGGTGCTGTTCGCGTCGCCGTTCACGAACGCCGAGGCGTGGATCACCGTGGAGCGCGAGGGGCTGCTCGAGCAGCGGCGGCTGCGCATCGTCTCGGGATCGACGACCCTCAAGTTCCCGATCACCGAGGCGTACGCGCCCAACGTGTACGTCTCGATCCTCGTCGCGCGGGGGCGCAGCGCCCCGCCCGCCGCGCCCGACGATCCCGGGCGGCCGACGATCCGCGTCGGCTACGCCCGGCTGCGCGTGGCGCCGGAAGTGAAGCGCCTCACGGTCGACGTCCAGCCGGCGAACCGCGAGTACCGGCCCGGCGACAGCGCCCGCATCGCCCTGCGGGTGCGTGACGCCCGCGGCGCCGGGCGGCGCGCCGAGGTGACGCTGTGGGCGGTCGACGAGGGTGTGCTCGCCTTGACGGGGTTCAAGACACCGGACCCGATCGATCTGCTCTACCAGACCCGCGGGCTGGGGATGCAGCTCGCCAGCAACCTCACCGCCGTCGCCGCGCAGATCACCGAGGGCGAGAAGGGCCAGCGCGCCCCGGGCGGCGGGGGCGGCATGGACGTCGAGGGCATCCTGCGATCGCGGTTCCAGACGACGGCCTTTTTCCTCGGCGCGGTGGTGACGGATAGCGGCGGCCGGGCAGTCGCCACCGTCAAGCTCCCCGATAACCTCACGACCTTCCGGGTGATGGCCGTGGCCGTCACCGCCGGCGACCGGTACGGGAAGGGTGAAGCGAAGCTCCTCGTGACGCGACCGCTGCTGGCCCGGCCCGCGCTGCCGCGCTTCGACCGCGAGGGCGATCAGTTCACCGCGGGCGTTGTGGTCAATTCGCGGCTCGGCGGCACCCCGACCGTGACCGTCGAGGCGCGCGCGCAGGGCGTGGTCCTCGCCGAGCCGCCGGCGAAGAGTGCGACCCTGGAGGCGGGCCGCGGGCGCGAGGTGCGCTTCGCGTTCCGCGGTCTGCCGGGCGACACGGCGACCTTCACGTTCAAGGTCTCGGGCGGCGGCGAAGCCGATGCGGTGCAGACGCGGATCCCCGTGCGCCTGCCGTACCGGCCGCGCGCGTTCGAGGTGGCGGGGACGCTGGCCGACACCGCATCGGCGGAGTTCCTGTTCCCGGAGCCGCTCGACCCCGCGCGCTCGCGGCTCGAGCTCCACTACGGCGCGTCGCCCCTCGCGCTGCTGCGCGGCTACCGGCAAACGCTGCGCATCTACCCGTACTACTGCACCGAGCAGGTGTCGAGCATCGCCCTGCCGCTGATCGCGCTCTACCAGGCGCAGAAGCAGCTCGGCGGCGCGCCGCTGCTCGGCGGCGATCCGCAACAGGAGATCCGCGAGGCGGTGGCGATCCTGAGCCAACGCCAGCGCGACGACGGCGGCATCGGGCTGTGGAGCCGCACCGATTGGACGAGCCCGTGGCTCACCGCGTGGGCCGGACGCACCCTGCTCGCGGCGCGCGGGGCGGGCGTGCCCGTGAGTGACACGGTGCTGGGCCGGCTCGCCGACTATCTCTCCACCCAGCTGCACAGCCCGCAGCGGCTGTACATCCCCGTCTCCTACTTCTGGGAGAACCGCAAGGCGTGGCTCAGCGAGCAGACCGCGGCCGTGGATTTCCTGTCGCGCTACGGGCGCCCCGACGTCCCCATGGAGAACTCGCTGTTCCAAATCGGGCTGCAGCTCTCCTGGGAGGACCGGGCGCTGCTCGCCGAGATCCTCGCGCGGCGCCGCCAGCTCGACCTGGCCCGACAGATCCTGGCCGCCACGCTGCGCGACGTGCGCGTCGAGGGACGGCGCGCCGTGCTGCCGGAAGAATCGAGCGCGAAATACTTCTATTTCACATCGGAGGTGCGGCCCGCCGCCCGCCTGCTCTCGGCGCTGCTCGCGGTCGACCCCACCAACCGCATGATCGGGCCGCTGGTCGAAACGGTGGCGCAGCGTGGCCGGGCCGCCGCAGGCGGCTGGTGGTGGTGGGACACCCAGGATTACGCCGCCGCCGCGCAGGCGCTGGTCACCTACGAGTGGCAGCGGCGCCAGGCCGCCGGCCGGCCGCTGCGCCTCTCCCAGGGCGCCCGCGTCCTGTTCGAGACCGCCGACGCCGGCGTGGCGCGCGACACGAGCTTCGCGCTGACGGGGCTCCTCGCCGCGCAGCCGGACGGCAAACAGGCGCTGCGCGTGGCGCTCGCCTCCGCGACGCCAGGCGCGCCGGTGTTCTTCTACCTGACGGTGCGCGAGGTGCCGAAGGACCGCCCCGTCCGGCCGGCCGACGCCGGTATCAAGGTCGAGCGCTGGTACGAGCGCTACGCGGCGGCGACGCCGGTGACGAGCGTCGCCGAGGGCGACTTGGTGCGCGTGAAGGTACGCATTACCGTGCCGGTGCTGCGCAACTTCGTCGTCGTGGACGACGCCCTCCCCGCGGGGCTCGAGGCGGTGGATCTCTCCCTGCGCACGGCGGGGCTGCCGCCGGTCGCCCGCGCGGAGCCGGAGAACGAGAGCGAGCCGGCGGGCGCCACCGCCTGGGCGTACGGCTGGTGGGATTCGGGGTGGTGGTCGCCGTTCGACCACCGCGAGCTGCGCGACGACCGCGTCGTGTTCGCGGCGACGACGCTGTGGCCCGGGACCTACACGACCACGTACGTGGCGCGCGCCACGACGCCGGGGGTGTTCGTGCGCCCGCCGGCGCACGCCGAGGAGATGTACAACCCGGGCGTCAACGGCCGCAGTGACGGCGGTATTTTCACCGTGACGGCGAAGCCCAAATGAGGAGGCTGTCCATGAACCGTTTCACCCCGCTCGTATCCACGATGCTGCTGGCCGCCGCTCCCGCGGCGGCGCAGACGGCTCACGACCTGCCCTTGAAACACGCGCCGGCGAAAACCACCGCCGCCATCACGCCGGCCGACCTCATGACCCGCCTGTACATCTTCGCGGACGATTCGATGCAGGG
>Ga0066695_10000930_pt1 | contig 10664 bp, 9 predicted proteins | sample GraSoiAngelo_144_FD_66452 | JGI IMG/M metagenome (GOLD analysis project Ga0066695, IMG submission 66452) | Grasslands soil microbial communities from the Angelo Coastal Reserve, California, USA - 14_1009_02_40cm | ecosystem: Environmental > Terrestrial > Soil > Grasslands | place: USA...
CGGGCCACCCGGCTCCGGCCACGAGCGCCAGGCTCGCGAGCAGCGGCCGGCGAGCGGCCACTGCGAGCGACGCCAGCGCCGTGAAGACGAAGACCGCGAGCAGTACGACGCCCTGCATGAGCCGGTGCGCCGAGGCGTCGAACGGCACGAGCACGTCGTAGAAGTCGAGGAATCCTCGACCGGTGCGGCTGAGGACCGTCCCGAGGGCGTACGGCCGGACGTCGAGCGCAATCGACCACGCCGCGATCAGCGCGATCCCGGCTCCGGCCAGGCGCAGTCGCCGTGACGGCAAGAGCGCGGGAGCGATCCCGAGCAGGACCATCAGCAGGATCGGCCCGGTGGAGCGGTTCGTCTCGAGGCGTCCCCAGTTCCAAGCGATCAGGACGCCGAGCAGGAAGGAGAAGGCCGCCGTCTTAGCCACTGGCCGCGCGCGCCTCCTCGAGCCCACTGAGCTTCGCCGCCAGGTCGTCTCCGCGCTGCAGGGCCGCCACCGGGACCCCACCTGCTTGGAGCCGCAGGAGCGCGGGCTCGCGCAGCGGCAGGGGCTCGCCGCCGTTGAAGCTCGCCGCGTCGACGAGCACGAGCGAGACCGGACGCCGCGCGAAGGCTCGGTCGAGCAACGCGTCTACGAGCTGCGGCTCGAGCGCAGCGGTCACGACGACGAGCTCCACCGCCTGCAGAGCCGGCGACGCGTCCCGTTCGAGGAACCGCGCGAGCGGGTCGCTCCCGGTCGGCTCGGCGGCCGCCAGCAGCTCGAACGCGGTCCGCCACTCGGCGTCGATCGACCCGACCTGACACATCTCGGGCGGCGATGAGGTGATGCTGAGGAGCGCACGCCGTCCACGCAGCGCGTTCGCGCGCAGAATCGACCCGGCCGCCCGCACCTGGAGGTCGAACGACCCGCCGACCACGGCGCGGCCGTCCGCGTCGAGCAGCACCGCGACCTCGTCGTGCGGCATGTCCTCGAGCTCCTTGACCATCAACTCGCCTCGGCGCGCCGTCGTCCGCCAGTGCACCTTGCGCAGCGACTCGCCTTGCTGGTACTCGCGCACGCTGTGTAGGTCGAACCCGGACGTCCGGCGCAGGACGACGTGACCGCCGGCCATCGTCACGCCCAGCTCCGAGAAGACGCGCTCGAGCTCGACCAGCCGTGGATAGACGAGCAGCGTCGATTCGGCGCCGAGCATCTCCTCGGCGTGGGCGAGGCCGAACGGGTCCTCGAAGATGGCGCGAACCGCGTCGAACCGGTACCGGCCGCGAGGCATGGCCGGGAGCACGTAGCGCACGTGGAGCTCGCGCCCGCCACGGTGCAGCTCGACCCGGCGTTCACCGAGCTTGCTGATCTGCTCGTAGACCTCGAGCGTCCGCGGGCCCGGGCTGCGGTGCGCCTTCGCCTCGAGGCCGACCGTGACGTCGTCGCCCTCCACGTGCTCGCGCGCGCCCAAGTGGCGGGTCAGCGAGACCGGCTGGCGCAGGATCTCGACCCAGATCCGCGCACCGACGACGGCGAGCGCAAGGCCTGTGGCGATCGGATAGAGGGACCGCGAGCCGAAGCCCCAGGCGACGAGGTAGACGCCGCCGGCGAGCAGCAGCGCGAGCCGACCGCGTTCGGTCAGCCCGGACATGTCAGGCCGGGACCGGGGTCCGTTCGACCGCTTCGCGCACGAGCTGCTGCGGCGGCGTCCCGTTCGCGCGCGCTTCGGGCCCGAGGATCAGCCGGTGCGCGAGCACCGCTATCGCGACCATCTGCACGTCGTCGGGCAGGACATAGTCGCGCCCGTCGGCGAGCGCCCGCGCCTTCGAGACGCGCAGGAGCGAGATCCCCGCACGCGGGCTCGCGCCGAGGTAGAGCCGCTGATCGCTCCGCGTCTGCCCGACGAGGTCGACGACGTACCGGTTGAGGCTCGGCTCGACGAAGACGCGCGTCGCCTCGTCGATCACGTCGGCGATCCCGGTTGCGTTCGTCACCGGTTCGAGCATCTCGAGCGGGGGATCGCTCGTCTGCTCGGACAGCATCCGCGCCTCCTGGTCGGGTGGTGGGTAGCCGATGTCGAGGCGCATCGCGAAGCGGTCGAGCTGCGCCTCGGGCAGCGGGTACGTGCCTTCGTACTCGATCGGGTTCTGGGTCGCCATGACCATGAAGGGCCGGCCGAGCGCGTAGCTGACGCCGTCGATCGTGACCTGGTTCTCCTGCATGCACTCGAGGAGCGCGGCCTGGGTCTTCGGTGGCGCTCGGTTGATCTCGTCGACGAGGAGGAGGTTCGCAAAGATCGGGCCGGGCCGGAACTCGAACTCGTTCGAACGCTGGTTGAAGACATTGACGCCCGTGACGTCGGACGGAAGCAGGTCGGGCGTGAACTGCAGGCGCGAGAAGGAACAGTCGAGCGAGCGCGCCATCGCCTTGGCCAGCATCGTCTTCCCCACGCCCGGGAAGTCCTCGATGATCAGGTGCCCCTCGCTGACGAGGCAGAGCACGCAGAGCCGCAGCGTCTCGGCCGGTGCGTGGACGACCTTCCCGAGGTTCTCGCTCAGGCGACGGATGAGGTCGGCCGACTGCTCGGTCGAAGTGGTCGGCTCCTGCATCAGATCAGACGCTCGACCTCGTCCAGGATCGCTGCGGCGATCGCGTCCTTCGGAGCCTTCTCCACGCGGCGCTCGCCCTGCGCGGAGACGATCACGACCTCGTTGTCCTCGGAATCGAAGCCGACGTCGTCACGGGCAACATCGTTGTAGACGACGAGATCGACCCGCTTGTCGGCGAGCTTCTTGCGGGCGCGCTCGATGCCGTCGCCCGAGGTCTCAGCGGCGAAGCCGACGAGCACCTGGCCGTTCTTCCGAGTCTCACCCAGGCCTCGGAGCACGTCTGCGGTCGGCTCGAGCTCGATCGTCCACGTCTGTTCGGACTTCGGGCGCTTCGCCTCGTCGGTTTTCGACGGCCGGTAGTCGGAGACCGCGGCGGCCATGAGCACGACGTCGGCGCCGGCGTGTGAGCTTGTCGCCCGCTCGACGTCCGCGGCGGTCGGCGCCTGGACGACCTCGATCCCGTCCGGCGGCGCGACCGTGACGTTCGAGGCGATCAGCGTCACGTCTGCACCGCGGCGCTGCGCCTCGCGGGCGAGCTCGATTCCCATGCGCCCGGACGAGCGGTTGCCGACGAAGCGCACAGCGTCGAGCGGCTCGCGGGTTCCACCTGCCGTCACGAGCACCTGCTTTCCGCGCAAATGCCCCTTCGAGCCATGTCCTGGGACCTGGTCCCGGGACATGGCTGGTTGGAGCAGCTCCTGCGCCCGCTCGAAGATCTCTTGCGGCTCGGCCATCCGCCCCACGCCGAGCTCGCCCTCTGCCGTCTCGCCCTCGTCAGGCCCGATCAGCTCGACCCCCCGCTCGCGGAGCGTGGACGCGTTCGCCTGAGTCGCCGGGTGCGACCACATGCGCGGATTCATCGCCGGTGCGACGAGCACCGTCCCGCGGTGAGCCAGCGCAGCCTCAGTGAGCACGTCATCGGCCAGCCCGTACGCCAGCTTGGCCATCGTGTTCGCGGTCAGCGGCGCGATCAGGAGCAAGTCGGCGCGGGCGAGGTGCGGGTAGAGATCCTCCTTCGCGGGACGGCGAGCCAGCGCGGCGAAGGTCTCCCGGCGCACGAACCGATCGGCGCCGCGCGTGACGAGCGGGATCACGTCGTGCCCGGCCTTGACGAGCAGACGCGTTAGCTCGCAAGCCTTGTAGGCGGCAATCCCGCCCGTGACTCCGAGGAGCACCTTGGCCATGAGCACATTTTGCCCGTCGGGGCCAAACGGGGAACCGCCGCGCTCGTCCTAACAGCGGTCGGCCTTCTCTCGCTCACGCTCCTGACGCTGATCGCCTCGGCGTGGCCGCGTGGATCCGCAACCGCCGGGCAGCGGCCGAATACTCCCGAGCCCGATAGCCCCTAGCCCCGGTAGGAGTACTTGATCTTGCCCTCGGCGACTTCTTCGAGGGCCATCGTCAAGTAGTTCTTCGAGCGCGACTCCACGAGCGGCGGCGGGTTGTCGTCGAAGGTGCCCTCGCCGAGCTGGTGGTGGTAGTTGTTGATCTGCCGCGCGCGCTTGGCGGCGACGATCACGAGGGCATAGCGCTCGTTGACGTTCTCGAGCAGGGTGTCGATTCGTGGGTGGATCACGGTCGCGACATGCTAGCGGAGAGTTTTGATCTGACGATTTCCTCGAGTTCGCCGAGCGCGCGGTCGACGTCGTCGTTGACGATCAGGTGGTCGAACTCGCCCGCCTGGCTCAGCTGCTCGCGGGCCAGCGCGAGGCGTTCCTCGATCTCGCCTTCGCTCTCGGTCGCACGCTCGCGAAGCCGCCGCTCGTTCTCGGCGAAGGTCGGAGCCTCGACGAAGATCGTGACCGCTCCGGGGACGCTGCATTTCACGTCGAGCGCACCCTGGGGCTCGAGGTCGAGCAGCGGGATCCGGCCGTTGGACTTGATGCGGTCGATCTCGGATCGCAGCGTCCCCGAGCGCTGCCCCCATGGGAACTCGACGTGCTCTAGGAACTCCCCGGCGGCGAGCTTCGCGTCGAACTCCTCGTCCGAGATGAACCAGTACTCGCGCCCGTCCTCCTCGCCCTCGCGCCGCTCCCGGGTCGTCGCGGAAACGGCCAGTTGGAGGTCTGGCATAACGCTCAGCAGGGCCTTTTCCAGCGTGCCCTTCCCCGCACCCGAAGTCCCGGTGACGACGAAGACCGGGATTGTCGGGCCGTTACCTGTGGAAGAGCCCAATGAGCTCAGTCCGCTGGCGGTCGGAGAGGCCACCGACCGTCTTCGACTGGCTGATGCGGGCTTGATTCAGGAACCGCGCGGCCTTGACCCGCCCGAACTTGGGCACGGCCATCAGCATGTCGAACACCTTGGCGGTCGCCACGTACTCGGGAGGGTTGTTGAGGATCTTGTCGATCCGTGCGCGCCCCACTTTCAGGTCCTTCTTCAGCTGCGCTCGCTTGACCCGGATGTCGTTCGCGCGCTTGAGAGCTTCCATGCGCTGGTCGCGAGACCTGGCGGGCGCCTTCGCCTGAGTCTTCGTTGCCGCCACGGCGCGAGATACTAGTTCTCTTGAGCGGAGCGTGCAAACGGGGTGTTTTGCCCGCAAAAACCGTCTATTGTCCGATCAGGCAACAGAGGCGGGCTTTGCGCCGTGCGCGAGACCGGTCGCGGCCTCGGGGCCCGAGAGGCCCCGCGAAGCGAGCTCCTCGGCCAGTTCGCGGCGCACTCGGCCGGGCGCGTCGGGGTCCCCGAAGAGGACCGTTCCGAGCGCGATCGAGCTCGCGCCAGCGGCCAGGAAATCGAGCGCATCGCGGCCCGTGGCGATCCCTCCCATGCCCACGATCGGGAGCCCGGTCGCGCGGTAGCACTGGTAGACGGCCGCTAGCGCGATCGGCTTGAGGGCCGGTCCCGAGTAGCCGCCGAGCTCGTGCCCGAGCCTGGGCTGGAGGGTCTCGTCGTCGAGGGCGAGGCCGCGGATCGTGTTCACGAGCGACAGTCCGTCGGCGCCGGCGGCCTGGACCGCTCGGGCTGTTTCGGGCAGGTCGGTCGCGGCCGGCGAGAGCTTCGCGTAGAGCGTCTTTCGGGTCTGCGGTCGCGCTGCAGCGACGAGCTCGGCGGCGCTCTCGGGCGCTTCTTCGACGTTCGGGCACGAGAGGTTGAGCTCGATCGCGGACACCTCGGGCCGGTCGGCGAGCGCGGCGCAGAGCTGGGCGTAGTCGGCCGCCGCGAAGCCGCCGACGGAGACCCAAAGCGGCACTCCGAGCTCGGCCAGGCGGGGGAGCTTCTCGCGGAGGAGACCGTCGATGCCCGGGTTCTCGAGCCCGATCGAGTTGAGCATGCCGGCCTCGGTCTCGGCGATCCGGACGGGGCGGTTTCCCTCGCGCGGCTGCGGGGTGACGGTCTTCGTCACGAAGACGTCGAGCGCGCGCGCGACCTCGGGAGCCTCGAGGGCATCCAGGCAGCCGGATGCGTTCAGAATCACGCTGCCTCCAGCACCGGCCCGGCGACGCAGAGCCGCTTCAGGACGCCGTCGATCTCGACGGAACAGCCGTAGCAGGCGCCGTAGCCGCAGGCCATGGGCGCTTCCCAGGCGAGCTGCGCGTTGGGAGCGAGCTCGCGGACGGCTTCGAGCATGGGCTCGGGGCCGCAGGCGAGGACGTCGTGGTCCGGCCGCAGGCGCTCCGTCACGAGCGTCGGTTCGACCACGACCTCCGCGTTCGGGACGAGGGATGCGGCTTCGGCATGCCAGTCGCTGCGGAAGCCGAGGATCGCCGGCGGGCTGCCGAGCACTGCCGAGAGATACGGAAACGGTGCGACGCCGATTCCGCCACCGACGAGGAGGGGCCGTTCGACATCGAGCCGGTAGCCGTTGCCGAGCGGGCCGAAGACGTGGATCTTCTCACGCGGCTCGACGGCGGCGAGGGCTCGCGTTCCGGGGCCGATCGACTCGAGGAGGAAGCCCAACTCCCCCGGCGGAGCCTGGCAGAGGCTCATCGGGCGGGGCAGCGGGCGCCCCGGAGCCTCGAGCATGAAGAACTGCCCGGGGCTGCCGGGATCCAGGCTTCCCCGCTCGACGCGGATCAGGGAATAGGGGCCGACCGACTCGTTGGCGACGACTCTAAGCGCTTCTCTTCTGCGCACCGATTCTTTCTTGCAGCGAGACCGCGAGGTCGCCCTGGGCGTCGGCGATCGCACGCACCGCCGCCCTCGCGCCCGCCATCGTCGTGATGCACGGAACGCGGGCGCCGAGCGCGGCCTCGCGGATCAGGTAGCCGTCGGAGCGGGCGCCCACGTCTCCGAAGGGCGTGTTCACGACGAGGTCGCAATGGCCGCGGCGGACGAGGTCGACGACGGTCGCCCCCTCCCCCGGCTCGGTCACCTTGCGCGCGTGCTCGACCGCGATTCCCGCGTTGGCGAGGGCCTTCGCCGTGCCGGCCGTGGCCACGAGGCGGAAGCCGAGCTTCGACAGCGACTCGGCGACCTCGACGAGCGCAGGCTTGTCCGCGTTGCGGACGGAGAGGAAGGCGGTCCCCTCCATCGGCAGCGGACGACCGGCGGCGCGCTCGGCCTTGGCCAAGGCGGTCGGCAGGTCGGCGGCGCTCGCCATCACCTCGCCAGTGGAGCGCATCTCCGGCCCGAGCACGGGATCGGCCCCTGGGAAGCGCGCGAACGGCAACACGGCCGCCTTGACCGACACCTGTCCCGATGAGCCACGTCCCAGGACCTGGTCCCGGGGCAGGGCCAGATCGGACAGGTCTGCGCCGGCGGCGAGGCGGCAGGCGGCCTCGACGAGGTTCAGTCCGATCGCCTTGCTCGCGAAGGGGACGGTTCGCGAGGCCCGCGGGTTCGCCTCGAGCACGAACACCTCGCCGTCCTGGACCGCGAGCTGGACGTTGACAAGACCGACCACGCCGAGGGCCGGCGCGAGCCTCCTCACGATCTCCTCGATCTGCGCGAGCGTCTCGTCGTCGAGCGAGGGCGCCGGCAACACGCAGCTCGAGTCGCCCGAGTGCACGCCCGCCTCTTCGACGTGCTCCATGACCGCCGCCACGAACGTCTCGCGGCCGTCGCAGAGCGCGTCGACGTCGATCTCGATCGCGCCCTCGAGGAAGCGGTCGATGAGCACCCGTCCACCGACCTCGGCGGCCGCGGCAACGGACTCGTCGTCGTAACAGACCTGCATGTTCCGCCCACCGAGGACGTACGAGGGCCGGACGAGCACCGGGTAGCCGATCGCCTCTGCGACGTAGGCCGCCTCGGCGGCGCCCCCGGCCATCGACCAGGACGGGACGTCGATCTCGAGCCTCTCGCAGAGCGCCGCAAACCGCTCCCGATCCTCGGCGAGGTCGACCGCCTCGAAAGGTGTCCCGAGGATCCGCCAGCCTTCCGTTTCGATTTCGCGCGCGAGTTTCAGCGGGGTCTGACCCCCGAACTGGATGACGACGCCGGCGGGGAGCTCACGGGCGCAGATCTCGAGCACCTCCTCGGCGCCGAGCGGCTCGAAGTAGAGACGATCCGACGTGTCGTAGTCGGTCGAGACGGTCTCCGGGTTGCAGTTGACCATGACCGCCTCGTAGCCGAGCGCACGGAACGCCTGCGCGGCGTGGACGCAGCAGTAGTCGAACTCGATTCCTTGGCCGATCCGGTTCGGGCCGGAGCCGAGGATCACGACCCGCGGTTTCGTACCGTTCGGCCTGGCCTCGTCGGCTTCTCCCCACGTGGAATAGAAGTAGTTCGAGCTGGCCTCGACCTCGGCTGCGCAGGAGTCGACGCGCCGGTACGCAGGGCGGACGCCCCAGCCGCGGCGCTTCGCCCGCGCCAGCTGCTCCATGGCGCCGCACCCGGCCGCGATCGCCGCGTCCGAGAGGCCGAGCCGCTTGAGCCGCACCCAGTCGTCGGCCACGAGGTCGTCGAGATGCCCGGCCGGAGCCTCGAGCCGCTCGAGCTCTTCGCGGAACCACGAATGCGCGCCCTCGGGGAGCTCCCAGGCGTCGGCGCCGTCCAGCTCGCGCGAGCGGCGCGCCTTGAGGAACGCCTCGCCAAAGGTGCGCCCGATCCCCATCGCCTCGCCGACCGACTTCATCTGCGTGCCGAGCGTCGTATCCGCGCCCGGGAACTTCTCGAACGCGAAGCGCGGGAACTTGACGACGACGTAGTCGAGCGTTGGCTCGAAGCTCGCCGGCGTCGTCCCCGTCAGGTCGTTCGGGATCTCGTCGAGCGTGTAGCCGACAGCGAGCTTCGCGGCCACCTTGGCGATCGGGTAGCCGGTCGCCTTCGAGGCGAGCGCCGACGACCGCGACACGCGCGGGTTCATCTCGATCACGCGCAGCTCGCCGGTCTCGCGTTCGCGGGCGAACTGGATGTTCGAGCCGCCGCAGTCCACGCCGACCGCGCGGATGACCGCGATCGCCGCGTCGCGTAGCTCCTGGTAGGCCTCGTCGGGCAGCGTCATCTGCGGCGCGACGGTCACCGAGTCGCCCGTGTGCACGCCCATCGGGTCGATGTTCTCGATCGAGCAGACGACGACCGCGTTGTCGGCCCGGTCGCGCATCAGCTCGAGCTCGAACTCGTCCCAGCCGAGGAGCGACTCCTCGACGAGCACCTGGCCCACCGGGCTCTCCCCAAGCGCGCGCTCGAGCAAGCGCTCCAGCTCGTCGGGGTCGCGGGCGGTGCCTCCGCCGTGGCCACCCAACGTGAATGCGGGCCGGAGGATCACCGGGAAGGAGACATGTCCAGGGACCTGGTCCCGGGACGTGACTATTTCGGACGCTGGGACCTCGTGGCCCGCGGCGCGCACGGTCTCGCGGAACAGCTCACGGTCCTCAGCGCGCCGGATGACGTCGACCGGCGCTCCGATCAGCTCCACTCCGAGGTCGGCCAGGATCCCCTCCTCTGCGAGCGCGACCGCGAGGTTGAGCGCAGTCTGGCCGCCCATCGTCGGCAGGAGCGCGTCCGGCCGCTCACGCTCGAGCACGCCGGCGACGCCTTCGACGTCCAGGGGCTCCAGGTACGTGCGATCGGCGAACCCCGGGTCGGTCATGATCGTCGCCGGGTTCGAGTTGACGACGATCGTCTTGAAACCGTCCTCGCGCAGCACCTTCAGCGCCTGGCAGCCGGCGTAGTCGAACTCGCACGCCTGTCCGATCACGATCGGCCCGGAGCCGATCAGGCAGATCGACTCGATGTCACGCCGCCTTGGCAAGGCCGCCCACCTCCTCGACCCACGACTCGAGAATCCCCCAGGCGTCGTGCGGGCCTGGGCCGGCCTCCGGATGGAACTGCACCGAGCGCGCCCTCTCGTTTCGCAGCTCGAGCCCCTCAACGGTTCCGTCGTAGAGCGAGACGTGCGTCTCCTCGCGGGACTGGCCCGGCGCCACCGCGAAGCCGTGGTTCTGCGAGGTGACGAGAACGCCGTTCGTCGTGCGCTCGAGAACGGGGTGGTTCGCGCCGCGGTGGCCGAACGGAAGCTTGTAGGTCGTGCGCCCGGTCGCGAGGGCCAGCAGCTGGTGACCGAGGCAGATCCCGAGGACCGGGACGCGGCCGATCAGGTTGCGGATCGTCGCCTGCTCGTCCCTCAGCGGCTCGGGGTCGCCGGGGCCGTTCGAGAGCAGGACGCCGTCGTAGTCGACGAGCTCGTCCGCGTCCACCCCGTGCGGGTAGACGGTGACCGCGGCGCCCGACCAGGCGAGCCGGTTCAGGATCGAGCGCTTGCAGCCGTAGTCGACGACCGCGATCCGGGACCAGCCTGCGTCTGAGAAGACGAACGGGTCGCGGGTCGAGACCTTCGCCGCGAGGGCGCGACCGGCCATCTCCGGCTGCGCCCGAACCGCGTTCAGCGCTTCGTCGACCGACGCCTCGCCGCCGATTGCGATCGCCCGCATCGCGCCGGCCTGGCGCAGGTGGAGCACGAGCGAGCGCGTGTCGATCCCGGTCAGCGCGACGACGCCCTGGTCGTGCAGCCAGTCCGTCCAGGCCGGGCCGCGCGCCTCGCGCATGACGACAGCGCGGGCATGGGCGCGCCCGGACTCCGAGCGCGTCGGCGCGACGCCGTAGTTCCCGACCATCGCCGCCGTGAAGCACACGATCTGATCCGCGTAGCTCGGGTCGGTGACCACCTCCTGATAGCCGGTCATCGCGGTCGTGAA
>Ga0066695_10000935_pt1 | contig 10653 bp, 4 predicted proteins | sample GraSoiAngelo_144_FD_66452 | JGI IMG/M metagenome (GOLD analysis project Ga0066695, IMG submission 66452) | Grasslands soil microbial communities from the Angelo Coastal Reserve, California, USA - 14_1009_02_40cm | ecosystem: Environmental > Terrestrial > Soil > Grasslands | place: USA...
GCTCGGCGTGGCGGCTCCGCGCGATGGCAACAGAGGGGGCGATGGTGCGCGGGCGAGCCCACCGGGCGCGTCGTCGATGACGAGCAAGCCGACCGCGGCCAGCGCCCGGATGAACGGCCACGACGGATCGAACTCCCACCCCCGGACGCTGAACCTGGGCGCGCGCGGATGCGCATGATGATTGTTGTGGAGGCTCTCACCTCCGGTGACCCAGGCCAGCACGATGGAATTCCGCGCCGTGTTGTCATAGTTCCGCTGGCCTCGCCAGTGACCGGCCGCGTTGATGAGCGGCGCCAGCACCGCGACATACAGCACGGCGTGGATACCTCCGGCGAGGAGACCGGCCGGCAGCCCCACGACGAGGCAGAGGACAGTGACGCCGACGGCGAGTCCGAGGAGCCCGTGTGAAAAGAGCGCCCGCTCGAGACGGTCCGGGGCGAGATCCGGCGCGTACTTCTCGATCGTGGCACGGTCGCGGCACGCAACGACGTAGTAATACGCATTGAAGAGCTGGACGCGCCAGAATCCGAGCAGGCGTGGGCTGTGAGGGTCACCCTCGCAGTCCGTGAACGCATGGTGCTTACGATGGATCGCGACCCACTGCTGGCGCGACTGTCCCGTCGTCAGCCAGAGGATCGTCCGGAAAAGGACGTCGGCGGCGGGGTGAATCTTGAGCGATCGATGCGCCAGGCCTCGATGCAGATAGACCGACGTCGCAAGGACGGTGACTTCGGTCAGCGCGATGGCGACAGCGACGGCGAACACGATGTGCATGTCTTCACGCTAAGCGCGAGAGGGCATCGCGGCCAATTGGCCTTTCGTCTAATAGACGTCGCCCCACCAGTTTATTAGGGGCCGCGCGCCTCCAGCACCGGTCCTCCCAACTGGGGTCACGCTAGCAGAGCTATGAACGGCCTCCATTGGACGGCGCGCTGCTGCACCGATGGCTCGCGAATAGATGGCCGACATCGGCCAAGTCGTCGCCGGCATACGCTCTGCCGACGCGAACGGCAATCGAGAGCAGGTGCAGGTGACCGCTGAGGCGAAGGAGCCGTGCTAGACTCACGCCGCTGCCACCCTGGCCCGTCTGGCTGACGCATCAGGCGTCGAGACCCCGGTGAAGTGGCTTTCACGCGAACTACTACCGGGGGATCACGTGGACCTTTCGACCTCAGTCGATTTCTGGAGCGAGCTCGACGCGGATGTCCTTCGCTGCCTCGTGGAGCGCCATGGCGAAATGACGCCGGCGGAGATCGGTCGCGACCTCGGCATATCTGAGGGCGCGGTGTGCTCGATCCTCGGCATGCTGGTCGAGGCGGGACGGGTGCGGATCTGTTCGGTGGAAGGGATTGTGTAGCGCGGGTTGATTCTCGAAAACCCGATCCGCGCCGAGCTCTTCGGCATCGAGCGGCTCGAGCAGCACGCCGCGAGCTTGGCGGCCGCGCAGGGCGTGACGCCGGGCCGGGGCCGGCGATTGCTGCCGCGTGTTCAGGACAACGGCCGCGTCCTGCGCGAATCCTATCGCGTGATCGCCAAGGCCATCCGCGAGGAGCGCGCGATCACTCCGGCGGCGGAATGGCTCGTCGACAACTTCCACGTCGTCGACGAACAGCTGCGCGAGATCCGCGACGACCTGCCGCCCGGGTTCTACCGGAAGCTGCCCAAGCTGGCCGAGGGGCCGCTCGCCGGCTATCCGCGCGTGTACGGAATCGCCTGGGCCTTCGTCGCCCATACCGACAGCCGATTCGATCCCGAGTTCCTCCGGCGGTTCCTGCACGCCTACCAGCGTGTGCAGCCACTGACGATCGGCGAGCTGTGGGCCGTGGCGATCACGCTGCGCGTCGTACTCGTGGAGAACCTCCGGCGCCTGGCGGAGGCCATCGTCCGCGGGCGCGCGGCGCGCCAGGACGCGGACGCCCTCGCGGACGAGCTTCTGGGCGTGGGTGACGACGGTGTTGCGATCGCGCGGACGGCGAAGGGACTGGCGCGATTCGAGAGCGGCCCGCTCGTGACTGCCTTCGCGGTGCAGCTCGTCCAACGGCTCCGGGATCAGGATCGTGCCGTCACTCCAGCGCTGCTCTGGCTCGACCAGCGCCTCGAGGCGCAAGGGACGACATCCGACGACATCGTCCGCGTGGAGCATCAGCGCCAGGCCGCGATGAACGTGACCGTCCGCAATGTGATCCTCAGCATGAGCTTGATGTCGGCGCTGGACTGGATGGGGTTCTTCGAGACCGTGAGCCTCGTCGACGCGGTGCTGCAAACGAGCCCGAACTACGGCACGCTCGACTTCGCGACCCGCAACGCCTACCGCCGCGCGATTGAGGAGGTCGCGCGGGGCTCGCGCCTTCCCGAGCTCGACGTGGCGCGCGCGGCCGTGGCGTGCACACACCCGGCGGACGTGGACGACGAGCGGCGGAGCGATCCCGGCTTCTATCTCATCGGCACCGGGCGCTTGGCCTTCGAGCTGACACTCGGGTACCGCGCACCACCGATGCGCCGGCTGCTTCGCGCCTACGTCGCGGCGGCGACGCCTGGATATCTGGGAACGATCGCCGTCCTGAGTGGCGTCATGTTCACGCTGCCCCTCCTCGCTGCTGGTGCATCCGGCGTCGAGCCGCTGAGCCTGCTCGTACTCGCCCTGCTGGCTGTCTTCCCGGCCTCGGACCTGGCGATCGCGCTGTTGAATCGAAGCGTCACGGCCCTGGTCACGCCCGCGGTACTGCCTCGGTTCGAGCTGCGGGACGGCGTGCCACCGCATCTGCGAACCATGGTCGTCGTGCCGATACTGTTGACCGACGACGCGGAGGTCGAGGCGCAGATCGAGCGGCTCGAGGTGCATTACCTGGCCAATCCGGACGGCGATCTTCGCTTCGCCATCCTCTCCGACTGGATGGATGCGTCGACCGAGAGCGCGCCAGGTGACGCGCAGACGTTGACCGCGGCGCGGGAAGGGATCGCGCGCCTGAACCGGCGTCACGGTGCCGCGCCTGGTGGGGGCGAGCGATTCTTTCTCTTCCACCGGCGCCGGCTCTGGAACGCGGGCGAGCGGACGTGGATGGGATGGGAGCGCAAGCGGGGCAAGCTGCACGAGCTGAATCGTCTCCTGCGGGGCGCGACGGATACGTCCTTCATGCCCCCGGGCATCGGCGCGCCCTCCGGTGTCTGCTACGTCATCACCCTCGATTCCGACACGCGGCTGCCGCGGGGCGCCGTCGAACGGCTGGTCGGCACGATGGCGCATCCTCTCAATCGGCCGCGGCTCGAGCCGGCAGAACGGCGCGTCGTCGACGGGTACGGGGTGCTTCAACCGCGAGTCACGCCGCCTCTCCCCGGGCTGGAGGGCTCGTTCTTCCAGCGCCTCTCGTCGACCGCGGCGGGGATCGACCCGTACGCGGCGGCGGTCTCCGACGTCTACCAGGACCTCTGGGAGGAAGGCTCATACACCGGCAAGGGCATCTACGACGTCGACGCCTTCGAGACGGCACTGGCGGGGCGGGTACCTGAGAACGCGCTGCTGAGCCACGATCTCTTCGAGGGTGTGTTCGTACGTGCCGGTCTGGTGACCGACGTCGAGCTGTTCGAGAGCGCGCCATCGCACTACGGTGTCGCGGTGGCGCGCGAGCACCGGTGGGCGCGGGGCGACTGGCAGCTGCTTCCGTGGATTCTTCGGAGCGGAATTCCGGTGATCGGGCGCTGGAAGATGCTGGACAACCTGCGTCGCACGCTGTCGGCACCCGCCGCCTTTCTGACCCTGGTGGTGGCGTGGACCCTCCCGGGCACGTCTCCCGCGATGTGGAGCGCGTTCATCGTTGCGACCATCGTCATCCCCTCGCTCCTGCCGGTGTTCGGCGGATTGGTGCCTCACCGGCGCGGCATCTCGAAGCGTAGTCACACCCGCGCGGTCGGTAGAGACATCGTGCTCGCCGCATCCCGGATCGGACTCACGATCACGATGCTGGCGCACCAGGCGTGGCTCATGAGTGATGCGATCGTGCGCACGCTGCTCCGCGTGTACATCACCCGTCGGCGGTTGCTGGAATGGGTGACCGCGGCGCAGGCGAAAGCCGGACTCCGTCTCGATCTCCTGGGCTTCTGCCGGCGCATGGCCGGCGGCGTCGCGCTCGCCGCCGCCGCGACCGTGGCCGTCGCGTGGATGCGGCCCGAGGCATGGCCCGCCGCGCTGCCATTTCTGCTGCTGTGGCTGGCGGCACCGGCGGTGGCTCGCTTCATCAGCGTGCCCCGGCGGATGGCGAGCGCCGAGCAGCTATCGTTCGAGGATGCGCGCGCCCTGCGGTTGATCGCGCGGCGAACGTGGCGGTTCTTCGCGACGTTCGTCGGCCCCGACGACCACGCCTTACCCCCCGACAACTTCCAGGAAGCGCCGAGCCCGGTCGTGGCGCATCGCACATCGCCCACGAACATCGGACTGTATGTGCTGTCGACGGTGGCGGCCCGGGATTTCGGCTGGCTCGGCACCGTCGATGCGGTCGAGCGTCTCGAAGCCACACTGCACACGATGAACGGTCTCGAGCGCTTTCGCGGGCACTTCTACAACTGGTATGACACCACGCACTGCGCTCCTCTCGAACCGAAGTACGTCTCGTCGGTCGACAGCGGAAACCTCGCCGGCCATCTCATCGCGCTCGCGCATGCCTGCGAGGAGATGGTCGCCCGTCCGCGGCTGCACCGTGCGGCCCTCGCCGGGATCGACGATACCGCGCAACTCGTTCGCCTGGCGAGCACCGGGGCCGCTGGCGGCGCCAGCCCGCGTGCGGTCGTCGACGGACGTCTGAAGGAATTACTCGACGACCTCACGGTGGCAGCTCAAGAGCCGCCCGAGGACTCCTCTGCGTGGCGCTCACGGCTCACGGTGTTGAAAGCGCGTGCGCAAGCCGTGCTGGACGCCGCGAGAGCGGTTGTCGACGACGATCCTCGCCGCGCGCAGACGGATGTCGTCGTTTCGGCGGAGGCACTCTGCGCGACGGTCGACAGCCACCTGCGTGACGTCGACATCCCGGAGACGCTCACCCGTCGCTTGGCGATCCTCGCCCAAGGCGCGCGGGCGCTGGTCGAAGACATGGACTTCGGCTTTCTCTTCGACCCGATGCGCAAGCTCCTCGCGATTGGATATCGCATTACTGACGGCAGCCTCGACGCTGGTCGCTACGACCTTCTCGCATCGGAAGCGCGTCTCGCCAGCTTCGTGGCGATCGCGAAGGGCGACGTCCCCGTCTCACACTGGTTTCGGCTGGGTCGCGCGCTCACGCCGGTGGCACAGGACTCGGTGCTCGTCTCGTGGTCCGGGTCGATGTTCGAGTACCTCATGCCGGGGCTCGTCATGCGCGCGCCGGCCGGAAGCCTGCTCGAGCAAACGTCCCGACTCGTCGTGCGCCGGCAGATCGCTTATGGCGCCGAGCGTGGCGTCCCGTGGGGCGTGTCGGAGTCGGCCTACAACGCACGGGATCTGGAGATGACTTACCAGTATTCCAACTTCGGCGTGCCGGGGCTCGGATTGCGCCGGGGACTCAATGAGGACGTCGTCATCGCGCCCTATGCGACGGGCCTGGCCGCGATGATCGATCCCACGGCGGCCACTGAAAACTTCCGGCGTCTCGCCGCTGCGGGGGCCAGCGGCGCCTACGGCTTCTACGAGGCACTCGACTACACCGCGCCGCGGCTTCCCGAGGGCAGCAAGGTCGCAGTGGTTCGCGCCTACATGGCGCACCACCAGGGCATGGTGCTCGTCGCGATCGCGAATGCGCTGCACGGTGGCAGGATGCGCGCGCGCTTCCACGCCGCGCCCAGTGTCCAGGCCACCGAGCTGCTCCTCCAGGAACGCACGCCGCGTGACGTGGCGGTCGCGCGGCCGCGCGCCGAAGAGGTGCAGGCCGTCGGCGACGTGCGCGAATTCGTTCCGCCCGTCGAACGGCACTTCCGCTCGCCGCACGGCTCGACGCCGCGGACGCAGCTGCTCTCGAACGGGCGCTACGCCGTGATGCTGACGACGGCCGGCTCGGGATACAGCCGCTGGCGTGATCTCGCGATCACGCGCTGGCGGGAAGACGTCACGCGCGACGCGTGGGGAACCTACGTCTTTCTTCGCGATGTCGAGAGTGGCGAGACCTGGTCAGCCGGCTACCAGCCCTGCGGGGGCGAGCCCGAGAGCTACGAGGTCACGTTCTCAGAGGATCGGGCGGAGATCGTCAGGCGAGACCGCGACATCGGCACGACGCTCCACGTGATCGTGTCCCCGGAGGACGACGCCGAGATCCGGCGCGTCTCGGTCACGAATTTCGGGACGAGGGTGCGAGATATCGAGCTCACATCGTACGCGGAGGTCGTGCTCGCCCCGCCGGCCGCGGACGCCGCCCACTCGGCGTTTTCCAATCTGAGCGTGGAGACGGAGTGCGTCGCCGAGCTCGACACGCTGCTGGTGCGCCGACGGCCGCGGTCACGGGGCGACGCGCCGCCCTGGCTGGCCCACGTCGTCGTCGTCGACGGCCAGTCGGTCGGGAATCTGGCGTGGGAGACCGATCGCGCCCGGTTCCTCGATCGTGGGCGCGGCATCCGGACACCGGCGGTGGTGATTGACGGCGGACGCCTGTCCAACACGACCGGTGCGGTGCTCGATCCGATCGTCAGTCTGCGGCGCCGCGTGTGGCTTGCGCCCGGCGAGACCGCACGCGTCGCCTTCTCGACGCTCGTCGCGCCATCGCGCGACAAGGCCCTGGACCTCGCCGAAAAATATCGCGATACGGCGACGTTCGATCGCGCCGCGACGCTGGCCTGGACGCAGGCACAGGTTCAACAGCACCACCTCGGTATCGGTCCCGACGAGGCGCACCTCTTCCAGAGCCTCGCCAGCCGCGTGGTGTACTCGGACCGGACGTTGCGGCCACCTGCGGGTGTGCTCGCGCGTCAGATGAGTGGTCCCGACGCGCTGTGGGCGCACGGGATCTCCGGCGACCTCCCGATCGTGCTCGTGCAGATCGACGAGGCCGAGGACGTCGGCATCGTGCGCCAGCTCCTCCGCGCGCACGAGTACTGGCGGATGAAGCAGCTGGCCGTCGACCTCGTCATCGTCAACGAGCGTGGGGCGTCGTACGTGCAGGATCTCCAGACCTTGCTCGAGACGGTTGTCCGCACGAGCCAGTCGGCGGGCGCCCACGAGGGTCATGAGGCCCACGGCAACGTCTACATCGTGCGGACGGACCGTGTGACGGCGTCGCAACGTGATGTGCTCCAGTCGGTGGCGCGGGTGGTCCTGTCGAGCCGTCGCGGGACACTGGCCGAGCAGGTGGCGCGCGCCCATCGATCCGACGCAACGCCGGTCGCCTGGCCACGGCGGCGCTCGCCGACGAAGCGAACGCCGGATGTGGCGAACCCGCAGCCGGACCTCGAGTTCTTCAACGGCCTCGGAGGCTTCGCACAGGATGGACGCGAGTACGTGGTCATCCTTCGCGACGGGCGATGGACACCGGCGCCGTGGATCAACGTGATCGCGAATCCGCGGTTCGGTTTCCAGGTCTCGGAGTCGGGTTCGGGGTACACGTGGTCGGTCAATAGCCGCGAGAACCAACTCAGCGCCTGGTCGAACGATCCGGTCAGCGATCCGCCCGGCGAGAGCATCTACGTCCGCGACGAAGAGACGGGAGATCTATGGGGGCCGACCGCGCTGCCGATCCACGAGGCCGCGTCGACCTATGTCATCCGGCACGGACAAGGCTACACACGCTTCGAGCACGTCTCGCATGGCATCTCGCTCGAGCTGCTGCAGCTCGTGCCGCTCGACGACCCCGTCAAGATCTCGGTGCTTACGCTGACGAACGAGTCGGGACGGCCACGCCGGCTGTCCGTGACGGCCTACGTCGAGTGGGTCCTTGGCGTGTCGCGGAGCACTGCCGCGCCGTTCGTCGTGACCGAGATCGACGGCACGACGGGTGCGATGTTCGCGCGCAACGCGTGGAGGCGCGACTTCGGCGCTCACGTCGCCTTTGCCGATCTCGGGGGGATCCAAACGGCGTGGACCGCCGACCGGGCGGAATTTCTCGGGCGTAACGGCTCGCCGGATCATCCCGCGGCGCTGGCGCCGAGGCAGCGGCTTTCCGGCCGGGTCGGTGCGGGCCTGGATCCGTGCAGCGCGCTTCAGACGACGATCGAGCTGCCCGCCGGCGGTCGAGCAGATGTCGTGTTTATCCTCGGTGAGGCCACTGACGTCGAGCAGGCGAGGGAGCTGATCGCTCGTTACCGTACCGTCGATCTTGAGGCCGTCTTACGAGCGGTCGTCGAGCGCTGGGACAAGCTACTCGGCACGATTCAGGTCAAGACGCCGGACCGCTCCATGGATATATTGCTCAACCGCTGGCTGCTCTACCAGACGCTTGCGTGTCGACTGTGGGCGCGCGCGGCCTTCTATCAGGCCGGAGGTGCGTACGGCTTTCGCGATCAGCTTCAAGACGTGATGGCGCTCGCAGTCGCCGAGCCCGAACTGACGCGGCAGCACGTGCTGCGAGCGGCTTCGCGGCAATTCGGCGAAGGCGACGTCCAGCATTGGTGGCACCCGCCGACCGGTCGGGGCGTCCGAACCCGCATCTCCGATGACCTGCTCTGGCTCCCATACGTCGTCGGCCAGTATCTCGAGGTGACCGGCGACGCCGCGGTCCTCGACGAAATAGTTCCTTTCCTCGAAGGCCCTACGCTCACCGTCGGCCAGGCCGAATCGTATTTCGAGCCGCGCATGTCTGAGGAGCGAGGCACGCTGTTCGAGCACTGCGCGCGCGCGCTCGACCTCAGCCTGACGGCCGGACCGCACGGCCTACCGCTGATGGGGACCGGGGATTGGAACGATGGGATGAACGAAGTGGGCGCTGCGGGGAAGGGCGAGAGCGTCTGGCTCGGATGGTTCCTGCACGCCGTTCTGTCCAAATGGGCGATGCTGGCCAACACGCGCGGCGAGGGCAAGCGCGCCGAGCGATGGCGTGCATATGTCGGCGAGCTCGCGGAGTCGCTCGAACGCGAGGGATGGGACGGTCACTGGTATCGGCGCGCGTACTTCGATGATGGGACGCCGCTCGGCGCCGCGGTCAACGACGCATGCCGCATCGATTCCATCGCACAATCGTGGAGCGTGATCTCGGGCGCGGCGGAGCCGGCACGCCAGGCTCGCGCCATGGCGGCTGTCGACGCGCATCTCGTGCGTCGCGCCGAGGGTCTCGTGTTGCTCTTCACGCCCCCGTTCGACGACACGCCTCTGGAGCCGGGCTACATCAAGGGGTATGTCCCTGGCGTCCGAGAGAACGGCGGGCAGTACACGCATGCGGCCATCTGGGTGGCGATCGCCTTCGCGGCGCTCGATGATGGGGATCGGGCCGCCGAGCTCTTCGCGTTGTTGAATCCGATCAACCACGCCAGCACCGAAGCCGGTGTCCAGCGTTACAAGGTCGAGCCCTACGTCGTCGCGGCAGACGTCTATGGCGTCCCGCCGCACGTCGGCCGCGGGGGCTGGACGTGGTACACGGGATCCGCAGCGTGGATGTATCGGGCGGGACTGGAATCGATTCTCGGGTTCCGACTGCGCGGCGCACGGCTCGTCGTCGACCCCTGTATTCCGTGCGCGTGGCCCGGCTTCGAGCTCGTATTCCGCTATCGCTCCGCGCGCTACGACGTCACCGTGGAGAACCCAAGAGGTGTGTCGCGGGGAGTGTCGTCAATCGAACTTGACGGCGTCCTGCTGGCGGGCGATCTCGGCCTGACGCTGGCCGATGACCGGAAAACACATCGCGTCCGAATCGTCCTCGGCTGAGCCGAGGCGCTATACCCGATGCGCTCGGCCCGCTGGAGCAAGCTCAATGCCGTGTTTTTCGGAGCGTCGACGGATACGCCGCGGGAAGGGCGCCAGCGTGCGTGGGTCGCTGGAGACGAACGGTTTGAAATCGGTGATTGGACCTTCGTCTAATACCGCTCGTCCGATGATGATGTATTGTCCGATTATGTTGTCTGTCCGTGACGTACTGAAGGGGCGCCCCGGCGCATGGTGTCTGGATTGCCTCGTGAGACATACACGCGACCGCGCTAGCCATGTAATCCGCGAGCTTGATGCCCTCGCGGCGCGCGCTGGCGAGGGCCGGTGCGGAACATGCGCGGAGACTGGGTCAGTCTTCTCCTCGCCACGGACGAAATAATCCCTCGCCGCTCTCCATAATGTAGCCTGAACGCCGACGGATTCGGCATGCGCGTACTGTCTGAGCGCGCCACCTCTTTACTCGCATTCCTTCGCTCGATTCCCGACAGTGCGGCCTGTGACGCGTGCATGGCGGCCCATCTTGGCGTCGACCGCTACGACGTGCTCAAAGCGATCCGCGAGCTGGTTCTCACCGGCCGCGTGATGTGTACGTTTCGGGCGTGCTCGGTATGTTTGGAGCGCCGGCTCATCGCCACCTTCCGAACTCGTCGTGACGGCGGGAGACAGACGTGAGCTTGGACCCGATGTTCGTCGGCGCGATAACCTACAGGGGTGAATCCGCGCCGAAATCCCGACTTGTCAGGTCTCACGATGCTGGTGGTCGAAGATCGCCCTTCGGTCGCAGGGTGCGTCCGTCCGCGAAGCCGAAGATGTCATGAGCAGTGCGCACGCGGAAGGTCCATCTGATC
>Ga0066695_10000937_pt1 | contig 10650 bp, 11 predicted proteins | sample GraSoiAngelo_144_FD_66452 | JGI IMG/M metagenome (GOLD analysis project Ga0066695, IMG submission 66452) | Grasslands soil microbial communities from the Angelo Coastal Reserve, California, USA - 14_1009_02_40cm | ecosystem: Environmental > Terrestrial > Soil > Grasslands | place: USA...
GTACGATCTCGGCATTGTACTGAAAGAAGCCACTATACATATTCTGGTCAGAACTAAGCAAGTTTAAGGCCAGCGTGGGCAGGGCCAACACGAAAACCCACGGAGCCAGCAGCGGGAGGTACCCTGCTGGATTGAGGAGCAAACGAAGATAGTAAATATGATCATGATCCAACACATGCTGCTTGAGTATGCTTCCCGGGTGCAACACTATGTTGCGAGCAATTTGGGCGGGGCCATTACCGAGATAGGCATAGCGTGAAGAAAGTAGTGAATGACCAGTGGGGCTAAAGAAGTGGAAGATGAGCAAAACCAGGCCGATCCAGCCGATGGCAAGCCCAATCAATGCAAGACCACTGCGCAAGCGATGTTGAAAGACGATTGACCAGAGGCCAAAGAGGGCGATAAGGACACATATCTCTTCTTTGCAAGCCATCGACAGAATGGCGAAGACAATCAGCCAGACGGTACGGCGCGTATACATGAAATAGAGGGTGAAAAGTAAAAAGGAAGCAGTGAAGGTGACGGCATGGAAATCACTGACCAGGGCGTGTTGCTGGGCAGGATAGAGCAAATAGAGCAGGGCTATGGCGACTCCAGCCCACTCATTTCGCAGGCGCAGGCGGGCGAGCCAGAAAGCAGGAAACGCACCGCTTGCGACCACAAGGGTTTGTATTACGAGCAGTGTTTTTGGGTTAGACCAGAGCAGATAGAAGAACGAAACGGGAAAGAGAATCGGCTCAAAGTGAATAGCAAAACGCGAAATACCATCTAGATTATAGCAGTTCGTATCATGAACGATATTACAGATTGTTTGATGTAACATCTGTCCATTGATCGTATTCCAGATAGCCTGATCCATAATTCCCAGGTCCTCGGCATTGGTCAGAAATGCGTCGTGCCGACCAGTCAAGTAGAAGATAAAATAGACCGAGAAGAGGAGGGCCAGAGAGGCTACGACGCTCGTCGCCAGCCAGAACATACGTGTATGGGGTAGAGGATCAGGCGCCGGGTAGAGAAAGAAGCGATTGCCCCAGACAGACAGACGTCTGCGCCATGTAGCATTAATCATTTGCTGCACCTCGTTCTACTAGCCTCGGAGATTCCTCTGTAGAGGATGCATTATTTTCTGCTTGCTTGTTTTGATCCCCAGGGATCGAGTTTTGCATTGAGGCTTGCTCCTGTTGGATGGCACGCACCTGGCCATCACCGCTCAGGTAGGCAACCCCGACACATAACAGTTCAGCCGCGGTGGAGACGACCCGCGAAAGCAGGGCGATAATCGCAACCGGACCTCCAGGGATGGCGGGAAGGGCGAGATGAAAGAGGACGCCAATCGCTAATTCGCGGAAGCCAATACCACCTGGTGTGATGAAAGTGACGAAACCAAAGTCCCAGGCAATAGCGTAGATGCCGATGCAGATTGGCAATGCTGCCAGTGGCGTTTGCGGCCAGAGCGCGAGCACCAAGACAAAGAAGGCGCATCCCGCGACAAACCAGCTGGCGAACCACGCCAGAGTGATAAGCAAGATGTCTGCATAACTGAGTGTTAAAACGACGGGGTCGCGTTTCAAAAGGCGCAGGGCGGTATTGAGTAGCCCGTTAAGGATACGGGGATGCAGCACGATCAGCAGTGTAAGGAAGGAGACCATGCCAAGCACGATGATGAAGGAGCTTTGAAAGAGTGAACCCACCGTACCCAAATTCCCCCAGAAGAGCAGGCTGAACGCGAAGATCAATGCTCCTGCCGCCAGCTTTGTAATGAGTTCAACGGTCATACTGGCAAAGGCAATGGGTCGCGAAACGCCGTACTTTCCCACCCACAGGATACGTGTCAGGACATGCCAGACATTACCAGGGATATAGCGTACAAATTCTGAGGCCAGGTAGATGCGCAGGCACACGCGAAGGGGCAGATGATGACCCAACCGCCGTAGAACTGCTTGCCAAATCAGCCCATACGACATTTCCTGGAGTATGAAGCCCAAAAATGACAATGCCAGCAGCCAGTAATTCCATTGATGGACGCTGGCGATAAGCTCATTCCAATCCCCCCAATCGCGTATCTTATACAGTAAGGAGGCGACGACCAGTATGGGCAAGCCGATCTGTAGTACACGCTTGCCGATTGTTTTCACTGCAGGGTGTTGCATCAATCGAGTTCCTGCCTGATACTATACTCTTCCCCTGGCTGGAAGGCGTAATGACGGATCATCTCGCTTTGCAGGCCTGTCAAAACAAACTGGACGCCGAAGATCATCAAGAGGATCCCAACGAAGAGCAGCGGCTGGTCACGAATCTGCTGACCCACAAAGATGCGGCGAGCCACGACAAAACCGTCAACCAGAACACCAATAAAGAATGTCCAGAATCCGAGAGGGCCAAAGAGCCGCAGCGGAGTGCGCAAGAAAGAGGTAAGGAAGAGTACATTGAGCAGGTCGATCAGGCCACGAGCGAAACGCCTGGCGCCGAACTTGGAGACGCCGTAGAGACGAGGATGGTGACGCACTTTGATTTCTGTGATGCGGAAGCCACGCCAGTGAGCCATGACGGGTACAAAGCGGTGGAATTCACCATAGAGTTTGAAGTGTATATCGTCGACAACTTCACGGCGATAGGCTTTGAAGCCGTTGTTGATATCATGCAGGTGGACACCGGTTAAGGTGCTGACCATGCCGTTAAAGATGCGGGAAGGGAAGGTTTTCGTGATGGGATCGAGGCGCGGGAATTTCCAGCCGGAAACGAGATCGTAGCCTTCGTTGAGTTTTGCCAGGAAATTGGGGATCTCTTCCGGGTCGTCCTGTAAATCACCATCCATGGTAAAGATGATTTCGCCATGGCAGCGCTCGAAGCCCGCCACAAGCGCTGGAGTCTTGCCAAAGTTGCGGCGGAAGCGTATGACGCGTACGATATTTGGATGCGCTTCATGTATTTTTTTCAGTTCTGCGAAAGTGTTATCGGTACTACCGTCGTCTACAAAGATGACTTCGTAGCTCTGTCCAAGGGCATCGAGTTGGGCAGATAATTTTCCAAATAAGATGGCGATACTCTGTTCTTCGTTCATTACAGGAACAACGAATGATATGGCAACCTGTTGCTCTGTTGACTCTGGCTCAGAAGTCGATATTACTGGTTCGATTGTATGCTTTGGTAGTGTTTTTGTCTGCTGCATATTTGATGTTCTCCACGGCCCGCTTGCTCAGGCAGATGTTTGTTGTGATGGTCATTCCGTACCTACCGCCTGTGATTGCCGCTCATTATAGCATATTGTCTGCTGAAAGCAGTAGAAGATGGTACCTTTTCTTTTTCGCCGATTGCGACGGCGCGTAATCAAGGGTTGAAGGGATACGTCCGGCAGGGGCTGTGGCCCCTGCATCCACAATTATATGCTTATTTTGACGCTTGCCAGGTTGTTTCTTTAAATAGAACGGATGAAAAGCGGAAAGGGACACGATTCAGGAGAAAATAGTAAAGAGGTCTGGGCGATCGGAGGTGAGGGAATCGACGCCGAGGGCGGCGAGGCGTTGGAGTTCTTTTCTGTTGTTAACGGTCCAGACACCCAATTTGAAGCCGTGCTGGTGGGCAATAGCAGGCATAGAGGGAGTGAAAAGGTCTCTGTGCATGTTGACCCAGTTGCAGCCGAGGGCGGTGGCCTGGCTCATCAATATATCAAAGGCGTCGCTCTGGCCGGCGTTCCAGCTGTCTTTTGAGACGAGGGCACCCGTGGGCAGTGCAGGTTCGATGGATTTGATGTGCGGAAGGACTGTCCAATCAAACGAGATGATGAGGACCTGGTCAAGCATGCCGGCGCTACGCACTTCTTCGAGGACGGCTTCAACGATATAGGGATAGTGACCATACCGGCCATCGCGTTTGCTGGGTTTGATTTCGATATAGACCTGAACGTGGCCCCTGGCGAGGTCGAGGACTTCTCGCAGGATGGGTATCTGTTGTGGCTCGGGCAAGCCGCCGCGGTTGTGGGCAGCGACTTTGAGGCTGCGCAGGTAGGCAAAGTCGAGGTCGAGGATGTTGCCATGGCCGTTGGTGAGTTTGTCGACGGTATAGTCGTGAAAGACGATAGCATGACCATCGCGGCTCATGTGGACGTCACATTCTATAGCGTCGATGGGGAGGGTGAGAGCGTTGCGAAAGGCAGCCCGGGTGTTTTCAGGGGCGAGATGGGAGCCGCCGCGATGGGCGACGCGTTGTACAGAGCTAGTCATAGGGTTGTTGCTCTCCACTATAGACAATTGGTTATTCACAACTTCAATCATATCACGCGGAGCGGGATGGATGGCAAGGGGAGCTTTTGTTGTATAGTATAAAAAAATACAGAAAGGATATTGTAAGATGGTACTGAAAGTTGGTATGAAGGGGGAGGCCAGCACGCTGGTTGTGCATGAAAATACGGCTGCGGCTGTTGGCGCTGGCGGTGTGGAGGTCTTTGGTACGCCGATGATGATTGCGTTGATGGAGAATGCAGCCTGGGGAGCGGTATCCAGGGATTTGGAGGAGGGAGAGGTGACGGTGGGGACGCATGTGAATGTGAGTCACGTGGCGGCCACACCGCTGGGGCAACAGGTGCGGGCGATTGCCGAGTTGATTGAGATTGATGGGCGGCGCCTGGTATTTAAGGTGGAGGCGTATGATGAGAAGAGGAAGATTGGAGAGGGGCAGCACGAACGGTTTGTGGTTCATCTGGAGCGGTTTACAAAGAGGATTGGGGAATAAGCTCGTTTGAAGAATGTGTTTTGAAGATTGCTGTGGGGATGATTATGTGGTAGAATGTGAGTGTTCTGTTTTGGGGATGTCGGGTTTCGACAGGCGAACAGATTGTTGAATTGCAGGCCGAGGTGTCGGTACGCACTCTCGTTAAACAACCGACAAAACAATAGATGCCAAACCGGCACCTGCTTACGCTTTCGCTGCTTAATAACCAGTAGGCGTCGTCCACCCAGTTTTTTCTCGTGGGACTGGATCTGGGCGTCGAAAACGCGAGATGCTATGACGATAATCGCCTTCTAGTCGTCATTTAAGACCAGAGGGCCAGCGCTAACGAATCCTGTCGATGGGAGTCCGCAGCGTAAGAAAAAACATCGACTACGCCTGTAGTACATTCTCCGATAGGTTCGTTTGGACGGGGGGTTCAACTCCCCCCCATCTCCACCAGGAAAAAGGCTAGAAGCGATCTTGTGAAAGAGCTTCTAGCCTCGTTTTATATTAATCCATATAAACAAGCAATCCCCAATAATATGAAGTTTGACCGCAATTTTGAACGCAATTAGGAAACTCTTCGTTCCACTATGTCAGATATTTGGAGATAAGAACAACTCAGATTAGCTGCCCAGGAGGCTTACTACTCTCTATGTCATTTAGAAACCCTTGCGCCTTCTGTTGAAGTGCACTGATAACTAGATTTGGCGAGAGGCCAAAGGTAGCCGCAACAACGATGTTTTGTAGGCTCAGTTCAAAGAGACTTTCAGTAGTTGGTGCCACTGGGGCTAACTGTGCTCTAATGAAGATGCCAGCGATACCTGCAAATCCAGAGAGCACCGGGATCACGAACAATCGGGCTTGAGAAAGCCCGTAATCGTTCACAGCGGTGGGGCTTCTCGAATCTGCGTATAAGCGACTAAAGAATCCAGTGATCGAGCCAACGAGATAAAAGATCACAGCGGAGACGATTAATGATATATTGACACTCTGTATGATGGGAATGCAGAGCAATACAAATGTGAAAATACCGGTTATCAGCGCCGTTCCGATCAGCTGATTGCGTATCCTGATCACGCCCTCCCAACGGAAATCGTTGAAATCGTTGATACGTTGTCGGATGTATTTTAGAACACCTTGTGCCTGTTTCTGCGATGATATCTCGCTTATGTTCTTTGACCCCTGAGACTGTTTTTGTGCATCAGCTGGATTATGCAAATCCTGATCGTCTGTTTTACTCAGGTACTTTACGCTCTCTGTGCTCAGATCACTAACAGCCATCCGCAACTTACTGATTAACTCGTTACGATCGCTAATATTGGAATCTTTGAGGCGCGACTCATCATACAACGCCTGCTGGATCACCTCCTCTGTGGGCATGAGAGAGAGCATAACTTCCTCTGCACGATGTATTTTGTTCCATATGCTGATATATCCATTACCCAATACCCAGCTCTGATCGTTACTTTTGAGCTCTTTCTCAATGGCATCGATAAATGTTTGAAGATCAGCGATATCGTCATTGGTAGATGTCGTAGATGTAGCAGATAGCTTTGTATTCCATGCAATAGCTTTGGTCTTTATGAACAGCAATTGATTTTTGATATGTCCATACTCAAAAGCATTTGCGCCATTCGGAGTAGTAAAGCGCATGCAGAAACTTGAAAGCACTAACCATATGAGGAGTGAGCCTACTATACCGATAGCAAGCGCTGCCCAATTATAGTTGTTTCCTATTCCTAATGCATTTTTAAAAGAAGGTGTGATGTAGGCTAATATGGTGATGATCGAGGCGACAACAGGAACTTGGATGATACTTCCCACGAGCACAAGCGCAGCCAGATAAGAACCTCTGTTGGGGCGATTGTGTTGAGTCGAGGAATCAGAAGAAGTAGTCTGTGCACCGCTAGAGCTTGTGCTAGAACCTGAAAGCATTTGAGAACTGATTCCCTTATTTTTCATATTCACTACTCTCACAAAAGGTTGCTAAAGAAATAGTTAGTGCTAGTGTATGGTAGAAGCATATAGCACCTATGAAAATATTATTTGCTACTAGTATTCTACCAGCTTTTTGATAGCATATCCTAATTCTTTAGGTACCTATTCTCGCTTTTGAGTACATGATTACGGCTCAATACTAATACTCAACGCCTTTCTGGTTTTACCCAACTAGCTCCTCTCGCCTAATTATATCCCTTCCTTCTCTTATCTCCAAATGTCTGCCACTATGTTGAGGATGTTGACAGTTTATAACTTTTATGTTATAATCCAAACCGGGCGAGGGAATATACAGGCAGACTCAATTATGCGTTTGCCATGGCTGGGAGGATAATCGCCCTATGTCGAGAGATGAGACCGAGTTTATAAATCACCAAAAATTCGATGAAGCTATAGAGAAAGCTTGTAGTGCAAGTCTGCGAATCACTTCAGATATATTAAGATTTCAACGGTATTACAAACAAGAGAATGTAAACCTGAGTAGAGGGTTTAACTTCACGCTTTTGGAAAATCTTGCTGGTCGATATAGCCTTTACGAAATCTACGTGGGTCCTAATGACAGTTACCGGGCTGTAGTTATGTTTCTACATAGCCGAGTACAGGGACGAGAACTCGCTATTTGGATATTTGCCTTTAAGAAGCAGCGGGGCATTGATCGCCCCTTGGTTGAGCGTGCAAAGGCCATTGCTCGTGAATACTGGAATTCACTAGAAAGAGGACAAAGATGAAGAAAGCAAAAGATACCAAGATTACTGGAACAATGGCAGATTACCTCATCCAAAAGCTGAAGGATGAAAAAAAAGGCTTAGACAATGCCATAGCCTATCTTAGGGCTTCATTCCTTTCTTCAGCTGTGGATGCCTTGTTCTATGCACGTCGTACAGCCGGTCTTACACAAGAACAAGTTGGTCAGAAATTAGGCAAAAAACAAGAAGCTATCGCCCGATGGGAAGGTGATGCAGAGGGAAAAATGTCACTTCGCCAATACTTTGATCTCGCTGTAGCAAGTGGCAAGGTTCCACTCAACATCGTGCTTGAGCCAATAGAATCTGTCCGTGACTTCGTAATAGATCATCCAGAAGAACCGCAAACACCAGATCTCTACTATGTATGGCACAACCAAAGAAATCAGACTCCATCTATTGCTCAGTATAATACGGCACCTATCACTTTTACGCTTAATACAGCACCTGTCACTTTTACCCTTGAAAAAGGGATTTCTGGTGCTCCGGTAATGGCTATGCCAAATCAAGTGAGCGAACCTAGGATAATTTTCGTTGTCGAGCCAAAGCAAACAAGCCAAACACTTCAAGAAAGATACCCTACAGGACAGGCTGCCGATGAATACCTAAAGTGTCAAAGACTTCTACGGCAGTTTGATGAGAGTGCAACGAACAGAACTTCAGCATCTCAACTATCAGCCCTGACTCTGCCATTAGCTTAATTAAAATTATGAATTGTGAGGTAGGTACCTGTTATGCCTGAAAACATTACATATCTCACTGGTCGGAAAGCTTACGAGTTCCGTCCAGATGATCTACGTCTATCCGCACTGAGCGTCAAACCTGTTCAGGATGCAATCCAGGAACTTTTCCACTTCCAGTCATCTGCAATAGGCACACCAATGTCAACATTTGGTGAAGTCCCACTCACTATTCCCCCTGGTATTGTCTTTAACACAGGTGTATGGCAGATGGCAGATAACCAATTTGTACCGATCCGATTCCTTCATTTTGAGCCACGTCGTATTGTGATTGACCTAGCTGGGCCATCCACTACTCTAACTGCAATCTTTGACCAACTTCAGCATTTTTTTGCTGAGATACATACGGCAGATGGAGCGCCACTTATTGGGACCCCCGACAAGATTCTAGACTATTCTGAGATATCTGCACGCTTCCCATTTTTTTTAGACGCAATTCTCTTGGAACCTTTACGCAAAATACTCTCTAGCATCACCAAGGAACCAATTCTCGCACCAACACTAATCGTAAAACCATACTTAAATCTACGAGAGCTTCCTGGTACAACAATCCCTGGTGATGCCCACGCATTTACACTTTCTTCACGTGCCGGTACTAGACCAGAGGATCATATCTATTTCAGTAGTGCTCCCCTTGATTCTGAGGCACATCTGAACTACCTAAAAGATCTAGAGGCAGCTCTTACCTCTTAACTGTATTGGATAATCATTGTTTTCATACTCAATTTTTTGGTGGATTAAGTATACAATCATGAAAATAGACAGGAGAAATCAATGAATACATAAAACAATTCCAGGGTAACCCGTCTAGCGAACCGTATACCCTGGAACTTCTGACAATTTGACCCATCTCAAAGGGCATTCATAAGGCCCCGTAGCTCAGTTGGACAGAGCCATCGCTTCATACGTGAATTGTCGTGGGTTCGAGTCTCACCAGGGTAACTTCGTCTTTCAATAATAGTCCATGATATCAAACAATGCATGTACATTACAGCTCACTTTGCCAACTATCAGCTCACATCACATCAACCACCTACTTTTGGCACATTGTCACCTCCAAAAAGATCATCCAACTTATCAACAATCCCTTGCTGCATAGAGGGAAGCATATGAGAGTAAATGCCCAAAGTCGTTGTAATATCTTCATGACCCACAAACTCTTGAATTGAGCGAGGGTCTACCCCCATACTGAGCAGTAGAGTGACGACACTATGACGCAGATCATGAAAATGCATATGAGGTAGGCTAGCTTCTTTAAGCAGCTTGTCAAACAGTTTGAGCAAGTAACGAGGGTTAAGATAGTTACCCTCTAAACCACATACCACAAGATCAAGGCCATACCAAGCTTCACCTACCTTTAACTTTTGCTCCAGCTGACTAACTTTGTGCCGCTTTAGCATCTCAACCACAAAAGAAGGAAGCAAAATCTTTCGCTTACCTCTTGCCGTTTTCGGTTCATTTTCTACATACCCATACCGAGCGATGAAGTCCACTGTATGACGCACTTGAAGACTCTGCCCCTCAAAATCAATATCAGACCACCGTAAAGCCAGCAATTCACCTCGACGCATGCCAGTTGTTAACGCCAAAACGAGCAGCATCTCCAACCTATTCCCACTAGCAACCTCTAAAAGTTTTTGTGCCTGCTCCAACGTCAAAGGTACTCGCTCCCGTTTCACTACACGAGGCGGAGTAACAAGTTCAGTCACATTCCTTGATACCAAATTCCAGCGAACAGCATTTTCTAATGCACTATGCAAAACGCCGTGAATAGCATAAACCGTCTTAGGAGCAAGACCGTCCCTAATCTTTTTTGTGTACAACGACTGGACTTGCTGAGGTGTAAGCTTCTGCAATCGAATGTGCCCAAGCACAGGAATAATATAGTTAATCATCTTCTTATACTTCACATAAGTACTAATGCGAAGCCTATCCTTTTGCACGTCCTCTAGCCATTGTTCAAGGTAATCCTTCAATGTCTTTTGTGGCCCTGTAGCAAGTGAACCTTGCGCCAACTCATTCAAGACAGTACGACGCTTCTCTATAGCTTCTTTTTCCGTCTTACAATAGTAGCGTTTACGAGTATGACCCTCTATAGTTATGTCAACTGCCCATCTACCATCTTTACGCAGATAGATGGAACCCTCGCCATTGCTTCGCCGCCCTCGCTTCTGTCTTTCTCGTTTTACCATAGTAGCACCTCCTAAAATGCAAAATGTCTTGCCCTAACCAAACAACAAAGCAAAAGAACTCATACCGCCTCTTGCTCACGTTCCTTGAGCCACTTTTGCAGTGAGTCAGGATGCACACGCCGAACACTCCCAAGCATGACCGAAGGCAAACCTTGACGATAGATGAGGTTATAAATTGTCCCACGACATACCCCAAGCTGTATCGCTACATCTGGAATAGTCAATAACAACGGTTGTACTGTTGATAATTTCTTACGTCTTGCCATA
>Ga0066695_10000943_pt1 | contig 10621 bp, 8 predicted proteins | sample GraSoiAngelo_144_FD_66452 | JGI IMG/M metagenome (GOLD analysis project Ga0066695, IMG submission 66452) | Grasslands soil microbial communities from the Angelo Coastal Reserve, California, USA - 14_1009_02_40cm | ecosystem: Environmental > Terrestrial > Soil > Grasslands | place: USA...
AATCTCGGCTGGGTCCGCCAGAACTTCAACGCGAATCTCGACAATCTCCGGCTGCTCGACGAGCAGACCGCGCTCGACGAGATCATGCTGTTCCGGCGCGCGGGCGGACAGACCGTCGTCGATCCGACGAACGTGAGCCTGGCGCGCGATCCGCTGGCGCTGACGCGCCTCTCGCGCATGACGGGCCTGCACATCGTCATGGGCGCGGGCTACTACGTCGCCGCCGCCCACCCCGCCGACATGGACCGGCGCAGCGAAGAGTCCATCGTCGCCGAGATCGTGCGCGAGGTCACCCTTGGCGTGGGCGACACGGGCGTGCGGGCCGGCCTCATCGGCGAGATCGGCAACAGCTGGCCGTGGACGGACAACGAGAAAAAGGTCGTCCGCGCCGCCGTCGAGGCGCAACGACAGACGGGCGCGCCGTTGATGATGCATCCGGGACGCGACGAGCGGGCGCCGATGCAGATCGCGGAGCTCATCGACAAGCATGGCGGCGACCTGCGGCGAACGGTCATGTGTCACATCGATCGCACCATCGCCGACGAGCGTCACCTCGACGACCTCGCGGCCACCGGCATGTGGCTCGAGTACGACCTGTTCGGGCTGGAGAACTCCTACTATCCATACAATCCCGACTTCGACATGCCCAACGACGGCGGCCGCATGGTGCAGATCCTCCGGCTCATCGCGCGCGGCCGCCAGGGCCAGATCCTCATGTCGCACGACATCGCGTACAAGAGCTCGCTCACGAAGTACGGCGGCTACGGCTACCACCATCTGCTCGTGAACGTGGTACCGCGCTTGCGACGCAAAGGCGTGGACGACGCGGGACTCCGGCAGCTACTGGTCGACAACCCGCGCCGCGCATTTACGTTCGTGTAGACGCTAGGCGCGGACGCGGGTGGAGCGCGGATCGTACGGCGGCTCGAGATGCGCGGTCGCGGCGAAGCGCTCCAGGGCGATCTCGAGCTCCCAGCGTCCGCCGCGCACGAAGGCCGCGTCGACGCCGTCGGCGTGGGCGACGTAGCCCATGCCCACCGAGCGCCCGAGCGTGTGCCCGTACGCACCCGACGTGATGCGTCCGATCAGCGCGCCGTCGCGATAGATCGGCTCGTCGCCGAGCAACAGCGGCGCCGGGTCGTCGAGCGTGAACATCACCAGCCAGCGTGAGAGCGGCTTGCCGCGCTGGCGCAGCAGCGCATCGCGCCCCGCGAAGGCGTCCTTCTTGAATGCGACGGCGAAATCCAGCCCGGCCATGAGCGGCGTGTCCTCGCTGCCGATGTCGTGTCCCCAGGAGCGGTAGCCCTTCTCCATCCGCAGCGAGTCCATCGCGTGATAGCCGGCATGACGCAGCCCCAGGTCCGCGCCGGCCGCGATCACATCGTCATAGACGCGCGTCGCGAACTCCGTCGGGACGTAGAGCTCCCAGCCGAGCTCGCCCACGTACGTGATGCGCGTGGCGCGCACGCTCGCGTGGCCGAGCTCGATCTCCCGCGACGTGCCGAAGGCAAACGCCGCGCTCGACAGGTCGGCGTCGGTCAGCCGTGACAGGAGCTCGCGGGAGCGCGGCCCCATGACGCCGAGGACCGCGAACGCCGACGTGACGTCGGTCAGCGTGACCCGCGCATCGCCGAGACCGCGGCGGATCCAGTCGGCGTCGTGCGTGGCGGCCGCGGCGATGGTGACGACGAGGTAGGCGTCGTCCGCGAGTCGCGTCACCGTCAGATCGCACTCGATGCCGCCGCGGGCGTTCAGCATCTGTGTGTAGACGATGCGGCCCGGCGCCACGTCGACGTCGTTGGCGCACAGCCGCTGCAGGACGGCGGCGGCGTCGGGTCCCTGCACGAGGAATTTCGCGAGCGATGACTGGTCGAAGAGCCCGACCGCCTCGCGCACGGCCCGGTGCTCCGCGGCCGCACACGGAACCCAGTTCTGGCGCCCGTACGTGTAGACGTAGCGTGGCTCGACGCCCGCCGTCGCGAACCAGTTCGCGCGCTCCCAGCCCGCGACCACGCCGAACACCGCGCCGTGCGCCGCGAGGCGCTCGTGCAGCATCGAGCGACGCATCCCGCGCGCGCTCGCAGGCTGCCGGAACGGCCAGTGCATCGCGTACAGGAGCCCGACCACTTCGGTGATGCGCTCGCGCAGGTAGCGCGCGTTGCCCTGGAAGGGCATGAAGCGGCGGATGTCGACGTCCCACAGGTCCATGCTCGGCTCGCCGCCGACGATCCATTCCGCGAGCGCCTTCCCGGCGCCGGCCGCCGAGGCGATACCCACCGAGTTGAAGCCCACCGCCACGAAGAAGCGGCGCAGCTCGGGCGCCTCGCCGAGCATGTAGCGGTTGTCGGGCGTGAAGCTCTCCGGACCGTTCACGTGGCGCCGGACGGGCGCCGTCTCCAGCGCGGGAATGCGCACGATCGCCTGCTCCATGAACACACGGAAGTGCTCCCAGTCCTCGGGCAGCAGCGAGAAAGCGAAATCCTCCGGCACGCCGTCCATGCCCCATGGCTTGGCCACCGGCTCGAAGCCGCCCATGAGCAGTCCGCCGACCTCCTCGCGCACGTAGATGTAGCCGTCGGTGTCGCGCAGCACGGGCAGGTCACGCGTCACGCCGTCCAGCGGCTCGGTGACGATGTAGAAGTGCTCCGAGGCGTGCAGCGGCACGTTGACGCCCGCCATTCGGCCGACATCGCGCCCCCACAAACCCGCGCAGTTGACGACCACCTCACACGCGACGTCGCCGGAATCGGTGCTCACGCCGGTCGCGGCGCCGCGCTCGCGGTGGATGGCGGTGACGGTCACGTTCTCGACGATCGTGGCACCGCCCTGTCGCGCTCCCTTGGCGAGGGCCAGCGTGGTGTCGATGGGGTTCGTGCGCCCATCGCGCGGGATCCAGACGGCGCCCGCCAGGTCGTCGGTGCGCATCAGCGGCCAGAGACGCCCGGCCTCACGCGGCGAGATCAGCTCGACATCCACGCCGAAGCACTTCGCCATGGAGGCGCCGCGCTTGAGCTCGATCATGCGCTCGGCCGTTCGCGCGACGCTGATGCTGCCCGAGCGCCGGAAGCCCGTGGCCTGTCCCGTCTCCGCCTCGAGCTGCTCGTAGAGCACGGCGCCGTAGCTCGCCAGGCGCGTGAGGTTGTGGCTGGAGCGAAGCTGGCCGACGAGACCCGCGGCGTGCCAGGTGGTGCCGCACGAGAGCTGGCGACGCTCGAGCACGAGAACGTCGCGCCACCCGAGCTTGGTCAGGTGATACGCGACGCTGCAGCCGACGATGCCGCCGCCGATGATGACGACGCGCGCGTGCGACGGGATCGGCCCGGCCATCGCCGGACCATAGCACACCCGCTCGGAGGCTCAGGCGGCGCGGTCTCGTCGGATGGCGGCCGGCGTCACCTCGGTAATCACGTCGAGATGCTCGCGCTCGCGAAACCACGACAGCACCACGAGACCGGCGCCCACGAGCACGCCGAGCACGATCAGTCCGCCGATGAGCGCGAACGCCATCAGATCCGGCGTGGCCATGCGACACCCCCGACCGCGGCCCAGCTCCGCCGCGAGTTTGCTTGGGGCGGCGGTATTGCATGATGCGGGCCGTCGGCCGCGGTTTGGGCGGCCGCGACGCGCGGGGTCAGCGGGCCAGCGCCTCCCAGACCGCTTCCGCGGGATGCTTGGCACGCCGCGCGGTGAGGTGCTCGATCTGCTGGCGGCAAGAGATGCCGGGGGCGACGACCGTCGTGGCGGCGTCCGCCGCCTTGACAGCGGGGGCGAGACGGCGATTGCCGAGCGCGACGGAGAGGTCGTAGTGCTCGCGCTCGAACCCGAACGAGCCGGCCATGCCGCAGCAGCCGGAATCGATCTCGCTGACGTCGTAGCCGGCCCACTTCAGCACGGCGACCGTCGGCGCGGTGCCGATCATCGCCTTCTGATGACAATGCCCGTGCAGCAGCGCGCGGCGGCGGCCGTCGGCGAAGCGCAGCGTCAGGCCGCGGTCGCGCTCGGCGAGCAAGAATTGCTCGAGCAGCACGCTGCGCTCGGCCACGACGCGCGCGTCGTCCGTGCGCAGCAGATCGACGGACTCGTCGCGCAGGGTGAGCAGGCACGACGGCTCGAGGCCCACGACGGCCACGCCGCGCCGCGCATACGGCGCCAGCCGTGCGACGTTCCAGGCCGCGTGCTCGCGCGCCTCGTCGAGCATGCCCTTGGAGATCAGCGGCCGCCCGCAGCACTTGCGATCGACCAGCACGACACGATAGCCCGCGCCCTCGAGCAGCCGCACGGCGGCCTGACCGATCTCCGGCGTGTTGTACGTCACGAACGTGTCGTGGAACAGCACGACCTCGCCGCGCGGGGCGGCCGCGGGCGGCGTGCGCCGCCGGAACCATTGCTCGAATGTCTCGGGCGCCAGCGCGGGCAGCGGTCGCCGACGATCGATGCCCGCCGTCTTCTCCAGCAGCCAGCGCACCGGCGGCAGCGCATTGATCGCGTTCGAGAGCCGCGGCGTGCGCGCGGCGAGCGCGCTCAGCTTCGCCACGCGGCCGAACATGCGATTGCGCAGCGGCAGGCCGTTGGCCTTGTAGTAGTGGTACAGGAACTCGTACTTCAGCTTGGCCATGTCCACGTTGGACGGACACTCCGCCTTGCAGCCCTTGCACTCGAGGCAGAGGTCCATCACCTCGTAGAGGCGCGTGCCGGTGAACTCGGCGGCGGGCAGTCGGCCCGACAAGACCGCGCGCAGCGCGTTGGCGCGGCCGCGCGTGCTGTGCTCCTCGTCCTTCGTGATCATGTACGAGGGGCACATCGTCCCCTCGAGCTTCTTGCGGCACACGCCCACGCCGTTGCACATCTCGACGGACGCCGCGAAGCCGCCCTGAGCCGAGAAGTCGAGGAGCGTCTTCGGCTCCCACGTCTTGTAGGCGATGCCGTAGCGCAGGTTCTCGAGAATGCCCGGCGAGTCGACGATGTTGCCGGGGTTCATGCGATTGTCGGGATCGAACGCGTGCTTGAGGCGCCGGAACGCGCGCATCAGCGTGGGGCCGTACATCCGCTCGAGGAACGGGCTGCGCGCGCGGCCGTCGCCGTGCTCGCTCGAGATGGTGCCGCCGAACTCGAGCACCAGATCGGTGATCTCGTCGGCGATCGCCTTCACCTGCTCGAGCCCGCGCGGCGTCTTGAGGTCGATCACCGGCCGGATGTGCAGGCAACCGACCGAGCAGTGGCCGTAATAGGCGCCCGTGGTGTCGTGCTTGGCGAAGATGTCCGCGAAGCGCGGCACGAACTCCTTGAGATGCTTCGGCTCGACGCACGTGTCCTCGACGAAGGCGATCGGCTTCTTGTCGCCCTTCATGCCGAGCAGCAGGCCGAGGCCGGCCTTGCGCAGCTTCCAGATCGACTGCTGCTCGGCGAGATCGTAGGCCAGGTGCGCGGCATACCCGAAGCCCTGACGGGCGCGCCGCGCCTCGAGCGCCTCGATCTTGCTCTTGACCTCCCCTTCACTCTCGCCCGCGTATTCGACGATCAGGATCGCGCCGGGATCGCCCTGCACGAACGCCGCCCGTGCGCGCTGCTCGATATTGTTGCGCGCGAGGTCGAGGATCAGCTTGTCGGTGAGCTCGACGGCGTAGGGGCCGGTTTCGAGAATCGACTGCGAGGACTCCAGCGCCTCCTGGATGCTCGCGTAATGGATCACGTCCACCGCGGTCTTCTTGGGACGGCGCACCAGGCGCACCTTCGCCTCGAGCACGGTCAGCAGCGTGCCCTCGGAGCCGACGACCACGCGCGCCATGTTGATCGGAGCGCCGTTGAGCGGAGCGCCGTTGAGCGGAGCCACGCGTTTCTCGCTCAGGCCACCCACGTCCTGATCCGGACTCGCGGACCCCGCTACAACAACCAGCTCGTTCAGGTTGTAGCCGGCCACGCGGCGCCAGTGCTTGGGATAGCGCGCGCGGATCTCGTCCGCGTACTCCGCGCGAATCGCCGCCACCTCGCGATAGATGCGCCCCTCGGAGCCGTCCAGCCGCATCTTGGCCTCGAACTCCGCCGGCGTCACGGTGCCGAACCGCACCCGCGTGCCGTCGGCCAGCAGGGCGTCCAGCTCGAGCACGTGTTCGACGGTCAGGCCGTACGCGATCGAGTGCGACCCACCGGAGTTGTTGCCGAGCATCCCGCCGAGCGTCGCGCGGTTGGACGTCGAGGTGTCGGGACCGAAGAGTAGACCGAGATCGCGGATCGCGTGATTGAGCTCGTCCTGCACGAGCCCCGGCTGCACGCGCGCCCACAGCTCCTCCGCGTTGACCTCGAGCACGCCGTTCATGTGCTGCGAGAAGTCGAGCACGAGCGCGCGGTTGACCGTCTGCCCGGTGAGCGAGGTGCCGCCGCCGCGCGGCAACAGCGCGACGTTCTGGCGGCGCGCGACGTCGAACGCGGCGATCACGTCGTCGGCGTCGCGCGGCGTGACGACGCCGATCGGCTCCACCTGATACATGGACGCGTCGGTCGAGTAGAGCAGCAGCGAGGCGGGATCGAACCTGACTGAGCCGCGCACGACGCGGCGCAGATCGCGCTCGAGGTCGTTCACCGGGCCATTATACTCGCGGCCTCGCGCACGCCCGCCTCGCCGGCGGAAGTCAGTGGCATGCAGGTTGCCTGTGCTTGACGCCGGCATGACGGTCAACGGTTCGGGAGCCCGTCCGTCCTTGCTCGCCGCCGAGCCGCGCGCGCCGCGCTACTGTCCCCACGACAGCGCCCGCGAGATCCGCATGTACATGCCGTACGGCGAGGCGAACGCCGTGCGACTGCGGCTCGTGCTCGCCGGCGATCCGCGCTGGCGGCACGTCTCCGCCATCTACCAGACTGCCAGGGGCTGGGCGTGGACGATTTGCAATGAGTGCCCGGCCGCCGACCACCGTGAGGCCGTCGGAGAGTAGAATGACGGGGTGCGCGCCGCGGTCCTCGCTCTCGTCGCGCTGCTCTCGCTGACGTCTCCCCTCGCGGCCGCGCCGGCAGCGCCCGGATTCAAGGTTCGACTGCTCGACGGACGCTCGCTCGACTCGCGCGACCTCATCGGCAAGAAGATCCTCGTCCTGCGCTTCCAGGCCTCGTATTGCAAACCCTGCGCGCGCGAATCGGCGGCGCTCGGGCGGCTGACGGAGCGCTATCGCGAGCGCGGCGTCGAGGTGCTGGCCATCCACGTCCAGGACGCGACCAGCGACGTTCGCAAGTTCATGCGCGCGAACAAGGTCACCTACCCGGTCGCGCTCGATCCGAGGCTGACGATCGGCAATCGCTACGGCTTCAAGGGCACGCCGTACACGGTGGTCGTCGACCGTCAGGGCGAGATCGTCGCGCGCCTGCATGGCGTGTCGGTCGTGACGCGCCTGCCCCGCATCCTCGACGAGCTTTTGAAGAAAGAGACCCCGCCCGCCTAGAGCGATGTCCAGAAGAAGAGCAGCGTCGCGACCGTCATGATGCCGGTCGCGCTCCAGCCGAGGACGTTCAGCCACCGGTCGTTCACGCGCCGGCCCATGATCTTGCGGTTGTTGCCCACGAGCATCACGAGCACGAGCAGCGGTGCGGCGAGCAGCCCGTTGAGGACCGCCGAGAGGAACATCATGCGCACGGCGCTCACGTTCAGCGAGTCCAGCAGCGCGCCGGCCACGATCGCACCGCCGAGCACGGCATAGAAGCGGCGAGCGCGCCGAGGCGAAAGATCGAGCCCGGACCGCCAGCCGAAGACTTCGGCCACGGCGTACGACGCCGAGCCGGCGAGGATGGGAATGGCCAGGAGGCCGGTGCCGACGAGGCCAAGCGTGAAGAGCAGATAGGCCGCGTTGCCGGCCAGCGGCCGCAGCGCCTCGGCCGCCTGACGGCTGGTCTCGATGTCGACGCGGCCCGCACGATGAAGCGTCGCCGCGGCGGAGAGCATGATGAAGTACATGACCACGTTCGAGAAGACCATGCCGGTCACGACGTCGCGGCGCACGTCACGCAGCTCGTGATCGGTGGCGCCGTGGCGCTCGCGCACCGTGCGGCGCCCGAGCGCGCGCTCCTCCTCGACCTCCTGCGAGGCCTGCCAGAAGAAGAGGTACGGCGAGATCGTCGTGCCGAGGATCCCGACGAGCGTCGACACGAACGCGGCGTCGAGCGACAGCCGCGGCACCAGCGTGTCACGCAGCGCGTTCGCCCAGTTGGGATGCGCGAGAAACGCGGAGATCACGTACGCGAAGAGCACCGCGGTCAGCCACTTCAGCCAGAGGGCGAACGTGGCGTAGCTGGTGTAGATGGTGGCCGCGAGCACGAGCAGCCCGAACACCGGCACCCACAAGCCCGACGTCACGCCCGTGAGCGTCTCCGCGGCGTCCGCCATGCCGGCGAGATCCGCGGCGATGTTGAACACGTTGGCGACGAGCAGCAGCACGCACGCGGCATACAGGAACCAGCGCGGATAGTGCGCGCGCATCGCGCCGGCGAGGCCGCGGCCCGACACGACCCCGATGCGCGCGCAGATGAGCTGGATCGCCGCCATCAGCGGCAGGCTCACCACCGCCGTCCACAGCATCCCGGTTCCGAACGCGGCGCCGGCAACGGCATACGTCGTGACGCCGCTCGGATCGTCGTCGGCGGCGCCGGTCACGAGACCGGGGCCGAGCGTCCGGAAGTACCGAACGAGCGGGTTGTGGCTGTGCTTATCCGGCTCGGCGTTCGCGTTCATAGAGCACCAGCGCGGCGGCGCCGCGCATGGTGAGGCGCTTGTCGCCCGGCACGATCGTGATGCGCGTCGCCGCCAGGGCGCGCGCGAAAGCGTACTCGGCGGCGGCGGCCAGGATGCGCTTTTCCAGCGCGGCCAGGGACGCGGCCACGCCGCCCGTCACGACCACGACCTCCGGGTTGAGCCCGTTCACGATCGTCGCGAGCATCGCGCCGAGCGCGCGACACGCCTCGTCCACCACCGCCGTCGCGACGGCCTCACCGTCGGCGGCGGCGCGAAAGACGAGCTCGGCGGTGATCCGATCCGCCGCGCCGCCGGCAAGCGCGAGCAGCGGCGACTCGACATGGCCGGCGACGCGCGCCCTGGCGGCTTCCGCGATGCCGCGCCCGCTCGCATAGACCGCCAAACAGCCGCGCCCGCCGCACCAGCACGACGGACCGTCGAACTTCACCGGCGTGTGGCCGAACTCGCCCCCGAAGCCGGCGACGCCGCGCACCAGCCGGCCGTCGAGGATGACGCCGGCGCCGAATCCCGTACCCGGTGCGAGCACGACGAGTGAGCGCGCCCCGCGCCCGGCGCCGAACCGCCACTCGGCCAGCGCGAGCGCGTTGACGTCGTTGTCGACGACGACCGGCACGCCGAACCGCGTCGTGAGCCGCGCGCCGATCGGCTGTCCGACGAGATCGCCGGCGTGCGGAGCGGGCTCGCCGACGCGACCGGCCTCGACGTCGACGGGCCCGGGCGCGCCGACGCCGATGCCCGACACGGTCAGCCCTCGCGAAGCGAGCGCCGCGGTCACCGCGGCGATCAGTCGCTCGATCGTCACCAGCGTGCCGACCGCCGCCGCGTCGTGGGTCAGGATGCTTTCGTCGTGGAGGACCTCGCCCTCGGACGTCACGCCGCCGGCGGCGATCGTGGTCCCGCCAACGTCGACTCCGATCAAGATGGGGGGCCCCGAAATGGCCCCCCATACCCCCCCGCGCTCGGGGGACCTCGGGGAACCCGCGGCCCCCCTCGATATCCCCATCTACAGCTCCGCGAACGTGCAGAGCGTGATGCCGAGCGCGGCGGCAGCGGCGCGCGCCGCGGGCGTGCCGAGGCCGACCATCTCGGTCTCGCGCTGGCGCCCGTAGCGGCTGTACGCGAGGTCGGCGTCGAACCAGCCGGGATGCGTCATGAACTCCGACACGCCCTCCGGGAGCGCACGCAACATGGTGAGCGTCGTCGCCGGCGACCAGTAGGCGCCGGGCCCCGACTCGCCGAAGAAGTGATCGGGTGTGCGCAGGCCGGCGGAGCGCGCGCGCGTGCGCGCGGCGTCGTCCTGGCTGCGCACGGGCACACCCAGCGCGCGCGCGACGTGCACCACGACCTCGCGAACCGGCGGATGCAGGCCGACGTGATGATGCGTGTCCAGGTGCGTCGGCGCGCGCCGGAACGTCTTTTGGAACTTCGCGACCTGCGCCTCGACCTCGGCGCGCACGTCGGCCGCGGCCGCGCGCGCCGCCGCGTGGCGTGCGTCGCGCACGAATCGCCGCTGGTCATCGACGAGCGAGCGCCCGCGGGTCAACGGCTTGCCGAGCGTGAGGTTCACGTGCAGCCCGACGCCGAGCCCGCTGTCGAGCAAGCGTGCGACGAGGGCGCGATCGAGGTCCGCGGTCACGAGCACGGTGGTGCTGGTGACGATGCCGTGGCGATGCGCGGCCAGGATGCCCTCGCTCACGCCGCGGGTCATCCCCCAGTCGTCGGCGTTCACGATCAGCCGCCGGCTCACCGCGCGCGGCCCTCGAGCAGCAGCCGCTCGACGGTGGCCGGCCGCCCCGCCGGCAACGTGGCCTCCCGGTCCATCGCGCGCAGGTGCGCCAGACGCTCGTAGCCGATGCGTGGAAACGCCTGCGTCTCGCGCGCGAGCACCGA
>Ga0066695_10000949_pt1 | contig 10593 bp, 11 predicted proteins | sample GraSoiAngelo_144_FD_66452 | JGI IMG/M metagenome (GOLD analysis project Ga0066695, IMG submission 66452) | Grasslands soil microbial communities from the Angelo Coastal Reserve, California, USA - 14_1009_02_40cm | ecosystem: Environmental > Terrestrial > Soil > Grasslands | place: USA...
ACCTGGACGGCGTGCTGACCCGGACTGCGGAACAGCACGCTCGGGCCTGGAAGCAGGTCTTCGAGGAGCGCGGGATTCCGTTTGACGCGGTGGCCGATTACGACGCCTACGTCGACGGCAAGCCGAGGGTCGACGGCGTGCGATCGTTCCTCTCGGCCCGGCACATCGACGCCCCGCCGGAGCTCGTCGACCAGATCGCAGCGCGCAAGGACGAGATCTTCACTGAGATCATTCATCGGGACGGCGTGCGCACGTACGAAGGCTCGGTCCGCTACGTGCAGGCCGCGAGGGAGGCCGGACTGCGGCTGGCGGTCGTCACGTCCAGCAAGCACTGCACCCAGGTTCTCCGGGCCGCCGGTCTGGACGGCCGCTTCGACGCGCAGGTGGACGGCAACGTCATCGACGAGCGGCACCTCCCCGGCAAGCCGGCCCCTGACACATACATCGAGGCCGGACGAATGCTTGGCGTCGAGCCTGAGGCAGCGGCGGTCTACGAGGACGCGCTGGCCGGAGTCGAGGCCGGGCGCGCCGGCCGGTTCGGGCTGGTGGTGGGAGTCGACCGCGTCGGACAGGCGGATGCCTTGCGACAGCACGGCGCCGACGTCGTCGTCTCGGACCTCGCCGAGCTGATGCGGCGGCGCCGCTCATGATCACCAATAAGTGCTTCGACTGCGAGCAGTGGAGCGTCCACGAGACGCGTCTGGACCTCGACCTCCTGGGCCAGACCGAGTCCATCTTTGCTCTGTCCAACGGGCACATCGGCTGGCGGGCGAACCTCGACGAAGGCGAGCCTCACGTGATCTCGGGCTCGTACCTCAATGCCTTCTACGAGGCGGTGCCTCTCCCCTACGCCGAAACTGCTTACGGCTACCCCGAGGCGGGGCAGTCGATCGTCAACGTGACGAACGGCAAGATCATCCGGCTGCTGGTCGACGACGAACCCTTCGACGTGCGGTACGGCAAGGTGCTGTCGCACGAGCGCGTCCTCGACCTGCGGACCGGAGTGCTGGAGCGGACCGTGCTGTGGGAGTCGCCCGCGCACCGGACAGTGCGAGTGCGCAGCCGGCGCCTGGTCTCGCTGGTGCACCGGGCGCTGGCTGCGGTCGACTACGAGGTCGAGCCGGTCGACGGGCCCGCGGACGTCGTGCTGCAGTCGGAGCTGGTCGCCAACGAGCCACCGGACACCGCGGTGAAGCGCCAGGACCCGCGCGCCGCACAGGAGCTGGAGTCGCCGCTGGTGCCGGGCTACCACGGCCAGCAAAAGCTGCGCGCCATGCTCGTGCATTCGACCCGGGTGTCGAAGCTGCGCATGGCCGCGGCCATGGACCACCAGGTGCGCGGGCCGCGCAGCACCCACGAGGCGATGGAGACCGACGAGGACCATGCGCGCCTGACGATCACCGCCCAGCTCCGCCCGGGCAGCCCGCTGCGCGTGGTCAAATTCGTGGCCTACGCGTGGTCGAGCCTGCGCTCGGCGCCTGCGCTGCGCGCGCAGGTCGGCGGCGCCCTGGCCACGGCTCTCGCCCACGGCTGGGACGGCCTGGCGGCTGGCCAGCGCGAGTACCTCAAAGAGTTCTGGGGCCGGGCGGATGTGGAGCTCGACGGCGATCCCGAGGTGCAGCAGGCGATCCGGTTCGCGATGTTCCACGTCCTGCAGTCGTCGGCGCGGGCAGAGCAGCGCGCGATCCCGGCCAAGGGGCTGACAGGGCCGGGTTACGACGGGCACACCTTCTGGGACACGGAGACATTCGTGCTGCCGCTGCTCACGTACACGGTCCCGGAGGCGGCTGCCGACATCCTGCGCTGGCGGTTCGAGATCATCGACCAGGCGCGGCGCCGCGCACGCGACCTCGGCCTCCAGGGCGCGGCGTTTCCATGGCGCACGATCCACGGCGAGGAGTGCTCTGGCTACTGGCCCGCGTCGACCGCGGCGTTCCACGTCAACGCCGACATTGCGGATGGTGTGCAGCGCTATGTCAGCGCCACCGATGACAGAAAGTTCGAGGCCGATCACGGGGCCGAGCTGCTCATCGAGACCGCCCGTCTGTGGGCATCACTCGGGCATTACGACCGCGCGGGCCGCTTTCGCATCGATGGCGTGACCGGGCCCGATGAGTACAGCGCGCTCGCAGACAACAACGTCTACACGAACCTGATGGCTCAGCGGAACCTGGAGGCGGGCGCGGACGCGGCGCACCGCCAGCGGCGCGTTGCCCGCCGCCTCAAGGTCACCCGTGAAGAGATCGATCGGTGGCGACACGCGGCGGCCGCGATGTTCATCCCCTACAACGACGCGCTGCGCGTCCACGAACAGGCAAGCCAGTTCACCGAGCACGAGCGCTGGGACTTCAGCCGGTGCACGCCCCACCAGTACCCACTCTTTCTGCATTTCCCGTACTTCGACCTGTACCGCAAGCAGGTCGTGAAGCAGGCGGACCTCGTGCTCGCCATGCACCTGCGCGGCGATGCGTTCACCGCCGCGGCAAAGGCGCGAAATTTCGCCTATTACGAGCCCATCACTGTGCGCGACTCGTCGCTCTCTTCCTGCACGCAGTCAGTGATCGCTGCCGAGGTGGGCCACCTGCAGCTGGCGCATGACTACCTCGGAGAGGCCGCGCTGATGGACCTCAACGACCTCGAGCACAACGTGCGCGAGGGCGTGCACATGGGCTCGCTTGCCGGAGCGTGGCACGCTGCCGTCGCCGGCTTTGGCGGCATGCGCCACCACGGCGAGTCGCTGGGGTTTGCCCCGCGCCTGCCGGCCGGCATCAACCGGCTGACGTTTCGCATGGTCTTCCTGGGCCGGAGGATCAAGGTCAGCTTCGACCATCGAGAAGCGAGGTACACGCTGCTCAGCGGCCGGCCGCTGGAGTGCATGCATCACGGCGAGGCGATGCGGCTGACGACCCGTCGCACGACGGTGAGAGCGATCCCGCAGATCCGGCCGGGGAAAGAGCCCGAACAGCCGCCGGGCCGGGCGCCGGCGCGCCGGTTGCTGCGGCGCGGGGGCCAGGCAGCACCCCGCCGGCTCAGACGCGGTCAGCGCGCCGTCGGCGAGGATCGGCTCGCCGGCCGGCAGGCCGCGGCCAAGGCGCCAAGGCGGCGAAGCCGGCTTTGAGCCGGCACACGCCCCCTCCCCTGCCCCCTCCCCACCTGTGGGGAGGGCTTTGTACTACTTCAGTTCGGCTGTGGCCCCCGCTTCCTTCAGGCGGGCGACTGCCTTCTCGGCGTCGGCCTTGCTCACGTTCTCGAGCACGGGCTTCGGCGCGGCGTCGACCAGGTCCTTGGCCTCCTTGAGGCCAAGCTGGGTGAGCTCGCGCACGGCCTTGATCACGTTGATCTTGCTCTCGCCGATGGCGGTCAGAGTGACCGTGAACTCGGTCTGCTCCTCTTCCGCCGCCGCGTCACCGCCGGCTGCCGGAGCCGCGGCCGCGACCGCGACCGGGGCCGCCGCCTTGATGCCGAACTCGTCCTCGATGGCCTTAACGGCCTCGACCACATCGAGGATGCTCCATTCCTTGAGCGCCTCGACGAAATCCTTCGGGGTGATCTTGGTAGCCATGATTACGCCGCCTCCAATCTTTCTTTGTATGCGTTCAGCACTCCGACGAGCTGCTGCACAGGGGTTTGCATGATTCCGAGAAGCTGGCCGACCGGGGACTGAAGCGTGCCCAGGAGCTGGGCGATGAGCGACTCGCGGGACGGCAGGTCGGCCAGCTGCTTGACCTGCTCCGACGAGAACACCCTTCCTTCCACCAGGCCGCCGACGACCTCGAGCTTCAGCCTGGTGGCGCGGACGAACTCGTTGATGAGCTTGGCGGGGACGCCGAGGTCGGCGTAGCCGAAGGCGATCGCGACCGGGCCCTTCAGCTCCGACTGGAGCGCCGGCACGCCCGCAGCCTCGGCCGCGCGCCGCGCCAGCGTGTTCTTGACCACGCGGTACTCGACCTCGCCGCCGCGCAGGCGGGTGCGCAGGTCCTGCAGCTGGCTGACAGTCAGGCCGCGGTAATCCGTCAGGACCGCGACCTTGGCCTTCTTCAGCCGCTCGGCGATCTCCTCGACCTGCTCGGCCTTCTGTTCCTTCCTGGCTTTCGGCAAATAAAAAATCCTCCCTGCCATGACACGCCCGAGGCAGGAAGGATCGATTCGTCCTTCACTTCGGTTCGCCTCGGTAGGGAATTAAGGCTTCGCGTGACGCAAGCCACCTACTGTCTGGGGCAGGTCGCGAATTATACCGAGTGCGATTGCTCCCAGTCTTCGCGGAGCAGCTCGGTGAGGATGTGGTCGCGCCACTCGCCGTCGATGAAGACGTCCCGGTGCCATCGGCCAACCTCGCCGTAGCCGGCGGCAGCCTGCGCCCTCGCGCTGGCGTCGTTGCCCTCGTAGTAGCCGGACTTCAGCTTGCGCATCGGCAGCTGCGTGAACGCGTACTCGGCCCTGAGCTGCATCACCTCTTTGCCGATGCCTCTCCCCCACAGCGAACGGTCGCCGATGCTCGTACCCGTGGTGCCGTAGCCGTACTTCCAGTTGATCTGGTGGATGGCGGTCGCTCCGACAGGACGCCCTTCGTGCTCGATGACCCAGATGACATCGTCGCCACTGCGGGCCATCCGCTCCATCCATTCCTTCTCCATCTCCAGGCTGGGCGGGTGATGGAGAGCCATGAATCGCGTGACCTCCATGTCCTCGAACCAGCCGATCATCACCGGGACGTCGTCGGCGCGTGGCGGCCGCAGCTTTACGAGCTTGCCCTGAATGACCGGCCCGAGCATGCGGGTTTAAGTTTGACGGCGATGGGCGACCGCCTGCGGCGCTCCGCCCGGGTCAGCCGGCCAGCTGGAGCCTTGCCGCTTCCTTGACGTCGACCGGAACGGAGGGTCCCTGCGTCGCGGTCAGAAAGAAGGTTCGGAGGTACTGGCCCTTCGACGCGGACGGCTTGTTGCGCAGCAGCGCGTCGACCAGCGCCACCAGGTTCTGGTGCAGCTGGCTGTCGTCGAAGGACACCTTGCCGATCGGAGCGTGCACGATGCCGAACTTGTCGGTCCTGAACTCGACCTTGCCGCCCTTGACTTCGCGCACGGCTCGCGCGACGTCGAAGGTGACCGTTCCCGACTTCGGGTTCGGCATCAGCCCGCGCGGGCCGAGGATCTTCCCGAGCGGTCCGACCTTGGACATGATGTCCGGCGTGGCGACCGCGGCGTCGAAGTCTGTCCAGCCCTCGGACACCTTCTTCACCATGTCCTCGCCGCCCACGTAGTCGGCGCCGGCGTCCTGCGCCTCGCGCACCTTGTCGCCGGTGGCGAACACCGCAACGCGCACCTTCTTGCCAGTTCCGTTCGGGAGGACAACCGATCCGCGCACCATCTGCTCCGCGTGGCGCGGATCGACGCCCAACCGGATGTGAGCCTCGACGGTGGCATCGAACTTCGACGTCGACGTCGCCTTCACGATCTTGCACGCCTCTTCGGGCGCGAGCCCGCCGTCGCCGTTGGCTGCGAGCGCGGCCTCGACCTTCTTGGCGGCTTCGGTGTACTTCTTACCCCTCTTCTTCGGCATCGCCCCTTATCTACTCCACTACCTCAAGGCCCATCGAGCGGGCGGTGCCTTCGATCATCTTCGAGGCGGCTTCGAACTGGTACGCATTCAGATCCTTCTGCTTGGTTTCAACGATGGCGCGGATTTGCTGTCGCGTGACCCGGCCGATCTTTTCCCGATTCGGCTTCGGTGAACCCTTTTCGACTCCCGCAGCCTTCTTCAGCAGGTTGACCGTCGGCGGCGTCTTGAGGATGAACGCGAAGCTGCGGTCCTCGAAGATCGTGATCTCCGCCGGCACTACGTCGCCAACCTGGCTCTGCGTGCGCTCGTTGTAGGCCTTGGTGAACTCCATGATGTTGATTCCGTGCGGGCCCAAAGCCGTGCCCACGGGCGGCGCGGGCGTGGCCCGTCCGGCCTGCAGCTCCAGCTTCAACACCGCGCGGATCTTCTTCTTGCTCATCGAACCGTGGAAATTCCCTCGTCCTTCTTATATATGTGTGAGAGCGCGGCCGGAGTAAATCCGGCCTTCCGCTCCACCATTGTTCTCATTTCTAGTGGACCTTCTCGACCTGGAGCAGGTCTAGCTCCACCGGCGTCTCTCGGCCGAACAAAGCGCGGGTGAGGCAGGCCTCCCCCGCGGAACCCCCTCCGCGAATCGCGTTGCTGGGCTGGACCTTGAAGGAGCATAGGTGACGGCCGGAATGAATCCGGCCTTCCGCTCCACCTTGGGTTCCAATCATTTCTAGTGAACCTTTTCGACCTGCAGAAGGTCTAGCTCCACCGGCGTCTCTCGGCCGAACATGTTGACCAGCACCTTCAGCTTGCCCTTCTCCGGGTTGATCTCGTCGACCTTGCCGTGGAAGTCGGTGAACGGTCCGTCGACCACGCGCACGGACTCGCCGACCTGGAACTCGACGCGGATCTTCGGCGCCTCCTGCTTCATTTGCTTCTGGATGGCGCGGACCTCTTTCTCCTGCAGAGGCACCGGGCTGTTCGCGGAACCCACGAAGCTCGTGACGCCCGGCGTGTTGCGAACGACGAACCACGACTCGTTAGACATCACCATGCGCACGAGGATGTAGCCGGGGAAGATTCGCTTCTGCACGTGACGGCGCTTGCCGTCCTTGATCTCGATCTCGTCTTCCATCGGTACGAGCACCTGCAGGATCTTGTCCTGCATGTCCATGGACTCGATCCTCTTCTCGAGGTTCTTCTTGACCTTCTCCTCGTGGCCGGAGTACGCATGGACGACGTACCACTGCGCCTCGACCTCAGGCCCCTTCTCAGCCGCGCTCTTCTCGACTGCCATCAGTGCTGCACGTACAGAAAGCGGCGCAGGATCTCAGATATGCCGTAGTCGACGCCGCCGATGAACACGCCGAGGATGGCGACGGTGACGATCACCACGAGCGTGTAGCGGTACAGCTCGCCCCACGTCGGCCACACGACCTTGCGCAGCTCGTCGAGGACCTCGCGGATGAATCGGCGCGAGCCGGTACCCGAAGCGGCGGAGTCGCCTCCTCCACCCGCGCGATTCTTGGCTGTTACGGCCACTACTTGGTCTCCTTGTGCGGGGTGTGCTTGTGGCACCACCTGCAGTACTTGCTGAGCTCGATCCGGTCAGGATCGTTCTTCTTATTCTTGAGCGTGGTGTAGTTGCGCCGCTTGCAGACGCCACAGGCCAGGGTGATGACTTCTTCCATGCTTGACTCTTTGGTGGGGAAAAGAAAAAAGCCTAGGTTTCCTAGGCGCTGTCAATAGTAGCAGAGGATCTGACCCACCCTCAGAATAGGCCCGTTTCCGCGACCTCCCTGGCCCCGCCCCCCGCCGAACTGACGCCCGCGCGCGCCGCGTCCGACCGCGCGGCGGAGCCCTGGCCACTCGCCCGCCTCGAACGATGGTACCTGCGCGGTGGCGTGTTCCTGCTGCCGCTCGCCTTCTCGTGGGACACCTTCGACCGCTACGCCCTCCCCAAGCTCCTGGTCGCCCGGGTCCTGATCGCAGGCCTGGTGGTGCTCTGGCTCGCCCGGCTCGCCATCACCCGGTCGGTGGTCGTTCGCCGCACGGCGCTCGACCTGCCGCTGCTCGCGTTCGTCCTGTCGGCCGCGCTGTCGACCGTCTTCGCCTACAACCCGAACGTCGCCATCTTCGGCACGTACTCGCGGTACGACGGCCTCCTGACGCTCGGCAGCTACGCGGCGCTCTTCTGGCTTGCGGTCCAGACACTCGCGACGCCTTCGGACGCCCGAGGCATGGTGCGGACGCTGCTCGCGGGCGGCTACGCGGTCTCGGCGATCGCGATCCTGCAGTCCATCACCGACTCTCTGCGGCTTGGCGAGCTGACGCCCGCCTTCGGCACGATGGGCCAGAAGAACGCCCTTGGCGCGCTGCTTGCGATGCTGCTACCGCTGGCGTGTTGGGAGCTCTTCGCAGGCAGGTCGCGGGCGGGGCGGCTGCTGGCCCTGAACGCGGGCGCGCTGATCGGCGTCGCCCTGGTTCTGACATTCAGCCGCAGCGCCTGGGTGGCGGGCGCCGCCGGCCTGGCGATCGTCCTCGTCGCCGTCCAGCCGAGCCGGCGGGCGCGGTTCATCGCGGTCGGGGCGCTCGCGGCGATCGCGGTGCTCGGCGCAGCCGCCGCCTCCGCCGCCGTGCAGGCGCAAGGCGTGCCCCTGCAGCGGACAGACCTGCTCGCGCTCGGCGACCGGCCCGCGGTCTGGCGCGACACGCTGCAGCTGATCGCGTCGCGTCCCCTGCTCGGCTACGGCCCTGACAACTTCGGCCTGGTCTTCGGACGCTTCGAGTCGGTGGACCTCCACCAGCCGTGGGACAAGGCCCACGCCGAGATCCTCCAGGTCGCGGCGACGCAGGGACTCGTGGGGCTGGGCGCCTACCTGTGGCTCATCGCAGCGTTCGTCCTCGCCTTCTGGCGCGGGCCGCGCGGCCCGGCCTCCTACGCGATGCTCGGCGGCTGGGTCGCCTATCAGCTGGTCGTCCAGGTGAACTTCACCATGCTTGCCGCCGCCTTTCCTTTCTGGGCGTTCACGGCCGCGTCCGTGGTGCTGATGGGAGCGACCCGGGAGGGCGCGCGGGCCAACCTACCGAGGGGCAGACTCGTCCTGGGCGCGTCCGCGATCGGCGCCGTGGCCGCCGTCGGCGTCGGAGTCGCCGGCGCCGCCCTTCCCTACGCCGCCGACCAGCGCGTGCTGGCGGCTGTCATCGACGACTACTCGGGCCACAGCGACCTCGCCCTGGCACCGGCTCAGGAGGCACGCCTCCTCGCACCGCAGGAGAGCGTTTACGCGACCGAGGTCGGAAACCTCGCGTTCGAGCGGCAGGACTGGGCCCTGGCGAGGGAGGCATATGCCGAGGCGGCGCGGCTGGGCACCTTCAACCCTGGCGTCTACCGCAATCTCGCGCTGGCCGACATCAACCTCGGCCTCACCGCGGAGGCCGAGGACGCTGCCCGCCACGCCTTCGAGCTCGACCGATTCGACCCCGCCAACCGCGCCCTGCTTGCTCAGTTTGGCGTGGTGCCATAACCTTGCCAGCGCTTTCCGTAACGATCTGGGCACATTGAGCGATTCACTGGTGGTGGGAGACGACCGATGGACTGGCTGAGGACGGCGCGCTCGAGACAGGTCATCGCGGCGGTGCTGGTTACCGCCGTGACCGCGATCCTCATCGGCGTCATCCTGATCGCGGCCACACCTCTCGGATGCGGGCCCGCGAACGTCTTCGGCCTCAAGAGCATCTCCAGCAAGTGCTACCGGCCGCTGGCCGTCGCATCGCCTTCTCCGCTGGCCACGCAGAGCGCGTCCTCCAGCCCTTCCCCGAGCCCCAGCCCCACGCCGGTGTCCTCACCCAGCCCGCTGCCGTCGGCGACCACCCCTGACACCGGCCCGGCGACCGCGGCCTATCCGCCCTTCTACCCAGGCGCGACCGGCTCCAACGGCGTCATCACCCCGGCGCGAACGCTGAACTGCCGCCTGCCCGTCTTCGCCGGCCCGCCCGGAAGCGGAGGCTTCATCGTCTTCCCGGGCGGCTCGTTCATCGCCGACCCGGCGAGCGCGGTGAGCCTGCCTTCGCCTGCGCCCGGAGAGCCATCGCCGCTGCCGACACAACAGCCTGGTCAGGGAGGGCCTGGATACGGACAGCCGACCGGCCTGAGCTACGACGCCCCCTATCGGAAGTGGGTGCCGGTCGGACTCAACCAGGTCTCGCCCGACGGCTCCAAGTACGTGTTCCTCTCGGCCAGCTCGATCTACGTCCAGGACGTGGCCTCGGGCACGCTGAGCCAGACCGGCTCCGGCCAGGCTTGGACCATAGTCGGCGTCCAGGCCGCCGGCGTCTACGCGATGCAGCCGGGCAAGGCCGGGCTGTGGCTGGTGCCGTACACCGGCGCTCCGCGACAGATCACATCGGTCGGTTTCTGGCAGGCGGCCTCGTCGACCGGGGCATTTGGCACCGTGACCTCCGCAGTGCCGGCCGGTGCCTCCAACGAGATCATCCGCGTCGACCTCAACACTGGTGCCCTCGCGACATGGTTCTCGCGCAAGAACTCGCAGTCAGCGGTGATGGGCATCGACGCCGTCGGCGCCCCTATCATCTCCGTCTCTTATCAGGCCCAGAACTACTACGCCAACGAAGTCTGGATCGTCCCGTCGGCGGGACACGGAATTCCGATTGGTGGCAGCAGCCAGAACTACGACGGTGTGAACCTCGGCGGGCCTCCGGTCGCGGACCAGAACGGTGTGTGGTTCCCCGCGAACCTGCGTTACGCGGGCCAGGGCTTCGCCCTGTACGTCCCCGGCAGCGGCGTTTACTGGATGACCAACCTGTCGGCAACGCTGGCCGGAGGCTGCGTCAAGCCCTAGCCGCCTCGCTGAACCGGCCCGCCTCTGAGCGGGCCATATGATTCGAGCGATGGCCGCGCCGACCGTGGTCGTGCTGCATGGGGATCAGACCGGCGAGGAGCTGCTCCTCCAAGCCCGCCGCCTGCTCGAGCGCGACGTGATCGGCTTCCAGGTGATCCAGCGCGATTTCGATCTCTCCCTCGCC
>Ga0066695_10000953_pt1 | contig 10589 bp, 19 predicted proteins | sample GraSoiAngelo_144_FD_66452 | JGI IMG/M metagenome (GOLD analysis project Ga0066695, IMG submission 66452) | Grasslands soil microbial communities from the Angelo Coastal Reserve, California, USA - 14_1009_02_40cm | ecosystem: Environmental > Terrestrial > Soil > Grasslands | place: USA...
CCGTTCCTTGCTCTTTAACCAATCGGAGAATGATTGAGCTGTCGGCCGGCCAGTCCTGGTGAGCGGACCCCAAGATGTCAATCCAGATCTCGAAGCATTCGACAGATCCGAGGTACCAATAACCCAATCCTTCTTGAGGTTCCCATTCAAGATTTAGCATCGGCTTCATCCAATGTCATCTGATTTAATGGGACCGGTGAGGCCTTGCTCTCTTTCGCCTTATTCTTCACTTTCTTAAGATTCGTCCATTCGGGCGAATGCTTAGAGCGTGGCTTCCTACTCGCCTTTATCTCTGCTATGTGCTGGGCTTCTTCTGACTTTCTCAAGATCTCTCGCTTCATCGAATAGATAGAATGTTCCCTCGTAAAGAATCATTTCATCGCCCATGTTCCCCGTGAAGCGATCGCCGTTCTTACGTGGAAAGCTCATGCGGATATCCTCGGATGCCAATCGGCCTCAGACGGTTTGCGACCGCATTTATTACATCGATCTTCCGGCTCGATGCCTGTCGGATCTCCGCCGACTATCTGGCCATCACAATCTGGGTAAGGACAGATTCGGGGAGGGCTCATTTGACAACTTCGCCGCATTCACATGTGAACATTCCATCGTCGATGGGATGGAGGTCCCCGGGCCCGTGGAGACAATCGCCGCCATGTTTGTCCTTCATGGTTTATCCTCGATTTGTGTGATAATGATGATGTGGCTTTCATCCAAAGCATCCTCGATGTGCATCTTGAGTGAGGCCTTATCATTATAATCGGCAAAGTTAGCATCTTCCGGTGATTCTTGTTTGAAATAGACCAACCGCCATATCAATCCGTTAGCCCTCCGGCCTCCGCTTCCATCAGTTTGAGAATGAGAATTATCTTTTCATCAGCGGTCAGATGGCGGCGGCATCGCCTCCATTTGAGCCAGTGACCATAAGCGAATTGGAGTTTGGATCCTCGCGGACATGAGGCGCACATCTTCCGGTCCGGCATGATTACGAGAACGAGGTCAGACCGTGACAAATCGAGCATCGAACCCTGACCACAGGATCCTAATCCTAACGCCCGCGTATCTTCATCCCTCGTAAAGGCTCGCCTCCCCTTTGGCTTCAATCGTATGTATATTCAGGCTCATCGGCGTAATGGCGTTGGGCTCTGCCGCGTCTGTCACCAAACACGGGTTTGCCACGCGCTCGGTTGGCTTACCCGTTCCATCGCCCATGCCGGCGATAATAGAACCCAATCGTCCGCGCTCGCGTACCGGGTCATCGAACATACTCGCCGTTGGCATGGATGCGGGACCTTAGGTCGAGGTCTTATTTAAGATGCTCGGGGATGTCCTTCGCGACAATAGACGTACACCGTCGCTTTGGCATTGCTCTTACGATTTCTGATTATAATGCATCCACACGTCAATACTTGCTTTTCGAGATTTAGATTTGGCCGTTTCATCGTGGATCCTCACCCTCATGTGGGCGTTCTGATTGCGCCGCGATGATCTTGCCCAATTCACGTAACCGATTTCTAAGCGTGATGCCAGCATAGAGTAAGAATATGATTAGAATCGTCATAAAGACGATGAAAAGGATCTCATCAATAGTATTATGAATCATCGTGGACCCTCGAAGGGGATCGTTAATTTGCCTCCATGTCGAATCTTTGAATCTGAATCGCCTTTCAGAAAGTCGAAGCATTTACAACAGACGAGGGGCGATTCGACGAATCGATGAGACCCGTTACGGGCCATGGCTTTGACTGCGTGATAGCAATGCGGCGAACCGTCAGAATGGGCCGGTAGTTCGATTACCATAGAAGGATGCCAACGATGACGCCTATAGAGAATGCGCCGAACATGATGTGAGGGAAATATCGGCGGAGCAATGGACCCCAGATCGGGCTATCGAATGCATGTGGACGCGGCGGATTGGATCCATGCTGGGTCGATGGCCGCCAATCACTATTCGGATTCGCGGTTGTGATTGTCGTCGCGCCCTTCGCAATCCCTTCACGATGATTAGATGAATAATGCTTCTCTAATTTCTTCACTTCGACAAGTTCGCGGCATCCTACGCATCGGATGGCCTCGATGTTCATTTGACTACCTCGGTATAATGATCTTCAAGATCCCTTAGATGCCGCCCCGTCCATCCACATTTGCATACCCAAAAAATGCCATCATCAGTCGTTTGAATCTCGCCATGCCCCGTCGGCACAGGATCCCCGGGTTGCCACATCATTTCTGCTTCTCCAGCCATTCGGGAATGACGATGAGCCTCAGCATCATTTGGAGTGAGACGCCCCGTTTTTTGGCTCGCCTCCGTATTGCCGAAAAGGTTTGGCCGTGATATGAGATTTCGAAGCTCCGCCGTTTCAAGGCTTGACAACCTGAACTACTTTCCGCCGCCTCGTCATCTGTCGCGTTTCAAAAGGGCTCTCGGTTTTCACGCCGCATTCGGCGAGATGAATATAATCGGTCTCGATCTCGGGCGCTTCCGGCGATTCTGACATGGCCGTGTCAATGGCTCGCATCGGTTTTAAGGTTTTCGGGGCCGTCGGATCCCGGGCTCTCTGACCTCCGTTTTCTCCCGGAGATCTTTATATGAAATCTCGATGTCATCAAGCGCATCCGATTCGCAAGTACAACCGATGAGGTTACACATGATGACGGCGATATGCTCATCGACTGGATGATGGCAATTCGGACAATTGACTGGATCCACGCTCAATCGAAGAATCCCTCTGGATATTCCTCGGTGAAGGTAACGAGGATCTGGCCACAATCGAGACACCATTCCTTATCCGAATCGCCCATCCGGCGATCATGTGGGCAATCTGTCAATAGAGAGGATCCTCGTGACGATGTTTCTCGGGTTCAGTCGTCCACATGCGGCAACGGTCACACCAATCGCCGAACGCCTCGTATTCAGGGATGTGGCGGATGAATCTGCTCGGTTTGGGCGCCCTTACTTGCATCTGGGGCACCCCGTTTTCGTGCTCATCCATTTTTCACATTTCGGGCATTTCACGATAGCCATTCTAACCGCCTCCAATGGAAACAGAGGGGTCCCGGGAAGATAAGCGTTCTGTAACCGAACATCCTAAATAGATGAACGGCCGAAGGGTCCATGTGCATCCTTTCCTGGTTGCCGCGATGCTCTGGCCGGTCTCGTTTCTCGTAGCATACACAACGATATATTTTGCCTCATGGATCCCATTCGTTCTATTCGTCACCGGCCTCTATTGTCTTGCATGGCGCGAGGATGCGCGACGCGATCCGCGCGTGTGGTATCCATTCCGCCGGGAGGTGAAAAGGCAAGTGCCATCTAATTAATTGGGCTTGGGTCTTGTGGTGGTTCTACTGGTGAGTTCTGAGGCTGTTGTTTCAACCAGCCAATCCCCGATTTTATAATTCTGTAGCGAATATGTTGATGGCCGCTACCTGAAGAATCCTCGTAGTGGGAGCGGTACTTGGCGACATTACGACTTGTGGCGCCCCGGAGAATGAGACGCTAAAGTTCACAGTTGTGGAGGGACAGGTAGACACCGTTATGACGCATGATGCTGTTCCACTCTGGATGCAGACATCGGATAGGAAACCACATGAGGAGGCGGTCTGATTGGTAGCGATCCATCGGCTGTTAATTGTCGTTGAGCCCAACGCGGGGTAAGATAGTGACGCCGTATATACGAATCGGTTCGTGAACGTGGCGGCTATTCTGAATGAGATCGTCGATAAGACCGCTTGAAATATCAGAACGTTCACATTCGTGAGTACGGGTTTTCCGGCATTGCCTGAGCCTGCACATCCGCATGCTCCAATCACTCGGAAGATGAATCCATGTACGGTCGTATTCAGCGCAAACATCGGCAAGTTGCCAGCCGTGTTATTTTCAAGATGACCGGGACAGTCCCATCCGAGAGTGTTATCTATGTAGATCGTTGAACCAATGGTTTTGAAATTCGTCACGTTATCCCACACGGTTCCTAGAGAGTAGTTGGCATATTGGAGATAGAGGACTGAGCCGCCGGTAGTGGGCGTCGCGGGCGATACGCAATCGACTGAAAAGCCGGCTGAAAGACCGCCCGCATTTCCCAAGTTGCCATCTGGCGATATGGAGTAGATTCCATAATAGGCCTCGTTGTTGAAAAGCTGGCATTCGTCGCCGCTATTGATTGAGCAATTACAATTCGTTTGTCCACATGGAAAGTTCTCCCATTGTCCGGGCACTTGGACCGGGGCGGTTCCCGTTATTGGCAGGAATGAGAATCCGAGGATTGGGATGATGAAAAAGAACGGCCATAGCTTCCGTGAATCTTCACCGCCATCATCATTGCTGTTGTGGTTTGGATGACTCATGTTTTGATCTTCCTACCGAATATGTCACGTCCGAAACCCTCAAAAAGGTTTGCCATCGCGACCCATGTGAAAAGCACGAAGAAGAACGGGATCGTCGTCACGATCAGAGGCGGATAGAAGAATTCGATGATTCCGCCAGTATCGAGATTCCAAAACGTCTGTTTCGCAAGCCACATCGGGATCTGAACCGCGACGCATCCGACGGCAAGCATTCTCGAGGGCAATCGTCCGCCCCAGAGGAAAAAGACCAGTGTGATCAGGACGAATTCCGCAGCCAGCGATGCGGGGAACCATGCCGCCATTATGCGATGACCTCTTGCCGATGGATCCCGGCTAGATGATTATAGATGCCTTTGAATGTGAGAGGATCGATGAAATATCCTTCGACGTACTCGTTCGGTTTCGCGTACCGTGATTGTGTGAGGATCCGGATCGCCTTCAATGGCGTCTCGGGGTCCTTCGGGATCCTCTCGGTCCGGATCAGAAACGTAGGGTTGAAGCGGATGCGAAACTCGATGTCTTTGTGGCGCGTCGTGTCGAAATGGAATTCGCAATTGTTTTTCATCACTTGCTTTTCCCAGTATCCGATACGCCGGATTTCTTCTTTCTGGGACAGACGCGCATCGAAGAATTGCTCCGCCTGATCGGTCATTATGTAAGTATTGAATAATCGGGTCCGGAATAGATCGCGTGGATGATAATGGTAGTGGTCGAAATTGAGGATGCAATCATAGCCACCGGGCCGTGTTAGATCTCGTTCACAGTTGCAAAGAACCATTCGGCCCGCGAGCCATGCAAGCCATGCGAAGAATGCCATTAGGAAGGTTTTGCCGGCTCGGTTGTCGGCGATGTGTTCGAAGATTCCAATCATTATTAAAGCCCTCCAATCTTCGCGACGATCCAGATCAAAATGCCTATAGCCGTGAATGCCAAACCGGCTTGCCAAACCATCGGGACGCCGTAGAACAGCCGATTGAGAAAGCGTCCCTTTGGGTCTGACCAGTCGAGAATCGCGACGTTCTTGCAGAATGGACAGAGTGCGTAGACGCGTTGTGGATGAGATCCGTATTGGAATGTCGTTACGACGTGCTGACATTCGAAATGATCCACGGGAATCAGATGGAGGACGCCGCGTTTTGGTTTCCGTATGAACGGCCACATCAGCAATGCCCCGCTTTACATTGGAGATCGTGAAGGTACCATGAATAATATCCGATAAGGCCGATGATGCTGATGACGATGATAATGACCCAGATCCCGCCCCGTCGCTTCTTCTTCTGTCCCTCGCGGTGAATATCTGAAACAACCTTATTCTGGATGGCCCGGTGAACATTGATGGGATCGCAACGTTGCTGATCCGTTTCTTGAGGGATAGGGCGCGAATCGTTGTAATTATAATCCCATGAGGGCCGGCCGTTGCTTCGTGATTGTTTGTCTGTCTCGATGAGATATTCTCCGGCATTGTCGCCATCAAATTTGCCGGTCCGCCAGTCGAATGAGAAGGTCGCGGGTGAATGGGATTGGATTCGATATGATCGGATGACCCAGCGCTTCTTCTTGCCGTCGGGTTCACGGATGAACGCGCAAAAATATTCTTTCCGGAAGATCCGCCAATATGCCTCTGGCCATCCTCCGAGAGTAAACCAGATACGAAAGAGGATCGCGAATCCGATGATGATGGGATATGTGAGATCAACCACAGCGACCGATCATCCATTTTTTAGTTCTTTCAGCTTTCCTACCATTTTTACGCGGATACGTCTTACGCTTCCCCATCCTTACTTAGACCTTTCCCAGCTTTTGACGGCGATCGGGGCCTCCGCGACCTCATTCCCTAATCGCGCTTCCTGCATCCCTAGGACCCTTTCCTCTTGAGCATAGACCCGAGGATTCCTCACTTTCAGATCGTCAAGATGATCGCTAATTTTCTTGAGCAAAGGGCCGTGACTCATGCTCTAACCTCCAACGAGTAAGGGATTCGTTTTGCCTGTCCGTTCCGCTTCTTTCTGATAGAGCTTGATCGTCCATGCTGATGCCGCGCGCTCGTATGCATCACGTGAATCTCCGTTGATCGAAACATAAGCGCGCATTTTTTTCACGATCCATTCGCCCAATTGCGGGATGGGAAAATCGAGATTGTCTCCGCCCGCGCCGTGTTCGGCATAGTGGGCCGCATCGCTGAAAAGGTCCGCCGTGTATTTGTCGGGGAAGATTGTCCTTTCGAACATCGCGTATTTGTCAGTTTCTTCGCCTCCAACGATGATCATCAAAGCATTCGCGATATTTTTCGTTCCGCCCTCGAACTTGAATAGTTTGCCGAGATCGACCGCCTGTCCGGGTTTGGGCAGATTGGCCATCTTATCGCGTTGCTCATCCGATATGGTGGCCGGTTCCAGTTTGGGCTCGTTATTCCCATTCGTCGCGGATTCCAAGTTCTCGTTGTCGTTGTCTGAATCGTTGCTCATCGTCTAAACCCCTCCGCATCCGTAATGCGATCCAGATGAGAATGCCGGCGAAGATACTCGCGAATGGAATCGCAAAGAGACTATCGCCCCAGAGCCAGAATTCTCCGGCTGTGAATGTACCAATCGGTATTGGTGCGGCCGGGGCATAGGTCTCGAAGGCCGTCGCCAGATACGCGCATGTGAGGATCCCGATGATGATAAGGTATCGCACATTATTGCCCTACTCCGTTGCCTCGGAAGAATCGCATTGCGTCGAATAGCACGAAAAATTGAAAGACGGTGAAAAGGAAGCCGATGACAGGGACCCCATGTGAACTGAAATCTGGTGAGAACACGATGCTAAGAATCATATCGCCGAACGTGATCGTTACTATAATGAAATAGACAAAGAGGACTGGCGCGTTTACGATCGCCCATCCAATGTAAGCCGTTGCTTTCACGATATCTTTTGACGAATTGCAGACCGAATCATAAAAGGCGCAATGAATATCGGAGGGCAATGGGGCCAGTTGTGGGACTGGGATCGTTTGAAATGCGGATAGTGCGGGCGCGCCCGTCGATACTCCATAGAGACTGAGCAATAGGATGAAGAATGCATCGATCATGATCACCGCTTCGCCGGAGGATTTGACCATTAGACGTAACGCCCCATATGCTTACCCATCAAGATCGCGACCATGAAGAAGATCAGAACCGGGATCCAGATCGGTAACAGTCCGAGACCGGAGAACATCAGAATGAAACTGACGAATAGTAAAATGAAGATTTCCCCTCCGGCGATGAATTTTGAATTGGGCAATAGATGCGCCGCCCCGAACTGGAGCACGAACATCACGAAGATTGCGAGAATGACAACCCAGAAAAGCGCCGATGATGTTTGACAAGATTGTGTGAAATTCGTGCAGAATCCATTTACCAATGCGGGAAAAAGACAGTCAATGCCAGCGAATGATTGACACGAACCGGGTATCGATGATGGAGGCGCCGCGACAATTACGTTGCCACGGATCCATGACCAAAGAGCCATTTTCGAGGCCGCATTCAAAAGGGAGCTTTGGCTGATGACCGGCGGAGGCGGACAGGCGCAACCGCCGCCATTTGTTTGAAAGAGAGCAATTCCGGTATTCGTATCGTTAAGATCGAGACCGGACATCGTGGCCGTTATGCTGATGCCGACCCATTGGCCGTTACTGACGGGGATGAGATAGTTTCCATTCGCGAGACGCCCTTTAGATGGATTGCCCACGACATTCCATCCGCTAGCAAGATAGCCCGGGCATGTTGATGAAAATGGCGTCGTTCCGATGGGACAAGATGGAATCGTATAGATTGCTTCCACGACTCCGATCCCATTATTGTATTGTTTCGCGATGCTCGTCGTTACATTGATGATGAATCCGTTCAGATTTGATTGGAATTCATAAAAGATTGTGATTGACTGATTGAAATTGATCCCGTGTGTTGAGTTCGTGTTTGCCAACGTGATCGCGGGTGATCCGCAATTACCATAACATTGCGTCACAGTGATACTTTGGCCAGTCTGTCCTGTGGCCGTGAAAGATCCTCCGATAATATCTTCACTATTTCTTGTGCAACTACTTGAGCCCGTGTTGAAAGTGCTTCCTGTGGACGGATTCGTCGTTGCAAATCCGAAACAAGCATCTAAGACGCTCGGTATCGAGCCTGTACCAACATTCATTAAAATTGGCGCTCCCGCGCCGCCTGTACGCATGAATTCTATCGCGACGAACTGATTGATCGTTACGGATACTGGCGCGGCGAGATTGACCGTGAAGAATGTGGATGTGGATAGGCCCGATAAGGATTCTACGTCCTGGACGGTGAATGGGCCTTGTCCATCATTTGCAAAGGCACATTGGTTTGACCCACAGCTGCCACCACTATAGGTTGTAGAAGTCAAGGTGAAGCCTCCCGTCAAAATCACGATCTGATTTGGAACCTGTGAACCTGTGAAAAAGCCGGCGGCCGTAAGTGTTCCAGTAAAAGGCGCTTGTACGATTTCTCCTATGCCTTCTGTCGTCAAAGCATTAGCGTTACAATTTGTTCCACATGTTGCTCCGTCAATATTACTTGCCCCAAATCCGATGTATGTTGCGGCGTGGGCCGTGTTCAGGAATGTGAGAGATCCAAGAAGAATAAGAACCAGAATAAGTAGAGACCGACGAGACCTAAAAAGAGGGGGATGGAGGAATCGCGTCGCGAGACCTCCATTTATAGACCCGTTTTCTTCCAGCCGGCTACGACGATGAAAGCCACGAACACGAGCGGTATGATTTGCGTGATAGGTACCGCTCCGGGCGACGCCGTGAGGTTAGGGTTTGGAGTGAAGCCGGTGTGCGCGATCGTGATTCCTGTCGATGAGTTCGCGATGAAGCCGATCAATGCGGCCCCAATCGCGAAGAAGATCACGATGTCAAAGAGAGTTCCGACCTCTCGCGTCGGACGCCGGAAACCCGGCATTCCAAACGGAGTGGAGTTCACCGAAAAGCCGTGGTTTAACGCGTTGATTTGTGCATAGCCGGGGTTTCTGTAGTTTCCGAGCAGATTGTCGTCCCCATATGCTCGACGGGTCCGAATATAACCCTTTCGGACTATTCAGGTCCTTTTTCTCCGCTTTTGACGCGTTCGACGAGAGCTTTCTTCTCAAGCTCTAATTCGTTGCTGGCATCCTCGAGTTCTTCACGATATGTCCAATCATCGACGCCAAAAACGACGTATCCGTTCGAAATACGTCTAAGCCCTACTTTGTCCATCGTATCACCGCGAGAATGTTCAGGGTAGACGTTTTTAACATTTGCTATCGCCCATGGTGGGGATTAACATCGGCATCCAGATAACGGCCCAACCAATAGCGAACATCATTAATAAAAGTGAGCCGAGAATGCCGTTGGCGCTCGATATGAATTTCCAATCGCAATATCGGTAAACAGTTGAATTCGGAGTGATGCAGACAAATGTTTTGGCTTGCGCGTATGCCCAATAGATGAAGAATGCGACGGCCGGCCATCCGATCCAGATGATTTTTACTATGGTAAATTGTCGCGTAAAATGACCCCGCCATCAAGATTATCGATGTATTCAGTTCCGTTGTAAATGTAAGAGCCGAAACCTTTGAAGCCCGGAGCCACCTTCACGCTAAAACATCCCATTCGATCAGTTGAGCCCGCCCCATCAATGATCCGACCTCCAAACCCCCCTGGATGCCATATTGTCACACCGATTCCCCGCAATGGGATCCCATCTGATGATGAAAAAAGGCCAGTCGTCGCGGGCCCTTTGAAAACACATATACCTGTTTGCTCGCCCGCAAAATGGGTCGAAATCGGTATAGCGACAAGAATAATGAGGAGTAAAACGAATGGAATCAATAATGCGATCCACTCGAATCTTTCCATATGTTTTGTGGAGGGCCCACAAAGCCTATAAGCCTTTCCCAATGACCTAAAGGGTCCGAAAGAAGCATCAGATCGCCAAATCGCCTTAGTTCAGGCGAGTGTTTGACGTTCGAGCCCACTTTCATGAGTAACCAAAGGGAGAGCCAATGAGCGCTGATAAAGACGTTTGCGGATCAGAATTCAGCCCCGGCGATTCAGCCATTAGGGGCGCCCATGGATCCGTGAGCGTTGGAAGCAGTTTGATGTCTCGCCGGCCCTCACCAAAAGGCTGACGAGACCAACTCACGGATCCGAGCCACCGAAGCAGTCAGGCACCGATCGAAGGGATGCCGCTACCTTACTTAAGAGTCTTTTGGTGAGG
>Ga0066695_10000959_pt1 | contig 10576 bp, 8 predicted proteins | sample GraSoiAngelo_144_FD_66452 | JGI IMG/M metagenome (GOLD analysis project Ga0066695, IMG submission 66452) | Grasslands soil microbial communities from the Angelo Coastal Reserve, California, USA - 14_1009_02_40cm | ecosystem: Environmental > Terrestrial > Soil > Grasslands | place: USA...
GAACGGGTCGACAAATTTCCTGGCGATGACGTCCCACAGCTCAGCCGCGTCGCCGTCGTAACCCAGCGCCCACATGCCCACGCCCTGCAGATAGTTGGCGTTGGCGAGGTCGTACTTCAGGCCGAGGGAATAGGCGTTGTCGTAGTAGAGCTCGCGCCAGCTGTTGTGATTGGCGCCACACGGGTCATTGACCGCGGGGCTCCACCACGATGCCCAGGGCGACTGGGCGGTCGAGTCCCATGACTGGGCGAGGCTCTGGGCGCAGCTGAAGTCGCCGGCCATGAAGCTATACGGCTCGGCGCTGGCGGAGCCTTGCGATGCGCTGTACGGCGCATTGCTCACCGTCGACCACTTGTAGCCGTAGTAGGGAACACCCAGTATCACTTTCGACGCCGGCGCCTTCGAAAGGTACTGCGCGACCGCGGTCGTGACGTTATAGGTCCAGCCGTTCAACGGAGCGTTCGGGCCCGCATGTCCGGACAGATTGCCAAAGGACATGTCGTAGGCCATCACGAAGAGCCCGTCGACGACGGGCGCCAGTTGCCCGATGTTGAAGAAGCCGCTGTCCCAGCTCGCCGACCCTGAATAGGTATCGATGGTGACGGATGACCCTGGAAATCGCTGGTGGACCTGCTGGGTCATCTGGGCCGCGAAATTGGTGAGGCCGGCTTGAATATTCGGATAGGTCGCACTCGCGTAGCCCTCGAAATCGATGTTGACCCCATCCAGGCTCTTCGAGGCGATGGCGTTGATCGTGTTGTTGATGGCGACCTGTCCCGCGCCGGTAGTCACGATTCGGTTGATGGTGGCCTCATCGAAAGCCTTGACCACCACGACCACGCGATCCCCTGCCTGGTGGGCACGGTTGATGGTTTCGACCAGTTGCTGGCTGTTCCATCCCGTCCATCCCGGCGTCGAAGTGTTGACGTTTCCGTCGGCGTTCAAATCGAGGCCGAAGTACGCCACCGTGCTCATCAAGCCGTAGTTCCAGAATCGGTTCTGTGACAGGTTCCAGTACGGCGCAAATGCGAGGACTTCCCGTTGGAGCGGACCTCGATAGCTGACGGCGGACGAAGGCATCAGCTGACCCGAGGCCGGCCGCGCGGCACCGGTCGGCATGCCTGCCGATTGCCGCGGAACGATGGCACTGTGGGCGGGCGACAGGCTGAGTTGGTCCGATCGATGCCGGGCCTGGTCGCGAGCGTGCGGTCCAAGCTGCGGGTCGAACTGCGCCACGCTTGATCTGGTTGCCGCCACCGGGCTCGCCTGCGCGAATGTCAAGCCCGCGGCCACGGCCGTCAGGATCACCACGCTGGACAGCCGTCGGCGACAGCCCTTCGCCTTCACAGGGCAGCCATGCTATCCGGCCGTATTGGGAGAAACGAGCGGACAGGCTGTAACGTTAGAGCTCGAGCTGAATTCACCCTCATGCCGCACACAAAGGCTCCAACGGGGGTGCGCCGTCGAACCTCGCTCACATGGAGTGACGGCTTGGCTGACGCTCCCTGGTCAGCCGGCCTGGCGCGGAGTCCTAGCCGGCCAGAGCGGAACCCGTGACGTCCGGCATCGCCGTGGCCGGCTTGCGGAACCAGACACCTTCATGGTCTGAGGGAATCAGTTGCGGGCGTAAATTTCGCTTGCTGAGGAACTCGTCGAGGGCGCGCCGGCAGCCAGGCCAGTGTCCGTAGTCGTCCAGGACCAGGTAGCCCGCCGGGTGCACCCGATCATAGAACTGCTCGAGGATCGTCATGGTCGACTCGTACCAGTCGGCGTCCAGGTGGAGCAGGGCGATCGGCCCGGTCCGGGCCGGCGCCAGGGTATCCTCGAACCAGCCTTTGACGATCTCGACGTTCTCGGATCGCGCGCCCGAGCGTGCGAGCACCTCTCTCACCATCTCTTCTTGGCCGAGGCACTCACCGACCCAGGCCTTGGCCCGCTCACCATCTTCCGGCCTCGGCTGTGGCAGTCCTTCAAAGGAATCGAACAGCCACACCTTGCGGCCATCGCGGGCAGCGACGTGGGCCAGAATGGCTCCAGTCCCACCATTGCAGCTGCCGCACTCCACGAACGCGCCGTCGACGCCCTCGGCCCTGACCCGATTTGCCAGCCTCCAGAGGGTCCGAAGTCGGGGAACGGGCACCATGGTGTACGGCCTTACGGTCTGGAGGAGCCGCAGCTCCATGGGCGAAGCCGGCGGCACCGACCACCACAGGAGTTCCCTGGTTCCTCGTTTGAGGCGGCGGGCCAGCTGACGGACTGGCGTGACCTGCGAAGGCGCCGTTAACCGTTGCGTCAAGGTGGCTGCCCCTACTATAACGCCATGAGTCGGATTGTCCTGGATGTCTGACTCGGTTCTCGAAGATATCGACCGATCGCTGATCCGAGTGCGGGCCACTCGCGGCGTGGCGTTCCTTTTCCTGCGTTACGCCGGCATTCGCCTCCTGGGTTTGGCCGCCAACATCGTCCTGTCGCGGCTACTGTCACCGGAGGCGTTTGGCATCTACGCGATCACCCTCTTCCTCCTTGTCCTGCTCAGTTTCGTCGGTGATTTCGGCCTGAGCGCATCGCTCCTTCAGCAGCGAAAGGCGATCACGTTGGCCGATGTGCGCACTGTGTTCACCGCCCAGCAGGCCCTGGTCGGTTCGCTGCTTGTCATCCTTTTCATTCTCGCCCCCGTGCTCGCCCGCAGCTATCACCTCGGTGACGCGGGAGTCTGGTTCATCCGGCTGATGCTGATCGGTGGGCTGTTCACCTCCCTGAAGACGGCCCCCACGATCATCCTCGAGCGTCAGCTCCGCTACGGCCAGCTCTCGATCATCGAGATCGTCGACTTCGGACTCTTCCAGCTGACCGCAGTCGTGCTTGCGGTCATGGGCTACGGCGCATGGAGCTTCGTATTCGCCGTGCTGCTTTCAAAGGCGGTGAGCACCCTGTTGTCATACGGATTGGCTCGCTGGGTACCCGCGGTGGGCTTCGACCGCGATCGCTTTCTGGGGCTGTGGCGGTTTGGCCTACCCTTTCAACTCAGCTGGCTCACGTTTTTCCTGCGCGACTACATGATTCCCATTCTGGGCGGCCTGCTGGTGACGACGACGCAGGTCGGCTACTTGAATTGGGCGCTCGCACTTGCGGGCGTCCCGGGCCAGCTTGCTCAGATCGTGGGACGCGTCACGCTGCCGGCATTTGCGAGATACCAGGATAAGCCCGTGGCCCTCGCCCGAGCCGTCGAGCAGTCCATTCGCGGACTCTTCATCATGGCCATCCCGTTACATTTGACGATCGTTGCGCTGGCACCGTGGCTCATCCACCTGGTCTTTTCGGACAAGTGGCTTCCAGCCCTGCCGGCGCTCTATCTATTGTCGATTCACTGGTCCGGCGCCAACCTGACGAGTCCGCTGGTGAGCGCCTTGAACGCGATGGGCCACGCCCGGCTGGCGCTCGCGCTGAGCGCGGCCTGGACCGCCTGCACCATCCTGCTCGCTGTCGTTTTCCTGCAGCGGTTCGGATTCCTGGGCATCGCGCTGGCCTATAGCGTCACCATGGTCGGGGCCTCCCTGGCCGCCATTGTCACCGCCCACCGGTTCCTGCAATTACGGCTGTGGCGCCAGGTCCGCGCGCCACTCGCCGCCGCGATCCTCGCCTGCGGTGGCTGTTTCATTGCCAGGCTGCTGCTCGCCCCCAGCCTGCCTGCGCTCGTGCTCCTGATTCTGGCCACCGGCATTGCCTATGTCGGCATCTTGTGGCTTGCGGAAGGCCGCCGCCTCCAGTCGGAATTGCACATCCTGCTCAGTCGGCCGCTGGCCGCCGCCGAATAGGCTTGCGCGTCGCCCAGGTCCTTCCCGCCTACTTTCAAGACCGGGTCGACTTCATGGGCGGTGGCGACCGCTATGTGTACTTTCTATCAAAGGCGCTGCAGCCCTACTGCGACGTGACTTTCTTTACCTTCGGCCCACGCTACCGGGAAGAGTCATTCGACGGCGTTCACCACGTCGTGTTGCCGACCAGGAGAACAGCGAATCCCGACAATCCCCTGCCGCTCTCGCTGGCATTTGCCAGCGGTCGGTTCGACATCGTTCACTGTCATCAACTCCGCAGCGTTGTGACCAACCTGGCAACCGTTATTCGAAGAGCCACGCGCAGGCCGCTCGTCGTCACAGACCTCGGCGGCGGTGGCCGGAGCGCCAGCTATCGCTTTCAGCTCTATCGACTTGTCCCAGCTTTTATCTGCATCTCGGACTTCTCCTGCAGCCTGCTGCCAGCGGCGGCCCGCTCACGGGCAGAGGTCATCAAGGGCGGCATCGATCTCGCCCGATTCCCGTACCACCCCGGTCCTCGCCAGCGGCAGGTGCTTCAGGTCAGCCGGTTGATGCCGCATAAGGGCATGAATTATCTGATCGATGCGGCCGGACAGGACATTGCGGTCGTGATCGCCGGCAAGATCGTCAACGCCGGCTACTACCGGGACCTTCAGGAGATGGCCAGAGGAAAGCAAGTAAGATTCCTGATCGATGTCGACGACAATGCCATCCTCGCCGCGTATCGCCAATCGGCTGTGACGGTGGCGGCTTCCGTCTACCGCGACATGTACGGGGGCCACGCGCCCAATTCCGAACTTCTCGGGCTGCCGTTGCTCGAGTCGATGTCCGTCGGCACGCCCGTGATCTGCACGAATGTCGGCGCGATGCCGGAGTTCGTCCGGAATGGCGAAACGGGTTTCCTGGTCCCACCGAACGATCCCGCCGCCTTACGCCAGCGTCTTACCGAGCTGCTGAACGATCCGTCGCTGCGGTCAACCATGGGCCTGGCCGGACATAACCACGTTCGCCGGTACGGCTGGGATGTCGTCGCGCCGCAAATCAGTGCTGTGTATTCGAGGCTATTGGCCCGGGCCTAGCGGGTGGGAAACGCCCGTCGGGTCCCGACGTATCGTGAGATCAGCGGACAGATCGACACGAGCAAGACGCCGACGCTTGATGTCGGGTGCGGCAACGACAAGATTCCGGGTGCCGTCGGCATCGATCTTGTCGCCGGGCCGCAGATCGACATTGTGCACAACCTCGACGTCGTTCCCTGGCCGCTTAAAAGCGACGCATTCGACGTCATCAGGCTCTGGAGCGTGATGGAACACCTGCGCAATCTGGTGGCGACGATGGAGGAAGTCCACCGGGTGGCCCGACCCGATGCCATGGTCCTGATCGGAACGCCACATTTCAGCAGCGCCAATGCCTACACCGACCCGAGCCATGTCCATTTCCTTTCGGGCCGCTTCCTCGACTACTTCATCGAAGGCACCGAGCTGGCCGGTCACTACGGGTTTTACTCGAACGTCCGGTTTCGCCTGCTCGAGCGCCGGGTCACGTTAAGCCCCTTCTGGGCACGGCTTCGAATCACGCGCCTGATGAATCGCATCCTTCCGGCCTACGAGACGTATCTCTGTGGCGTCGTTCGAGGCGCCGATATTCAACTGAAGCTCGCGGTCGTCAAATAGCGGTGAGACGGTCTCAGGGTTTCGGCAGCGGCCCCTGGCGGGCTGGGGCCGGTGAGCTCGACAGTGTGGGCTGGCTCTGGTCAACCTCAGGGATTTGGAACGGCGTCTCGCTCCGAATGCGCACTTTCTTGATTCGCGTCCCCTGGACCGCTTCGACGCGCAGCTCGGCATTGCCCAGCTTGAGCGTGGCGCCGACCTTGGGGGCGGCGCCGAGCTGATTCAGAACATAGCCGCCGATCGTGTCATAGTCGTCAGCCGCAATCTCCAGTTTCAACAACTCGTTGACATCGTCGACGCTGACGCGCCCGTCCAGGACGACTTCATTGGGAGAGATAAATTGAATCTCGTCTTCTTCGCCGATGTCGTACTCATCGTGGATCGGCCCCACGATTTCTTCCAGAATATCTTCGATCGTCACCGCCCCCGCGGTACCGCCGTATTCGTCAACGACGATCGCCATGTGGACGCGATTCTTCCGTAAATCGCGGAGTACGTCCTGCACGAGATTCGACTCTGGCGTGAAATACGGCTTGCGGGCAATCTCACGAAGACTCTTCTGCTCGCCCCGAACCACGGCCCTGAGTAAATCTTTCGCGTACATCACGCCCACGATATGGTCCAGATTGCCCTCATAGACAGGGATGCGCGTGTGTCCGTGTTTGGTGACCAGGTCGACAGCTTTCTCGACCGGCTCGTTGGCCTCGATGGCGACCAGATCCGTGCGCGGGACCATCACTTCGCGAACTCGCATGTCGCCCATCTCGAAGATGCCGTGGATCATCTCGCGCTCTTCTTCCTCGAGGACGCCTTCTTCCTCGCCGACCGAGACGAGCATCTTCAACTCTTCTTCCGTCACGAACGGGCCTCTGACCTGCGACTTACCGCCCAGGAGCCGCAGGATCAGCCTGGTGAGGGCTGTTAGGACAAAGACGATTGGCCGCATCACGAAGGTCGCCGCGGCCACCAGCCGCGCCATACGGAGCGCGACTCTCTCGGCGCGTTGTAACGCCAGCGTCTTGGGCGTGATCTCGCAGAGGACGAGGACGATCAGGGAGAGAATCAAGCTCACCAGCCATTCGGCAACGCGCTCGTGATAGAGGTGCAACGCCAGCAGCGTCGAGGCGGACGAGGCGACGATGATGGCAACCGTATTGACGATCAAGATCGTCGACAGATAGCGATTCGGATCCCGGTGCAACCGCTCGATCACGATCGCCTGGGGGACTTTCTGCTCGACCAGCGTCCGTAATCGCACGCGGCTGATCGAGGTCAGGGATGTCTCAGCCGATGCGGCCAGGCCGGCCAGGACCAGCGCGATGACGATGATCAGCAGCTCGATCCAGGCCGTGGTGTCCAAGGTCTATTTAAAAAGCTCGCTGACCGAACGATCCTCGTGCACGCGGCGGATCGCCTCGGCCAACAGCGGGGCCACGGTCAGGATTTTTATCTTTGCATGATGCTTGTCGGCATCAAGGGGAATCGAGTCGGTGATCACGATTTCCTCGATCGGCGAGTTCACCAGCTTCGGCACCGCGTCGCCGGCAAGTACTCCGTGGGTCGCCAGCACCCGGATGCTGGTCGCCCCTTCCTCGCGAAGCGCATGCGACACGCCGACCAGCGTGCCACCGGTCGAGATCAAGTCATCGACGACGACGGCATCCATGCCACCGACGTCGCCGACCACCCGCTGCTCGGAGACGACGTCGTCCTTGGGCCGGCGCTTGTAGACAAAGGCGATCGGCAGGTCGAGCAGGCGGGCCAGGTCACCGACGCGCTTCGCGCCGCCGACGTCCGGCGAGACGATCACGGCGTTTGGCAGGTGCAGCTTCCGGATATATTCGACGAGTAATTTCTCGGCCGTGAGGTGGTCGACCGGGATATCGAAGAAGCCCTGGATGGCGTCGGCATGGAGATCGAGCGCGATCACCCGGTTCGCACCGGCCAGCGTAATAATATCGGCCATCAACTTGGCGGAGATGGGATCCCGCGCCTGGGTCTTCTTTTCTTTGCGGGCGTAGCCATAGTAGGGAATCACCGCCGTGATCCGGCCGGCGGATGCGCGGCGCAGCGCGTCGAGAATAATAAATAACTGGATCAAGTTTTCCGAGACCGGCTGGCAGGTCGGCTGGATCAGGAAGACGTCGGCGCCGCGAACGCTCTCCGCGATCTTGACGTCGTACTCGCCGTCGGCGAAGCGCGTGATGCGCATCGCGGCGACCGGCTCGCCGAGCACTTCGCCGATCTTGCGCGCCAGCTCCGGGTTGGCATCGCCGGACAGCAGCTTCAGCGCGCCCGGCTGCCGGGGCGCCCCCTCGGGCGTCAGCGGCCGCGTCTCGCTCACTCGCTCGCCGACTCTGGGCTGGGCTATTTCTTGGCCGCCTTCGACGCGTTCCGTCTGGCTCGGCGCCGCGCGGTGTACCCCTCCACGATTTTCATCTCAGCGCGGCCGATCGCCAGGCTCCCAGCGGGTACATCCTTTGTAACTACGGTATCAGCGGCCGTGGTCGCGTCGCTTCCGACCCGTACCGGAGCGACGAAGATCGTGTCGCACGAGACATAGACGCTGTCGCCGATCTCGGTGACGTTCTTTTCGAATCCGTTCCAGTTCGCCGTGATGCTGCCCGCGCCGATGTTCACGTTCGCGCCGACCACCGCGTCGCCGAGGTACGAAAAATGCGGCACGGCGCTCCCGGCACCGATTTTCGAGTTCTTGATCTCTGTGTGGGTGCCGATGTGAACGCCGTCGGCCAGCTCCGTGCCGGGGCGCAGCCGGCTGAAGGGACCGATAACCACGTTGCTGGCGATCTTGACATGCTCGAGATGCGAGCGCTCGACCCGACAGCCATCGCCGACGGTCGAATCGCGGATCTGCGTCATTGGGCCGATCACGCAGTCTTGACCAACCACGCTGTGGCCCGTGATCGTGCTAAACGGATGAATCACGGTGTCCTGACCAATGCTCACGTCGGCGTCGACGAATGTCGACGCGGGGTCTGTCATCGTCACGCCCTGTGACATCAGGTCATCCACGATGCGTTCGCGCATGATGTGCTCGGCCTGCGCCAGCTGCCGCCGGTCGTTGATGCCCAGAATCTCTCGGGCGTCGCCCACGAGCATCGTGTCCACCTTGCCCTTGATCAGCGCGACGACATCCGTCAGGTAGTACTCGTGGGCCCTGTTCTTGTTCTCGAGCTTCTGCAAGGCCGGCCACAGGTCCCGTCCGCGAAAGCAATAGACGCCCGAGTTGATCTCGTGGATTTGCTTCTCAGCCTCTGACGCGTCTTTTTCTTCGACGATGCGACGAAAGACCCCGTTGCGAGCGCGAATAATCCGGCCATACCCATGCGGATCGTCGAGCATGGCCGTGAGCAGCGTCACGGCCGCCTCCGATACACGATGCTTGGCGAGCAGTCGTTTCAGCGTCTCGCCGCGCAAGAGCGGCGCATCGGCATAAAGGACGATCACCGGGCCCGCCGTGCGATGCTCGGCGCTGACCTGGGAGAGGGCGTGCCCCGTGCCCAGTTGCTCGCGTTGCGGCACCGTCTGGCCCTCGCCGTTGAGGGCGGCCTGCACGCCATCCTGGTTTGGGTTGGTGACGACAAGGGTCCGCTCCGGTTCGAGCGCCCGGGCCGCCGCCATAGACCAGAGCAGCATCGGCCGGCCCGCAACCGGATGCAGTACCTTGGGGATTCGCGAGTTCATCCTCACCCCCTTGCCGGCGGCGAGCACCACGACGGTGACGCCCCCGCGCGTCTCCGGCGAATGGGCCCGGGGCCCCGCGGGTGCGTGCACGCGGATGGGAGGAATTTGCAGCCGATTATACGATCATTCAGCCCATGCTCTCGCAAGGAGTGCCGGTCGGCGGTCAATGACACGAACTCCCGTTGAAGGGCGACCGATCGCGTGGTCGGCATTTTGCCTGGCGGCCGTTTCGCTCGTCTTGATCGCGTGCGGAGAACGATCTGGGACCGTACCGGCGGCCACCTCATCGTCTGGTGGCGTGTTGGCATCGCCCGCTCCGTCGACCGTGCGGGTGCTGATCTTCTCCCGGACCGCTGCCTTTCGCCATTCGGCTATCCCGGTGGCTGTGGCCGCCGTCATCCACCTCGGAGACGAGCACGGCTACCTGGTTGATGCCACCGAGGACGCCGGCGCCTTCACGGACGCAAATCTGGCCCACTACCGGGCGGTTGTGTTCCTTCTGACAACGGGGGATGTCCTGGACGAGGCCCAGCAGGCTGCCTTCGAGCGCTTCATCCGCGCGGGCGGAGGTTTCGCCGGAGTGCATTCCGCCAGCGACACCGAGTATGGCTGGGCCTGGTACGGGCAACTGGTCGGCGCCTACTTCCGACGCCACCCGGCGGTGCAGCCGGCGGTAGTTCGGATCGAGGACGCTGGCCACCCATCGACCGCCTCGCTCCCGGCGAGCTGGAAGCGGACGGACGAGTGGTACGACTTCCGAACGAACCCACGACAGGCTGTGCACGTCCTTGCCTCGGTGGACGAGTCGACCTATTCGGGAGGCGGGATGGGCCGGGACCACCCGATCGCGTGGTGCCACCATTTCGACGGCGGGCGGTCCTGGTACACGGCGATGGGGCATGCAGCCGAAAGCTATGCAGATTCCAACTTCCTGGCACACCTCGAGGGAGGCATCGAGAGTGTGGCCGGTATCAGGGGATCTGACGGCTGCGGGTAGTCGCCGGTTGCCGCGTTTACCGTCCAGGATTACGTCGCCCGTTGTGCCGTCATGCTGCCAGATCTTCCATCTCCGGGTGCCGGTCATGGCCCGCGGTCTCCGGGGCAATCCGTTGGCGGAGCGCGGGGTTCAGGCGATCAAGCCGGCGGCCGAGCTTGTAGCCGTAGCGTTGCACGACATCCTCGACGGCGAGATACGGCAGCCGGCCCCAGGCCAGGCCCTTGATCAGATACCAGGCCGCCCGCTTGACAAAGTGCCTCGAGTCCGGCCAGAGCGTGCCGCCCTCATCGCCGACCAGCTCGTCCGTATAGCCGGTCATCACCGCCAGCAGGTACGCGGCCTTCAGGCTGGCGTGGACCCGCCTGATGACCAGGGCGTCGGGCGCGTAC
>Ga0066695_10000960_pt1 | contig 10572 bp, 8 predicted proteins | sample GraSoiAngelo_144_FD_66452 | JGI IMG/M metagenome (GOLD analysis project Ga0066695, IMG submission 66452) | Grasslands soil microbial communities from the Angelo Coastal Reserve, California, USA - 14_1009_02_40cm | ecosystem: Environmental > Terrestrial > Soil > Grasslands | place: USA...
CCGCCGATGTGGGACGGTGTGATGGCCGTGGTCGGCGCGATTACCGGACGGCCCCTCGAAGCGAACTCCACGTCCCGCTGACGGCGGTGACCCGATGAACCAGAGGGTGCACGGCCTTGAGCCGCGATCCCGCATCCTTACGCTGATGGCGCTGGTCCTCAGCGCCTATCTCGTGCTGCTGGGCCGGCTGGTCTACTGGCAGGTGTGGCGGCACGGCGACATGGCCCAGCTGGCCGCCACCTACCACGACGACACCATCACGCTACCCGCCGTTCGCGGCAACATCCTGGATCGCAACGGGGCGTTGCTGGTGACCAACACGCCGGTCTTTTCGATCTTCGCGTCGCCTGATCTGATTTCGGCAGCGGAGCGTCAGGTCATTGCCAATCGGCTCGCACCGGTGTTGGGACTCAGCCAGGATGACATCCAGGCCAAGCTCGCCACCACCCGCAAGTTCGTCTACCTGGCGCGCCGCGTTCCGGCGTCGATCGCCGGCCAGCTGGACCAGCTCCGACTGCCCGGCGTCGGAAAGATCGCCGAAACCCAGCGTGCCTATGTGGACGGAGGCGTCACCGGCACCAGCCTCGCCGCGAACCTGCTCGGATTCGCCAACGATGAAGGCACCGGGAACTACGGGATTGAGGGCTACTACAACAAAGCCCTGGCGGGTCAGCCGGGTTTCGAGGCGACGGTGCGCGACCTGGCGAATCAGCCGATCGTCCTCAGCGATCGCCAGCGCCGGGAACCCGTCGATGGGATGACCCTGCAGCTATCCCTTGATGACACCATCCAGGTGGTCGCCGAGCGCGCCCTCGCCGAAGGCGTGCAGAAGTACCAGGCGGAGAGTGGCTCGCTGATCATCATGGAGCCGCAGACCGGCCGGATCGTGGCCTGGGCCGACGTGCCCAGCTATAACGCCAATGCGTTTGCCAGCATCCCGACCTCGCAGTTCATCGATCCCATCGTCTCCAACCTCTACGAGCCGGGCTCGGTGATGAAGGTCGTGACCCTGTCCGGCGCGCTCAATGTGCATGCCATCACCCCCGACTATCGCTTCAATGAGACCGGCACCGCCGTGGTGGGGGGCTACGCCATCCACAACTGGGATGGGCGGGCACACGGCATGGTCACCATGACGCAGGTCCTCGAGAATTCGCTCAACGTGGGCGCCATCAAGGCAGAGCAGCTCGAAGGTCCGGCCAATTTCTACCAATCCCTGCAGCGATTCGGCATCGGGGCGCCGACCGGCGTCGATGTCGCGGCCGAGACCTCGGCGCCGCTGGCCGAGCTGGCGAAATGGAAAGCCTCGCAACTGGCGACGGCCTCCTTCGGACAGGGTGTCGATGCGACCCCCATCGAAATGCTGGCGGCGGTCAATGTCGTCGCGGCCGGCGGAAACCTGGTCTGGCCCCACGTGGTTGACGACATGATCGACAGCAAAGGAGTCCACCATCCAGTTCGTCCGCGCATCATCCGTCAGGTTGTCAGCGGCAAGACCGCCCAGCAGATGCAGCAGATGATGGTCGGCGTCGTCGAGCATGGCTCCGGGTTCGCGGCTCGCATCGACGGCTTCAAGAACCGGATCGCCGGCAAGACGGGGACGGCGAGCATCCCCGAGAACGGCGGATATGCGAAGGACCAGACGATCGGGTCGTTCGTCGGTTTTCTCCCCGTCGATCATCCCCAGTTCATCATGCTCGTGATCACCCGGAAGCCGAAGGTCCTCTTCGAGGGCGCCTATGTCGCGGCCCCTATCTGGAAAACCGTCGCCAGCGCGCTGATCACTCAGTGGCAGATCGCGCCGTGACGTCGGCTGCAAGGGGGGCGCGAGAATAGTGGTGCTGTGGGTATGTCGGTGAAGGAGATCGTGGAGGCGACGGGTGGGCGCGTGCTGAGCGGCACTCAGGATGTCACGTTCGCTGAGCTTTTTACCGACTCGCGGGAGGTAAAACCAGGCGGGCTGTTTGTCGCGCTCCGGGGCGAGCAGCATGACGGCCACGTCTTCATCCCGCAGGCCCTTGAGCGCGGCGCCGCCGGCGTTCTCTGTGAGCGGCCACCCCAGGGGATCGATGGTGCGGCCGTCATCGTGGTCGAGGACACGCGCCAGGCGTTGCTCGCCATGACGGCCGAGCGGCTTCGCCGCCGCCCCCTTCCTATCGTGGCTGTCACGGGGAGTGCCGGAAAGACCACGACCAAGGAACTGATCGCCCATCTCCTGGGACGCCGTCAACGGGTACACAAGAGCGAAGGCAACCTCAACACCTACACCGGCATTCCGATGACGATCTTCGAGATGGATCCTCGTGACCGCGTGCTGGTCGTGGAGTACGCCATGTCGCGGGCCGGGGAAATCCGTGAGCTGGCGAACGCGGCGCCGCCCACCATCGGCGTCGTGCTCAACGTGGGCCTGGCGCACGTTGGCTTCCTTGGCTCGATCGAGGCGGTCGCGGCGGCCAAGCGCGAGCTGGTGGAAGGGCTGGCTCCCGGCGGGCTGGCGGTGCTCAACGCTGATGACCGCCGAGTGCGCGCCATGTCGGCGGTGGCGCGTCGCTTCGTCCTCTACGGTTTCTCGGCCGAGGCGACCGTCCGGGCGGACCGGGTGCGGCTGCATGGGTTGGATGGCAGCAGCTTTACATTGCTGACCCCTCGCGGCAAAGCCGAGGTCTTCCTCCGGCTGCCCGGCCACCACAGCATTTCGAACGCCCTCGCGGCTGCCGCCGTCGCCCTCGAATTCGAGTTCGACGCGCCCGCCATCGCCTCCGCCCTGCACGGCTTCATCCCGCCGTCGCGCCGGATGAATATCGTGACCGGACGCAACGGTGCCACCGTCATCGACGACTCGTACAACGCGAGCCCAGGTTCGATGCAGGCCGCGCTGGAAGTGCTTCGACTGGCTCCCAGGGGATCGCTGCGGGTTGCGGTGCTGGGAGACATGCTGGAGCTGGGGGACCATGCGGAGCGGGCGCATGACGAGATCGGATCGCTCGCCGGCAAGACCGCCGATATGTTGATTGCGGTCGGCGAGTATGCCCCCCGGATGGTCCAGTCGGCCCGCCGCGCAGGGCTGGCCGCCGACCGTGCCCTCGTGGTGGAGGATGCCGACGAGGCGGTGGCAGCGTTGACACCCTGGCTCAACGCGCAGACGCAGGTCCTGGTCAAGGGCTCGCGCGGCATGCGGCTGGAGCGCGTGGTCGAGCAAATCCGCGAACCCGCGTGACGCCGCTCATCCTGTTCGCGGTCGCGTTGCTGCTCAGTGTGCTGATCTACCCGATGGCGATCGGCTGGCTCGCTCGGGCGCGTATGGGTCAGCAGATCCGTGAGGAAGGTCCATCCGCGCACCATGCCAAAGCCGGCACCCCGACCGCGGGTGGCCTCGTTTTCCTGCTGCTCGCGTTCATCCTCTACCTCGTCGCTGACCGTTCGATCGCCGGCGCGTTCGTGCTGATCGCACTCTTCCTGGGCGGCGCGCTCGGCTTTTTCGACGACGTTTCCGCCATCCGGGGCGGGCGCAATCTCGGGCTGAAAGCCAGGCAGAAGATTGTCGTCCAGCTCCTGACGGGCGCCTTGCTCGGCTGGCTCGCCCTGCGTTGGGGCCTGACGAACCAGCTGGTTCCATTCGATGGACGGCAGGCAATCGGCGGCTGGATCATCCTCGTCGCCGCGCTGGCCGTCGCCGCGGGCTCCAATGCCTTCAACCTGACGGACGGCAGCGACGGGCTGGCCGCCGGCACCGGCGCGGTGACCTTCGGCGCCCTGGCGTTGATCGCCGTGCTCCAGAACCGCCCGGGCGTCGGGCTGATGCCGGCGGTTCTCGCCGGCGTCCTGGTCGGCTTCCTCTTCTACAACCTGTTCCCCGCCCGCCTGTTCATGGGCGACACGGGGAGCCTGGCGCTGGGCACGGCCATGGTCGCCGCGGCCATCGCCACCGGCTTCCTCTGGTATCTGCCACTGCTGGCCCTCGTCTTCGTCGTCGAAACCTTCTCCGTGATCGCGCAGGTGGCGAGCTTCAAGCTGACCGGGAAGCGGATCATCCGGATGTCGCCGCTACATAACCATTTCATCGTCGCCGGCTGGCGCGAGACACCGCTCGCGCTCTGGTTCTGGACCGGCTCTTTGGTGGCGGCCGTGCTGGCCCTGGCGCTGGCGCGGCCGGGGCCAGGCGCGTGATCGAAACCGGTCGGCACGCGCTCGTCATCGGCTACGGTCGCAGCGGGCGCGCCGCCGCTGCCTTCATCACGCGTCGGGGCGGCACCGTCCGGGTCGTCGACCGCGCCGATACACCGGAACTGCGCGCGGAGCTGGAGCGGGCCGGGATCGTCGCCCGCCTCGGTGGCTACGGCGCGCAGGACCTCGACGGGACCGACCTTGTGGTGGTCAGCCCGGGTGTGCCCTGGGACGAGCCGCTGGTTGAAACCGCACGTCAACGGGGCATCGAGGTCACCAGTGAGATCGACCTTTTCTTCCGATCCTGTCGCTCTCGGATCGCCGGCATCACGGGCACCAACGGCAAAACGACGACCACCGCGCTCACGACTGAGGTGCTTCGTGCGGGTGACCTGCGGGTGATGCGGGGCGGCAACATCGGCGAACCGGTGCTCGACCGCCTCGACCAGCTCGGTCCGGACGACTGGGTCGTTCTGGAGCTCAGCAGTTTTCAACTGGAATCCATCAGCCGGCCGCGCCTTCGAATCGGTGTGGTCCTCAATATCACGCCCGATCACCTCGACCGGCACAAGTCCTTCGAACGATACGTGGAAATCAAGACTCGAGCGGTCGCCTTCATGGAGCCCGGCGATCACGCCGTCCTCAACCTCGACGATCCTGCGTGTGCGGCCATGCGATCGCATACCCCGGGCAAGGTGATCGGGTTTGGCATTCATGTCCCGGTCGACCACGGCATTCGCCTGAGCGATGGCTGGGTCACCATCGCGGACACCGGATCGCCGCGTCCGGTGTTACCGGCCGCCGACGTCCCGCTGCCTGGCGAGCACAACTTGAGCAACGTGATGGCGGCCATTGGCGCCGGGCACGCCGCCGGCGTCGATGTCGAGCGGATGGCGGACGCGGTGCGCCGCTTCAAGGCCGTTGAGCACCGGCTCGAACTGGTTGGCAGTTTCAATGGGGCGCGCTGGTACAACGACTCGAAGGCCACCAACCCCGATTCGACGTACAAGGCGCTTGCGGCGTTTCGTGAGCCGATCATCTTGATCGCGGGCGGCCGCAACAAAGGGATCGACGTCGCGCCACTGGCACAGGTCATCGCCAAGCGGGTGACGGCGCTGGTGACGATGGGGGAGATGGGCGAGGAGCTGGCGCGGCGAGTTCGCGACGCGGGCCTCGACCGGGTGGAGCGCGCGGCGGACCTCAACGATGCGGTGCGAAAGGCGGCGGCGCTGGCCCGGCCGGGCTCTGTGGTCCTGCTGTCCCCGGCGTTCACCAGCTACGACATGTTTTCGGACTATGAGGATCGTGGCCGTCGCTTCAAGGCGACGGTGCTCGCCGAGCTGGGTCGGTGAGAGCGCGAGCCACGCTCGAGATGCCCACGGCACGCCGGGCGCTGGCCGCCAGCCTCGTATGGCGGCGCGGAGACCGTGCCCTGATGCTCGCGGTGGGCACGCTGACCGCGTTCGGGCTCGTCATGGTGTTCTCCGCCTCCGAGGTGCAGGGCTGGCTGTGGTTTCACAACGCGGCCTACTACTTCGAGCGTCAGCTGCTCTGGCTGTTGCTGGGGGTCATTCTGCTGTGGGCCGGCGCACACATCGATTACCATCGGCTGCGACCACTCGCCTTGCCGCTTGGGCTGCTGAGCGTGGGCCTGCTCATCCTGGTGCTCCTTCCGCACTTCGGCGTCGAGGTGAATGGCGCCCGACGCTGGCTGCGGCTCGGACCGTTGCAGATGCAGCCCGCGGAGTTGGCGAAGGTCGCGGCCATCATCTTCATGGCCCTCTGGCTGGAGCGCCACCGCGACCGCCTGAGCTCGCTGGAAAACGGCGTCGTTCCCTTCCTGGCGCTGCTCGGGCTGGTTGCCGTGCTCATCATCCTCGAACGCGACCTGGGCACCACCCTGATCGTGGCTGCCATTCTGCTTGCCCAGTTCCTGGTCGCGGGCGGGCGCAAGCGGCATGTTCTTTTGCTGGCGCTCATCATCGGGCTCTGCGTCTACGTTTTCATTCGCATGGAACCCTATCGCTTACATCGCATCCTGGCCTTCGTTGACCCATGGTCGGATCCGCTCAACACCGGCTTTCAAGCCATCCAGTCGGTGGTCGCCCTGGGCTCTGGCGGCTTTGCCGGCGTGGGTCTCGGGCAGAGCATTCAGAAATATCAGTGGCTGCCCTTTGCCCATACCGACTTCATCTTTGCCATCGTCGGTGAGGAGACCGGGTTGATCGGCACAACCCTTGTCCTCTCGCTGTTTGCGCTCTTCACCTATCGCGGTTACCGGGTGGCGCTCAAAGCGCCTGACGCGTTTGGCTCCCTGCTGGCCTGCGGGGTGACAACCTGGGTCGCTTTCCAGGCGCTGATAAACATTGCGGCGGTGACGGTGACCCTGCCGACAACCGGTATCCCGCTGCCGTTCATCAGCTACGGGGGCTCCTCCCTGGCGATCACGCTGGGGGCGGTCGGCATACTGGTGAACGTTTCGACCCAGAACGAGAAGGTGGGATGGATACGGCATGCGAGTGTTGATCTCGGGCGGCGGAACGGGCGGACACTTGTTCCCGGCGATCGCCGTCGCGCAGGCGCTGTCACAGAGCGAACCTGACAGCACGCTGCTGTACGTGGGACGGCGCGGTGGCATCGAGGAACAGGTCGTGCCGCGCTCCGGTCTTGCGTTCAAGACCATCGTGGCGGCCAAGCTGGACATGGAACAGCTCTGGCGCAACTGGTCGGTACCCTTCATCGTTCCCTGGGCGCTGCTCCAGTCAGCGCGGATCGTGCGCGCATTCCGGCCGGACGTCGTGCTCGGCACCGGTGGCTACGTCAGTGCGCCACTTGTCCTCAGCGCCGCGGCATTTCGCGTGCCGGTCGTGCTGCAGGAACAGAATGCGCTGCCCGGCCGAACGACGAGGCTGCTCTCTCATGTGGCGCGCGTCGTCGCCACCGCCTACCCGGAGTCGGCTCGCTACCTCCACGCGACGTCGGTCGTGACGGGAACACCGGTTCGGAAAGAGTTCTGGCAGCGGCGAACGGATTTCTCTACCCAGCCTGGCCGCCTGCTCATCCTCGGTGGGAGCCAGGGTGCCCACCGCATCAACGAGGCGGTCGCCGCGGCGTTGCCGGAACTCGTCGGACGGCTCGGTCTCGACGTGTGGCATCAGACCGGCCAGCGCGACTTCAACCAGATGGAAACGCTCAAGATGAATCTCGGGCCGCCGGGCTCGCGTTATCATCCGTTCGCCTTCGACGAGGATCTGGCCCCCAGAGTCCACAACGCGGACCTGGTCCTGAGCCGGGCCGGCGCCGGCACCATCAGCGAGGTCAGCGCGGTTGGAATTCCCATGCTGCTCGTGCCCGGTCCGTTTGCCGGAGGCCACCAGCGGCTCAATGTCGAGCCATATGAGGCAGCCGGAGCGGCGGTGACCATCCCGGATGCGGAATGCGATGGCCCACGGCTCGTCCGCGAAGTATCGGAGATCGTCCACGACCCCGTCCGGTATAGCAAGATGGTGGGCGCCATGGGCTCCCTGGGCCGTCCCCACGCCGCGGAGCAGGTGGCCGCCCTGATCACGAGAATCACTGGGCACTGATGCGCATCCATTTCATCGGCATCTGCGGTTATGCGGTCTCCGGCCTCGCGCTGATTGCCAAACAGCTGGGCAACGATGTCACCGGGTCTGATGAAGATGCCTACCCACCAACGACGGAGACCTTGACCAGGGCGGGAATCCCCTGGGTCGATGGCCATGACGCCGGCAACGTGACTCGCTGGGGGAAGCCCGACCTGGTCGTTCAGGGAAACCAGGTGCGCGAGGGCAATCCGGAAACGGACGCGGCCCGGCGGTTGCATCTCCGTCTGATCAGCGAGGCCGAGTACTGGGGTGAGCTCACGGCCGATCGCTTTCGCATCGTCGTCGCCGGGTCCGCCGGGAAGACGACGACCGCCAGCCTGGTTGCATGGATCCTGCGTGCCGCCGGCCGCAACCCGGGTTTCCGCCTGGGCATGGCAGTCAAAGACCTCGGCTCGGCGGCGGCCTGGGGCAGCGGCCGCGACTTCGTCTTCGAGGGGGATGAATACACCTCGGCCGTCTTCGATCCGCGGCCCAAGTTCCTGCATTTCGCACCTCAGCTCGCCGTTTTGACAAACATCGACTGGGACCATCCCGACGTCTTTCCTGATCCGGCGGCCTACGAAGCGGTCTTTCGCAAGCTGCTCGAAGATCTCGGACCCGAGGACCGCCTGATCGCCTGCTCCGATGACGCGACCGTGCGGCGGCTCCTCAGCCGCACTCGCGCCAGCGTGGAGACCTACGGCCTTCGGGGTGGCGCCGACTGGCACGGCCGTGACGTGCAGATCGAGGGCGACGGCATGCGCTTCACGGCGTGGCATGAGCGGAAGGTGCTGGCGGTCGTGACCACCCGGCTGCCCGGCGAACACAACGCCGCGAATGCCCTGGCCGCGCTGGCGACCGCGGTGCGGATCGGCGTGCCGGTCCCAACGGCGGTCGATGCCATCGGTCGGTTCCATGGCGTATCACGACGGTTCGAAATCCGCGGCCAGGTGCGCGGCGTGACGCTTGTCGATGATTACGCCCATCATCCCGCAAAGGTGCGTGCCACGCTGGAAGCCGCGCGCGACCGCTTTCATCCAGGCCGCCTGCTGGCGTGCTTCGTGCCGCACACCTACACGCGCACCCTAAGCCTGATGGACGCCTACGCCGATGCCTTCCAGGGCTGCGCGCTGGTCGTCATCGGTCCGATCGAACCGGCCCGGGAGCGTCATCTCGCCCACACGGTGACATCACAGGACCTGGCCAGCCGCTTGCGAGGCGTCGGCGAGGTGTTTACCGCGGACTCCGCCAGGTCGGCCGCCTATCGACTCGCCTCGGCCGCGCGGCCGGGTGACGTCATCATCTTCATGTCGGTGCGCGACTTCGACGACGTCATTGGCAAGACCGCCGAGGTGCTGGAGCGCTCGCCGGTTGCCTGATGCCTGGCTGGCCTCGTACCCCGGCGTTCGCGAGCACGAGCCGCTGGCGCCGCATAGCTGGTACCGGATCGGCGGTCGCGCCCGCTATTTTCTCGAGGTGGCCGACGACGCGGCCCTGCCGAGGCTGCTCGCCCGGCTCGATCACGACGAGCAGCCGTACCTTGTGATCGGCGCCGGGACGAATACCCTGTTCGCCGCGACGGAGCTGCCCGGGCTGACCATCAAGCTCGTCACCCGCCGCCTCTCGATGGCCGGTGATGTCGTGTCGGTCTCGGCCGGGTACCCGATGCCGAAGCTCGCGGCCGAAACGGCGAAGGCGGGGCGCGCGGGACTCGAGTTTGCCGCCGGCGTCCCGGGAACGGTGGGCGGCTCCGTCTTCGGCAATGCCGGTGCCTTCGGCGGCGAGGTCAAGAGCGGCCTGCTCAGCGCCGAGGTGATCGACCGGCAGGGGCGGCGGCAAACGATGGCCGCCGCCGACTGCGCCTTTGGCTATCGCGACTCGGTCTTCAAGACGGTGCGTGACGGTTGGGCAATCGTCTCCGCTCGGTTCCGGACGACGAGCGAGTCGCCCAAGGTCGTGCGAGCCCGCCTGCTGGAGGTGCAGACGCACCGGCGGTCGACCCAACCGATCGAGCAGCGCAGCCTGGGCAGCACCTTCAAGAATCCGCCGGGTGAGGCCGCCGGACGACTGATCGACGCTTGCGGGCTGAAGGGGACGCGGATCGGCGGCGCACAGATTTCGCAGAAGCACGCGAACTTCATCGTCAACATGGGCGGGGCTACGGCGGATGACGTGCTAGCCTTAATGGCCGAGATGCGGCACCGCGTCTTCGAGCGGTTCGGCATCGAGCTCGAACCGGAGATCCGCGTCATCGGCCGGGCGCCGGGCGGATGAGGCGGCTGCGGATCGGAGTCCTGTTCGGCGGACGATCAACCGAGCACGAGGTCTCCATCCTGTCGGCGCAGTCGATCATCGCGGCCATGGACCCAAATCGCTTCGAGCCCGTGCCGCTCTACATCGACAAGGCGGGTCGGTGGTTGATCGGTGGCTCGCTGAAGCGACTCAGCGATGACACTGCTCGCAAGTACGTCTACCTGCCGCCCGACCCGACGCAGCGGTCGCTCGTGCCGGCACAGGATGGCATCGGTGGCAGCGCGTCGCTGCCGCCGCTCGACGCCGTGTTTCCGGTGTTTCACGGGCTGAACGGCGAGGATGGGACGATCCAGGGGGTGCTCGAGCTGGCCAACATCCCCTACGTTGGTGCCGGCGTGCTGGGCTCCGCGCTTGGCCTCGACAAGATTCATATGAAGCGCGCCCTCGCCGCGGCCGGGCTGCCGATCGTGGACTATCTCCCCATCACCCGGCGCCAGTACGAGCAGGATCCGGGCGCCTTTGTCGCCCTGGTCGAAGCCAGGCTCGG
>Ga0066695_10000962_pt1 | contig 10570 bp, 10 predicted proteins | sample GraSoiAngelo_144_FD_66452 | JGI IMG/M metagenome (GOLD analysis project Ga0066695, IMG submission 66452) | Grasslands soil microbial communities from the Angelo Coastal Reserve, California, USA - 14_1009_02_40cm | ecosystem: Environmental > Terrestrial > Soil > Grasslands | place: USA...
ACGCGTCTAAGGCTTCGTAAGCGATCGAAAGGCCAAGGAATGACCGAACTCGACGCCCGAACCCGCTGGCTCGCCCTGTACGTCCTCTGTCTTGCGAGCCTGATGATCGTGCTCGACGTCACGATCGTCGGAGTCGCGTTGCCGTCGATCAAGGACGACCTTGGCTTCAGCGACACGTCGCTCGCGTGGGTGGTGAACGCCTATCTACTCACGTACGGCGGCTTCCTGTTGCTGGGCGGCAGGCTCGGCGACCTCTACGGCCACGGGCGTCTGTTCCTGATCGGGATCAGCGTGTTCACGCTGGCGTCGCTCGCGTGCGGCCTGGCGACGTCGCAGGGCTCCCTCGTCGTCGCACGCAGCGTGCAGGGGCTCGGCGGCGCGGTCGCATCGGCGGTCTCGCTCTCCCTGATGGTCAATCTCTTCACCGATCCCGGTGAGCGCGCGAAGGCGATGGGCATCTTCGGGTTCGTCGCGGCCGGCGGCGGGAGCATCGGAGTCCTCCTCGGCGGAATCATCACCGACCTCATCAGCTGGCACTGGATCTTCCTCGTCAACGTGCCCATCGGAGCGCTCGTCGTCCTGCTCTCGCTTCGGTTGCTGCCGAAATCGCACCTGCCGACGGCGAGCAAGCGCCTCGACATCCCGGGAGCGGTGACCGTGACCGCCGCACTGATAATCGCCGTCTACGCGATCGTCAACGGGAACGAGATCGGGTGGGCGACGTTCCGGACGCTCGGCCTGCTCGGCCTGTCCGGAGCCTTGCTCGTGACCTTCCTTTTCATCGAGACCCGCAACTCGTCTCCGTTGATGCCGCTCCGGCTCTTCCGGCTGCGCAACATGGCGACGGCCGACGTGGTCGGCGTGCTCTGGGCAGCCGCGATGTTCGCGTGGTTCTTCATGTCGGCGCTCTACATGCAGCTCGTGCTCGGATACAGCCCGCTCGAGATCGGGCTCGCGTTCCTGCCGGCGAACCTGATCATGGCCGCGTTCTCGATCGGCCTGTCCGCGAAGCTCGTGATGCGGTTCGGGTTCAGGGCCCCGCTGGCGACCGGCCTCGGCCTCGCCGCCGTCGGGCTCCTGCTCTTCACGCGGGCGCCGGTCGACGGCACCTTTGTAGTCGACATCCTCCCGAGCATGATCCTGCTCGGCTTCGGCGCCGGCATGGCCTTCAACCCGGTGCTGCTGGCCGCGATGAGCGACGTCGCCCCGGAGGAAGCGGGACTCGCGTCGGGGATCGTCAACACCTCGTTCATGATGGGCGGCGCGGTCGGCCTTGCAGTCCTGGCGAGCGTCGCGGACTCGCGTACGGCGAACCTGCTCGACGCGGGTGAGTCGCAGGCGAGCGCTCTGACCGGGGGCTACCACCTCGCGTTCCTCGTCGGTGCGCTGTTCGCGATGGGTGCAGCCGCGATCGGAGGGCTGCTCCTCCGCAACCAGCCGATGCCCGGACACGAAGAAGCTCCGGTCGGCGAGCCAGCGTTCGAGGACCGGGCAGCCTAGAGCGGGGACCCTAGAGCGCCTGCTCGCCGCCGACGAGGCCTCACAAGGGACAGGCCCTAACGAGGGACGGGCGCTCAGCGATCGCCGTGCCAGGAGTCCCAGAGCGCGGCGTACGAACCGCCCTGCTCGACGAGCTCCGCGTGCGTTCCGACCTCCTCGAGCAGCCCGTCTTCGACCACCGCCACCCGGTCAGCGTCGTGCGCCGTGTGCAGGCGGTGCGCGATCGCGACCACGGTGCGCCCCTCGAGCACCGAGGCAAGCGAGCGCTCGAGATGACGTGCGGCGCGCGGGTCGAGCAGCGACGTGGCCTCGTCGAGGACGAGCGTGTGCGGGTCGGCGAGCACGAGCCGCGCGAGCGCGACCTGCTGGGCCTGAGCGGGCGTCAACGGGTGGCCGCCGGCGCCGACGACGGTATTCAGGCGCTCGGGCAGGACCTGCACCCAGTCGAGCGCGTCCACCGCGGCGAGTGCATCGACGAGCTGCTCGTCCGTCGCCTCCGGCCGCGCGAGCCGCAGGTTCTCGGCCAGCGTCCCGACGAACACATGCTGCTCCTGCGTGACGAGCGCGACCTTCTTGCGCAGCGTGTCCAGCGGGAGGTCGACGAGCCGCACGCCGCCGACCTCGACGAGGCCCTCGCGCGGCGGGTGGATCCCGGCGAGCAGGCGCCCGAGCGTCGACTTGCCCGCGCCCGAGGGCCCGACGACCGCGACGCGCTCGCCCGGCTCGAGGTCGAGGTCGATCCCGTGCAGGACGTCTCGATCCGCGTAGTACGCGTAGCGCACGTCTTCGGCGCGCATGCGCTCGTTCTCAGGCTCGTCGTCCTTCGCCTCGCGATCGGGCGGGACGCGAACGATCCCAACGAGGCGCGCGAACGACGTCGCGCCGACCTGGATCTCGTCCAACCACGAGATGAGCCGGTCGACCGGGTCGGCGAGCTTGACCATGTACAGCGAGACGGCCGTCACTTCGCCGATTGTGGCCTGGCCCTGCGAGACGAGGTAGCCGCCCCAGGCGAGCGCGGTCGCGACCGGGAGCACGTACGCGAACTCGGCGGTCGGGAACCAGACCGTCCGCAGGAAGAGCGTGCGCATCTCTGCGCGGTAGGCGTTGTCGAGATCGTCGTCAATCCGCTTGACGCGCTTCTCCCGCAGGTTGAGGGCGTCGACCGTGCGGCCGCCCTCGACCGTCTCGCTGACGGTGCCCGCCAGGGTTGCGTACGAAGCGCGCTCCCACAGGTAGCCGGCGGGGGCCCGCTTCAGGTACCAGCGCGTGCTGAAGAAGAGCAGCGGAACGCCGGCCAGCGCCGGCAGGGCGGCGAGCGCATTGACCCAGATCGCGGCGACCACCGTGAGCAAGGTCGTGATCCCCGCGATGAGCGTCTCCGGAACGGCGAAGCGGACGGTTCGCGCGAGCGAGTCGACGTCGGCGGTCGTCCGCGAGACGAGATCGCCGGTTCCGGCACGCTCGACGGTCGAGAGCGGGAGCGCCAGCACGCGGCGCATGAAGTCCTCCCGCAACTCGGCGAAGATCTTCTCCGAGAGCACGAACGACGCCCGGCGCGCGAACCAGGTCAGGATCGTCTCGACTACGAGGAAGATCGCGAGCAGGCCGACGATCTCGTCCACGTGCTTCGTCGTCGTGCCCTGCTGGACTGACTGGACGAGCGCGCCGAGCACCGGCGGCCCGGCGAGGCCCGCGGTGGCGGCGGCGGCGTGCAGGCCGACCATCCCGAGCAGCGCCCGCCGGTTGCGGCGTCCGAGCCGCTTCGCCTGAGCGCGCAGCTCGTCGCCGGCTGCGATCGGGAGCAGCTCGTTCACAGGTCCTCACCTCGCGTCACGGTCCAGCGGTAGCCCTCGTGCGCGGACAGAAGCTCGCGATGGCTTCCCTCCGCGACCACCCGTCCGCCATCGACGAAGAAGACACGGTCCGTCTGGTCGAGCATCAGCGGGCTGGCGGTGATCACGACCGTCGTCTTGCCGGCCCTCGCCTCCCGGAGGCGGCGGGCGATGCGAGCCTCGGTGTGCGCGTCGACGGCGCTTGTCGGCTCGACGAGGACGAGAACCTCCGCTTCGGAGAGAAGCGCGCGCGCGAGCACGAGCCGCTGTCGCTGCCCGCCCGAGAAGGAGCGGCCGCGCTCGTCCACGTAGGCGTCCAGACCATCGGGGAGCGCCTCGACGACGTCCTCTGCATTGGCGACCGCGATCGCGCTGTGGATCCGCTCGTCGTCTCCGTCCGCGCGCTCCCAGGGGTCGAGCTCGCGCCGCAACGTCCCGGAGAAGATGACCGGGTCGGCCTCGCTGACGACGATCCGACGGCGCACGGCGTCGATCGAGAGCTCCGTGAGCGGGATGTTGCCGAGGTGGACGCCGTCGTGGTCGCCGAAGCGGCCCAGGCGGTCGGCGATGGCCGCCGCCTCGTCGGGCTGCGCGGAGACGAGCCCGATCAGGCGCCCGGGCTCGACGCGAAGTCCCGACCCGTGATCGTGGAGCGGGACGAGGGCCGGGGGCTCGGGCATGGGACGTGCCGACTCGGCGATGTCGGACTTGACCGCGAGGATCCGGAGCATCCGCTGCGCGCCGACGAACGACCGCGTCAGCTTGTCGACCGCCTCCGCCGCCGTCCGCAGCGGCAACACGAGGAACGCCGCGTACCCGTAGAAGGCGACGAGCTCGCCCGGGTCGATCTTCCCCTCGACGGCGAAGCGCGCGCCGAGCCAGGTGACGAGGACGACGAAGAGCCCCGGAATGAACACCTGGGCCGCGTCGAGCGTGGACTGCGGGAGAGCGACGCGAACGCCCGCCTGGCGGACCTCCTGCGAGCGCGTGCGGTAGCGCGAGAAGAACGCCTGCTCGCCGCCGATCCCCCGCAGGACGCGAAGCCCCGCGGCTGTGTCGGCGCCGAGCGCGGTCAGCTTGCCGACCTCTTCGCGCTGGTCGGCCTGGCGCGCCTGGAGCGGCTTGATCACGAAGCCCATGAGCAGGACGAGCATGGGCACGCCGAGCAGGACGACGAGCCCGAGCACCACGGACGAGGAGAGCAGGATGATCGCGACGACGATGTACGAGACGATCGCTCCGGCCAGCCGCGCGGTGATGTCGAACGCGCCACCCGCTCGCATCGCGTCGTTCGAGACCGTGGCGACGACCTCTCCCGTCGAGTGACCCTTCTTGATCGCGGGCCCGGTGCGCGCGGCGTGGTGCGCCACGATCTGGGCCATGCGGAAGGAGGCCTGCAGCCAGTTGGAGACCGCGCAGCGGTGTCGCATCACGCCCGCTGCGGCCGTGGTGGCGCCGAGCCCGAGCAGGATCAGCGACCACTGGAGGAGCGCCTGGTTGTCGCTGTCGACGATTCCCTGCTGGATCGCCTGCCCGATCGCCGCGGGCATGAGCGCCTGCGAGACCATCCAGATCACGCCGAAGGTGATCCCTGCGAGCAGGGTCGTCCACTGGAGCCGTGCGATCCAGAGCAGAAAACGCAGCGGCGACCGGGTGTCCGGATTTCCTGGGTCTGTGAAGGGGAGCTTGATCATCGGTGTTGCCGCATGAGGAACTACGCACCGGCGGCGCGCCCACTGATCGTACCGGTGCCCCGGACGGGGTCTAAGCGGCGATCGCTGCCGGGTAAGCCAGCAGGTGCTCGAGGGCTTGCAGCTCAGGCCGGCGCGCGGAGTGGATCCGGCCGCGGACCTGGAGCGCGAGCAGTCCGTCCGGCGCGAGGCGTCTGCGCGCGGCGGCGACGAGCCGGCGGACGAGCCCGAGCCCGTCGCCGTCCGCGAAGACCGCGTTCACGGGCTCGCGATCGAGCTCGGGATAGCGCCGTCGCTCCGTGATCGGAAGGTATGGCAGGTTGGCGACGATCACGTCGGCAGCCCCTGGGAATGGGTCGAGCAGGTTCCCGTGACGAACGGTCACCCGGTCTTCGAGCCCGGCCCGGCGCGCGTTCAGCCTGGCCAGCTCCACGGCGGCGGAGCTGACGTCCGTCGCCCAGACGGCCGCGTGCGGCGCTGCCTGGGCGACGGCCAGCGCGATCGCGCCGGAGCCGGTGCCGACGTCGACGACGACTCCAGGCCGGTCCTCGAGGTGGTCGGCAACACAGGCGACCAGTCCTGTGCTCGTCTCGCGAGGGGTCATGACCGACGGGCTCGTGACGAGCTCGAGGCTGCCGAACTTGGCCGTCGCGGGTTGCATGTCGGAGTTCTTTATACCAGATAACGGTATTTAGAAACTCAACGTCTGCGCAACTCGAAGACGACCTTGCACGAAGCGTGGTCGTCGAAGCAGTCGCGCGTCTCGCACCGGACCCGACCGACTTCGACCCCGTCCAGCGCACAGCTCGCCAGGCAGGCCCACATCCCACGGTCGATCTCCACCGCTTCTGGCCGGGCCCGCACGAGCGGGCGTAGCGGGCACGTGGGGGTGGCGATGACGGCGCCCTTGACGCCGATCTGCTCGAGCGAGGCCTGGTAGCCGAGGCGTCGAACCGCGGCGCACACTCGCTCGAAGCCGGTCTCGAGGCTCCTGGCTGGGCGGAGCTTCGCCGACCGGGCGAGGTCGCGTCCGAACTCGATGCCGACGTCACGTAGCGGCTTCTCGCCGCCCCGCGCGACGAGTGCTGCGACGAGCAGGCCTGCGAGTGACTCGCCCCGACCGAGGGGGAACTCGATCGACTCGAGCTGCGGCACCACCGAGTAGGTCTTCGCGGGCCGGCCGGCGCCGGGGCCGGAGCGCCCGGTGCGGCGCTCGTAGCCGACTGCGAGCAATCCAGCTTCGACGAGCCGCTCCAGCCGGGAGCGCGCGACGTTTCGGTGCAAGCCCTTCTCGTGGGCGAGCTCGTCGGCGGTCACAGGGCGCGCGTGGCTCCTCGCGAAGAGCAACGCCTCGCGAAGCTCGGGGTCGCCGACCGCGGCCAGATGATCCATCTCTAACTCCAACGTAGCAGGAGTTACAGAGCTCTCGGGCGCCGCGCGGCGGGCTCGACGCTCGTTGTTACGCTCAACGACATGAGCCGTTCCGTGATCGTCGCGACGACCCGCACGCCGTTCGGGAAGCTGGGCGGCGGGCTCGCCGGCTACAAGGCGCCCGAGCTGGGCGCGATCGCGATCAAGGCCGCGCTCGAACGTGCCGCTCTCGAGCCCGGAGAGGTCGAGTACGTGATCATGGGCGAGGTGCTCCAGGCGGGAGTGGGGCAGGCCCCGGCTCGCCAGGCAGCGATCGGCGCCGGCATTCCGAAGGAGGTCGGTTCGGACACCGTCAACAAGGTCTGCGCGTCGTCGATCCGGGCGGTCGAGATCGCGGACGCGATGATCCGCGCCGGCGACCACGAGCTGATCGTCACGGGCGGCATGGAGTCGATGTCGAACGCGCCGTATCTGCTCAGGAACGCGCGCTTCGGGTACCGGCTCGGCGATGGGACACTGATCGACTCCATGACCCACGACGGGCTGATCTCGACGTTCGACGAGCGTCACATGGTCGAGCAGGCGTCCTTCGTGAGCCGTGAGCTCGGGATCTCGCGCGAGGAGCAGGATCGCTGGGCGCTGCGCTCGCACGAGCGGGCCGTGAGGGCGATCGACGAGGGCTGGTTCGCGGACGAGATCGTTCCGGTCGGCGACGTCTCCGTCGACGAGGGGCCTCGTCGGGACACGTCCTTGGAGAAGCTTGCCGCGCTCGAGCCAGTCTTCGATGCCGAGGGCACGACGACGGCCGGCAATGCCCCGGGTGTCAACGACGGGGCGGGCGCGGTCATCGTCGCGAGCGAGGAGTTCGCGAAGCGGCGCGGGCTCGAGGTGCTGGCGACGATCGTGTCGCAGGGCTATGTCGCGGACGACTTCGCCTATCTCGCGCGGACGCCCGCCAAGGCCGGCGCGATCGCGCTCGGGAAGGCAGGGAAGACGATCGACGACGTCGAGCGCGTCGAGCTGAACGAGGCGTTCTCATCGGTCGTGCTCAACTCCGCGAAGATGCTCGGTGCGGACGAGGAGCGCGTGAACGTGAACGGCGGCGCGGTCGCGCTCGGACATCCGATCGGCGCCTCGGGCGCCCGGATCGTGGGGACGATGGTGCACGAGCTGCGACGAAACGGCGGCGGCCTCGGCCTCGCCGCGATCTGCTCGGGCGGCGGCCAAGGCGACGCACTTCTGCTCGAGGTCTGATGGACCTCGATCCGCGGCTCGGGAGAGTGCCTCGAACGGGCGTCCCTCGGTAGAGGGAACTTCGCGTCGGAGGACTATCTCCGGGCGCAAACGAGCGGTCTAACTCATTGAGATGCTCTGCGGCTTCTGGCGTTCGCCGCCGCGCCGGCCGGTGTTCGCCGGTCGGGTGACGGTCCTGCTCTGCGTGTTCGTCGTCCTCTTCGCCGGGTCGGCCGCCCCTGCGCGGGCCTACGTCTGCGCGCCCAGCTCGTCGCACCCGCCACGCGGCGCCGGTCAGAAGGACTGCGATCGGCAGCAGCAACCGGTCTGGCGGAAGCACGGTGACGCCGACGCGATGTCCTTCGTCTTCTTCATCGGAGTCGTGATCGCGATCGTTCTCGTTCCGGTCACGTTCGGGCGGCGCGAAAAGACGTCGCCCGAGTAGCCTCCGCGCGTGGACTTCGAGCACGTCCTCGTCGTCGGCGCGGGCCAGATGGGCGGCGGAATCGCCCAGGTCGTGGCAGGCTCCGGCCGGCGTGTCTCGCTGTACGACGCCGCGCCGGGAGCCGTCGAGCACGGTGTGGAGACGATGCGCCGCAGCCTCGGCAGGCTCGCCGAGAAGGGAGGACCGGACCCCGAGGACGTCCTGAGCCATGTCCATCCGGTCGACGACCTCGTCCCCGCCGACCTGATGATCGAGGCGGTGATCGAGGACTCGTCGGTCAAGGAGGACGTGTTCCGTCGCGCCGACGAGACGCTCCCGCCCGACGCCGTCCTCGCCTCGAACACCTCGTCGATCCCGATCTCGACGCTTGCCGCCGCAACCAATCGCCCGGACCGCGTGATCGGCATGCACTTCTTCAACCCGGTGCCGATGATGTCCCTCGTCGAGGTCGTGCGCGGCAACGAGACCTCCGATGAGACCGCCGAGGCGATCACAGAGCTGGCCCGCGACCTCGGCAAGACGCCCGCCGTCGCGAACGACTTTCCCGGCTTCGTCTCGAACCGGATCCTGATGCCGTTCATCAACGAGGCGGTATGGGCGCTCCACGAGGGCGTTGCTGAGCCCGAGGCGATCGACACGATCGCGAAGCTCGGTTTCGCGCACCCGATGGGCCCGCTCGCGCTGGCCGACCTGATCGGGCTCGACACCTGCGTCGCGATCATGGAAGTGCTCCGCGACGGCCTCGGCGACGAGCGCTACGAGCCGTGTCCGCTGCTCCGCGAGCACGTGGCCGCCGGACGCCTCGGCCGCAAGTCCGGCGCGGGGTTTTACAGCTACGACTGACGCTGCTTCTCGTCCGCGAGCGTCCGGTACTCGGTCGCCATCAGCCGATCCTTTTCGCGGCCGGCCGCATCCTTCATCGCGATCAGGTGGTCGAGCGAGGCAACCAGGATTCGTCGCCCCGCGAAGTCGATCTCGTCCGCGGCGCTCTTCACGTCCTCGTACTTCGGCGCTCCCGCGGGGTACGCGAGGATGTCGAGCGCGCCATGCGGGGTCTCGAACGTGAAGTTGCCGCCCTCTTCGAGCGTGTCAGCATCGAGTATGAAGGGCAGATGGCGCGCGGCACCTCGCAAGGTCGCTCCGAGGTCCCGGAGAAGCGCGGCCAGCCGCTCGAGGTTGGCGCGCTCTCGCGAGTACATGATGTCGAGGTCGTACGTCGGGTAGGCGGAGCCCTGCGCGATCCCGGCCAGGCCGCCGATCAGGACGAAGTCGATGCCGGCGTCGGCGAGAGCTTCGATCGCCGGGCCGGGGTCGTAGCGGTCATCGGGGGACACGCGGGAACCGCATTGCCGCGTTCGACCACTCGATCCCGCGTCTGATCCGCTCTTCGGGGGAGAGCGCCAGGTTCCGCCGCAAGAGGGTCCGGTCGTGTCCGTATTCGATGGGCTCGGCGGTCAAGACGAGCGCCTCGCCGAGGACGTCGAACAGCCGCTCGAGTGTGTCGACGGTGGGCGAGACGGTCTCGCGCTCGAGCCGGGAGATCGCCGCTTGGCTGGTTCCCGCGCGAGCCGCGAGGCGCGCTTGCGACACGCCGTGGCGGCGACGAGCTTCACGCAAAGCGTGGCCTGCCATGTGGTTAATATATCATATATGATGTGGCACGGACCTTCATATACTCGGCTCGTGGACTTCGAGCTAGCCACCGAGCAGAAAGAGATCCAGACGCTCGCGCGCGACTTCGCGGCCGCCGAGATCGAACCGCACGCCGCCGAGTGGGACCGCGAGCACCGCTTCCCGAAGGAGGTCTTCGGCAAGCTCGCCGGGCTCGGGCTGATGGGCGTCTGCGTGCCGGACGAGTACGGCGGCGCGGGCGCAGACTTCCTCTCCTACATCCTCGTGCTCGAGGAGCTCTCGCGGGCGGACGCCGGTGTCGGCGTCACCGTCGGTGTCCACACCAGCGCCGCCACGCTGCCGATCCTCACCTTCGGCACCGACGAGCAGCGCTCGCGGTTCGTGCCGCCCCTGGCGCGTGGGGAGCTGATCGGCGCCTTCGCGCTGACGGAGACCGAGGCGGGCTCGGATGCGGGCTCACTGCGTACGGCGGCCGAGGCGAATGGGGACGGCTGGCGCATCACCGGCACGAAGCAATTCATCTCAACTGCCGAGCACGCGGGAACGTTTCTGCTCTTCGCGCGCACCGACCCGGACACACCGGGCGCGCGCGGGGTCAGCGCGTTCATCCTCGACGCCGACCACATCCGCGTCACCGGCCACGAGGAGAAGCTCGGCCTCAACTCGTCGGTCACGAACTCGATCGCGGTCGAAGGTGCTGAAGTCGCCCCGGATCGGCTGCTCCACGAGGAGGGCAAGGGGTTCACGGTCGCGATGGCGACGCTCGACGGCGGCCGGATCGGGATCGGTGCCCAGGCGCTCGGGATCGCCCAGGCTGCCTACGACTTTGCGCGCAACTACGCGCTCGAGCGCAAGCAGTTCGG
>Ga0066695_10000963_pt1 | contig 10568 bp, 11 predicted proteins | sample GraSoiAngelo_144_FD_66452 | JGI IMG/M metagenome (GOLD analysis project Ga0066695, IMG submission 66452) | Grasslands soil microbial communities from the Angelo Coastal Reserve, California, USA - 14_1009_02_40cm | ecosystem: Environmental > Terrestrial > Soil > Grasslands | place: USA...
AGCAACGCGCACGGGCCGAACGAGTACCTGCACATCCCCACCGGCGTGCGGGTGACGGCGTGCGTGGCGTCCGTCCTCGCGGATCACGCCGGGCGGCGATAACGGCGCATCTGCACCGTTCTCGCCGCCCGGCGCGGCGCGGATTCGGCTCGGATGCCGAGGCTCACGCCGAACGGCGGTCGCTGGTCCTCAGACGATTGAAGACGTCGCGTACGCCGGGCACGGCGGCGGCGATATCCTCGGCCAGCCGGCGGGCGCCGCGATGCTCCACGCGGCCTTCGAGTGTGACGTCGCCGTCGTGCACGCGCACATCGATCTCGCGGGCGTCGAGCCGCGGGTCGTCCGACATCCACTGACAGACGTCCTCGCGAATCCGCTCGTCGCTGCGACGCCAATCGCGTGGCCCACGGCCAACGTGAGGGCCGGGCGCCAGCGTCGTGTCGCCGCCGCCGGCGACGCCGGGTCCGATTTCCCAGCCGACCTCGGGCTCACCGCGCCGGCGTCGCCATCGCTCCGGCGGCTCGTCGTCGCGTCCGAAGTAACGCCGCTCGAGCGGCTCCATCGCCTCAGACTCGTTTGGGCACCTGCGTGACGGCGTCTTCGGCGGCCTGCCGGCGGCGATCGAACAGGCTGCGCGCCTCGGCGACGTAGCCGCGGGCGACGTTCGACCAGTGCCGCGACTTCCCTTCGAGGATGTCGTTCACGCGATTGGTCGCCGCCAGCGCCTTGTCACGGGCGAGGGCGCGCCGCGTGCCCCCGCGCTCGGGATCGAGCATGTATGCGGCCGCAGCGCCGACCGCAACGCTCATCAGGACACCGAAGAGCTTGTTCATCTCGCACCTCCCCTGCAAGGATCTGCAGCGTCGATGCCAACGACTCCGCATGGCGGTGACGTTGCCAGCTTGACGCGGCGGTACACTGAGGGTTGTGAGCATTGCCGCCGACGGTCGCCTGCAGGCGCTGGAGGACATTGCCACGCAGCTGCGCGTGGACAGCGTGCGCGCGACCACCGCGGCCGGCAGCGGGCATCCCACCTCGTCCGCGTCCGGCGCCGATCTCGTCGCCGCGATCTTCTTCGACGTGATGCGCTTCGATCCCCAGGCGCCGCGCGACCCCGCATGCGACCGCTTCGTGCTCAGCAAGGGCCATGCGGCGCCGCTGCTGTACGCGGCGTGGGCCGCCGCCGGCGCCCTCGATCGCAAGGACCTCGTGCAGCTGCGCCGCATCGACAGCGACCTCGAGGGGCACCCCACGCCGCGGTTGCCGTTCGTCGACGTGGCCACGGGCTCGCTCGGCCAGGGGCTCGGCGTCGGCGTGGGGCTGGCACTGGGCGCGCGGTCGCTCGGCACCGACGCGCGCGTGTTCGTGCTGCTCGGCGACGGTGAGATGGCGGAGGGCTCGGTCTGGGAGGCGGCGCAGATGGCGAGCCACGAGAAGCTGGACAATCTCGTGGCGGTCGTGGACGTCAACGCGCTCGGCCAGTCCGGCCCCACGATGCTCGGTCACGACCTCAAGGCGTACCAGCGGCGCTTCGCGGCCTTCGGCTGGCGCGTGAACGTCATCGACGGCCACGACATGACGCAGATCACCACGGCGCTGCGGCGCGCGACGCGCGGCCGCGGCGCGCCAACGGCCATCGTCGCGCGCACGCTCAAGGGCAAGGGGCTTGGCGCCGAGGTCGAGGGGAAAGAGGGCTGGCACGGCAAGCCGCTGCCCGCCGACATGGCGGACCGGGTGATCGCGTCGCTCGAGAGCCACCTGCATCACCTGCCGCCGCCGCCGATCCGACGACCGCGCGGCGTGGGCAAGACGAAGCTGCCACCGCCGCAGCCGATCGCCGGTAAGCCCCCGCTGGGCGAGATCGCCACACGTCAGGCGTACGGCGAGGCGCTCGTGCGTCTGGGTGAGAGCGATGCGCGCGTGCGCGTGCTCGACGGCGACGTGAAGAACTCGACCTATGCGGAAAAGTTCAAGGACCGTTTCCCGGAGCGGTTCGTCGAGGCGTGGATCGCCGAGCAGAACATGGTCAGCGCCGCCGCCGGGCTGGCCGCGCAGGGGCTCGTTCCGTTCGCCTCGTCGTTCGCGTGCTTCCTCGAGCGCGCGGCCGACCAGGTGCGTATGGCCGGCATCTCACGCTCGAACGTCAAGCTGTGCGGCTCGCACGCCGGCGTATCGATCGGCGAGGACGGCCCCTCGCAGATGGCCCTCGAGGACCTCGCGTTCTTCCGCGCGATTCCCGAGGCCGTCGTTTTCTATCCCTCGGACGGCGTGGCGACCGACGCCGCGGTGCAGCTGGCCGCCGCGCGCAAAGGCATCGTCTACATCCGCACCACGCGCGGCAAGACGCCGGGGCTCTATCCCGAAGACGAAGCGTTTGCCGTCGGCACGCTCAAAACGCTGCGCCGGAGCGACGGCGACCGGCTGGCCATCGTCGCCGCCGGCATCACGTTACACGAGGCGCTCGCCGCGCAGGCCGAGCTCGCGACGTCGGGCGTCGCCGTGCGCGTCATCGATCTCTTCTGCGTCAAGCCCATCGACGCGACCGCGCTCCTCGAGGCGGCGCGCGCGTGCGACAACCGGATCCTGACCGTCGAGGACCACTATGCCGAAGGCGGCATCGGCGACGCGGTGATGGAAGCCGTCGGCACCGCCGGCATCGCCGTGCACCGGCTGGCCGTGCGCGAGATTCCGCGCAGCGGGTCCCCCAAGCAGCTGCTCGAGCGCTTCGGCATCGGCCGCGGCGCCATCGTCACGAAGGTCCGCGAGATCCTCGGCGGCTGAGCTCACGCCGCCCGGCGCCGCATCGCGCGCAGGGCGAGATAGGCCGGCAGCACGATCGCCGTTCCAATCGCCACCGCGCGTGTCGGGTGTCGACGACTCTCCCGCGGCGCGCGCCAGCCGCCACGCACGCCCGTGCCGGCCGGCACCGGATCGAGGACGGCGCCCGGCGTGGGCGCGGCCGCCCGGTCCTGAAAATGGTCGAAGTCTGTGAGCGCGCGCGCCGTCTGCTCGTACAGCGTCGGGGCCAGCGCGTGGAGCGCGTTCATCGCGCGCGCGGCGCCGCCGACAAAAACCTCGCGGCGCGGATGGTACGCGGCGGCCACGATGCTCCGCGCGACGTGCTCGGGATCGTAGATGGGCCGCGGCGGCTTCACCGCACGGCCGGTGTAGTTGGCACTGTGCTCGAAGAATGGCGTGTCGATGGCCGCCGGCATGACGGTCACCACCTCGACCCCGGTGCCGATGAGCTCCTCGCGCAGCGTCTCACTGAAGCCGACGACCGCGAACTTCGCCGCCGCGTACGCCGTGTAGTACGGCATCGCCATCTTGCCGAGCATCGAGGCGATGTTGATCAGCACGCCGTGGCCCTGTGCGCTGAAATGTGGCAGCGCCGCCCGGGCGCCGTGCACGCAGCCGAAGAAGTTCGTGTCCACGACGCCGCGGAAGATCTCCGGCGGGACGTCCTCGAACGACCCGAGCACGCCAACACCGGCGTTGTTCACCCAGACGTCGATGTGCCCGAAGCGATCGAGCGCGCGGCGTGCCAGCACCCGCATCGCGCTCTCCTCGCGCACGTCGGCCGGCACGGCGAGCGCCTCGCTGCCGCGCGCGCGGCAGTGCTCGACGACGCTGGCCAGCGGCGCCTCGCGCCGCGCGCACACCACGACCGACGCACCCTCGCGCGCGAAGGCCACCGCCGTCGCGCGGCCGATGCCGCTCGAGGCGCCCGTGATCACGACCACCGACTCGGACAGATCTCGACGCATGACGCACCTCCGCGGCGGGAGCCAGCAAGCGCGCTGCCAGCCACTCCTTGCGATGCTTCGGCACGCTGATATGCTGCCTCGATGCCGGCCGCGAAGCCCGCGACTACGCTCGTGCTTCTGGTGCGCCATGGCGTGACGCCGACGACCGGCCGGCTGCTGCCCGGCCGCCGTCGCGGCCTGCATCTCTCGGACGAGGGCCGCCGTCAGGCCGAGACGCTCGCGGCGCGACTGGCCGTCGTGCCGAAGATCGCCGCCATCTACTCCTCGCCCCTCGAGCGCGCGCTGGAAACGGTCGCGCCACTCGCGAAGGCGCGCGGCATCGCGGTGCGCACCGAGCGCGGCCTGCTCGAAGGCGACGTGGGCGCGTGGGTCGGGCTCTCGCTGCGACGCGCGGCGCGCCGTCCGGAGTGGTCGATCGTGCAGCGGCACGCGAGCGCGTTCCGCTTTCCGGAAGGCGAGTCGTTCGTCGAGATGCAGGCGCGCATGGTGAGCACGGTGGCCCGGATCATCGAGCGCCATCGCGGCCAGACGATCGTCGTCGCCTCGCACGCCGATCCGATCAAAACGCTGGTCGCGCATGCGCTCGGCACGCCGCTCGATCTGTTTCAGCGCATCGTCATCGCGCCGGCATCGATCACGGCGATCGCGTATCGCGCGGAGGGGCTGAGCGTGCTCACGATGAATGCGATGGATGGCGATCTCGCATCACTCGTGAAGCGATGACATCGTTCGACTTCGACGTCCCCGATCACTTCACGGTCGGCACGGTGGGGCCGCAGGGCGAGCGCGTGTTCTATATCCAGGGACGCCAGCGCGGTCGGCTGGCGACGCTGAAGAGCGAAAAGGAACAGGTGCGCGCGCTCGCCACGTATCTGGCGCAGCTGCTCGACAAGTTACCGACGGCGTCGGAGGCGACGCCGCAGAGCCTCGACCTGCTGGAGCCGGTGGAGGCGGCGTGGCCAGTGGCCTCGCTGGGCTTGGGCTGGGACGAGGAGCGCCAACGCATCGTCGTGGTCGCCGAGTCCGTCGTCGAAGAGGAGGGCGACGAGCCGGCGACGGCACGCTTCGCGATCACGCGCGCGCAGGCGACGGCGTTCGTCGAGCGCGCCGAGACGCTGGTGAAGGCGGGGCGCGCGATCTGTCCGATGTGCAGTCAGCCGAAAGATCCGGGCGGTCACGTCTGCCCGCGGAGCAATGGCCACGTCGTCCGCTGACGTCGCGACGCTCCTCAGGCGCGGCGACGTCACGCTGAAAGGGCGGCTGCCGCGCAGCACCAACGCGACGTTCCTGGTCGAGGTCACGCTCAACGGTGCCTGCGCGCTGGCCGTCTACAAGCCCGAGCGCGGCGAGCGCCCGCTCTGGGACTTCCCGCCCGGCCTCTTCAAGCGCGAGCTCGCGGCCTATCACCTGTCCGAGGCCCTCGGCTGGGGGCTGGTGCCGCTCACCGTGCGCCGCGACGGGCCATATGGCGAGGGCTCGCTGCAGGAGTTCGTGCAGGCGGACTTCACGCAGCACTATTTCACCCTGTGCGAGAACACGGCGCACCGCGACCGGCTCGCGCGCATCTGCGCGTTCGATCTGGTGGCCAACAACGCCGATCGCAAGAGCGGCCACTGCCTGCTCGGTCCCGACGGGCGCATCTGGGCGATCGACAACGGCCTGTGCTTCAACGTCGATCCCAAGCTCCGCACGGTGATCTGGGAATTCGCCGGTGAGCCGCTGCGCGACGACGTGCGCGACGACCTGCGTCGGTTCGTCAAGCGCGGCGTGCCGTCGGCGCTGACGGAGCTGCTCGACGAGCGCGAGCGCGCGACGCTGCTGGCGCGCGCCAAGCGTCTGGCCCAGCTCGGTCGCTTCCCCGCCGAAGGTACCGGCGACCGCTACCCCTGGCCCGTCGTGTAGTGCCCGTTGCGTCATTGATAGTTGTGGCGTTGACAGTTGTGGCGTTGTAGAGGAGCGCCACGGCTTCGCCGGAGCGCTCCGAACGTTTGGGGGGGAAGGGGGGCCCTTCGAGGCCCCCCATATCCAGGTGGTATTCTGTGCCCCACTGGAGGACCGACCATGGCGGCTGAGACGTTCGATCGCAAGGCAGAGGATGTCGGCAACATCGTCTTCCTGGAGCACGTCAACTTCCGCGTGCCCGATCAGCAGCTGGCGACGGCGTTCTACGTGACCGCGCTCGGCTTCACCCGCGATCCGTATCTGATGGTCGGCCTCGACAACATGTGGATCAACCTCGGACGCTCGCAGTTCCATCTGCCGACCGGCAATCCCAACCAGTCGCGCGGGCGGGTCGGTTGCGTCGTGTCCGACTTCGACGCGCTGCCGGAGCGGCTGCAGGCGGCGGAGAAGTGGCTCGGCGGCACCAAGTACACCCACCACGTCGAGAAGAATCACGCCGACGTGACGTGCCCGTGGGGGAACCGCATCCGGCTGCATCGTGCGGGTTCCGACTTCGGCTTCATGACGCTCGGCATGCCGTACGTGGAGTTTCCGGTGCCGCCCGGCCACGCCGACGGCATCGCGCGCTTCTATCGCGAGATCATCGGTGCGCCGGCGCGCCTGGAGCAGGACAAGGGCGCCACGACGGCGCGCGTGCAGGTCGGCCAGGGCCAGTCGCTGCTGTTCCGCGAGACGAGCGACGAGATCCGCCCGTACGACGGTTATCACATCGCCGTCTATGTCACCGACTTCGGCGGCTCGCACGCCAGGCTCAACGAGCGCGGCATCATCAGCCAGGAGTCGAACCCGTACCAGTACCGCTTCCAGGAGATCGTCGATCCGGAGTCCGGCAAGCTCCTCTACGAGATCGAGCACGAGGTGCGCTCGTTCACGCATCCGATGTACGCGCGGCCGCTCGTGAACCGCAATCCCGCGCAGCGGCAGCCGACGTACCAGCCGGGCCAGGACGCGTTCTACCCCCGGTACTGAGCGCGAGGCCGAGGCGCGCCACGGCTGCGCCGGGGCGTGCCGAGCGCTGGGGGGTTTGGGGGCCATTTCGGGGCCCCCATGTAATCAGTCCTTGAGCTCGATCTCGACGAAGACGAACTCGGCGGGATTGGCGTTGATCACGTCGTGCTCGACACCGGGGTCGCGATAGTAGGGCGCGCCGAGCGTTAGCTGCGCCGTCGTCTCGCCGTCGCTACTTCGGATGGCGAGCGTGCCGGTCGTCATCGGGACGACGACGTAGGCGTAGTCATGACGGTGATGGCCGGTGTGGGCACCGGGCGCGAAGCGCCATTCGGTGACGCGGACGCGCTCGTTGTCGATCCGTACGGTGGCGACCGCCTTTGCCATCGGCTCGGGCATGCGGCATCATATCCCGCCGCGAAGTCATTCGCCGACCCCGGGTGCGCGACGGCCCGCCGGGACATGGAGGATTCAATGGGTGAGACGATCAACCTGACCGCCGAGGACGGACACAAGCTCTCCGCGTACAAGGCCACGCCGACCGGCAATCCCCGCGGTGCGCTGGTCGTGATCCAGGAGATCTTCGGCGTCAACCACCACATCAAGAGCGTGACCGATCGCTTCGCCAAGGAAGGCTACCTGTCGATCGCGCCGGCCCTGTTCGACCGCGTCGAGCGCGGGTTCGAGAGCGGCTATCAGCAGGCGGACATCGAGCGCGGACGCGCCGTGCGCGGCAAGCTGTCGATCGACGACGCCGTGAAGGACGTGCGCGCCGCGGTGAAGGAAGCACAAAAATCCGGCCTCAAGGTCGGCGTCGTCGGCTACTGCTTCGGCGGCACGATGGCGTGGCTGGCGGCCACGCGCATCGACGGCGTCGCGGCGGCGATCGCGTACTACGGCGGCGGCGTCGCGGATGCCGCGGCCGAGAAGCCGAAGTGCCCGGTGATCTTCCACTGGGGCGAGACGGACGCGTCGATCCCGAAGGAGCACTGGGAGAAGGTCAAACAGCACCATCCGAACCTGCAGCAGTACATGTACCCGGCCGGCCACGGCTTCCACTGCGACGAGCGCGCCTCGTACCACAAGCCGAGCGCCGACCAGGCGATGGAGCGCACGATCCAGTTCCTGAAGCAGCACGTCGGGTAGCGGCGTCGTGCGCGGCCTTCTCGCCTGGGGCGCGTACGTTCCGTACGCGCGGCTCGACCGCAAAGCCATCGCGGCCGCTCTCGGCGCCTCCGCCGGGAGCGGCGTGCGCGCGGTCGCGTCGTACGACGAGGACTCGACGTCCATGGGCGTGGAGGCCGCGCGCGCGGCGCTGCGCGCGACGTCCGTCACACCGGAGGCCGTCTACTTCGCGACAGCCGATCCCGCATACCTCGACAAGACGAATGCGACGGCGATCCACGCGGCGCTCGATCTGCCCGCGTCCGCGGCCGCGTACGACATGCTCGGCTCGGTGCGCTCGGCGGCCGGTGCCCTGCGCGCGGCGCTCGACGCGCGCGGTCCAGCGCTGGCCGTGGTCTCGGACGTCCGCACCGGCCTGGCCGGCGGCGGCGACGAGCGAGAAGGCGGCGACGCGGCCGCGGCGTTCGTGTTCGGCGAGGGGCCGATCGTCGCCGAGCCCCTCGGGCACGCCTCGCAGAGCGCGGAATTTCTCGATCGCTGGCGCGTGCCCGGCGACTCGTTCTCGCGCCAGTGGGAAGAGCGCTTCGGCGAGCACGTGTATGTCCCGCTCGGTGAGGCGGCGCTGGCCGAGGCGCTGAAGCAGGCCGGCGTCACGGCGTCGGCGGTCGACGTGCTCATCGTCGCCGGTCCGCACGCGCGCTCCAACAAGCGCGTGGCGGCCGCTGCCGGCGTGAAGAAAGAGGCGATTGCCGACGATCTCGCGGCGAGCGTCGGCAATGCCGGCGCCGCGCACGCGGGACTCATGCTGGCGGCCGCGCTCGACGGCGCGCGAGCCGATCAGGTCATCGCGGTGCTGTCGCTCGCCGACGGCGCCGATGCGACGGTGTGGCGCACGACGGAAGCCATCGCCGCCCGGCGCCCGGCGGTGACGGTGGCAGCGCAGATCGCGAGCGCGGGCGCGCTGTCGTACGCCACGTTCTTGACGTGGCGCGGCTTCCTGCGCCGCGAGCCGCCGCGGCGTCCGGACCCGCAGCCGCCCGAGGCGCCGGCCGCCGCGCGCGCCGAGAGCTGGAAGTACGCGTTCACCGGCAGCCGGTGCCAGGCGTGCGGGACGCGCCACGTGCCGCCGCAACGCGTCTGCGTCAAGTGTCACGCCGTCGACCGCATGCGGCCCGAGCGCCTGAGCGACGTACTGGCGACCATCGCGACGTTCACGGTCGATCGGCTCGCGTATTCGATGTCGCCGCCCGTCGTGGTCGCGGTGATCGACTTCGAGGGCGGCGGCCGCTTCCAGTGCGAGATGACGGACGTGGACCCGAAGACGGTGAAGATCGGCGATCGCGTGGAGCTGACGTTCCGCCGTCTGTACACGGCGAACGGGATCCACAACTACTTCTGGAAGGCGCGACCGATCCGCGGTGGGGCGGGCCGTTAGCTCTCGCGTCGCGAGCGCCCTCGTCGTCACCGGCTTACTGCTCGTGCCCGCGCCGAACGCCGCGGCCGCCGATCCATTTGCGATACGTGTGCAGCGCGAGATCTACGCTGTCGTACCGTTTCAGCGCCAAGTTTTCTTCCTCGGCGACAAGGGGCGCGCCCCGCTCTTGCTGTACGGCGAGGGGCAGTCGCCCATCGTACCCACGGTGTTGCTGCTCACCGATCGCCCGGCGCGTGCTGGTCGCCTTTCCATGAGGGCGTTTGCATCGGCGGCGGTGTTCGGGCACATTCGGGCCGGAGGAGAAACCTGATGGCGAGCAACGGGATTCGTGACCGCGTGGCGATCGTGGGGATGGGCTGCACCCCGTTCGGGGAGCGGTGGGACAAGAGCACCAGTGATCTCCTGGTCGACGCGACCACCGAGGCCACGACGTCGGCCGGCATCGACCTGAAGGACATCGACGCCTTCTGGCTCGGTACGCTGTTCTCCGGCCAGAGCGGGCTGACGCTCTCGCGGCCGCTGAAGATCGACTACAAGCCGGTGAGCCGGCTGGAGAACTTCTGCGCCACGGGCTCGGAAGCGTTCCGCAACGCGTGCTACGCGGTGGCCGCCGGCGCCTACGACATCGCCATGGCCATCGGCGTCGAGAAGCTCAAGGACTCGGGCTTCTCCGGCTTGCCGAGCACCCGCTCGGTGGGCGACGGCACCGCGGCCGGCATGACGGCGCCGGCGATGTTCAGCCTGCTCGCGCCCGCCTACGCCAAGAAGTACGGCGTGAGCGACGAGCAGCTGAAGGACGTGATGACGCGGATCGCCTGGAAGAACCACAAGAACGGTGCGCTCAACCCGCGCGCGCAGTTCCGCAAGGAAGTCCCCAAGGACACGATCGCGTGCTCTCCGCTGGTCGCGGGCGCGCTCGGGATCTTCGACTGCTCGGGCGTGAGCGACGGCTCGGCCGCGGCCATCATCGTCCGCGCCGAGGACGCGCATCGCTACACGGACAAGCCGCTCTACGTGAAGGCGCTGTCGTTCGTGGCGGGCCCGGGCGCCGGACCGATCGACCCCGACTACGACTACACGACATTCAACGAGGTCGTCGCCTCCGCCGCCGATGCCTACGCGCAGGCCGGGATCAAGGAGCCGCGCCAGGAGCTGGCCATGGCCGAGGTACACGACTGCTTCACGCCGACCGAGCTGGTCCTGATGGAAGATCTCGGCTTCGCCGCGCGCGGCACGGCGTGGAAGGAAGTGCTCGCGGGCACCTTCGATCTCGAGGGCGAGCTCGCGGTGAATCCGGACGGCGGGCTCAAGTCGTTCGGCCACCCGATCGG
>Ga0066695_10000964_pt1 | contig 10566 bp, 9 predicted proteins | sample GraSoiAngelo_144_FD_66452 | JGI IMG/M metagenome (GOLD analysis project Ga0066695, IMG submission 66452) | Grasslands soil microbial communities from the Angelo Coastal Reserve, California, USA - 14_1009_02_40cm | ecosystem: Environmental > Terrestrial > Soil > Grasslands | place: USA...
CACTCACGGGTTTGTTCAACCGCCGCTACCTGGCAGACTTCCTGGAACTGGAGCTCGATCGGTCTCTTAAGAGCCGCCGGCCTTTGGGGATCATAATGCTTGACGTAGACAATTTCAGTGCCTTCAACGACACGTTCGGTCAGGAAGCCGGGGACGCCCTGCTGCGCGAGCTGGGACGTTTTCTTCAGTCCAACATTCGCGAGGGCGATATCGCCTGCCGCTATGGCGGCGGCGTATTCGGACTCGTGCTGCCTGGAGGATCGTTGGAGGTGACGCAGCAACGCGCGGAACTGATGCGCGAGGGCGTCAAACACCTTGTTGTTTCCCATCGAGGGGAGCTGGTGGGTCAGGTCAGCGTTTCGATCGGTGTGGCGGCCTTTCCGGAGCACGGACGCAGCGAAGCGGCATTGGTTCGCGCCGCCGAGGCTGCGCTCTATGAAGCCAAAAAGGAAGGCCGCGATCGAGTCGTCGTTGCCCAGTAACCAGGCCGCTACGCCTGGTGATTCCCCCAGTCTTGAGCAGTTCGAACACAGGTTTCAAAAGACTCGCCACGAATTTCACGAAGTGCACGAAATTGTCCCGCTTACTCCGGCGGTTTGTGAAGAAGACAAGTTCGTGTAATTCGTGAAATTCGTGGCCAAGCTTTTACTGCGTAGAATGCTCAAACATAGGAAACAAATTTCCCTCGGAATTAACGGCCTTCCGAATACCTCAAAGAGCGCCGGGCATGCACGAACCGCCCAATTACGACTCCGATACCACGCCGGTCCGAGCTGGTGAAGAGCTGAATCTTGTTTGGCTCGAGGAGCACCTTCGGTCCCGTCTGCCTGAGGAATGCCTTCCGGAACCCGAACGGACCCGCGCCCCTATTGAAGTCCGGCAATTCCCGGGAGGACACTCCAATCTCACCTATCTGATCCGCTTCGGTTCGCGCGAGCTCGTTCTCCGCCGCCCCCCGTTCGGCCCGGTGGCCCCTACGGCTCACGACATGCCGAGAGAGTTTCGGGTCCTGTCGTTGGTGCATCCGGTATTTCCCCTCGCTCCACGCCCCTACTTCATCTGTGAAGATCCCCGGATCCTTGGGGCTCCGTTCTACCTGATGGAACGTAGGCGCGGCATCGTCGTGCGGCGCGATGTGCCCGCGGAAATCGGCGAGGATCTCGAACTGCGCAAGCGCATCAGCGAAACCATGATCGACGCGCTGGCAGCGCTTCACGCCGTGGATATTCAGGCCTCGGGTATCGAGCGGATCGGCAAGCCCGCCGGATTTGTGGAACGTCAGATTCGGGGCTGGGCCGAAAGGTGGGAGAGGTCCAGGACGACGCAGCTCCCCGAGGTGAGCGACCTGACGCAGTGGCTTCTGCAACACATGCCCGAATCCCAGGGGCCAACCCTGGTGCACAATGATTTCAAGCTCGACAATGTGATGTTGGCGCCGGCGGACCCCTCTCGCGCCGTGGCAATCCTGGATTGGGAGATGTGTACGGTTGGAGACCCTCTGGTCGACCTCGGCTTGCTGTTGTGTTATTGGCCTCAAGCGGACGATCCCGAGGCAAGGAAGGAATCGATCAGCGCGGTTACCACCCTCCCCGGATGGCTGGGGCGCAAGGAGCTGGTGCGGCGCTACGCTTCCCGTACGGGCAGGGACGTTTCCGCGATCCATTTCTATGAGGCTTTTGCCCTCTTCAAAGTCGCGGTCGTCATTCAGCAGATCTATTTCCGCTATCAACTGGGTCAGACGCATGATGCTCGCTTCGCGGATTTCGGCGGGCGCGCCATTGGGCTTCTGCGCGCGGCGTGGGATGTGGCCGCGAAGTAGCGCCTTTTGCGTCTTCGTGGTGAGACTTGGCCCGAAGTAACCGCGAAGGCGCGAAGGGATGGCTAAAGCCCGGTCTGCGATTGAGACAGTGACCTGTAGCGGCAGACGTCCTGGTTCACCACGGAGACACAGAGGGGCACGGACATTTCACAGAGGCATCAGGGTTCTCCGTGCATCTCTGTGTACTCCGTGTCTCCGTGGTGAATAAGGTCCTTGAATTCTTCTTGGAGCTTGGCTTCTCACAACTCGTCGGGCTTCCTTGGGTGGACTTTCGACGAAAACACGACGAAAACGAGACCGGTTGTTGTCGTTGTGTTGTCCTGCCTCGTGTCATAAACTACAAATGTCGTGAGCGAAAACGCTGTTGCCGTTTCACCCCGCTGGATTGTGAGCCCCCGTTACGACCTGTTCTGGTTCTTTGGGGGCGCGCTTGTGACCCTCCTGGTCCTGGGCCTGTATTTCGGCGCTGGTGTCCCCATCGTGGTCCTTTGGTGGACTTGGCTCCTCGCTTTTGATGGACCGCATATTGGAGCCGCCTTCACGCGCACCTACGTGGATCGACAGGAATGGCGTTCCCGGAGGAATGTCCTCCTTCTGAGCCTGCTGTCGTTTGCGGTCGGCCCAGTATTCCTATTGCTGAACGTCGTGACGGGTTCGCAGGATCCGTTCCTGCTATTTCTAGGCTTGGCGACCTTTTACGGGTATTACCACGTCGTGAGACAGCACTATGGGTTTCTCTCGCTTTACAAGGCCCGTAATCGCGACTTTGACAAGATCGATTTCCACGTGGACAAGTGGTTCCTTTACATCGGGAGCTGGGCCCCCTATTTTTACTTCTTGTTCACGCACCCCAAGGCACGGGCGCTCATACGCCTGCCCGTCGATGGGCCGCGTGGGCTTCTCGAACAGACTGCGATAATCGCGATGATCGCGGCATGGCTTCTAGTCCTACTCGCGTTTCTCGTCCGCCTGTTCACGGGTTTCAGTGCGCGGATCCGGCAGCCGCATGTCGCATATCTTCTCGTGACGGTCCTGCTGTACGCTGCGGTCTACTTCTTTGTGGCGCGCTTCGAGCCCGTCTACGCGCAGTCGCAAGGGCCCGACCAGGATTTCCTGCTGCTGTCGGTCCTCGTCGTGATCTTTCACAACATCCAGTATCTTGGGCTGGTCTGGTTCCATAACCGAAACCGGTATGGTGCCGCCGCATCTGAAAGCTTCGGCCCGGCTGTGGCCGTCAATCGGTCCCTTGGGCGCTACCTTCTTGCTTGTCACATATTCTCCGGGATCGTCTATTTCCTATTCGCCGCTTCAACCGGTGTTTTCCCGAATTTCCAAATCCTGCTGAACAGACGCGTCGGGCCCTTTACCGCCAACCAACTCGGACTTTGCCTGTGGTGGGGCCTGGCCATCAATCATTATTATCTCGACCAGAAGATCTGGCGAATCAGCGGGGACTCCGCCCTTAAACGAAACCTTGGCCTCGCTTAGAATCCTTGAAATTCTTTGTGTCTTTGTGTCTTGGTGGTGAGTGCGGATTCACCACCAAGACACAAAGAGGGACCTAGTTATGGTAGAGGGGGCTACTGAACCCGCGGCACGCAAGCTGACCGGCCATGTCTACTATTCGATGACGAAAAGCCTCTGCGGCGTCTGCAAGGCCGCCGTGGATGCGAAGATTATCGTCCGTGATGGGGCCATTTACTTCGATAAGTTTTGCCCAACCCATGGCCACCAGGAATGTCTCGTCTCGTCGTCCGCGGAGTGGTATCTCGACTGCCTTTCGTTCATCGCGCCCAATATTGCACCGAAGCGCGTGATGAAGGAGATCAAACAGGGCTGCCCCTTCGATTGCGGGGCGTGTCCCTCGCACCAGCAGAAAGTCTATCTCCCGGTCATTCCGATCACTTCCGGTTGCAACCTCGACTGCCCGATCTGTTACACGATCAACAAAAACGACCACGCGCACAACCTCTCCAAGGAGGACATGCAAAAGATCCTCGACCACCTCCTCGAGGACCATAAAGAGATCGATATTATCAATTTCACCGGAGGAGAGCCGACCCTGCATTCTCAGCTGCCTGAATTCCTGGAAATGTGTCGCGCCGCCGGCATTCGACGCCTGACCATTTCGACGAACGGAATCAAGCTCCTCGATGAAACCTACGTCCGCAAGCTTGCGGCCCTGGACGCGCGGATCGTCCTTTCGCTTGACACCTTCGATCCCCAAACCGACAAGATCATGCTCGGCGCCAACACCGTTCAGACCAAGCTCAAGGTCCTTGACCTCCTTGAGAAGTACGATGTGGCGACGACCATTCTACCCGCCGTCGCCATGGGCCTGAACGACGTGGAGGTCCCCCAACTCTTCGAACTTGTTCTCAAGCGGCCGCATATCCGGTCCTTGGAGCTTCATACGATGACCTTTACGGGCCAAGGGGGAGTCGGCTTTCAGCGCACGGCGCGCATCACGATCCCCGACCTCCATCGGCGCCTCGAGCAAGCGACCGGGGGCCGCATAGCGTGGCAAGATTTCGTTCCGTCGCCGCTGGCCCATCCCCACTGCTACTCGATTTGTTACCTTTTGATGCTGGACGGTGGGGGATACGTGCCGTTCACGCGGCTCACGTCGCGCCAAAAGCTTTTCGAGCTTCTTCAGGATTCGCTCTACATCGAGCCGCGCGAGGAGCTTGAAGAGGTCTTCCGCGAAATGATCGACGACCTTTGGGCAAACCCGGACAGGCTTCCCGAAAGTGAAGCTATCTTACGGACGCTCAAGCGCCTGATCAAGGAGATGTTCCCGTCGGACGGACCGGCTCTCTCCATCCTGGAGCGCCAGAAGATCGCGGAGCGCTCCTCCAAGGCCATTTACATTCACTCGCACATGGATGAGGAGAACTTCGACGTGGCGCGGGTCATGAAGTGCTGCGTCGGCGTACCCTACCCAGATGGAACGAACATTCCGACGTGCTCGTACAACGTGCTTTACCGCGAAAGGGATCCGCGCTTCGCCGATCCGAAAATGCTGGAGCGAATGAAGCTCACGCGCCCCATGCCCCCGAAGGAAGGAGAGAATCATGCAGCTCCCCATTATTGATCCCATGTTCATTGAGACATCCGATGCGCATGAGCATGAGGTATTCCACTCCTATTCGAAGGGGATTTGCCCTCGGTGCCGGGAATTGGTGGACGGCGTGCGCATCCTCCGCGCCGGAAAGGTCTATCTCAGGAAGCAGTGCCCTCGAGACGGCCGCTCCGAAGCGCTCATTTCAGGCGACGCGGATTGGTTCTTGAAGTCGCTGACGTATATAACCAAAGGTTCCATTCCCCTCAAGCATTCCACAAAGGTCGCCGAAGGTTGCCCGAAAGACTGCGGGCTTTGCCCCGACCACGAGCAGCACAGCTGCCTTCCCATCATCGAGATCACGAACCACTGCAATCTCGAATGCCCGATCTGCATCGTTCAGAACAAAAATAACTACACCATGAGCCGGGACGAGTTCGTCGCCACGATCGACGGACTCGCTGAAAAGGAAGGAGCCCTGGACACGGTCAACCTCTCGGGTGGCGAACCGACGATCCATCCGCTTTTCCTGGAATTCTGCGACATCGCCAGGCGCCCTGAGATCTCCCGTGTTTCTGTCTCGACGAACGGCCTCAGGATCGCAACGGACTTTGAGTTCTGCCGGGAACTGGCCCGAAAAAACATTTATGTAAATCTCCAGCTCGACGCGCTTCGCAATCCGGAGCTGAGGGTTCTTCGCGGGGGCGGCGATCACCAGGCCGTCAAAGAGCGCGCTCTGGACAACCTCGAGAAGGCCCGCGTGCGCACCACGATTGTTTCAACCGTGGCGAAAGGAGTCAATGACGGGCAGATTGGAGACTGCATAAAACTCCTCTTCGAGAGGGACTTCATCCTTTCTCTCATGTTTCAGCCCGCCGCGTACACCGGGTATGGCGGATCTCACTTCGGTCCGCATGACCCCCTCAACGTTATCACGATACCGGACGTGGTTCGCTGCGCCGAAGAGCAGACCGGCGGGCTTCTTCGGAAGAGCGACTTCCTGCCGCTGCCTTGCTCCCACCCCGGTTGCTTCGGGCTTACCTACCTGCTCAAGACCGATGCGGGATTCATCCCCTTCCCCCGATTCATCGAGCTTGATAAATATCTCGAGATCATTTCGAATCGCGGGACCATCCGTCCGGACGAAGGCTTCGAAGAGACGCTGAAGGCCACGATTGACCAGCTCTGGTCGAGCGCCGGCCAGATTCCCGACAGCGACCGGATCCTCGGCACGCTCAAGAAAGCGCTGAGCCTCATGTATCCGGAGGAGCGCGTGCTTGAGCTGGAAGAGCGCTTGCACATCGGCGAGGGTCTGGTCAAAACCATCTTCATCCACGCCTTCATGGACGAGCATACGTTCGAAGTGGACCGGATCAAGAAGTGCTGTACGCACTACGCGATGCCCGACGGTCGCCTGATGCCGGGGTGCGCGTACAACATGTTCTACAGGCACAAAGATACCCGGTACTCGGGGCAGACTGGAAAGGCCGTTATTTGGGGAAAAACATCTGCACCGGCATGAACCATCAGGGCTACAGCAAAGTCAGGAGCTGATTGAAGCAGGCATGGAGTTCAGGCTTTAGCCTGCACGGAGGCGCGTGCAACACGACAGTGAATATTCACTAACGGCCTCCAAAGCCCGCGGTCACGACTTTGCCGTTGCCGTGCATAAACCATGACGCTCAAGGATAAACGGGTGCTCATTACAGGCGGGGCGCGCGGACTGGGTCGAACGTTGAGCCGCGTCTTCTCGACCGAAGGCGCGCTTGTGGCCTTCAGCTATATCCGTGACGAAGAGAGCGCCCGCGAGACGGTCGAAGCGGTCCGCGCTTCGGGCGGAGAAGTCAAGGCGTTCAAGGTTTCCGTTCTCGATGTTCCGGGCACGGAGAAGATGGTGAAGGAGATCGAGGACGCCTGGGGCGGGATCGACATCCTCGTCAACAACGCCGGCATCAGCCAGAACCTCCCCATAGCCCTCATGGAAGAAGAGGACTGGGACAAGGTCATGGACATCAACGTAAAAGGGACGTTCCTCACCTCCAAAGCCGTCTTGCGAGGGATGATCCGCCGCAAGTTCGGCGTGATCCTCAACATCGGATCCCTTGCCGGTCAGCGCATGATCGAAGCCCCGGTTCACTACTGCGCCAGCAAGGCGGCGATCAAGGGGTTGACGGAGGCCATGGCCAAAGAGGTCGCGCGCTACCAGATCCGCGTGAACTGCCTGGCCCCCGGCCTCCTCGAAGACGGCGTGGGCCGGAATCTTCCGGACCATCGGCTGGCCGACTACCTGAAGCACTGCGCGCTGGGCCGGATCGGTTGCTTTGAGGAGGTCGCACACTTTGCCTCGTTCATTGTTTCCGACGCCAACTCGTACATGACAGGCGAAACCGTGCTCATGGATGGCGGATTGTGATGGATGGGTATCACGCCTATACGCGGCACGTGAACCCGGTGCTGGGAAAGTTCCTCGAGCTGACGGGACGGGACCTCAGGCTGGTCCACGCGCAGGGGGGAGTCCTCGAGGATGCAGAGGGAAGGCGGTTCGACGACTGGATCTCGGGCTTCGGAAGCTTCAATCTGGGACACAACCCCGAAGTGATCAAGGAGACCCTCCGTGAGCACCTTTCCGGCAATGCGCCGAACTTGTTTGTCGAAAATCTCAACCCCTACGCCGGGACCTTGGCGGAGAGGCTCATCGACGCATGCGGAGCCACGTTTGAAACCGTATTCTTCTCAAACAGCGGGTCGGAAGCCGTGGAGGCGGCTCTCAAGACGGCGATCCTGGCGACCGGAAAGAAACGTGTCGCCCACGCGGAGGGCGCTTACCACGGGACCACGCTCGGAGCGCTGGCGTGTATGGGCCGCGGCCTTTACCGGGACGACTTCAATGGAGTGCTTGCGGATTTCCCCGAGGTCCCTTTCGCCGACGCTAAGGCGCTGGAAAACGCCCTCTCAAAGGAAGACGTGGCTGCGTTCATCGTCGAGCCCGTCCAGATCGAAGCCGGTATTCGAATCGCCGGCGATGAGTACCTTCAGGACGCGCGGAAGCTGTGCGACCGGTTTGGCGCCCTCCTCATCTTCGACGAAGTGCACACAGGGATGGGGAGGACGGGGACGCTCTTCGGGTGGCAACATTCGGGCGTCGTACCGGACATCTTCACGCTGGCCAAATCGCTCGGGGGAGGGATGGTTCCCATCGGAGCCGTCTTAATGGCGGAAGGCCTCTGGAGGCGCGCCTACGGCAATTACCTGAGATGCGAGATCCACAACTCCACGTTCGGCGGGAACGCGCTCGCCTGCCGTGCGGCTCTGAAGACGCTCGATGTGATCGGCGCCTCCGGCTTTCTTGCATCTGTCCGGGAGCGCGGCGAGGCGCTCTTTCTGCGGCTCACGCAAGCGCTCGAAGGCAGCCGGTTGTTGGAACGCGTTGCCTGGCGCGGGCTTTTGGGAGGGATCAAACTCAAGGACGTGAATCATCCCTGGCTTCAATGGGAGAACGTTGGGCTCGAAGAGCTCCGGGGACGTCCCATCTCGGGGGTGCTCGTCATGGAACGGCTCGCACGACGAAACATCCTGGTCCAGGTGTGCGCCCATGATTGGTCGGTCATCCGCGTCGAGCCTCCTCTCACGGTAGATCCGGACGCGTGCGCTCGGTTCGTCGACGCGATGGGAGAGGCGGTCCGCTGGCTGGGGGAAAATGCATGAGCCACGCCTTACGCTGCCTGGTGTTTGGAGGATCCGGTGCGCTGGGACGCGTCGTCTGCCAGATGCTTGCGCAACAAGGAGCGCGGGTCGCGTTTACTTATCACACTCGAGAAACGGCAGCCCGCGACCTTGCTTCGAACCTGCCCGGCGGACGCGCCTGGCCGCTTGATTTCGACTCAGTAAAAGATATCGAGCGAATTGTAGGCGAGGTTGCCGCTGCATGGGGCGGCATCGAGGCCTTCGTACAGTGCGCAGGGGTGGGGGTGACGACGAAGAGCACGGAGCCCAAGTTCCATACTCGTATGGGAGATGTCGATGAGGACGCCTGGGACCGCATGATGAACGTCAACGTAAAGAGCACATTCTTCGCCGTTCGGCGAATCGCGTATCTCATGCAGCGGAACGGGGGCGGGAATATCGTCCTCATCGGCTCCATCGACGGCGTCAAGCCCGTGCCTGCGCCCGTTCACTACGCGGCGTCCAAGGGCGCGCTGGGCGCCATGACCCGGGCGATGGCCAAGGAACTCGGAGAGCACAAGATCCGGGTCAATATGGTCGCGCCGGGGATCATGGAAGACGGAATCTCCAAGACGCTTGTGGACAGCCTCATGCAAGAATACGTCAAGCACTGCGGACTCAAGCGTGTAGGAAAGCTCTCTGAGATCGCGAGCATCGTGGCTTGGTTTGCGCAGCACAACACCTACGTGACGGGGCAGATTATTCTCGCAGACGGGGGGCTATGATTTCCGTCCGCGTAGACTGCGCAAAATGAAACCACAGATGAACACAGATAAACACAGATCCATTTTCATCTGTGTTCATCTGTGGTTTCAAAGAGGAGCATGAATTGAATCGCAGTTCCGATGGCGCCCGTGAGAAGCAGCTGGCTTACCTGGGCCTCGCGGAGATCATGTGCTACGCAGCCCTGTGCGCGCAGTATGCGCTACGTCGCCAGCTCGAGAACGTGCTCTGGGTGTGCCATCTGGGCGCATTGGCCGTCGGACTGGGATGTGTTTTGCGTTGGCCCACGAGCATCGCAATTGGCGCATTCTGGTTGACCCTGGGCGTTCCCCTCTGGATCTATTACCTTGCTGCGGGGGGCGAATTCCTTCCTTTGTCCTTCCTGACTCACGCGGGCGGCTTGGCGCTGGGCTGGGTCGGTCTCAAAAAGTTTGGCCTTTCCAAAGGTAGCTGGTGGAAGGCGGCCTTGGCTCTCGTTCTTCTGTACTTTTTCTCGCGCTGGGTAACGCCGCCGAAGGAAAACGTAAATCTCGCTCATGCCGTCCATCCCGGCTGGGAATCCACATTTACCTCGCACTCAGTTTATGTCTTTGCGATGCTTCTCCTCTTTTTGGGCGTCTTCATCGTGCTTCAGTTTGGCCTGCGCAGATTGGGATTCGGGCCTCCGGTGAAGCCATGAATCCGTCTGCTGAAAAATTCGCCCGGCATGTGAATCCGGCTTTGGTGCGGCTGCTCGGCGTGTTTGGATACGGACGGGTATTTATCCGGGCACAAGACGTCTGGGTTTGGGACGACCAAGGCCGGCGCTATCTCGATTTCCTGGCGGGTTTTGGCTCCGTCAACATTGGGCACAGTCATCCCCGGCTCGTGCGGCGGCTCCAGGAGTTCCTCGCCAGCGAAGCGATGAACGTCACCCACATCGGCCCTTCGATTCATGCCGCTGACCTGGCCGAGGCACTCGCGATGCTCGCGCATCCACTCGAGATCGCTCTTTTCTCGAACAGTGGAAGCGAGGCAGTAGAGGCGGGCCTGAAGCTTGCCCGGTCCGCCACCAGCCGGACTGAATTCATCTATTGCCAGGGCGCTTTCCATGGCACCAACCTGGGTGCGCTTTCCGTGATGGGCGACGAGCGGATGCGCCGGCCGTTTGAACCGCTCCTGGAAGGTTGCTGTCGTGTTCCTTTCGGAGATCTTGCGGAGCTCGAGAAAGCGCTTGCCCCGCGTCGCGCAGCAGGCTTCC
>Ga0066695_10000966_pt1 | contig 10563 bp, 14 predicted proteins | sample GraSoiAngelo_144_FD_66452 | JGI IMG/M metagenome (GOLD analysis project Ga0066695, IMG submission 66452) | Grasslands soil microbial communities from the Angelo Coastal Reserve, California, USA - 14_1009_02_40cm | ecosystem: Environmental > Terrestrial > Soil > Grasslands | place: USA...
GTGCCGCTTAGTTACTCTTTCGCCGGTCCGCTCGCTCGTCTTCCTTAGTCGCAGAACTGCAGCTCGGCTGCGGACGGATTGTGTCGAAGATTACTTACCTACTGTAGTTCCCTGTCTGTTGACTACCAAATACCTAAGGGCGACCGGGACCGCAAAGATTTTAGTGTTGAAAAACTGCAAGAGCTAGTTTTGCATACGAGGTTACGAAGGTCCAGCCGTGATGAACGCTTAAAAACCAGGGGCTCTGGGGCGACCGTATGAGCGTCTTGTCTTGTCATTGCTGGCAATTATTGTCACTTTTGTCAGTAAAAAAACCTAAACATACTGTAACCACCTATAACGAAAGCATTTCCGCGCTGGAATAAGTTATGCAGGTTGGGATTTTCGAGCATGCGGCACCCGTTTGTCTATCTCACACTGGCAAGCGTTGGCTAGAAGCATGGGGAACAGTTTCATTAACCCGGCGTTTTCTTGGGTTACCGGGCACGCAGTACTAACAGTGACGTCGATCGTGATCCTGAGTCTATGGGCTGCGCGGGTTTGCAGCAGAAGAAGCAAACTCAGGTGCCCTCACTGCGGTAGTATACTAATCCGCCGATCCCATCGAAGGAATTTAATGGAGAAGGTCCTGAGCCTAGTTCCAATCCATCCTTTCCGGTGTGATGATTGCGGGCACCGATTCAAGAAGCTGCGCTAAATAATATCCAAATTGGTTCGAGTTCCTTTGATCCCTCACCGCCAACGGCAAAAACCCGACCTTGTGAGGGGTTCTTGCGTTGCTATGATTTCGCTGCAATAAAATTTACGCTGCTTTGTCCAGCTCATCGGGCTGGGAAATTTCTTTTCAAAACTCCAACGCTTTTATATCTTGCCAAATTCGGTTCAATTTCTTTGCGACCTCCGCTAGTTTCTGCTCCTTGTTGGATCAAGCTCACCGGTAACTTGGTATAATCAAGAGCGGATTTTGGTAACGATCTCTTTTCGACTTCCTAACGGCTCCGAAATTCTTGGCAAAATCTTTTACTGAGGTGAAGGACAAACGTCCTGACCCAGGGATGGGGAGGTTGGAGATGGTGGTGGGAGGAGAGGAATTGGGGTGGGAGTTGGCACTAATCCGCCTGTGCTGATCTGCAGATTATCAAAATCTGCTGTTCCCGCCGCTCCATTGAAATCAACGATATTAAGGAACATATCGCTAAGGTATTGAGTAAAAAGTACCGTAGCTTGTTCAGTTATGCTTCCAATAAGATTACCGTCCATATAAACATCCACCCGACCTAAAGAAGGGTCGGCGCTCAGATAAACGACCAAAGAAAAATTTACCCATCTATCGTATTGAATCGACCCCAGTTCTACCCTTTGCACACCACCACTGCCCGATTGATTTGCAACATAGAGTTTGCCGCTCTGGCTGCCCAGCCATATAGTCCGCCCGCCCGCAGGATCGATGCGGTATCCTTGAAAAAGTTGCCACAGCATGTTGTCCTGACCGGCAGGATTTGAGCTCGGAATGCGCATTGAAAAGCTATAGGTTACCATTTGGTTGATCGTATCGGGAGCGGAGCCTATCCAGAGCTCGGCGCGGGTGCGGGAGCAACTGGTAAAGAAACTTGTGCCGCAATCTTCCGGACTTGCAGTCATTCTTAGAAAATGGTTGCCGTTGGATTCGGTTAGGATCGTTGTAGGTATTTTGTTCGGCATGAGCGAATCCGCATTGGGAATCAGGCCGTCCTCAAAATTGTAAGCCAAAACGACACCAGCGCTTGCCGAGTGAGCGATTAAAAATAAAGAAAAGAATACGACCGATGAGCCGAGGAGCTTAGAAATTGTGCGATTGGGTGCGATTGGGCATGTTTTTAGCATTAATAATCTCCCTCGCGACAGAGGGAGGTTTGTAAGCTATATATTAACAGTCAATCATGCCGGCGCAAAGGGAGAGAGTTATCCATAGAAATACAGAAATAAATCTGCCACAGTTGTTATTATTTCTTGAAGAAAAAATATCGTTCAAACCCCTACATCAAGCCTTTCACGAATAATTGTTTTCATTCTGTTGTGCTCCGTTTTTAGAATTGCAACCCAGAGGTCTTTTCTAGAAGAGATGGGAATTCTTCTCGCGTAGGCATCCGCGTTAATTTTTAAAAGTAAAAGATTCAACCCCCCATCCTCCGACCCGCATTTTCGTAATGCAGGACCTAACTCTCAACCCGCTGATTGTCACTCTTTCCAAAAATACGAACTGGATCATCGGCGGACCTCATAGTGCCGTGCTCGACTCGGGATGAAACGGACAGCTCTTCACTCCCTGATGAATCGGTCCAGAAAATGTTCGCGCCCCCTTTAATTCTGCCTTTCAATTCTGCACACTTGATAGAAAGCGCAAAAAATTCTACGGACGTGTCCTTAGAACACTCGCTCATTCGTCGTATTAGTGAAGCGAAACAAAAACCCATTGTAAGCACCACGCGTAAACGCTCAACCACAAAAGGAGATCGTCATGGGCAGACCTGTTATTCACTGGGAGCTGTTATCGAAGGATCCGGCGAAACTGTCGGACTTCTACGAGAAGGTCTTCGCCTGGAAGATTCAGCACTTTCCGGAAATGAATTACCGCGTCGTCGAAACCGGCGGCCAGGGCGGCATCAACGGCGGCATCATGCAGCCGAAGCATGAGGAGCCCTGGCCCGGCAACATGACCTTCTACATCGACGTCGACGACCTCGCGGACTATCGCAAGCGCATCATCGCAGCGGGAGGCAAGATCCTCGTCGAAGAGCAGGAGGTCCCCGGCATGGGCGCGTTCTCGCTCTTCACGGATCCCGAGGGGCGCATGATGGGACTGTGGAAGCAGGCCAAGAAGCAATGAAGCAGATCCGGAGATCTTCGCGTCTTGTACCTGCATCACGATTGCGGCCTTGGCTGCCGCTGGCGCGGCTTCGATGGTAAAGTGACCCATGTTGGATGTAAAGAAACCTCGTGCGAAGACAGCGAAGCTCAGAGAGTAGTAAAAAATATAATTTGCGGACTGAGAGATTTACTACCTCAACGGATCTCCTCTGATCCGAATTGTGTGTGTATGTCGCAGTCCGGCGCGTGGGTCGGGCAGCAAATCCAGCGCTCCATCGACGGTGGCAAGTCGTTGGCGTTGCCTGAGCACAAACCCTATCAGGAGCGTCAAGCGGTTTCCTCGGTGCGGCAGGCAACACATGGTGGATAGCAATCCAAAAGCCGACGTAGGCGTTGTGGCCGAACAAGCGCGCAACACGGTGGACGCCGTCTACCGCTCCGATTCGCGCCATGTCCTCGCCACGTTAATCCGCCTCCTCGGCGACTTCGATATCGCCGAGGAGGCGCTGCACGATGCGTTCAATACAGCTTTGGAGCAATGGCCGCGCGATGGTGTGCCGGCCAATCCACGGGCTTGGCTTGTATCGACCGGCCGCTTCAAGGCGATCGACGCAATCCGCCGGCGTGCTCGATTTGAACCGCTGCCAAATAATATTGAGACACGACTCGCCGCCGATGGCGCTGATCCCGCGGCGTGGGACAATGAAAGTGTCGAGGACGACCGGCTGCGCCTCATCTTCACTTGCTGCCATCCAGCGCTATCGCCGGACGCCCAAGTGGCGATGACCTTGCGCGAAGTCTGCGGCCTCACGACCGAGGAGGTCGCGCGGGCCTTTCTCTCATCGCCGCCCACAGTGGCGCAACGCATCGTGCGCGCGAAGGCGAAGATCCGTAATGCACGAATACCTTATGAGGTGCCGTCGCCAAACGATCTGCCGGACCGGCTGGATGCCGTTCTGCGAGTCGTCTATCTTGTTTTTAATGAAGGATACTCCGCTTCATCGGGCGCCTCAGTGACGCGCCATGATGTTTCAGACGAGGCGATCCGCCTTGGCCGGCTTCTTCTGGAGTTGCTGCCGGAGCCGGAAGTGGCGGGCCTGCTCGCGCTGATGCTGCTGCAAGAATCGCGGCGAGCGGCGCGCACATCGCCGTCCGGAGACCTCGTGCTTTTGGAAGACCAAGACCGTTCGCTCTGGAACCGCGAATATATAAAGGAAGGCTTGGCGCTGGTCCAACGGGCGCTCTCGTCGCGGCGATTCGGCCCCTATACGCTCCAGGCCGCGATCGCGGCGGTGCATGCCGAGGCGTCCAGCGCCGCTGCGACGGACTGGACGCAAATCGTTGGATTATATGATGTGCTGATGCGGGCGGAGCCATCGCCGGTGGTCGAGTTGAATCGGGCCGTGGCCGTAGCCATGCGCGACGGCCCTGCGGCAGGTCTCAGCCTCATCGACGCCATCTTAGCGCGGGGTGATTTGGAAAATTACCACCTGGCGCATGCGGCGCGGGCGGATCTCTGCCGGCGGCTGAGACGAATAGCGGAAGCCCGAGCCTCCTACGAACGAGCTCTGAGCCTCACGGAGCAGGAGCCGGAACGGCGGTTTCTGGAGCGGCGGCTGGCTGAATTAAATTAAATAATCGCGTTGTCGATTTTGGCTTACGGCGAACGACTATTTAATGTGAGGGCCACACGGCTCCAGAATAAAAAAGGAGGGATGACGATGCGATTTATGATCCTAGTTAAGGCCAGCAAGGAGTCGGAAGCAGGGGTAATGCCAAGCCAGCAGCTGCTTACCGAAATGGGCAAGTTCAACGAAGAGCTGGTGAAAGCCGGCGTGATGCTCGCGGGCGAGGGGCTCCATCCGAGCTCCAAGGGCGCGCGCGTCAGGTTCTCCGGTGGAAAGCGGACGGTGATCGACGGACCGTTCGCCGAGACCAAGGAGCTGATCGCCGGCTTCTGGATTTGGCAGGTGAAGTCGAAGGAAGAAGCGATCGAATGGGTCAAGCGCTGCCCCAATCCCCATAACGAGGAGACCGAGGTCGAAATTCGCCAGGTGTTCGAGGCCGAGGACTTCGGTGCCGAGCTCACGCCTGAGCTCCGAAAGCAGGAGGAGCGCCTACGCGCACAATCAGAAGAACTGGCAAAGACGGCAAAACGCTGAAACACTGCCGAGATTATCAACCCAAAACTACCGAAGGAGGAAAACATGCACATCGAACCCTATCTGTTTTTTAATGGCCGATGCGAAGAGGCGGTCGAGTTCTATAAGAAGGCACTTAGCGCGGAAGTGACAATGCTCATGCGTTTCAAAGAAAGCCCGGAACCGCCACAGCCCGGCATGGTGCCGCCAGGTTCTGAGAATAAAATTATGCATGTCAGCTTTCGCATCGGCGATACCACGGTGATGGCTTCCGACGGGCGCTGCACCGGACAAACCGACTTCCATGGTTTTTCGCTCTCACTCACGGTCGCAAATGAAGCGGAGGCCGAGCGGAAGTTTGCCGCGCTAGCGGACGGTGGACAGGTGCAGATGCCGCTAAGTAAAACTTTCTGGTCGCCGCGTTTCGGCATGGTGGCGGATCGCTTTGGGGTGGCATGGATGGTCACCGTCGCGCGTTGAAATGGAACCAAGGCATTCGCGAGTCAAACCTCAACACATGACATGGTTGCTTACCTTTTCTTCGATGCAAAGCAGCAAGGTTCGGTCTCTCGTTGGAGGAACTATGAAATACATCTGCCTTGGATACCTTGCGAAAAGAACTGGGAGACGATGTCCGAAAGCGAGCTGAACGCCCTCGTAGATGAGTGCTTCGCCTACGAAGATCTGCTTCGAAAGAACGGTCACTTTGTTGGCAGCGAAGCGCTCCAAAGCCCTCGGAATGCCACCACACTGCGATGGAAGAACGGCAAGGTGTTCATCACCGATGGCCCGTATGCCGAGACGAAAGAGCAGTTAGGCGGGATCCTCGTGCTCGAAGCCAGGGACCTGAACCACGCCGTCCAGTTGATGTCGAAGCACCCAGGCGTGAAGGCAGGTCCCTGGGAGACCGCCCGGCTGAGGACTTGACCAAAATGATCCGCGAAAGCGAGCGGCGCCGCTCAAACGAAAATAATTGAAAGGATGCTAGATGGAAAAAATTACTCCATGCTTGTGGTTCGATAATAACGCTGAGGAGGCGGTGAATTTTTATACATCCATTTTTAAGAACTCAAAGATCGGGAATATATCGCGATATGGGGAAGCGGGATATGAAATCCACGGAAAACCCGCGGGTACAGTGATGACTATAGAATTTGAACTCAATGGGCATGCGTTTACAGCACTCAACGGCGGTCCAGTATTCAAATTCAATGAGGCCATATCATTCCAAGTCGGGTGCGAGTCTCAAGAAGAAGTAGACTACTATTGGGGGAAACTTTCCGAAGGGGGTGATAAGAAGGCACAACAATGTGGTTGGCTTAAAGACAAACATGGTGTTTCATGGCAGATCGTTCCCACTGTTTTAGGCAAGATGTTGCAAGACAAGGGCGCCAAGAAATCGGAAAGTGTCATGAAGGCGCTGCTTCAAATGAAAAAACTTGACATAAAAACTTTAAAGCAAGCATACGAACAAGGATGAAAATGCTCGCGCTCAAAGGCACAGTCCCTCTGGGGTGAGACGAACTATTTTAAGGCCGATCAAAAAGGTCCCAGATGCAAGGCGCGCGAAGGTTCGAGAGCGGAGGCGTACTCTTCTAGTACGTTGACATGAAGCGGGCCGAGCGCAACGAAGCAGATGGGCCTTTTTTAGCGGCCTGTTAAGGACGGAGGCACTGAACATGAAATATATGCTGCTGATTTATTTTGACGAGCAAGCGGCGTTGAGCGAGACCGAGCGGCAGGAGTGTTACGCGGAATCAACGCAGCTCGCGCATGAGATTCATTCGAGCGGGCAGTATCTGGCAGCCAACCCGCTGCAACCAACGTCAATGGCGACCAGCGTCCGGGTGCGCAACGGCAAACGGCTCGTGACCGATGGTCCATTCGCGGAGACGCGGGAACAACTGGGCGGCTACTTCCTCATCGAAGCCAAAGATCTTGATGAAGCCCTCGGCATTGCCGCGCGGATTCCCCTGTCACGCAAGGGGACCGTGGAGGTCCGGCCGGTGATCGATATCCCGGGCTTGCCGGTAGAATAGTATCCGTGAAAATTATCAATAAGCAGGAAATTTCCGCAACGGTCATCGGAGAGATCTTCACTTCGTTCTGGATGACGTTTTTCGCAGGTGTCATTCTGAGCGCAGCGAAGAATCTCGTTTTTTTCCGGTTTGCGTAAAATGATCCAATGACACTAATAACAAAGGAGTAAAACTATGAGCGGAGTAAGAGTATTGGTTGGGACACGGAAGGGCGCGTTCGTCCTCACGTCAGACGGAAAACGCGAGCGGTGGGACATCAGCGGCCCCCACTTTGCGGGCTGGGAAATGTATCATCTCAAGGGTTCTCCCGCGGACCCGAATCGGCTTTATGCGTCGCAGTCGAGCGGCTGGTTCGGGCAGATCATTCAACGCTCGGATGACGGCGGCAAGACCTGGCACCAACCCGGAACACCCCCGGGCGAACCGACCACCACCCCAGAGGGCATGCCCAAGGCCGAGAGCAACAAGTTTGTTTACGACACGTCTCCTGAAACCGGCAAGCCTCTCACCACGCACCAGTGGTACGACGGGACGCCGCACCCCTGGGAGTTCAAGCGCGTCTGGCATCTGGAACCGTCGCTGACCGATCCGGATACTATCTATGCCGGGGTTGAAGACGCCGCGTTGTTTCGCTCGACCGACGGCGGGAAGAACTGGCAGGAGCTTTCCGGATTGCGCGGCCACGGAACCGGGCCCAAATGGCAGCCGGGGGCCGGCGGGATGTGCCTGCACACGATAATTCTCGATCCGAGCGACCCGAACCGGATTTTCATCGCGATCTCGTCTGCGGGCGCGTTCCGCAGCGACGACGCCGGGAAAACTTGGAAGCCGATCAACCGCGGCCTGCATTCGCAATACATCCCGGACCCCACTGCGGAGGTCGGCCACTGTGTTCACCGCATCGCGATGCACCCGACCCGTCCGGGCGTGCTGTTCATGCAGAAGCACTGGGACGTGATGCGCAGCGACGACGCCGGCGAGTCGTGGCACGAGATCAGCGGCAATTTGCCGACCGACTTCGGTTTTCCGATCGACGTGCACGCGCACGAACCAGACACCATCTACGTCGTTCCGATCAAGAGCGACTCCGAGCATTTCCCGCCCGACGGGAAGCTGCGCGTGTACCGGAGCCGCACCGGCGGCAACGAGTGGGAGGCGCTGACCAAAGGCCTGCCGCAAAGCGACTGCTACGTCAACGTGTTGCGCGACGCGATGGCGGTCGATTCGCTCGATAAGTGCGGCGTGTACTTCGGCACCACCGGCGGGCAGGTGTACGCATCGGCCGATGCCGGCGACAACTGGGCGCCCATCGTCCGAGATCTTCCGGCCGTGGTGTCCGTCGAGGTCCAGACGCTGTCATGATAATCCGAGTCACACTTCCGGCACATCTGCGGAAGCTCGCGCGCGTCGACGGCGAGGTGAAGCTCGACGTCGAGGGTCAGGTTACGCAGCGCTCGGTGCTCGACGCGCTCGAGACCCGCTACCCGATGCTCCGCGGGACGATCCGCGACCACGTCACGCAACGCCGCCGCGCGTTCGTAAGATTCTTCGCCTGCGGCGAAGATCTCTCTCACGAGCCGCCGGATGCGCCGCTGCCCGACGCAATCGCGACGGGCGCCGAGCCTTTCATGATCGTCGGGGCCATCGCGGGCGGCTAGGGCAGGCTACTCCCAAAAAAGCTCATATGCTTCGTTGCGCTCAATCGCCTCGCTTGAATTCGTGTTCGTGTGACGTGTTCGTGCGCGTGAAGATTTCACGGTCACGTTTCACGGACACGATCACGAGGAACCGCGCCTCGCCTCTGAGTCTTTTTGGAGCAGCCTGCAATAGGAGAAGGTAGCCTGTGCTCATGAAAATCCTCATCGCTCTCGCTGTCATCGTCGTCGTATTTGTCGTCATCGTGGCGTTGCAGCCCTCCGAGTTCAAGGTCGTGCGCAACGCCACCATCTCCGCGCCCGCCCCGGCGCTATTTGCGCAGGTGAACGATTTTCACAAATGGGAAGCATGGAACCCGTGGGGGAAACTCGATCCGACCATGAAACAAGCTTACGAGGGCGCGCTGGCCGGACCCGGCGCCATTTACACCTGGTCCGGTAACAACGAAGTCGGCGAGGGACGCATGACGATCACTGAGAGCCGTCCGAGCGATCTGATCCGAATCAAGCTTGAATTCTTCAAACCTTTCGCAGCCACCAACACCGCGGAGTTCACCTTCAAGCCTGAGGGTAATCAAACCGCGGTGACGTGGAGCATGACCGGCAACAACAATTTCATGGCCAAGGCGGTCCACCTGTTCAAGAACATGGATAAAATGGTTGGCGGTCAATTCGAGAAGGGTCTGGCGCAAATGAGATCCGTGGTGGAAGCAGCGGCGAATCGCCGCGGAGGAGAGCGATCTTGAACATTGCACTGTGGATCGCTCAAGGATTGCTCGCGGCCATCTTTCTATTCGCCGGTGGTATGAAGCTGGTTTTGCCGGTCGAGGAAATGACGAAGCAATTACCGCTCCCAGGCCTGTTCCTGCGGTTCATCGCCGTGTGCGAGGTGCTCGGCGCGATCGGCGTGATTCTTCCCTGGCTCCTGGGCATTCGGCCGGGCCTGACGCCGCTCGCCGCCGCCGGGCTGGTGATCATCATGATCGGTGCGACGGTGCTCACACTGGCAACTGCTGGTATTGCCATGGCTCCGATCCCGCTGGTAGTTGGAATCCTCGCGGCGTTCGTCGCCTACGGCCGCTGGCGGCTGGCGCCGCGCGGGCAGAGTTTGTGATCTTTGCTTCACAAGATGTCGAATCATTGTTTTCGCTGAGAGGTGACGCGATGAAGCTTTATTATAATCCTCAGAGTCGCGCGGTGATCGCCAAGTGGATGCTGGATGAGTGCGGCGCGGGATATGAAATCGTTCCCATCGACTTTGCCAAGCGCGAGCACAAGGCGTCGGAATTTCTCAAGATCAATCCGGCGGGCAAGCTTCCGGCGCTGGTCGACGGCGACACCAAGGTCTTCGAGAACGCGGCGATCTGCCTGTATCTCGGCGACAAATTTCCGGAAGCAAACCTCGCTCCCAAAGTCGGCGCCCTGGAACGGGGCCGCTATCTCTCGTTGATGGTTTACTCGACCTCTCAACTCGAACCAGCCATGGGCGACATGTTGTTGAAGGTGCAGCCGCTGCCGCAACGGGGCTGGCCGGAATTCGAGACAGTCAAGGACGTGATCGAAGGCGAGCTGGGCGAGGGTCCTTATCTATTTGGTAATTGGTTCACCGCCGCCGACGTTATGATCGGCTCCATGTTCATCTGGAAGCGGATGTGGGGCACGCCGCCCGACCGCCCCAAGCTGGAAGCGTACGTGGATCGTCTCCTGGCCCGCCCCAAGGCGATGAAGCTCGGTAAATGAATTTTGGACCTGAATGGACGTTACGCACGAGCATGTCTCGGTGCCGTTCTATACGGACGGCAGTTATAGAGCAGCTGTCGATCTCAAGCCGTAGCGTTTCCGGCATAGTGGAACTGAAAGGAGAGCCGACATGAAGTACAA
>Ga0066695_10000969_pt1 | contig 10559 bp, 6 predicted proteins | sample GraSoiAngelo_144_FD_66452 | JGI IMG/M metagenome (GOLD analysis project Ga0066695, IMG submission 66452) | Grasslands soil microbial communities from the Angelo Coastal Reserve, California, USA - 14_1009_02_40cm | ecosystem: Environmental > Terrestrial > Soil > Grasslands | place: USA...
ACGCCGCCGCCGCGCGGGCGCTGGAGTCGGCGCTGCGCGAAGAGCCGCGGATGTCACAGGCCCTCCTGATGCTGGGCACCGCGTACTCCGAGCTGGGCCGCACGAAGGAAGCCAAGGCGCAGTTCGACCTCGTGTTGAAGGACGATCCCCAGAGCGTCCAGGGCCTGATCGGCATGGCCAACCTCCTCGTGGAGGAAGGCCGGACCGACGAGGTCATCGCGCTCGGCAAGCGCACGCTCTCCCTGGACGAGCGGAACAGCCAGGCCCACACGCTCCTCGGCGAGGTATATGCCGCCCGGAAGGAGCCGGACGCCGCCCTGCCTCATTTCGAGAAGGCGGTGGAGATCCAGCCGAAGCTGACCCGCAACCGTCTCAACCTCGCCGGCGCGCTGATCGAGGTGGGGCAGTACGGCCGCGCGGAGGCGCTGCTCGAGGAGATCGTCGCCGAGCACCCGAAATTCCCCTTCGCGCACTTCAACCTCGGGCTGCTCTACGACGATCAACGCCGGTTCGAGGAGGCGAGGTCCGCCTACGCGGCCGAGGTCGCGGCCTACCCGGCCCACTTCAAGGCGCGCTTCAACCTCGGCAAGGTCCTCTTCCAGCTCGGGGACCGCGCGGGGTCACTCGAGCAGATGCGCGAAGTGGTCCGCCTCGCTCCCAAGCAGCCGGAGGGCTACCTGTTCCTGGCCCGGGGTCTCCTCCAGCAATCGGCGCCGATCGAACAGGTGCAAGGGCTGGTCGAGAAGGGGCTGTCGCTGGCCCAGGCGCCTGACCACAAGGCGCTGGGCTGGCTGCTCATGGCCGACGTCTACAACCGCAAGCGGCAGCCGGAGCGGATGAACGAGGCCTTGAGGAAGGCCGACAGCTACACGTCCGCCCGATCGGGTTCCGTCCGGCGGAACTGAATCGAGGGCCGGTCTCGCCAGGTGTGGTAGGCTGGGCCCCGCCCTCCTCCCATTGCCCCGGGCCGTGACTGCAAAAGGAGTTCCCCCATGGTCGCGAGATTTCCCTTGCCGCGAGAGAGGGCGCTGCTGATCCTCCTCGCTATCGCCGCGTTGGCCGGCACTTCAGCCGGTGGACGCGTGGCCGCGGCCGGCCGGCCGCATCCGGAGGTGGTCGCGGCCCTGGACGGCCTGCGCGCCTTCGTCTCGCGGACCCCGGAAGCCGCGCTACCGGACCGCCTGCGAGGCCGCGTGCGCGTCGCGCTCGACCAGGCCGAAGCGGCGATGGGTCAGCAGGCGACGGCGTGCCCGGAGCTGGACCCGATCAACCGCCTGCTCGCGCAGCTCCAGCAGGCGCGCCGCGGCGCGGCCACGCCGGTGGCCGAGGACCTCTACAACCGTGTACGGCGCTTGCGCGACCTGCTCCAGCAGCTCATCCCCGGATGCGCCGACCCGCGCCAGGGGATGGAGCCGCAGGTCGCCATCCTCGACTCCGACAACACGCGGTTCCACCTGACCCTCGCCTTCGGCGCGCCCCAGGTGCAGACGCTCGTGGACGGCCGCGAGCTGTGGACCTCGGTGAACGTGCCGGGGATGGAGGGCGGCGGCATCGCGAACGGCGGGCCGGGCGTTCCCGCGTTCAGACAGCTGATCGCCGTGCCGCGCGGCGCGACCGCCTCGCTGGGCTTCGCGCGCCCGTCGGTCGCCGAAGTGATCCTGCTGAACCTCTACCCGTACCAGCCGCTGCACGACGAGATGTCCACCGAGATCGACAACTTCCCGGACGCGCTGCCGCCCCCCGAGCTGTTCCACTCGCAGCCGTTCTTCAAGGATGCGCGGTTCTACGCGCTCGGCCTGCCCCTGCCCCCGGACGTGTGCCGGCTGCGGCCGGCGGGCTCCGCGCGGGATCTGCAAATGGTCATCCTCGAATGCTCGGCCGGCACGTACGTCCCGACCCTCGACGCGCTGGTTCTGTACGGCAGCGTCGAGCTGCAGGTCACCTTCACCGGGGGGAGCGGCTTCTTCCTGACCCAGGACTCGCGGAACCCCTTCGAGAGCGGGCCGGGCGTGAACACGGGCGCCGTCCTCAACCGCGCCGTCCTCGACCGCTACGTCGACCCCAATCCGCGGCTGCGCTCCTGCGCCGGCGAGGAGCTCCTGGTCCTCACCCATCCGAACTATCACGCCCCGGCGCTGGCCCTGGCGGCCTGGAAGATCGCGAAGGGCATTCCGACCAGCGTTTTCGACGTGAGCGACGGCGCGGGCCCGGGGCCGGACACCAAGGAGGCCATCGACGCGTTCATCGACGACCGCTACAACCGCTGCACGGTGAGGCCGTCCTACGTCCTCCTGCTCGGCGATTCCGACGACATTCCCACCTGGGTCATGCCGCGGCTCAACAAGCCGCCGGGCACTACGGTGGCCACGGACTTCCCGTACGCCAAGGTGAACACCGACCCGATGGCCAACGAGACGGTGCCCGACCTGGCGGTGGGCCGCATCCCGGTGGACTCGGAAGCCGAGGCCCAGACCGTGGTCGACAAGATCATCGGCTACGAGAGCGACCCGCCCTTCAGCCCGTCCTTCTACTCGAGCGCGGCGGTCGCGTCGTACCACCAGTGCTGCCGGGCGGACGTGCCGATGCCGGGCGTCGAGGACGGCCGCGCGTTCATCACCAACGCGGAGTACCTGCGCAACCAGCTCCTCGGGCGGGGATATGCCGTCGATCGCATCTACACCACCAACACGGACTACATGCCGGAGTACACGGGCGATCCGACCCCGCTGGCGTTTGCGGACCAGACGCCGCTGCCCGCCGAGCTCCTCCCGCCGTTCCCGTGGGACGGAGATGCCGCCGACGTCACGGCCGCGATCAACGGGGGCCGGACCCTCTTCTTCCACGTCGACCACGGCGGCACCAGTGGCTGGGGCAACCCGTCGTACTCCACCGGCAACGTGCCGTCGCTCGTCAACGGCGAGCTGCTGCCCGTGCTCTTCAACCTGAACTGCAGTTCGGGGAACTTCGAGAGCGCGTCGTTCTCGGAGCGCATCCTGAAGCAACCGGGCGGGGGCGCGGTGGGCGTGTTCGGATGGACCCGGATGAGCAACACGCTCTACTACTTCAACCTCATCCGCGGCTCGCTCGACGCGCTGTTTCCGGACACGCTGCCCAACTACGGCAACGGCGCCCCGAAGCGCCGGCTCGGCGACCTCTTCAACCACAGCAAGATCTTCATGGCCATCAAGCACGCGGGGCTGAGCCCGAACGACCCCGCCTTCCCGAACGCCGTGAATCACGCCCGGCTGTACCACTTCTTCGGCGACCCCACCACGGAGGTGTGGACCGACAGCCCGTTCCGGCTGCCGACCGACATCGTGCTGATCCCGGAGTTCGATTTCATCGACGTGGGGTACGCGGTGGAGGGGGCCGTGATCACCGCGCTGCAGCAGGGGCGCGCGGGACTGCTGCCCATCGGTCGCGCGCCGGTAGTCGGCGGCCACGCCCACCTCGATTTCGTCACCGCGCCGGAACCGGGGACGCCGTTGATGCTGTCCGCGAGCCTGCCGAACGCCGTCTCGGCGGTGCTGGTCGCCAGCGCGTCACGATCGCCGCGGATGACGAGCGCTCGGAGCGCGGCCCGCGGCGTCCCGATGCGGTAGCGCCCGCCTCCGGCCTCGGCGAACGCATGGGCTTCGCCCCGCCGGAGCGGTATGATCTTCTCGACGAGGCCGCTGGCCCGGACGGCGGCCGGCGCCGGAGGTCGGATGCCGCAAGCGCTGCTCGTGGACGACGACGAGCCGTTCCTCGCGGCCCTGGCCGAGGCCGTCTCCCGGGAGAGCTTCTCCACCCGCACGGCCACCAGCCTGGCGGCGGCCAAGATGGCCATCGCCGGCGGCGCCCCCGACGTGGTCCTCATCGACCTGCACCTGCCGGACGGCAACGGCATGGAGCTGCTCGAGGCGCTGAGCGCCTTCCCCGCCACGGAGGTCGTCCTCATCACCGGCAACGCGAGCGTCGAGACCGCGGTGGAAGCGCTACGGCGGGGTGCCTCCGACTACCTGGTCAAGCCCCTGGACCTCGGCCGGATCAAGACCGTCCTCGCCAACGTCTCGCGGACGCGCGAGCTGAAGCTGCTCGCGGCCAGCCTGCCCTGGGCCCGGCGCACGACGAGCGAGGACGGGCTGCCGGTCGTCTTCGGCCGCTACGAGGTGGAGGCCGAGATCGGCGAGGGGGCCATGGGGCGCGTCTTTCGCTGCCGCGACCCCCTCGTCGGGCGCCCGGTGGCCGTCAAGACGGTCAAATCGGAATACCTGAGCGGCGAGACGCGCGCGGAGTACCTCCGCCGCTTCCGCCGCGAGGCGCAGGCCGCCGGCATCCTCTCCCATCCCGGCATCGTGAGCATCTACGACGTGGGCGAGGACTACATGGTGATGGAGTACGTGGAAGGAGCGACGCTGCAAGACCTGCTGCGTGACGAGCGCGCGCTCGGCTTCTCTTCGGCGTTGCGGGTGCTGGCGCCGCTGGCGGAGGCGCTCGATTACGCGCACAAGGCGGGCGTGATCCACCGCGACATCAAGCCCTCGAACATCATGGTCCAGCCCGACGGCCGGCCGAAGCTGATGGACTTCGGCGTGGCCCGGCTGGAGAGCTCCACCGCCACGCGGTCGGGACGCGTGCTGGGCTCGCCCTCCTACATGGCGCCCGAGCAGATCCTGGGCGAGGCGCCGACGCCGCAGGCCGACCTCTTCTCGTTCGCCGTCGTCGCCTACGAGGCGCTCATCGGGCGGCGGCCCTTCGCGGGCGACCTGGTGCCGGCCATCGTCTACCGCGTCGTCCACGAGCCCGCGCCGGCCCCCTGTGGCCTCAACCCCGATCTGCCGGCCGCCTGCGATGCCGTCTTCGCGCGTGCGCTGGCCAAGAGACCCGACGAGCGCTATTCCGACGCGACGACGTTCGTGGCGGCCCTGATGGGGGCGGACGCCGGGACCGGGATGCCCGGCATCTCGCCGGATCCGCTGCTCAAGTCGCTGGTCTCCTCCATGTCGCCGTCCGCGGCCTCGGCCGCGGCCGGCGGGGCGCATCGAGCCACGCCGGCGCCGCGAACCATGGCCGCGACCGGACCCGCGGCATCTCCGACGACCACGCTCAACACGAGCATGCTGCGGCTGCGCGCGGCCGCGCGCGAGCGATGGCCCCTGGGTCTGGCCGCCGGCCTCACCGTCGCCGCGGCTCTCACCGTCTCGTCCTGGGCGACACGGCCGCCGGCCCCCGAGGCCGGCCCCTCCGGCCCGCTCCGCATCGAGACGCAGCCCCCGGGCATGGCGGTCTGGATCGACGGCCGGCCCGCCGGCCGCTCGCCGCTGGTACGGCCGCTCGCGCCCGGCAACCACCACCTCAAGGTCTTCGAGCCGGGCTACGCTCCGGCGGAGCTTTCGCTGCAGCTCAGCCCCGGCACCACCGCCGCGCCGCTGCGTTTCGTGATGGCGCCCCTTCCCGCCGCCGTCCCCGCCCCGGCGCGGGCGGAGCCCGAGAAGGCGACCGGAGGCAGAGGGGGGGCAAAGACGCGCGAGGCCCCGCGCGCCGACGCGAGCCGTTCCGCGCCGCCGCTCCCGGCGGCAACGCGGGCGTGGACGCGCGAGGGCGAGCTGGTGGGGCTGACGGCGGCCGATCGGCCACCCCGCCGGATCTCCGGGGAGACGCCGCGGTATCCCGACGAGGCGCGGCACCTGCGCATGTCGGGCTCGGTGCTGGTCGAGATGATCGTCACCGAGCGCGGCGAGCCGGAGCAGGTCCGAGTCCTCGAGTCGGCGGGGGCCGTCCTCGACGCGACGGTGACGGGGGCCATCTCGTCGTGGCGGTTCGAGCCGGCGCTCCGTCACGGCGTCAAGGTACGCGTGCGCTGGCAGTACCGCCACACGTTCTCGCCCCGCTGATCCGCCGCGGGCCCCGGCCTCACCAGCTGTGGACGGTGCCGTCGAGCTTCCGGCTCACGGGCAGGTACGCGCGCGCGTAGGGATGGCGCGCGGCCAGCGCCTCGTCGACGTCCACGCCCAGGCCCGGCGCATCCCCGGGGTGCAGCGTGCCCGCCTCGAACCGGTAACGGTGGGGGAAGACGCGGTCGGTCTCTTCGGTGTGCGGGATGTATTCCTGGATCCCGAAGTTATGCACGGCCAGATCGAAATGCAGGGCGGCCGCCAGGCACACCGGGCTGAGGTCGGTGGCGCCGTGACAGCCGGTCCGCACGTGGTGCACCTCGCCGAGGGCGGCGATCTTGCGCAGGTGGGAGATGCCCCCCGCGTGGACGACCGAGCACCGGATGTAGTCGATGAGCTGCTCCTCGATGAGCAGGTGGCAGTCCCAGATGCTGTTGAAGACCTCGCCCACCGCCAGCGGCGTCGTGGTGTGCTGGCGAATGGTGCGGAAGCCCTCCTGCAGCTCGGCGGGCACCGCGTCCTCCATCCAGAAGAGGTGATACGGCTCGAGGCTCTTCCCGAGCCGCGCGGCTTCGATGGGGGTCAGGCGATGGTGGACGTCGTGCAGCAGGTGCGGCACCGGGCCCAGCTCCGCCCGCATCTTCTCGAAGAGCCCGGGCACGAAGTCCAGGTAGCGCTCCGTGCTCCACTGGCTCTCCGTCGGCCGCCCCTTGTCGGTGGGGTCGTAGTGCGCGCCCGCGTGCCCCACGCCGTAGGTCGCGTCCAGCCCCGGCACCGCGCACTGGGCCCGCACCGCCTGATAGCCCTGCTCCAGGAATCGCGATGCCGCCTTGACCGTGTCGTCGATCGTCCGGCCGTTGGCGTGGCCGTAGACCATCACCGACTCGCGGGAAGCTCCGCCGAGGAGCTGATAGACCGGGGTGTCGAGGGCCTTGCCGTTGACGTCCCATAGCGCGGTGTCGACGGCCGAGATGGCGGCCATGGTCACCGGTCCCCGCCGCCAGTACGCTCCTTTATAAAGATATTGCCAGGTGTCCTCGATCCGTCGGGCATCTCGCCCGATCAGGAGGGGCACCACGTGCTCTTTGAGGTAGCTGGCCACGGCCAGCTCGCGGCCGTTGAGCGTGGCGTCGCCGAGGCCGTAGAGCCCGTCCTCCGTCGACAGCTTCAGCGTGACGAAGTTGCGGCCGGGGCTGCAGACGATGACCTGGCCGTCGACGATCTTCATGGAAGCCCTACTGCAGCCAGACGTGCTCCGGGTCCATGTAGAGCGCGAGGCGATGCACCTCGCCCGACAGCGCCCACAGGTAGTACACGCGATAGCCCGGCGCGGCGGCCACCGGGTGATACCCGTAGGGGATGAGGACGGTGTCCCCGTCACGGACGGCATGCGTGACCGACTCCCCCTGCGACGTGTAGATCGTGTGGTAGCCGAAGCCCTGGGGATGGTCGACGCGGAAGTGGTAGACCTCCTCGAGCCGGGGCTCGCCGTTCCCGCCGTCGTGCTTGTGCGGGGGATAGCTGCTCCAGTTGCCGGCGGGGTTGAACGTCTCGCCCACGATGAGGCGGCGCGTGTGGGGGTCGTCCACGAAGATGTCGTGGATCTCGCGCGAGTAGATGCTCTTGCCGCGCGCCGCCACCTTCACCTGGTCGGGTCCCACGAGCGCGGGCTTGCCGCCGCCCTCGGCGGGAGTCGAGATCAGCACGGCCTCGAACGGCTCGCGGGCGGTGACCTTCAGCTCGGCCTTCGGCGGCAGATAGAGCGCGGAGGCGCGCTCATCGAAGACGCTCTTGCGCGAGACGTCCCACGTGCCGGCCGAGGTCGCCATCTTCCCCGCGCCGTCCTGCAGCACGACGACCGTCTCCTCGTCGTCGCTGTGGTAGGTCGCGCTCGCGCCCGGCTCCAGACGGAGCCGCCGCCCCGTCAGCTCGCGGGCCTGGTCGGACCCGCGCTTGTGCAGCAGCTGGAGGCCGGGGCGGCGGGGGACGCGGTAGAGGGTGTCGGCGAGCTGCATGGTTCGTTCTCCTTGGGGGCTCAGCCGCGCCCGGGCTCGGCCTCGTCGAGGCGCGCGGGCTCGAGCGTGGGCACGAGCAGGTGGATGATTCCGAGGGCGACGAGATAGATCGAGCCGGCGAGGATGAAGATGGCGACGTAGCTTCCCGTCCACTGCAGGACGTAGCCGGTCACCTTCGCGATGAGCATGCCACCCAGCGACCCCGCCATGCCGCCGATGCCGACGACGGAGCCCACGGCCCGCCGCGGGAACATGTCCGACGCGATGGTGAAGATGTTGCACGACCAGCCCTGGTGCGCGGCGGTGGCCAGGCCGATGAGCGCCACCGCGCCCCACAGGCTCGAGGCGCGGGACGCGAAGACGATGGGCACGACGCAGAGCGCGCAGATGAGCATGGCGGTCTTGCGGGCGGCGTTCACGCTCCAGCCGCGCTTGATCAGCGAGGAGGAGAGCCAGCCGCCGCCGACGCTCCCGACGTCCGCGACCAGGTAGATGACGACCAGGGGCAGGCCCATGTTGGTGAGGTTCAGGCCATAGTTGCGATGGAGCAGGTCGGGCAGCCAGAAGAGATACAGCCACCAGATCGGGTCGGTCATGAACTTGCCGATCGCGAAGGCCCACAGCTGCCGGTGGCGGAGGAGGCGTCCCCAGCCCACGCGCGCCTCGGTCTCCGGCGGGTCGCTGCGGATGTGCGCCAGCTCCGCACCGCCGAGCCGGGGATGCTCCTCCGGACGGCGGTACAGGAAGAGCCAGAGCACCAGCCAGGCGAAGCCGATGGCGCCGGTCGCGATGAACGCCCAGGGCCAGCCGTAGCGGAGCGTGATCAGGGGCACGACGATCGGCGCGACCACGGCGCCGATGTTCGTCCCCGCGTTGAAGATCCCGGTGGCGAGCGCCCGCTCGCGCTTGGGAAACCACTCGGCGACCGTCTTGATCGAGGCAGGGAAGTTGCCCGACTCGCCGAGGCCGAGGGCGAAGCGCGCGGCGATGAACCCTCCCACCGAACGGGCCCACGCATGAGCCATGGCGGCGATGCTCCACACGACGACCGCCACCGAGAAACCCTTCCGCGTCCCCAGCCGGTCCATGAGCCGGCCGACGAGCAGGAGCCCGATGGCGTAGGCGAGCTGGAACGCGAACACGATGTTGCCGTAGTCGATCTCGTTGAAGCCGATCTCCGCCTGCAGCGTGGGCTTGAGGATGCCGATGACCTGCCGGTCGATGTAGTTGATGGTGGTGGCGGTGAACAGCAGCGCGCACACGACCCATCGGAAGCTGCCGACGCGCGTGGTGACGGAGCCCTCCATCAGTCCTCCCTCGACCAGACGTCGGGCATCTCGACCGTGGCGCCTCCCGCCTCCACCGTGATCGCGGGCCAGCCCGGGGTCGAGGTGATCACCTCGATGGCGTCGTCGTCACCATGGGCGATGGCCGTCTCCTCGATCTTGGTCCCGGTGATCGAGGGGTTCCAGGCGAAGGCCTGGGGAGCGTCGACGACGTCGTCGCTCGCGGGATGGGCGATCCAGTCCCGCGTGCGATAGCCGCAGGCCCCACCCTGGTGGTGCTTGCGCTGCTCCCCGGGGAAGCCCGCCTCGGCGTATGCGCGCGCGGCCTCGTCGTAGAGCTGCCGTCCGGTGGCGCCCGAACGGGTGGCCGCGAGCAGCCGTCCCATGACACCGGCGGTGGCGCGCGTGCGGCGGCGCAGGTCGTCGCTCGCGGGGCCCGCGCTCACGATGCGCGTCAGCGAGACGACGAGGCCGTCCCGCTGCGCGCAGGCCACCACCATCACCGTCCGCTCCCAGCGCCGCTCCGTGGCCACGGGATGGCGATACCGTGCGATGCGGTCGTCGGCGGCGACCAGGTTGACGATGGCGCGGGCGCCGCGGGCCGCGAGGGCGTCCGCCGAGCGCCGCCAGATCTCCATCTCCGTCATGCCGGTCTCGAGGCCGCGGCAAGCGTCTCCGAGCGCCTCGCCGGCATCGCGACCCAGGACGCGGAAGCGCGCCTGCTCGGCCCCGGTCAACCGGGCGCGGGCGCGGGTCAGCCCGCCCTCGGCGCCCACCGCCGACGGCACGGGCAGGTCCGAGCCGATCGGGTCGGACCCGCCCAGGACCTTGCGCGCGGTGTCGACCAGGAAGGAGGGCGAGGAGCGCTCGTCCTCCCACCCGAACTCCACCGGCTCGTAGCCCTGGCCGGCGACCGCCTCGTCCATGATCCGCGGCATCTCGATGACGTTGGCGAGGACGTAGCGGCGGCCGCCGCGGCCGAGGAGCAGCGCGCCCGCGCCGGCCTCCCGGCTTCCGTCGATGCGGTTGGTGCCGCCGGCCGTGATCCAGGCGAAGTTGTGCTGCGCGCCGACGATCACCCCCGCCAGGCCGGCGTCGACGAGCATCCGCTCGACGCGCGCCGCCTTCTCGTCGAGCTCCGCCCGTTCGGCACCCATCTACTGGTTGACGCCGCTGGCCAGGAAGCCGCCGTCGACGGTGAGGACCTCGCCCGTCACGAAGCTCGCGGCGTCGGAGGAGAGGAAGACCGCCGCCCCCGCCAGCTCCTCCACCTTGCCCCAGCGCCGCATCGGCGTGCGGGCCAGCAGCTCGCGGCCGCGGTCGGTGCCGTCGAGGAGCTTCTGGTTCAGCTCGGTGCGGAACACGCCGGGGGCGATGGCGTT
>Ga0066695_10000977_pt1 | contig 10527 bp, 12 predicted proteins | sample GraSoiAngelo_144_FD_66452 | JGI IMG/M metagenome (GOLD analysis project Ga0066695, IMG submission 66452) | Grasslands soil microbial communities from the Angelo Coastal Reserve, California, USA - 14_1009_02_40cm | ecosystem: Environmental > Terrestrial > Soil > Grasslands | place: USA...
GCACCGCCTCTCGTGCTTGATAGCGTCTGGCCACGATCAGCGCCCCGACGGTGAGGGCGATTCCTCCAATCGCCATCGCGGTCGCGCGCAGGAAGCCGGGCGATGACCGCCGGAGCACGCCGTGCCGGTCGATCCTCAAAGACGACATGGCCTTGATGGTCCGGTGGAGCACGAACCCGAACGCCCACCACGTGACGAGCTCGAGGTGAAAATGATGACGCTCCTGAAACTGGATGGCAGGGTAGCCGCCGAAGTAGGCGAGAAAGAACAGAAGAAAGAACCCCAATCGGAGGCTAGCCGCGCTGGCCACCAGCACAGCCATGCCCGCGATCACGACGCCCCAGCCGATTCTCGGTCGAAGCAACGTTTCCCGGACTCGGTACAGGGACGGATGCCATCGAAGCATCGGCGCGTCCCACCTGAGAAATGGCAACTCGACGATCAGCAGGACCGACGCATATGCGCGGGTGATGAAATCGGCGGGAAACGTCAGCACGATGTCGCGCAGGTAACGGCCGCTGACCACGTCATATTTGTGCGAGCAGAACTCCGGACGTGTCACTTCCTGCTGCGTGCGGCGCGAGTAGCCATAAATCGTCTCGGCGACGTAGAGGTCCGAGTACGCGTAGCCGAAGTCGTACGGCGCCGATCCGTCATGGAGGTTCTCGTCGAACGGCGATTGAAGCCCGAGCAGCGCAATGTGCCATTGGCAGCCGCCCTTTTTCGTACACCTGAAATGACACCGGCCAGCTCACGACAAGGAAGCTCGCCAGGAACAGCAGCGTGGCCGCCACCTTGAGCTTCAGGTTCCGCGTGAGCCCCCCGTCGAGGAACACGGACAGCGTGATGACCACCGCGGGCAGCGTCGCAAGAAAATCGGTGCGGAACCCATACCCGATGCCGAGGATGACGCCGTACGCGGCTGACAACGCCAGAACGGTCCACCGACGGACCGGCATCGTGACGAGCAGGCCGAGGACAAAGACCAGGGCGAGCGTGAAGGGGGCCTTCGCGTAATCCCGCAGGTGCGGCAGGTTGAAGAGCTGGGTCGTAGAAATTGCCAGGCCGACCGTACAGAGCACCGCGACCGCCCGTCCGATACCAAGGCGGAAAATCGCATACGCGATGGCCATCGTCAGCCCGAAGAAGCCGCCATAGAGAGGCCCCATGCCAGACCAGGAGACCCCCGCCGCGCGCCAGAACCAGCCCACTGAGTGGAGCAAGTAGATCCATGTCTGCTGAAACAGTTGCTTTCGTCCGACCGTCACGTTGACCACGTCGCGGCAATCGAAGGTGTCCCGGCGCTGCTGGAGAAAATCCTCGAGCGATTGGGAGCGTTGCCCTTCCGTGACCACGAGGCCCCTGCCGCAGCCGATCATCACGGCAGGCTCGAAGTACGACTGGTAAAAGAGAGGCTGGCCGCCTTGCGCCATCCACCGGTTGGCGAACCGCGCCGCCCACACGCCCGTTCCAGAGCACAAGACCGCGACGATCAGGAGATCGATCCAGAGTGTCCGCGATGTGAGCATCAATGATGAAGATGAGGTCGACGGGCAACGGCCAGCAGCGATCCTCCGAACGGCAGGGACAGGCTTGCTTTCAGCAAGCTCTCGTCGATTCTCATGACCCAGTCGAACAGCGTGTTGAGCGACGCAGGCAGATCGACTTGCGATGTGAAATCAGCCGTGCCCGTCACCGGCGGGACGCGGCGCGATTTGTCGCGCAGGCGAATCGCGGCCATCAAGGGAAACAGCGTCGTCACGAACGAGGTCGTGTACAGCACGTCGAAACCGGCCGCGTGGAGCTTCGACACGAGCGCGCTTCGGCCGTAACGACGCTTGTGATGGACGATCTCGTCCAGCTGGCTCCACATCCACTGATACTGGGGGACCGTGACGATGAACAGCCCCTCGGGGCGGAGCGCGTCATGCACTTCACGGATGACCTGCTCATCGTCGGTGATGTGCTCGATCACGTCGAACGCCCCGATCACGTCGAACCTCTCCCGAAACGGAATATCGGTCGCGTCGAGCTGGATGAACTCCACGTCGGGCAGTCGCGTCCGCGCATGGCGCAGACCTTGAAGGTAAATCTCGGATCCGGTCAGCCGCAGGTTGGCAATCCCACGCAACGCGGTCAGGACGTTCCCGGTCCCGCACCCGATTTCCAGCACGTCGAGCGGCCGGCTGCGATCGGCGAACCGCTCGAACATCAAACGCACCACGCGGTTCCTGGTCCGGCACCAGAAGCTTCTGGCTTCGATTTCGGCGGTGACGTCGAATCCTTCGCGTGGATAGTCACCGTAGTCCACGGCCAGAGCCGGTGCATAACAGCGAAAGCCGTCGATCGTCGTGTATGGAGGGGACACGTCGGGCTGACCGTCAGGCATGCGTGTCGAGGCCGAACACCTCTCTCACAACATAGTTCGGCTTTCTCTTCACCTCGTCGTAGATGCGCCAGACATACTCGCCGATAATCCCGAGCATCAGCATCAAGACGCCGCCGATGAACAGGATCAGAATCATGATTGGCGCCTGCCCTGGAAACGGCACGTCATGCGTGAATCGCCAATAGGCAATGTCCAAGGCGTACACAAATCCAATCAACGCAACCACGGCTCCTGCCAGGCTGATGAACCGGATGGGCAAATACGACGAATCGAGGATCGCATCCAGTGAGTTTTTCAGCCGCTTCGCGAACGTGTACTGCGAGCGGCCGATTGTGCGCCTGGCGCGGGTGTACGGAATGAACGTCGTCTTGTAGCCCATCCACAGCAGGTCCCCCTGGAAGAAGCGGTTACGCACCTCGATGCTGTTGAACGAGTCGACGACGCGCCGGCCCATCAGCACGTAGTCGAACCCGCCGGCCGGCATCTGGGGAAAGGACATCCGGATGATGCGATAGAAGAGCCAAGACGTGACACGCGAGGTCCACCGGTCCGCGCGCTCCGCGCGATGGCCGATGACCAGCTCGGATCCGGCCTCGCAATCGCGCACCATCCGCGGAATCAGCTCCACCGGATCCTGCAGGTCGGCCGACAGCTGCAGCACGAGGTCGCCGGTCGCCCCCTTCAGCCCGGCGAGGATGGCCGCCATTTGGCCGAAATTGCGCGTGAAGGAGATGATGCGCACCTTCGCGTCGCTTTCCCGCAGGCGCAGCAGCTCGTCGAGCGATCCGTCGTCGGAGCCGTCGTCCACGAACAGGAACTCGTAGTCGTAAGCCGAAAGGTCGCTGGCGAGGGCTCCCCTGATCTTCTGGTAGGTCAGCGTGACCGCCCGCTCGTTGCGATAGACCGGAATGACGAAAGAGATCGTCCCGGCGGCGGTCAACATGCCTGCTCCTGGATTTCCCCGATCATGTCGCCGATGGCGTCAACGGCCGTGAAGGGGAGCGTCCCGTACAGTGGCAGGCACAGCACCTGCCCCACGATCTCGGTGGCCACCGGCAGCAGGCCGGGGGCAGACGAAGGCAGCTCCCGGTAGCAGGCGTAGTCCGTGCAGAGAGGATAGAAGTACTTCCGCGCGAGCACATTGTACGCCTTGAGCCGGTCGAACACGACGTCACGCGAGCACCCGAACGCTTCGCGGTCGATCCGCACCACGAAATACTGACAGCTGCTTTGCACCCCGGGCAGCTCCGGCATCAGGGTCAAGCCCGCCATTCCCGCCAGGCGCTCGCGGTACCGCCCGATAATGGCCTCGCGGCATCGCAACTCGTCGGGCACGCAGTCGAGCACGGCCAGACCGAGCGCCGCCTGCAGTTCGTTCATCTTGCCGTTGATGCCGACCACGCCGACTTCCTCCTGGTTGAGGATGCCGAAGTTCTTCAAGTGGTCGAACGTCTCCCGGACCGCCGCGCTGCCGCACGTCAGCGCCCCGCCTTCGGCGCTGTGAAACAGCTTGGTGGCGTGAAAGCTGAACATCGACGCATCGCCGAAATTGCCGATGCCGACGCCATTGATCCGCGTGCCGAACGCGTGCGCGGCATCATAGACGAGCCTCAGACCGTGGCGGTCGGCGATCGACTGCAGCGCGACGACGTCACAGGGAATCCCGTAGACATGCACTGCCAGGATGCCGGTGACCTTCGGCGTGATCAGCGCTTCGACCCGTGCGGGGTCGAGCGTCATCGTCACGGGGTCGATGTCGCAGAACACCGGCGTCGCCCCGCTCCAGCTGATCGCGTGCGGCGTGGCCGGGAAGGTGAACGGGGTCGTAATCACTTCGCCGCGCATGCCCAACGCGCGCACGGCTGCCAGCAGCGCGATCGTGCCGTTGTTGAATAGCGACACCTCGGGAACGTCGAGGTAGTCGCAGATCGCGCGGCCCAGCCGCTCGTGCTGCTCGCCGGCGTTGGTGAGCCAGCGCGCTGACCACACCTCCGCCAGCCGGGCGTTGAAGGCCTCGAGAGTCGGCAGCACCGGCCGCGTCATGTAAATCGGCTCGTCGAACGGTTTGATCACAAGCGCGAGCGCTCGAAAGCCCGGACCGCCATCACACCAGGTCGCATTCGCCGAGCATGACGCGCACGGCGTCCTTCGAGTTGAACATCATCACGTCGACGATTGAGAGGCCGGGCACAAACGTGTTGCCGTACTGCCTGTAGGCGATCGGACGCGACTGGATGAACTTCAACTCGACGCCCTGCGCGGCAAATGCCGGCCCGGAATACAGCTCGCGGCCACCGATGAAGTTCACGTACCGGGTCGCGCCGAGAGCCTTGCAGAGCGCCAGCACTTTGTGCTCGGACTTCAGGCCATGGTCGATCGCCACCGTCGACGACACCACGATTGGCGTCCGGATCTCGAGATAGCGGGCGGTCATCACGAGGCTGTGGTGCAGGTACTCGAACAGATTGCGGGGCGCCGCCGTGACGATGGCCTCGATCACCGGGAACACCGTGCTGAAAAACGGGGCCCTGCGATAGGCCGCCGCCAGGGGATTGAGCAGCGCCTCCGGATCGAAGTCGTCGGCGACCCAACGATCCGCCACATTCAGGAAGTCCGATCCTTTCTTGAGCGGCACGGTGAAGAAGGCGTCGGCGCCGTTCCGGAGAAATCGGTTCCGATTGATCCACCCCTTCTTCGCGTACTGGATGTTGTCGTACACCACGAAGCGATCGACCGCCGCCAGCAGCTGCCAGTAGCCGATGTACGGGAGGAAGTACGGCTGCATGATTCCCAGGGTCACGCGTCCGATCCCCGCCGCCTACCGCGCGCCTTTTTCACAGAGGAGAAAGATGCTCGAGCACAGATCCGGGTAGACGTGTCCCAACTGGTAGCAGCCTTCGAGGTACTCGGGCGAGATGATGTCGGTCGCAAGCAGCCGATCCCACTGGAAGTTCGCAAGGGCCTTGAAGAAGATGCCCGACCGGTGCACCACCGTGAGCCCGGCGGCTCGCGCGTCGCGCTCAATGGTGTCGAGCGAGTAGGTGTGGCGATGTCCGTGCTCCCGCTCGGCCGGCGTCACCGCCGCGCTGTGGGTGATGAGGCCCATCCGGACCGCGATCTGCCGCGACGCCGCATGGGCATTGGGGCTGACCAGAAACAACCGGCCCGACTCGGACAGCCATTCGCGATTGACCCGCGCGAGCACGCCAACCGGATCGTCAAGGTGTTCGAGCACGTGCGTGAGGACGATGTTGTCGAACGTCCGGCCGAGCGACACCGTTTCGAACGTGCCCTCCACGAACCGGACCTTGTCGCCCAGCGCCGCGCGCGACGCCGCCACTGCCTCCGCTGACGCTTCCACACAGGTGATGTCGGTGAAACGCGACGCCAGCCGCTTCGTGAAGTCGCCACGGAAGCTTCCAAGCTCGAGTACGCTGCCCGCGTTGAAGAAGGGCTCGAACGACCGGAGCATGAACGGGTGCATGACGTCGAGATCGAAGGTATACGCGTACTTGTGGCCGAGCGCATCCTGCGACTCGCGGTCGTAGTTCCTGTCCACTGGCTTCTATCGCTCCATCACCGCAACGCCGAACCCCTGGCGGCCAAAGGCATTGCCGTTATAGAGCATGTAGACCTGGTTGTCGCACGAGAATACGTGAGGATAGCAGAGCATGTCTGCATCCCAGCCCGAGGGCGATACGCCGAGCCCCCCCGACGCATCGTCTCTGGTCCAGTGACGAAGGTCGCGCGACCAGGCGTAGCCAAGACGGTAACCGCGCTCGCGATGCGTCCGGAAGTCGGTGGCGTGCCGGTAGCAGAAGTACATGTGCCAGAGGCCGTCGCACCCGAAGACGGTCGGCAGCGCCTGGCATTCATCCGCGCCGAGCGCGTCGGCGACGATCGTCACGCCGTCCCGTTGCCATGCCACGCCGTCAGGAGAAGTCGCACATGCGATCTTGTAGACACGGGCCGGTCCGGGATCGGACGGGCTCTCCACCCACGAAGTGCCGTAGATGTACCACATGTGCCAGAGACCGTCCCGGACCACGACAAAGGGATCGCCGACGAGAAACGGCTCGTTCAGCGACGGCGCCATGACGGGGCCCGGCCCCACTCGCTCGAACGTCAGCCCATCGTCGTGGCTGACCGCGAGGCCGATGGCCGTCTCCACGGGCACCGACACGCGGCGGCTCCATCCGCAGGTGAACGCATAGATCTTCCCGGCGTGTCGCACGACGTTGATGGGAAAGATCCCGTGCTCGTCGAAACACCCGAGCGCGCCAGGCGGAATCACCGTGTTGGTGGCCGTGCCGAGCACCTGCTGCAGACACTTGTCCACGTCGACAAACGCGATGTGGCTCAGGTACTGGCCGCTCGCGTCCCGGCTCCGTGTGGAAAAGTAGATGCGAACGAAATCATCGAACACGAGCGCCTGCGGCGACTGAGCGAAGTCGGTGCACCCGTTCGGCAAGATGTGGCGCTGCGGCTCGAAGAGCAGGCCTCGCTTGCTCCACTTCATGAGAGCGCGCCTTCGAGCTCGGCGAGCCCGAAGCCGTGGCGCCCAACCTGGTTGCCGAGATAGAACATCCGCGTCGTCCCGTCGAGCTCGAAGACATGCGGGTAACAGATCATCTCCGAGTCCCAGCCTTCGTCCGATACATCGATGCCGGCCTTGTCGTCGTCTCGCACCCAGGTCACCAGGTCGGTGGAGCTCGCGTAGCCGATCCGGTAGCCCTTCTCCCGTCCGCGGTAGCCGAGGCTGTGGCGATAGCAGAAAAACATGTGGTACTTGCCGTTGGTGAAAATCACGTCAGGACTCGCCTGGCACTCGTCGGCCTCGAGCCGCGTGGGGATCAGCTCACGGTGCAGACGTTCCCAGTGGAGGCCGTCGTCGGATGTCGCCATGCGAATGCGGTACACCGGCTCTGGTCGGCCCTCGTTCAGAATCCATCTCGTGCCGGCGATGTACCAGAGATACCAGCGATCGCCGAACCGTCGGATCTTGGGCCCGCTGATGACAAACGGCTCATGGAGATCGGCGGGCAGCACGGGCCCTCGTCCTTGCTTCTCGAAGCTGACGCCTCCATCACGGCTGATCGCGTATCCGATGGCGACGTCGAACGGCACAGAGGCGCACCGCGTCCATCCGCCGTAGTAGGCGCGGATCTCGTCTCCATTTCGGACCACTGATATCGGATAGGTGCCGAATTCGTCGAATGTTCCCAGGCCGCCCAGGTCCAAGATCGGCTGCTCCGAGAGCCCCGCGATCTCCAACAGGTTGGCGCGGTTGAGATCGACATAGGCGGCGCGGCTGACGTACTGGCCATTCGCGTCGGGCCTGGGCCGGCAGGAGAAATACACCCGGACGAAGGTGTCGAATACCAGTGTGGCCGGCGCCTGCGCGAACTCGTTCATCCAGTCGGCGCGGGCGACTGCTGCCGGGTCGAACACCTTGCCGCGCTTGCGCCACGTGAACATTAGGGCCCTCCGAGTCCGATCTCCAAGAGGTACTTGTCGGCCCGGTCCTCGACCACGTGAAATCCCAGCGACAGGTACATCGCATGCGCCCCGTCGTTGCGCTTGGCTACTTCCAGCCGGCACGACGTGAAGCCGCGGCGCTTCGCCATGTCAAGTACGCACCCCACGAGCGCCCGGCCGATGCCGAGCCGGCGGTCGCGAGAGTCCACGATCACCTGCGTGATGAATGCCTGCTTCGTCGCGTGGTCGTTGCAGTAGAACGCGACGAAGCCCCGGCATCGGCCCTCGGCCGAATCCGACAGGATCTCGGCCCTCGCGCCGAGCTTGGCTAAATACAGATCGACATCGACATCTCCGATAAAGCCAGGACCCTGTCGCGCAAGTTCTTCGAGGATGAGCGCCTTGAAGGAGTCAGAGGGGCTCACATCACTCATGCAAGCGACTTCCGGCGACCAGCATCAAGGACCCGCCCACCGGCCAACGCATCCCGTGACGAATCGTCCAGCGTTCCAGATCCATGATCCTGGCGAACAGCCAGTTGAGCGGCCCGATCTTGAACTCCCCGGCGCTGTCGTACGAGCCGCCCCGCCACTTAGCGAGGAGCCGCACCGCAGCCATCGCGGGAAAAAGGACGGAGAAAGTGCGCCTCAATCAGCTTCCACGACGCATACACGCTGCCGTCGTCCACGAAAATGATCTCGAACGCATCCTCGGGAAGACCCTCTCGCTGACACAAGTCGTCGAGCACGCGTACCAGCGCGTGTGCCAACTCGGGAATGTTGCCGGCTTCGTTCAAGACAGGAACAACGACCGAAACGGCGATCACCCGGTTCGCTTCAGGATGCGTTCGTCAGCGCCTCATTCGTCGACGACATCTGATCTCAGGCATATCACAGGCACATGAACCGGTGCGGCATCGCCCTGATCGATGGACGCTCCTGGCGTCCGTGTCCCCTCCAGGATGAGGGACCGAGTCGCCTCGGGGAGCATTGGCTCGGGGAATCCGATGGCGTGGTGCTACTGCCGCTCAAATGGCGCTGACGATGTGCGGTTCAGGCAGCGGGACGAGGTACTGTCCCTTGAAGCCTCGTTGACGAAGTTTGGGGATCAGCTCGTCGGCGATGTGCCAGGACAGCAACAGCGCAAACTCCGGCTGGTCCTCGAAGAGACGCGCCTCGTCCACGACCGGCACGAGGGTTCCGGGCATGTACTTGCCAACCTTGTACGAGTCCTTCACCTCGACCACACAGTCGAGAATCTCCCGGTCGAGGCCGACATAACTGATCAGGGTGCTCGCACGCGATGGCGCGCCCACTCCGTAGATGTGGCTGCCGCGCCCGAGCAGATCCTTCAAGAGCGCGTGCAGTTGCACTTTCGACATGGCGACATGACGCTTGAATGCCTTCAACCGGTCTGAAACCGGCCCGCCGGCGCGTTCTTCCGCGAAGACCTGCTGGACTGTCGGCATGACCTTTCGCGCACCGCGGCGCGCCGCATAGACCCTGATGGAGCCGCCGTGCGTCGGGATCCGCTTCGTGTGAATCACCTCGAGGCCATGCATGTTCAGGAGGAACTGCATGCTCTCGAGCGAGTAATGGCGGAGATGCTCGTGGTAAATCGTGTCGTACTGGAGCGTCTCGATCAGCGCTATCAGGTAGTGCGACTCGGTGATGAAGACCCCATCGTCTGCGAGCAGGGCGAGGACGCTTTTCACGATATCGTGGATGCCCTCGATGTGTGCGAATACATTGGTCGCGGTGACGACACCGGCCTTTCCGCATTCATCGACCACACGTGCGGCCGCTTCCGGGCCGAAGAAACTCATGATCGAGCGAATGCCACGCTGGTTGGCGAGGTTCGCCATCAATGTGGGCTCGACGCCGCAGACCGGATGCCCGGCCGCATGGAAGTTCTGCAGCAGGGTGCCGTCGTTCGAACCAATGTCCACGACGAGCTCCTTGCCGGTGAGGTTCAGCAGCAGCGTCGACTCTCGCTCGAGCTCGGCAAAGTTCTCACGAAGAATGCGGGTTGTCCCGCTGGTGTACGGATACTCCGGCGGAAACAGAATCGCGGGATCGACGATCAGCCCGATTTGCACGAGCTGGCATTTCGAACAGTGCAGGACCTCGGCCGGATAGGAGGGTTGCTCGTGCGGGCGCTCTCCGATCGTTCGCATCTGGTTGACTGGGGGCAGATAGCCGAGAAACAGGACCGACTCGAGATCCCTCTTCCCGCAGACCTGACACTGATCGACGACGACACTGCCGCCGGTTCCTGCCGCGCGCGCAAGCTGTTGAGACACTGAGCCCCCTCAGCGTTGGACGACCCGCTCGTCGGCGGGGACATGCGAGTGCTCATCGTACCAGCGAACCACGCCCGGCAACGCCTCTCGCAGTGAGAATCTCGGTTGGTAACCGAGCTTCAGCATTTTGGTGATATCCGGACACCGGCGGTTCGTCCCGCCGTCCGCCGGCGGTCCGGGCACGATCTGGATCGGCCGGCCGAAGTGTTCCGCCACGATCGCGGCGACCGACTCGATCGCGACCTCCTCGAACGTCCCCACGTGATAGATGCCGCGGTGCTCGCCCCGCTCGAGGACGATCATCACGCCGTCGATGAAGTCGTCCACGAAGACGAACGAACGCGTCTGACGACCGGTG
>Ga0066695_10000978_pt1 | contig 10524 bp, 8 predicted proteins | sample GraSoiAngelo_144_FD_66452 | JGI IMG/M metagenome (GOLD analysis project Ga0066695, IMG submission 66452) | Grasslands soil microbial communities from the Angelo Coastal Reserve, California, USA - 14_1009_02_40cm | ecosystem: Environmental > Terrestrial > Soil > Grasslands | place: USA...
GCCGAACTGTTTGAACGTCGACGTGTAACCTTCGGGCGAACAGATGTCATAGCCGGACGCGATCAGGTGACAAGTGTCCAGGCAGACGCCGACGCGGCGATGGTCGTTCATCTTGGCGATGATCACCGCGAGCTGCTCGAACGTCGCGCCGAGCGCGGTGCCCTGACCGGCCGTGTGCTCCAGCAGGATCATCGTCTTGCCGCGGCCGCGAGCCTGCAGCAGCTCGAGCAGCCCTTTCGCGATCAACTCGAGTCCTTCCGCTTCGCTGCCGACCGTGTAGCAGCCCGGATGCAGCACCACGCCGAGCAACCCGAGTGCCTCCGCGCGATCGAGCTCGTCGCCCATTGCCTCCATCGATCGCCCGCGCAATCCCGGAATCGTCGTCGCGAGGTTGATCAGATAACTGGCGTGTGAGACGACCGGTCCGATGCCTGTTCTTCTGATCGCGGCGCGAAACTCGCGGATTTGGCTTGGCGGCAGCAGCGGCCGGCGCCATTGGCTCGCGTTCTTCGCGAAGATTTGAAAGGCGTCGCAACGATGAACCACAGCACGCTCGACAGCGCGCGGCAGTCCACCGGCAACCGACATGTGAGCTCCGAGTAGCGGACGCATCCCCTGTCTACCTGCTCCCGGCCCACCTACCAGCCCTACCAGCCCTACCTCCCCACCTGCTCGACCTGCCCCTACCGGCCCAGCGATTCTTCCAGAATCCTGGCGTCTGCCCCGATTCGCACGATCGCAGTGAAGGGAGCGACGCGTCGCGCCGGTTGTTGGTCAAGGCCAAGCGGGCCCCCGGCGAAGCGCATGTCACTCCATCGCACGGTTGTGATCCCCTTCCCGTCGACGACGGATCGCGCGGCCGGGAAGCGCGAGAACCCCAGGAACACCTGCCCCACGCGCGTTCCGGCCGCCTTCTCGACCGCTGACGTCCAGACGTTCGGGTACCGCAGCGTCAGCCGCCACGGGACGTCGGATTCGCCTTCGGGATGACGGAATCGCCGATCAAGGAGATCGATATCGTGGATCTCGTATGCATTCGACATTTGAGCGATGATCCGCCAACTGAACGGCGATGTGAACGACGGCATGGCGGCAATCTCGACGAGACACCGCTTCCCTGCGCCGGGGTTGGATGGGGCCGTTTGTCGCGGCCACGATTCGATCAGGCGTTGGTCTGGCGCCGGCGTGTCGCACGGCTGCGGCAGTGTCGGGCCGAACAACCGCGGCGCGAGGTCCAGCGCCTGTTGATGCGAGGCCGCGCGCACACCGTAGTTCGCCGCCATCAGCGCCATCACGACCGCCGCCTTTACACGTCGCTGTGCGGGCGATGGCCGGCCCAGCACGCCGATCACCAGCACAGTCAACAGGTAGACGTCGACGATCGGCATCCAGTCCACGGCGAACCAGTGCCAATCAAATGGGCTCAGGACCCGGGTGCCGTACGACGTCGGCAAATCCATCAGCACGTGCAGCAGCACGCCGAGGATCGACACCGCGACGAGCATCCCGAATGACGCGGCTGGTTCAAGCGTCGGAGCGGTCGTCCCCATCCGACCGGTGGGAATGGCAGCCTGTCTCGCGCGACGCTGGTCGTAGATGAGTCGCCCGGTCCACACCAGCCCGGCCGTCACGACGCCGAGACCGACGACGCCGAGGGGACCGTGACTCAGGCCGCGATGCCAGCTCAGGTAGTTCACGGCGCCGCCGGCAGTGGCGACGATGTCGATGTCGGGCGCGTTCGAGGCGAGGATAAGGGCGGCGGTGGTGCCGCGGCCCGCCCGTGACAGCGGCGTACGCGCAAGCGTCGCCGCGAACAACGTGTGAGTAACATTATCCATGCTTCAAGCGCGCGGCCCCTACCTGGGCGCGCGCTAATATACCAGCATGCGAAAAGGCTCCATCGCAGCCATCGCGCTGCTGGTGGCGTCGCTCGTGCCCTCGTCGGCGTCCGCGTGGGGATTCGCCGCGCACCGGTACATCATGGGCCGCGCAATCGATCTGCTGCCGTCGGAGCTGAAGCCGTTTTTCGATCGCTACCGCGACGAGATCGTGGCCCGCGCGGTCGACCCTGATCTGTGGCGCAACGCCGGCTGGGAAGACGATCCGAATCACTTCGTCAACTTCGGGATGAAGGAGCTGGGACCGTATCCGTTCGCCGGGCTGCCGCGCGAGCACGGCGCCGCGCTCGAAAAGTTCGGACAGGGGATGCTGGCGCGCATCGGAAGGCTTCCGTGGCGCGAGGCCGAGGAGTTCGGGAATCTCCGCCGCGCCTTCGAAGGCTTCACGCGCGAGGGACAGTACGCACCGACCGACGTCGTCCTGTTTGCCGCGGTCGCATCACACTACATTCAGGATGCGCACCAGCCCTTCCACGCCTCGAACAACTACGACGGTCAGCTCACGGGCAACGTGGGCGTCCATGCGCGCTTCGAACGGGATCTCTTCGAGAGGTTCCAGTCCACGCTGACCGTGAACCCCGCGCCGCCGGCGCCGATCCGCAACGCTCGGGACGCCGCGTTCGACGCCTTGCTCGCGAGCTACCATCTCGTCGATGCGATTCTGAAGGCCGACGGCGAAGCGATCGCCGGCAAGGACGTCTACGACGGCGATTACTACGAGAAGTTCTTCGTGCGGGTGCGTCCGGTGCTCGAGCGGCGTCTGGCCGATTCGATCGCGGCGACCGCCGGCGTGATCATCGGCGCGTGGCAACGGGCCGGCAGGCCGGTGCTCAGGCTCGAAGGCGCGCGGCCCGTACAGAAGGTCAAGAAACCAATTGGATGAAGTGGTCGTTTACCTCGTGCCCGTGGGGGCATCGCGCTTCGAGCTGTACACCGAGCAACGCGACGACGGCGGACCCGACGGTCCCCTGCCGCCGGCGAAGGGGTTCTGGCAGCAGTGGCGCCACCGCTTTCACGAGCGATGGCACGAGACCGTTCGTACGGCGCGTCGCGCCGAGCCGGCGGGGGGACGGCTGGCCCATGTTCGCGACCGGGCGGTGCGCGGCATCGTCGAAACGATTGCTGAACAGCGAACGCTCTGGTCCCTGCGTGCGTGCGCGGGCGCCGCGCTCGTGCACCCGTCCGATCTCTCGGAGGAGACGGCGGCCGCGGCGCGGGATCGGCTGCTCGGGCGCGCCGCGCGCCATCATGGACGGTGGCTGATTATCGACGCCGTCCTGCTCGCCGTATCGGGAGTGTTCGTGATCGTTCCGGGACCGAACGTGCTCGCCTACTACGTCGCCTTCCGCGTGGTCGCCCACTACTTGTCGTGGCGCGGCGCGCGTCAGGCGCTCGTGCGGACGGCGTGGCGCCTCAGCCCCGAACCGGCGCTGGCGGACCTCGGTCGTCTCGCCGGTCTGCCGCGCGATGCACGCGCCTCGCGCGTGGATGCCATCGCCGCCGCGCTGAACCTGCCGCGCCTCGCCGCGTTTTTCGACCGCACGGCCGTCCCTGTCCTCTGAGGCTGCGTGCTATACTCGCCGCATCCCGCCGCCGGCGAAACACAGCATTGAAACGTTGAAACTAAGGGACATTGCGGAACGGTTGGCCTGCCGTCTCGAGGGTGACGGCGACGTGGAGATCGTCCGCGTGGCGGGCATCCAGCAGGCGCAAGAGGGCGATCTCACGTTCATCGCGAATCCGCGATACCTCACGCAGCTCGCGACGACGCTTGCGTCGGCCGTGATCCTCGGTCGCACCAGGCCCGACGACGCGCCTCCACGCTGCGCGGTGCTGCACACCGACGATCCGTATTCGGCGTTCGCGCGGGCCGTCTCGCTGTTCGCCGATGACACGCCGCCTCCGAAGGGCGTCGATCGCCTGAGCGCCGTGGCGAACGACGCGGCGATAGGCGCCGACGTGTCGATCGGGCCATTCGTCACGATCGGCTCCGGCGCGGCGGTCGGCGCACGCACGATCATCTACCCCAACGTCGTGGTCGGTCCGGGCGCGCGGATCGGCGAGGGCTGCGTCATTCACTCCCAGGCGTCCATTCGCGAGCGCGTCGTCATCGGCGATCGCGTCACGCTGCACGACGGCGTCGTCGTCGGCAGCGACGGCTTCGGTTTCGCGCGGCAGAAGGACGGCTCGCACCTGAAGATTCCGCAGCATGCCGGCGTCGTCATCGAGGACGACGTGGAGATTGGCGCGAACTCGACCGTCGATCGTCCGGCGATCGGCGAGACGCGCATCAGCGCGGGAGCGAAGATCGACAACCTCGTGCACATCGCGCACGGCGTGACGATCGGCCGCCGCGCGCTGCTCGCCGCGCAGGTCGGCATCGCCGGCAGCACCGTCATCGAGGACGACGTCATGATGGCGGGTCAGACCGGCGTCACCGGCCACGTCCGCGTCGGAAAGGGCGCGATCATCGGGGCGAAGAGCGCCGTCCTGCGATCGGTCGACGCCGGGTCGTTCGTCACCGGTCACCCGGCCATCGAGCACGCCGACTGGCGAAAGGCGTCGGTGGTGTTCCGCCACCTGCCGTCGCTGAAAAAACGGGTGGCAGAGCTCGAGCACCGAATCGCCGAGCTCGAGGAGAGGCTCGCTGCATGCCAGACATCGACGGATCGCTGATCGGGCGGGCGGTCCTCGCCGCCTGCCTGGCGTTCATCGTCGCCGCTCGCGCCGCGGCGCAGCAGCCGATCGTCGGTTCCGGGCCGCCGGCGCCCGAGTTCCTCTCCCGTTACGATTTTCATCTGACGGCGGCCGCGCTGCTGACCTCGCCGATCGGCCCGCAGGGAATCACGGACGAGCGATTCTCCTGGGACACGCACTTCGGCGGATCCTTCGACCTCGTCGACTACGTGGGCGGACGGGCGGGAGTCCTCGTCGATTTCCAGGCGGTGCTCGGCAGCGAGTACCGCCCGTTCGATCCGAATCAGGGCAACTACACGCTCGAGACCTTCGCGTCGGCGCGCAGCGGCTCCACCGAGATTGTGGGGATGTTCCATCACGTCTCGCGGCATCTCAGCGATCGGCCGAAGCGGATGGCCATCGCGTGGAACGAGCTCGGCGGGCGCCTGCTGCATCGAGCGACGCTCGGCGCGACGTCCGTCGACGTCGATCTCGAAGGCGGGCGCGCGGTGCAGCATTCGTTCGTCGACTACACCTGGCTCGGCGAGCTCAACCTGCTCGTTCGCCGACCGCTCGGCGACCACGTCGGCGTGTTCGGTCACGGCAGCGGCCAGCTGTTCGCCGTCGACGAGGCCGTCGCCCATCGGGGCTCCCAGGCCGGAGGGCTGATCGAGGCAGGGGTTCGGCTGAACGGCCGGGCCGGGGCGATCGAATTGTTTGCCGGTTACGAAAAGCGTGTCGACGCCGATCCGCTCGATCGCCTGCCGCAGCACTGGGGGCTCGCGGGGTTTCGCTTACTCAGTAGATAATCGGACTATATATGGCTGGACGGATCACCAGGCTTCCTCGACTACTCGCCGCAGCTCTGGCGGCTGGCGGCGTGACGTACTCCGCGACCCTGCCTTCGTCCGCGGCCTCGCGTCCGCCGAAACTGCAGTACCAGATCACGACGCTGCCGAACGGGCTCACGGTAGTGCTGTCGGAGGACCACTCGACGCCGATCGTGCACCTGCAGGTCGTGTATCACGTCGGGTCGAAGAACGAGAAGCCGGGCCGCACCGGGTTCGCGCATCTCTTCGAGCACCTGATGTTCAAGGGCTCCAAGAACGTCCAGCCCGAAGCGCACACATCGATGCTGGCGTCGGTCGGCGGCCAGAGCAACGCCTACACGACCGACGACGAGACGGTGTTCTGGGAAACGGTGCCGGCGCAGTACCTGCCCCTCGTCCTGTGGCTCGAAGCGGATCGGATGGCGACGCTGACCATCGACAAGGACACGTTCACCAACGAGCGCGAGGTCGTGAAAGAGGAACGGCGCATGCGCGTGGACAACCAGCCGTACGGACGGCTGAACGAGATCATCTACGACCAGGCGTTCACCGTGCATCCGTACAAGCACGCGACGATCGGCAGCCTGCAGGATCTCGAGGCCGCGTCGGTCGACGATGTGCGCGACTTCTACCGGACGTTCTACGTGCCGTCGAACGCGACGCTGGTGCTCGTGGGCGATTTCGATTCGGCCCAGGCGCTGCAACTGGTGAACAACTACGTGGGCCGCGTGCCGAAGGCCCTCCGCGAAGTGCCGCGCGACATCCCGCAGGAGCCGCCGCAGACGAAAGAGAAGCGCGTCACCCTGCAGGAGCCGTGGCCGCTGCCGGCGGTGGTCGTCGCCTATCACATCACCAACGACGGGAACCCCGACTCGTATCCGCTGCACATCGCGGCGAAAGTGCTCTCGGACGGCCAGACGTCGCGCATCTACAAGAAGCTGGTGTACGAGAAGCAGATGGCGGTGGCGGCGTTCGGCAACGCGAACCTCATCGAGCACCCCAGCCTGTTCTATGCGGTTGCCATCGTGCAGCCGGGGCACACGCCCGAGGAGGTGACCAACGCGCTCCTCGTCGAGCTCGATCGGCTCAAGACCGAGCCGATCACCGAGCACGAGCTGCAGCGCACCAAGAATCAGTTCGCGCGCGACTATATCCTGAGCCGCGAGTCGAACCAGCAGAAGGCGGGGCAGCTTTCGCATGCGGTCGTCATCCACAACGACATCAGAACCGCGGACGGTGAGTTCGACATCTTCCAGAACATGACCGTCGCCGACGTGCAGCGCGTGGCGAGGACATACTTCCGGCCGGAAAACCGCCTCGTGCTCACGCTGCTGCCGTCGGGGAAGGGGCCGGCGCAATGAGGACACCTGGCTTCACAAGGACACAGAGGGTGATCAGCCGCGCAGCCACAAGGACACAGAGGATCCAAAAGATCTCTGTGGCTCAGTGTCTCTGTGGTGTTTTCTTCTCTGTGTCCTCGCTCTTCGTCGGTGGCCTCGCCGGGGCCCAGACGACCTCCTGGCCGACCGAGCGGCCGCCACAGCCGCTGCCGGCGCGCGACATCAAGTTCCCGCCCTACGATCTCCAGGCGCTGCCCAATGGCCTGCAGGTGGTGGCGGTGCTGCATCACGAGCAGCCGGCCGTCACGATGCGCCTCCTGATCCGCACGGGCACCGCGGCGGATCCAAAGGACAAGCTCGGGCTGGCACACCTGGCGGCGTCGCTGCTCGATCAGGGCACGACGACCCGGTCCGCTCAGGACATGAACGACGCCGTCGACTTCATCGGCGGGGCGATGGGCGCGGGCGCGGGCACCGACCTGACCTTCGTGAACATGGTCGTGATGAAGGACAGCTTCGACGCCGGGCTGCGCATGCTGTCGGAGATGGCGCGGCATCCGGCCTTTGCGCCGCCCGAGATCGAACGGCAGCGCCAGCAGATGCTGTCGGGTCTGCGCGTCAGCCTCGAAGATCCGGAGTACGTCGCCAACTCGGTGTTCGATCGCCTGGTCTACGGCTTCCATCCGTACGGCATGCCCGAAACCGGCTCGCCCCAGAGCCTCGCCGGCATCTCCCGCGACGATCTGCTCGCGTTCCACGCGCGCTACTTCGTCCCGAACAACGCCATCCTCGCGATTGTCGGCGACATCACCGCCGAGGAAGCGTTTGCGGCGGCAAAGAAAGTGTTCGCGGACTGGGCCGAGCGCGACCTGCCGACTCCGACCTACGTGGAGCCGCCCGATCCGACGCGGCGCGTGATCGTGGTCAACAAGCCGGACGCGGTGCAGACCGAAGTCCGGGTGGGCCACCTGGGCATTCCGCGCACGCACCCCGACTACATGGCCGTGAACCTCGCGATCCGCATTCTGGGCGGTGAAGGCAGCAATCGGCTGCACCAGATCCTGCGGACCGAGCGGGGGCTCACTTACGGCGCACAGGCGAACATGGACACGCTGAAGGAAGCCGGCGACTTCGAAGCGACAACCAATACGCGATCGGAGGCCACCGGCGAAGTCCTGAAGCTCATCGTCGACGAGTTCTGGCGGTTGCAGCGGGAGCGGGTGGGCGAGCGCGAGCTCGACGGTGCGAAGGCGTACATGGCGGGCAGCTTCCCGCTGACGATCGAGACGCCCGAGTCGATTGCGATGCAGGTCGTCAACGTGCTGTTCTACGGGCTGCCTCTCGGGCAGCTTCAGACGTTCCGCGAGCGCGTGAACGCCGTCACGGTCGACGACATCCAGCGGGTCGCGCGGAAGCTGCTGCGGCCGGACCGCCTCTCGGTGGTGCTCGTCGGCAACGCCTCGGCGTTCGTGTCGCAGCTCCGCGGCCTCGGCTTCGAGACATTCGAGACGGTGGACCTCGCGGATCTGGATCTCACGTCGGCGAACTTCAAGCGGGCGCAGATAAAGGCAGGCGGGGCGGATGGGTCAGGTGGGTCGGGTAGGTCAGGTGGGTTAGGTAGGTCGGGTGGGTTGGGTAGGTCAGGTGGGTCGGGTAGGTCAGGTGGGTTGGGGAGGTCAGGTGGGTCGGGGAGGTCAGGTGGGTCGGATAGGTCGGGTGAGGAAGGTCGGGCGGGTGGTGGGGCTGCGGTTGTCGCGCAGGCCGGACTCGTTTTTTTTCACACGCCTGCTCTGGCCTATCGGCAAGCCCCGCTCGCGAGCCGGCCGGCGCAGGATCCGCCGCCGGAGGAGAGCGCGAAGGCGGCGGCGCTGCTCGATCGCGTGATTGCGGCAAAGGGCGGCCTCGAAAAGCTCCGAGGCATCAAGACGATCGTCGCGAAGCAGACGTTGATCAGCCGCGCGGACGGCAACGCGCAGAGCGACACGACCAACTACATCGAATACCCCGATCACTTCCGGATCGAGACGCCTGCGGTTACGCAGGGGTACGACGGCACGCAGGCCTGGTCGAAGGATCAGCGCGGCGTGCACGACGCGCCCGAGTCGGTCGCGCGCGACGCGCGCGTGAGCCTGCGCCGCGACATCGTGGCGCTGCTGATCGCGGCCAGGGCCGGCGCCCTCACGCCGCGCGTCCTGCCGGACGTCAAGGACGCCAACGGTCGCGTCACGCACGCGCTCGAGCTGTGGGCGCGCGATCTCAACCCTGTGGTGCTGTACATCGATTCCGAGAGCGGCCTGATCACCAGGCAGGCTTTCGCGGCCGACGCGCCGGGTCGGCCGCTCGTCGAAGAGCAGTTCTCCGACTATCGCCTCGTGGACGGCATTCAGATCGCGTTTCAGGCGGTGCGGAAGGTCGGGCCCCTTTCCGTCGAACGCCGGCTGACCGACTTGAAAATCAACGCGCCCATCGACACCGCGCTGTTCAAACGCCCCGCTTCTTGAGCGTTCGTCTCCTGTTGTCTTGCGGCGAGGCGTCCGGCGACCTCTACGCTGGCGCGTTGACGCGTGAGCTGCGGGCCCTCGATCCGACGATCAGCATCTCCGGCCTCGCCGGCCCGCAGTTCGCGGCGGCCGGCGGCACGCTCGTGGACGACTACCGCGACATCGCGGTGACGGGCCTGACGGAGGCGATCGCGAAGCTGCCGCGATCGTTCGCGGCGCGCCGCCGCCTCGTCTCGGCCGCGCAGAAGGAACGCCCCGACGCGCTCGTGCTCGTCGACTTTCCCGATTTCAATTTCCGTCTGGCGCCGCGCATCAAGCGCCTCGGCGTGCCGGTGATCTACTACATCAGCCCGCAGATCTGGGCGTGGCGCGCCGGACGGCTCAAGACGATCCGCGCGATTGCGGACCGCGTGCTCATCATCTTTCCATTCGAACAGTCGATCTACCGCGAGGGCGGCGTGCCGGTCGAGTTCGTCGGCCATCCGCTCGTCGACCTCGCGAAGCCATCCGCGGGGCGCGATGCGTTCCTCTCCGCGCGCGGACTCCTTGCGTCGGCGCCGACCGTCGCTATTCTGCCCGGCAGCCGTCCCAACGAGGTCTCGCGCATCCTGCCGGACCTCGCCGCGGCGGCAGAGCGGATCCGTGCCGCCGTGCCGGCCGCCCAGTTCGTCGTCGCGCGCGCGCCGCACCTCGACGGCCGGCTCTTCGACGTCGTGCAGACACGGAAGCTGGGCGCGCTCGCGATCGTCGAAGGCGATACGGACACGGTGCTCGCGTCGGCGGACGTCGCCTTGACGGCCTCCGGAACGGCGACCGTTCAAACCGCGCTGCACGACACGCCGATGGTCATCGTCTATCGGATGTCGCCGCTGTCGTATCATCTGCTGCGGCGTCTCGTGACGATCGAGACGATTGGCATGGTGAATCTGATCGCCGGCGAACGGATTGTGCCCGAGCTGGTTCAGGGCGCGTTCACGCCGGAAGCCGTGGCGCGCGAGGCGGTGTCGATGCTGACCGATCGCGAGCGAGCCGCGCGCATTCGCATCGGCCTGGCCAACGTGCGGGCGCGGCTCGGCGGCCCCGGTGCGAGCAAACGCGCTGCAGCGGCCATACTGCGCGTGATTGATGAAAGGCGAAAGTGACGACCACCAGCCAGGCTTCTGCAGTCTTGCTTCCTCCGCTGCCAGGCTTGGCCGGTGCCGTCACGGCATCTGAAATCTGCGATCCTCCGTCTACTGCTTCACATACACGCGCAGCCTCAGGTTCGTGTTGCCGGGCC
>Ga0066695_10000981_pt1 | contig 10517 bp, 8 predicted proteins | sample GraSoiAngelo_144_FD_66452 | JGI IMG/M metagenome (GOLD analysis project Ga0066695, IMG submission 66452) | Grasslands soil microbial communities from the Angelo Coastal Reserve, California, USA - 14_1009_02_40cm | ecosystem: Environmental > Terrestrial > Soil > Grasslands | place: USA...
GCGCCCGAAAGGGACGACTGCGTCGTTGACTCGATTCCGCAGGAAGCAGCGGAATCGTACCTGCACGTAGTGATTGACGCGACGGAACACCGCGCGCGGGTACCCGTACCGGAAGTACGACGACCAACCCCGCAGCTGGGCTCGCGTCTTCGCTCTCACGACAGGTCATGCCGTGCGCCCGGCTGCAATCGCCCGGCCGGACCGATCCGTTTCGCGTCATCGGTTACCCTTCTAGGCCGGACCGGAGCTACATGCTGAACGAGCAATTCACATGGCTGACTCCTTTCAGTCAGCAAGCGTCGCCAGAGTTAACCTGGTGTGACCGGAGCAACGAAGACGAACGGAGAAGACAGCGGCAAAGCCGAAGCGACCTGCATGCGGCGTGAACGCGGTTCGACGGGCGTCGCGAAGCGACGCCCGTCGGCCTGCTACGCAAGCCGGCCCGTCGAACCGCTCTCCTCCGCGCGTCTCCGTTACACCGTTTCTCCGTGTGAAAACCGTTACCTCCGTCGTCTCCGCACGTGGCTCCCCGAAGCCCGCCATCGAATGCGAACGTACCGTCACCGCGGGTCGAGGTAGTCGCGACGACGATCTCGCCGTCGCGCAATTGCACCATCGTCCCGGGCAAGGGCAGGCCCGTCTGGTCGACCACGATGCCACGGACATCCTGAGCAGCGGCTGGAAACGAGACGGCCGTCATCACCGCGGTGACGAAGCCGGCGATTTTCAGCCAACGGATCACGTCCGCCTCCACCCAGTGGCTCGCTCTATGTGGGCGTAATTGTAGCGAAGATCGCCACCGGAACCTAACGCGTCGGCGAGCGGGTAGTGGGCCTAATGCCGTGTTGCTAGTTGAAGTCTGGCGCACCGGTTCCGGCTGCGGTGCGAACAGCATCGCGTTTCTCCTGTCGTTCTCTTTTTTGTTGGAGTTTACCGAAGACGAAGACCCCGACTAGTGCGGCTAGAGCCGTCACGATTGAGGTGATCCCGCTCGCGCTGTGGTCGTGGGGGATCAAATCCCACCCTGCGATTATTGCGATTACTGCGATGACGAATGCAGCGACAAGTCCCCATTTCTGCGCCCACACATTTCCGTTGATTACCTTGGCTTCAGCTCCTTGACGGTGGCCTGCCTGCTTCTCAGCCATCGTGACAATTCGGTCTACAAGACCAGGCATGATCTGGTCGTATTGCCGAAGCATCTCTGGCGAAGGAAGAGGCCCTGAGAATGATTCAGCACGCGCTGTCACGATACGACGAGCGCCAGACTGATCAGGTGAGGCTTGGGTTTGCGGCCGAGCGAGGCCGAGAGGATCAGATGGAGGCGGGTGCTGCTGTTGGCGGGCTTGTAGTTCGCGAAGGTGTTTATTGCGCTTGGACAAGCGCCGACTCGGCGACATCGGTCGTCGGAAGTTCGGATGAGACGGTTGCGGCAGCCGTCATCAAATCCTGTCCAACGATTACCCAGTCGCTGAAGAGCGCCAGAGCGTCAGCCTCGCTAGGGGTTTTTGTCGAATTGTAGTCGTCAAATTGCCCGAAGAGGTCTAGGCCGCGATGGCTACCGACGCTTGCCAGACCACCACCAAGCAGCAACACGGCGTTAGCCCACTACCGGCGAGCGGTTCGCTCGGCTGCGCGCGCACGCGCCAGTGCGGCGACCTCTTCCCGATTCCTCGGTGGAGCGCCCGTCTTCACCTCTCGGCCTCGCTGCGCCCGCCCTGCTCAAGCCGATCGCTTCGTTGAGCGGGCGATCGCGAGCGACAGGATCGCCACTCCCCAGGCCAGGAGCGCCAGCGCTTGAGGCCACAGCGTCTCCAGACCGACGCCCTTCAGAAAGATCGACCGCAGGATCACGAGGAAATAACGAAGCGGGATCAGGTACGTGAACGGCTGGATGACCGCCGGCATGTTTTCGATCGGGAAGATGAAGCCCGAGAGGTAAATCATCGGCGTCAGCAGAAAGAACGTTGTCGTCATCATCGCCTGCTGTTGCGTGGACGAGATCGTCGAGACGAAGAGCCCGAGCCCGAGCGTGGTCAGCAGATAGATCGATGTGAGCCCGAACAGCAGCCAGACGCTGCCGCGCAGCGGCACCTGAAACCAGAGCACGGCGGTACCGAGCACCAGGCAGACGTCGACCATCCCGACAAGCGCGTACGGCAGGAGCTTGCCGACAATCAGCTCCCAGCGTCGCAGCGGCGTGACGTTCAGCTGCTCGAGAGTACCCAGCTCCTTCTCGCGCACGATGCCCATCGACGACAGATTCGTCGTGATCACCAGCAGCAGCAGCGCGAGGACGCCCGGCAGCATGAAGTCGCGGCTCTCGAGCCGTGGATTGAACCAGACTCTCACCCTGGGCTCGATTCCCGCGGGCGTCACGCCCGGAGGGACGAGCGTGCCGGAGATCTCCTGCGAGTACGCCGCGATCAAGTTGGTCGCATAGCCCAGGGCCACATTGGTCGAGTTGGCGTCGCTGCCGTCGGCAACGACCTGCACCTTCTGCGGAACGCCCCGCCCGAGCGTCTCGCCGAACCCCGCGGGGATCGCGAGCGCCATCCATGCCCGGCCGCGCTCCAGATACGGATCGATCTCCCGGGCGCTGGCGACGATGTCGACGATTGTGAAAGTCGGGGAGGCGCGGAACCGCCCGATCAGGTCGCGGCTCGCGGTCGATCGATCGGCGTCCGCCACGACGATCGGCACGTCCCGGACGTCGGTCGTGGCAGCGTAGCCCAGCATGAACAACTGGAGAATTGGCGCGACAATCACGAGGCCGAACAGTCGCGGGTCCGCCTTCAGCTCGAGCAGCTCCTTCCACACGAGGAAGCCTACGCGGCGCATCTGGAACCTCTCTCACAAAATCAATGTGAACGCGACGTCCTTGGTCCTTTGTTCTTGGTGCTCGGTCCGTTCCTAGTCCGTGGTCCGGCCTTGGTCCCGAGTCCTTGGTCCGCGCACCAAGGACCGGAGGACCGAAGGACGGACTAAGGACCATGGACGGACGAAGCACGAAGGACCAAGAACCGAGGACACTAGCTCCACTCCCGGCGCAGCCGGACCGATGCCAGGGCCAGGACGGCCAGCGCAAACGCCGCGAGGGCGGCGAGCTCGCGGCCAAGCGCCTCGAGGCCGACGCCCTTCAGCACGACACCGCGCAACGCGATGAGAAAGTAGCGCGCCGGTACAGCGTAGGTGACGAGCTGAAGGAACCGCGGCATGCTCGAAATCGGAAAGATGAAGCCGGACAACATGAGCGTCGGCAGGAACGACACCAGCAGCGCGGCCTGAAACGCAACCTGCTGTGTGTCGGCCACGCTCGAAATGAGCAGGCCGAGGCCGAGCGCCCCGGCGAGGAACAGCGACAGCGCGACCAGCAGCAGCAGCCACGATCCGCGCATCGGCATCCCGAACAACGCCATCGCCACGACGATGATCCCCAGCGCGGAGACCAGCGAGACGACGAAGTACGGCACCGTCTTGCCGGCGACGAAGGACGCGGCGTCGAGCGGCGCCATCCGGACCTGCTCCATCGTCCCGCGCTCTTTTTCGCGGACGATGGAGAGAGCCGTCGAGACGACCGCGGTGATCATCGCGATGTACGCGATGAGCCCGGGCACGAGAAACAGCGTGCTGCGCAGCGCGGGGTTGTACCAGACGCGGGGCTCAGCCGACACGAGCGGTGCGGACGGGGCCGTGGCGGGCCGGTAACGCGCCGACTCGCTGCGGATGATCGTCAGCGCGTACCCCATCACCGTCGTGGCCGTGTTCGCATTGTCACCGTTCAGCAGCACCTGCACGGCGGCCGGTCCTGCCGTTCGCACGGCGCGGCCAAGGCCCGAGGGAATCACCAGGGCCGCACCTACGTCGTTTCGATTCATCAGGCGCGTCGTGCCTGCGGCGTCGACGCTCGCGACCAGATCGAAGTAGCCGGAGTTGACGAACGCCGCAATCAGAGCGCGGCTCTCCATCGTGCGATCGCGGTCGTCCACCGCGAGGCCGACGTGCCTGATATCGAAGTTGAGCGCGTACCCGTACAGCAGCAGAAAGAACGCGGGGACGAACAGCAGCGTCATCAGCGTGCGGGTGTCGCGCCAGATTTGTCGAAACTCCTTCCGGGCGACGGCCATCATCTTGCGCATGGTTAGAAGCGATCTCATGAACGCCAGGGCCGACTGTGCGAATTGCCAGAGGACGCAGAGACCGCGGAGGAAACGGCTTCACACGGAGACACGAAGACACGGAGACGAATCCGAGAAGAGGGCGTCGCGTGCGACCAGCCCGCAGCGCGGGCGGCGGCCGGCTTCGCCGGCCCCTGGTCGCACGCGTCTTCCCCGTGTCGTCTCCGTTGCTCCGTTTCTCCGGGTAAACCCGTTATCTCCGGACCCTCCGATGGCTCTAGTGCCCCGCCCGCTCGACGACTTCGAGGAAGACGTCTTCGAGCGACGGCTGCACCACGTCGATCGACGTCACCGCGACGCCCGCCGCTTCGAGCCGCTTCTTCAGCGCGGGTGCTGAGTGTCGCGGATCGTCCTTCAGCACCGCATGCACGGACGTGCCGAAAACGCTCGTCTTCTCGATTCCCGGCATCCGATCGAGCAGCCGCATGGTTTCCACCGGATTCGCCGCGTGCACTTCGACGATCGCGCGGTCGCCAAACAGGCGCTTCAGCTCGTCGGTCGTACCGAGGGCGGCGAGCAGACCTCGATGAATGATCGCCAGCCGATGACAGTGCTCCGCCTCGTCGAGATAATGCGTCGTCACGAGGACCGTCACCCCTGACGCGGACAGGCGGTCGATCAGGCCCCAGAACTCGCGCCGGGACAGCGGGTCGACGCCGCCGGTCGGCTCGTCGAGAAAGACGATGGGGGGCTCGTGGAGAATCGCGCAGCCGAGCGCGAGCCGCTGACGCCACCCGCCGGCCAGGTCGGCCGCACGCGTGTGCTCCCGGCCGTGAAGGCCCGCCATGTCGAGGACGAAGCGGCGGCGCGCCTCGACGCGCTCACGATCGAGGCCGTAGATGCCGCCGAAGAAGCGGATGTTCTGGTCGACGGTCAGCTGTTCGTAGAGCGAAAAGCGCTGCGACATGTATCCGATGCGGCGTTTGACGCCTTCCGGATCGCGGCTGACGTCGGCGCCGCCGACCTTCGCCGAGCCGCTCGTCGGTTTCAGCAGGCCGCACAGCATCCGGATCGTCGTCGACTTGCCGGCCCCGTTGCTGCCGAGGAATCCGAACACCTCGCCCTGGCCGACCTCGAACGTCAGCCGATCGACGGCGACGAAATCGCCGAAGCGTTTCGTGAGATCGGTCGCCGTGATCGCGTTCATTTGCCCAGCGCCCGCGCCAGCCGGGCATCGGCGAGGTGCGCGTTGGCAAGCGCCTGGGTTCGATCCAGCTCGGCCTGCAGCAGCGCCACGTGGGCGTCCAGCACGTCGGTGCTGGTCGCCACTCCCGCCGCGAAGCGATCGCCGAGCACCCGGCGCGCTTCGGTCGCGCTGCGAACGGCGTCGGAGGCGGCATCGATCGCGGCACGGCTCGCGTCGAGCTCGCTCAGACGCTGCCGGATCTCGACCGCCAGCGAGGCGTCGAAGTCGGCGAGCCGTTCCTGAACGGCCCGGGCCGACGCCACCGCTTCCGCCATCTCGCTGCGCACGCGTCCGCCGTCGAAGAGCGGCCAGTTCACGTTCACGCTCGCGTCCCACGACGCTCGCCACGCCTCCTCGCGTGGAAAAATACGCGGGTTCGGGCGCGCGTAGTCGATCCCGCCGCCGGCGGCGACGATCGGCCTGGTTTGAGCGGTCGCGGCCCGGCTGCGTTCGGTGGCGGCGCCGAGGCGCTTGACCAGCGCCGCCCGCTCGGGCCGCTGCCGCCTGGCCGTGTCAATCAACGACGCGAGCGGCTCGCGCGCAACGGAGGCCGGGGAGGGCGCCCCTTCACGGGTGCCGGACTCGTAGGGCACCGCTTCAGCGGTGCCGAACGCTTCGAGAGCCGTACCCGGAGGGACGCCGACGAGCCGCGCCAGCTCCGCTTCGGCGACGTCGCGTGCCGCGCGCGCCTGGACGGCCAGCATCCGCTGTCGCGATTCCTGCGCCTCCACGGTGAAGACATCGCTCGGCGGCACGAGTCCGGCTGCCAATTGATTGCGCACGTCCTTCAAATGGGCGGCGATGCGGGTGACGGCCTCCTCCACCACGCGCCGCGATTCGGTCGTGGTGACGAGCGACCAGAACGCGCGGGTGATCTCCAGCGTCAGATCGGCGCGGGCCGTCGCGATCTCATCAGCCGACGCCGTGGCGTCGATGCGCGCGGCTCGCTCGAGCGCGTCGAGACGGCCGCCCGTGTAAATCGGCCACTGGAGATCGAGCCGCGTGCGGTAGTTGTCGGGGACGTCGGGATAGATGACGCGGAGCTGGTTGTTCGGCAGCAGGATCCCAAACGTGTCCACGTGATTGGTCCGGGTGTAGCCGGCCTGCCCGGCGATCTGCGGCAGCGTCGCGGCGCGGCGCTCGCCGACAACGGCGCCGGCCGCGTCGCCGCGGGCGGCCGCCTCCGCGATGCGATGGCTCGTCTCGAGACCCCGCCGGACCGCATCGTCGAGCGTCACCCGCAGCGGCGCCGGCTCAGGCGTCTGCGCCGTGGCGATCGGCGGCAGCCACAACAACACCGCCGTCAGCCACGCGGCGCACCGCAGAACGCGTTCGTAGGGCGCCGCTTTAGCGGTGCCGCTCGTGTTCATGAGGTCGCTCCCTGGCGTTGATGAAGCCGCGCGATGAAGACATCCTCGAGCGATGCGGTCAGGGGCCGGACACCGGTCACCGTCAATCCGGCATCGGCGAGGCGCGACGCCAGCAACTCGCCGGGGGTGGCGTCCGCGCGATCCATCTGGACGTGCGCCCGCTCGCCGAACATCTGCACGTCGGTCACGCCGGGAATCTGTTTGAGCACCTCCGGCGCGCGACGATGGTCGCCGACGATGACTTCGAACAGCGTCCCCGGAAGAGTGGCGCGAAGCGCGTCGGGCCGATCGAGCGCGAGCAGCCGGCCGTCGTGAAGCAGCGCGACGCGCGTGCAGCGTTCGGCTTCGTCCAGGTATGGCGTCGCCAACACGATCGTGATGCCCTGGGACAGGAACTCCGAGAGCAGCTTCCAGAACTCGCGCCGCGACACCGGATCGACGCCGGTTGTCGGCTCGTCGAGCACGATCAGCGCCGGTTCGTGGACGAGCGTGCACGCGAGCGCCAGCTTCTGTTTCATGCCGCCCGACAGCCGGTCGGCGAGACGTCCACGAAAGTCCGTGAGCTGCGTCATCCCGAGCAGTCGGTCGCGGCGCGCACGATAGTCGCGAACGCCATGAATTTCGGCGAAGAAGGCGATGTTCTCGTCGATGCTGAGATCGCCGTACAGGCTGAATCGCTGCGAAAGGTAGCCGACCGATGCGGTGAGGCGGCGATGATGACCAACCGGATCGAGGCCCAGCACGCGCACGCGGCCGGCCTCGTGCCCTAGCAGGCCGCAGATCAGCCGGATCGTCGTCGTCTTGCCGGCGCCGTCCGGGCCGATCAGCCCGAACATCTCGCCCCGCGCCACCGACAGCGACAGCTCGCGGACGGCTGTCGTCCGGCCGTACCGCTTGGTGACCCGATCGAGCGTGATGGCGTCGGCCATGTCTCTTACCTGGCGCCGTCGGCGAACGGAATCTCTGCCTCGACCGGCATTCCCACCTTCAGCGTGCCGGCGGCGTTGTTCACCGACACCTTCACGCGGTAGACCAGCCTGGAGCGGTCCTCGGCGGTCTGGACGTTGCGCGGGGTGAACTCTGCCCTGGACGAGATGTAACTGACGGTGCCGGCGAGCCCGGGGCCGCCCGCGTCGGTGAACAGCGTCGCGGGCTGACCGAGCCGCAATCGCGGCACGACCGGCTCGACCACGTAGACGTTGGCCCATACGTGATCGAGGTCGGTGAGCAGGAGGATCGCCGCGCGCGGCTGCAGCAGCTCGCCGACGTCGGCGAGCTTGTCCGCGACGATGCCCGCAATCGGCGCGGTGACGGTCGCGTCGGCAATAGCCTTGTCCCACGTGGCGATCTGCGCAGCCGCGGCGGCGACGCGAGCACGCGCCGCGTCGATCTCTTCGCGGCGGGATCCCGCGCGCAGGCGGGCGACGGTTTCCCGTGCCGCGCGCACGCGGTCCCCCGCGCCCTGCGCGCGCGCCTTCGCCACATCCCTTCTCGTCACCGCATCGTCGCGCTGCCTGCGCGAGCCGGAGTTGGAAGCGAGCAGCGCCTCGAAGCGATCGACGTCAGCCTCGGCGGCGGCAAGCTCGACCTCGGCCGCGCGGACGTCGCTTTCGGTCGTGGCGAGCTGCGCCTCCGCCTGACGAATGTCCTCGACCCGGGCGCCGGCGAGGAGCAGGCGAAGCTGCGCCTCCGCCTGCTCGCGGTCCGCCCTCGCCCGTGCCATCGCGAGCTGCGCATCCGCTTCGTCCAGACGCGCGACGACGTCGCCGGCCCGGATGCGATCGCCTTCGGCGACGCGCAGCTCGATGAGTCGTCCGCCCACTTGAGCGGCGACGTGGACATCGGTCGCTTCGACCTGACCCGATACGCGCACGTGGTCGGCGGGCGGCTTCTCGGCGCAGGCGACCGCGCACGCCACCGCGGCGGCGAGGAATATTCGCGAGGGCTCCGGGGTTCGAGGGAGGAGCTTCATGGTGTCACCCTCCCGTGTGCCGTGCATCGCGAGCGAGCGATCGGCGCGCCGACTCCTGCGCCTGCCGGACGAACTCCCCAGGCGAGAGCGAGCGCATGTCCATGAGGCGCAGATGCGAGATTTCCTTTCGGATGGGCGTCCCGGCCAGATAGAACACGATCGGCGCGAGCATGCTGAAATACGCGAACAGGGGATGGACGCGGCGGAAGTCGCCGGCGGCGACGCCGGCCTGCACGATGGCGGCGATGGCGCGCGGCACGCCGGCGAGCGCCTTCAGCGTCCCGCGATCCAGGTGCGCGCCGCCCTCGGCCACCTCGCGGAGCATAATCGCGGGGAAGAACGAGTGCTCCTGAATGAAGCCGGCCATGCCTGCGATCGCGCGGTCGACCTTCTCGGCGGACGTGCCGCTGCCGGCGCCGATCGCGCGCAGGCGTTCGGCGGCACGCGTGAAGATCTGCCGCAGCAGCGTGCGGTACAGCCGCTCCTTGCTGTTGAAATGGTAGTAGAGCATCGCCTTGTTGACCCTGGCGCGGCGGGCGATGCGGTCGACGCGCGCGCCGGCGAATCCGCGGGCGGCGAACTCGAGCGCGGCGGCGGCGAGGATGGCATCCGGGGAGACACGGGCGGGGCGAGCCATGGAAATGGATGCTGGTTGCTAGTTAGTAGTTACTGGTTACTAGTTACTAGTTACTAGTTACAAGCAACTAGCAACTAGCAACTAGCAACTAGCAACTAGCAACTAGCAACTAGCAACTAACTGGTTAGTTAACTCCAGCGCGCCGGCCCTGTCAAGGCGGTCCCGCCGTCCGCGCCACGCCACGATGAGATTCGGACCGTTCGTCGCCGGCCTGTAAGGAGCGTGTTCACACTTCTCGCACACGTTCCCACACTGGAGTGGCCATGAAAGTCGTGATCGCCGGCGGAAGCGGATTTCTCGGGCGTCCCCTCGCGGCCGCTCTCACCGCGGACGGCCACGACGTCGTAACCCTCACCCGCGTCGCGCCGGCGGCACGCGGCGCCAACCGTAACGCGATGGCCGCAGCCGACGGTAGCGCGAAGGCTTCAGCCGAGCGATCAGCCGCGTGGACGCCCGACGGCCGCACCGGCCCCTGGGCCTCGGAGATCGACGCCGCCGGCGCCGTCGTCAACCTCGCGGGCGAATCGATCGCCGGCAGCCGCTGGACGGCCGCGCACAAGCGGCGGATTCTCGACAGCCGCGTGCAGGCGACGCGCAGTCTCGTCGCCGCCATCCGCGGCGCCGCCACGCCTCCGCGTGTATTCGTGAGCGGATCCGCCGTGGGCTACTACGGCCCGCTCGACGACGAGATCGCGACGGAAGACACGAGGCCCGGATCCGACTTCCTCGCGGGCGTGTGCGTCCAGTGGGAGGCGGAAGCGGCGCGGGCCGCGAGCGATCGCACGCGCGTGGTCGGCATCCGCACCGGTCTGGTTCTCGAACGGGACGGCGGGGCGCTGCCCGAGATGCTGCCTCCGTTCAGGTTCGGCGCCGGTGGACCTGTGGGGTCGGGGCGGCAATACTGGCCCTGGATCCATCGCGCGGATTGGATCGCGCTCGTGCAATGGGCGCTCCAGAGGCCCGAGGCGAGCGGCGCGTTCAACGCGACGGCGCCGAATCCGGTCACCAACAGGGATTTCGCCAGGGCGCTCGGCCGCGCGGTGCATCGTCCCGCGTTCATGCCCGCGCCGGCTTTCGCGCTGCGCATCATGCTGGGGGAAATGGCGGACGCATTGCTGCTGTCCGGACAGCGCGCCGTGCCCGCCAGAGCCGAGCGTCTTGGCTTCCGCTTCCG
>Ga0066695_10000983_pt1 | contig 10515 bp, 13 predicted proteins | sample GraSoiAngelo_144_FD_66452 | JGI IMG/M metagenome (GOLD analysis project Ga0066695, IMG submission 66452) | Grasslands soil microbial communities from the Angelo Coastal Reserve, California, USA - 14_1009_02_40cm | ecosystem: Environmental > Terrestrial > Soil > Grasslands | place: USA...
TGGGCGCATCACATGTTCATGACCGGCATGGGCACGACGATGAGCGCGTTCTTCCAGACGACGACGATGATTATCTCGATTCCGTCGGTCGTCATCCTGACGTCGCTGCTGCTGTCGCTGTGGGGCGCGTCGATCCGCTTCACGACGCCGATGCTCTTCGCGCTGGCGTTCCTGCCGATGTTCGGCATCGGCGGGCTCACGGGTCTGCCGCTCGGCCTCGCGCCGTCGGACATCCACCTGCACGACACGTATTACGTCATCGGTCACTTCCACTACGTCGTGGCGCCGGGAACGATCTTCGCGCTGTTCGCGGGTATCTACCACTGGTTCCCCAAGGCGACCGGGAAGAAGATGAACGAGGTGCTGGGCGCGATTCACTTCTGGGGGTCGTTCATTTGCATCAACATCGTGTTCATGCCGATGTTCATCCAGGGCCTGGCCGGGATGAACCGCCGGATGTATGACGGCGGCGCGCTGTACACGCACAACGCCGGCCTGCCGATCAAGCTGAACCTGGTGATCGGGATCGCGGCCTGGAGCCTGGGGCTGTTCCAGATTCCGTTCATCGTCAATTTCTTCGGCAGCCTCAAGTGGGGCAAAGCCGTCGACCGCAACCCGTGGGAAGCGACGACGCTCGAGTGGTCGGCGCCGTCGCCGCCCGGGCACGGCAACTTCCTGACCGAGCCGATTGTGTACCGGGGACCGTACGAGTACAGCGTGCCTGGGGCCGCGAAGGACTTCAGCGCGCAGTTCGAGCCGGAGAAGGCGCAGGCATGAATATCCCTTACACGGTCGACGAGCGGCCCGATACCGGGCTCACGAACGGAAAGCTGGGCATCTGGCTGTTCCTCGCGTCGGAGGTCATGCTGTTCGGGGCGCTCTTCTCCACCTACATCATCCTGCGCGTCGGCGCGCCGGAATGGCCGCACGGCGAGCTGAACATCTGGCTCGGTGCGATCAATACCGTCATCCTCATCAGCTCGTCGGTCACGATGGTCATGGCCTGGGCGTCGCTGAAGATGAACGACTGGGGCAAGCATCGCCTCTTTCTCATCTCGACGTTCCTGCTCGCGGCGCTCTTCCTCGTCAACAAGTACTTCGAGTACTCCGCGCATTTTGCAACGGGCGAGTTGCCGTCGCACAGCACGTTCCTGGCGATCTACTACACGCTGACTGGCCTGCACGGGCTTCACATCCTGGGCGGGATGATCGTGATGGCGTACTTGCTTGGACCCGGCGCGAAGATGTGGAAGGAGAACTCCGATCAGTTTGCCAACCGCATCGAGGCGACGGGCCTGTACTGGCACTTCGTCGACCTGGTCTGGATTTTCCTGTTCCCGGTTCTGTACCTGTTGTAGGTCCGGCTGAAGCCGGACACTACCGATATGCCAGATGACTCGATGCGGTCGGTGACGGCGTTCGATGCGGTCGATGACGGGCGTTCGATGCGATCGATGACGGCGTTTGATACGGTAGATGGCGGGGTTGCGGAGATTCGGTCGTTTCGATAGGTTCGTGGTGTCCGCCTTTAAGCGGACACGGAGAGATACGGCATGCATTCGGATCCGGCGGCAGTCAAGAAAACGGTCCGCGGCTACCTGATGGTCGGCGCGGCGTTGCTCGTCTTCACGGCCATTACCGTGGCGGCCAATCAGTTGCATTTCGCCGTGCCCGTCGCCATCACGGTGGCGCTCGTCATCGCCACGATGAAGGGATCGATGGTCGCCGCGGTCTTCATGCACCTCAGTCACGAGAAGAAATGGATCTACGGCGCGCTGCTGCTGACGCTCGTGTTTTTCATCGTGCTGATGTGCGTACCGATGTTCACGCTGATGGACGGCATCGGCACGCCTGCAGCGGCCGTGGGCGGCGAGCACCCGGGGCACTGACATGTCGCTGCGTGCCTTCCACCTTCTGTTCATCGCGTTGTCGGTCGTCCTCGCGGCGTTTTTCGCGGCCTGGGCCGCGGGGCAGTATCAATCGGCGCACGACCTCACTTACGCGCTCGTGTGCGTCATGTCGCTCGCGAGCGGCGTCGGTCTGAGCCTCTACGGCGCGGCGTTCCAGCGGAAAACGAGGCGGCTGTGATGCGCAATGCCCTTGTGGCACTCTTCACCGGCCTTCTGGTCGGGGCGCCGCGTGCGGCGCTCGCCTGTCCGGTGTGTTTCGGCCAGAACGATTCGCCGCTGGCGATAGCCACCAACATGGGCATCGTCGCCATGCTGGTCGTCGTCGCGGGCGTGCTCGGCGCCTTCGCGTCGTTCTTCATCTACCTCATGCGCCGCGGGAAGCTCGTAACCGCCCAGGAAGGTCCGGGTGAAGTCGGACACCACACTCGGTCGGAGTCCGATCCTCGAGAGGGGACCGCTCAATGCTGAACTGGATGCCGATACAAGCGTCGACGCACGCTGCCGAAATCGACCAGATGACGATCCTCGTCCACTGGCTGATGCTCGTCATGTTCGTCGGCTGGGGCGCGTTTTTCGTGTTCGTGCTCTTCCGCTTCCGGCGCGGCGCGAACCCCAGCGCCAGCTACGCGGGCGCGAAAGGCAAATTCGCCAAGTCCACTGAAATCGCCGTCGCCATCGTCGAAATCGTCCTGCTCGTCGGCTACGCGATTCCCTCGTGGGCCATACGTGTGAAGGCGTTCCCCGCCGAGAACGAAGCCGTCGTGGTCCGCGTGGTCGGCACGCAGTTCGCCTGGAACATCCAGTATCCCGGCCCGGACGGCAAGTTCGGCCGCACCGATATCAAACTGGTGGGCTCCGACAATCCGCTCGGACTGGATCGTTCCGATCCGGCCGCGAAGGACGACATCACGACGATCAACCAGCTCAATCTGCCCGTGGATCGCCCCGTGCTCGTGCACCTCTCGAGCATGGACGTCATCCACAGCTTCGGGTTGTACGAGATGCGCGTGAAGCAGGACGCCATTCCAGGCATTCAGATTCCGGTCTGGTTCATTCCAAACCGGATCGGCGAGTACGAGATCGCCTGCTCGCAGCTCTGCGGCCTCGGCCATTTCCGCATGCGCGGCTTCCTGACGATCCAGAGCGATGCCGCCTACCGCAAGTGGTTCGACGATCAGGAAAAGGAACTGCAGCCGGCCGCAGCGACGCCGACGGTCCGGTAAGTACGAAGTCAGGCGGCGCCGCGAAGAGAGGCCAGGTGTCGCAAGCCCTCGAAGTAGATTAAGGAAGCGCGGTCCGCTCGAAGTACCAACGGCCTCGGGCGTTTCCCGTTCGCCGCTCGCCCTTCAGACTTCAGACTTCAGACTTCAGACTTCAGACTTCAGACTTTCAAAGCGCCAGTTCCTTACCGATCCCGCGTTCGGTGGCGCGTTGATAGGCGAGTTGGGCCGCCGTCACATCTTCGACCGCCAACCCCAGGCTCTTGAAGACAGTCACCTCGCTGTCGCTGCGGCGTCCGTAGTCCACGAGCTCGCCGATTTCCGCCACGATGTGCTCGGCCGCGAACCGCCCTTCCTGAATCCCCAGCACGACGTCGCCGGATTCCACGAGGGCCGCTGCGCGCGAGTCAACGAACAGCCGCCCGCGCGCGACGAGCGCAGGATCCATTTCACGCTCGGTCGGGCGGCAGGCCCCGACCGAGATCACATGCGCGCCCGGCTTCACCCACCCGTTCTCGACGACGGGCGCAGGCGATGAGGTCGCCAGCACGATGAGGTCCGCGCCGACGACCGCTTCGGCGGGGTGGTTCACAACGCTGACTGTAAGCGGCGTCCCCCCCGTTGAACGCGTCGCGGTTTTTGCCTCCTCGACGAATCGATCGCGGTGCAATTTGTTCGGACTCCAGACCGTCACCTGCCGAAGCGGATGCACGCGCGAAAGCGCTTCCAGGTGGCTGCGCGCCTGGACGCCTGACCCGATGATCGCGAGGGACGCCGCCGTTTTGCGCCCGAGCAGGCGGGACGAGACCGCCGACACGGCCGCGGTCCGCGCTTCGGTGATGTAGCGGCCGTCGAGAAGCGCGAGCAGCGCGCCCGTCTCCGGATCGAGCAGCACGATGGAGGCGAGGTGCGTGTGCAACCCGCGCGCGGCGTTGCCGCCGAACAGCGTCACGAGCTTGGCGCCGAGCGCCGCGCCACACACCGGGCTTGCCCCGCCGAAGTTCGCGACGTCCTCCCTTTTGTCCGCGCCGCGAACGTAGGCGGGCATGGTCGCGAAGAACGCATCGTTCCCGGTCACGGGAATCACCGTACGCACCGGCTGCGCGACGCGGCCGCTCGAGAAGCGTCGCAGCGCCGACGCCATCGTCTCGATGAGGTCGTCCATCGCCAACACGGCCTTGACGTCGGCCTCGGTCAGAAGAAGGAAACGGATGGACACACAGGCTCCTATAGGTGCGAGGGTGCGGAGTGCGCGGATGCGGGATGCGCGGATGCGGGAGTGCGAGCGTGCGCGTGTGCGACGGCTTCGCGGATCGTGTTCGCGTGAATGGTGACGATGGCCTCGACGTCCGTGGCGTAGCCGCCACTCATGACGACGACGGCAGGGACGTCGCGGTCGCGGCACGCGTCGAACACCAGGCGATCGCGGGCGCGCAGGCCGTCGATTGTCAGCTTCAGACGTCCAAGTCGATCGCCTTCGTACGGGTCGGCGCCCGCGAGATAGAAGACGATATCGGCCCGCCCCCGATCGAGGATCCGGGGCAGATGCTCGCGCACCGCGGCGAGATACTCGTCGTCTCCCACGCCGTCCGCGAAGGCGACGTCGAGGTCGCTGACCTCTTTCCGGAACGGAAAGTTATTGGCGCCATGGAGCGAGAACGTGAAGACGGCCTGCTCGTCGCGGAAGATCGCGGCGGTGCCGTTGCCTTGATGAACGTCGCAGTCGACGACGACAGCGCGGGCGATTGCGCCGTCCCGGAGCAGCACGGCTGCGGCCACGGCCACGTCGTTGAACACGCAATATCCTTCCCCGCGATCACGGAACGCGTGATGCGTCCCGCCGGCGAGATTGGCCGAGACGCTCGGCTGAAGCCTTCGCGCTCCGTGGAGCGCCTCGCGCGCGGCCGCGAGCGTCGCGCCGACCGAGCGCCTCGACCGTTCCACCATCATCGGCGACCACGGGAAGCCGATCCGCCGTTGGGCCTCGGCCGACAACGTCCCGGCGGCGACGGCGTCGACGTAGGCCGCGTCGTGGACGAGCCGCAGATCCTCCGACGCAATCGCCTCGGGTACGTGGAGGTCGTTCGCTGCGAGGATTCCTTCGTCGACGAGCCGATCGCGCAGCAGGCGATACTTCGCCATCGGGAACCTGTGATGGTCCGGCAGCGGGAGGACGAAGGTATCGGAGTAGAACGCTTTCATCGTGCGATGTGCGATCGTGCGAGTGTGCGACGTGCGATGGTGCGATCGTGCAACGTGCGATACAGTTCTATCGCATGGTGCGGGTAAAGACAATCGATGCGCACGCCGCCGGCGAGCCGCTGCGCCTGATTGTCGACGGCTTTCCGTCGCCGCGCGGCAAGACGATGCTCGAGAAGCGCGAGTGGGCGCGGAAGCATGCGGATCATCTGCGCCGGGCGGTGATGCTCGAGCCGCGCGGGCACGCCGATATGTACGGTGCGATCCTGACCGAACCGGTCTCGCCAGGCTCGCATGCGGGCGTGCTGTTCATGCACAACGAAGGCTACAGCACGATGTGCGGCCACGGGGTCGTCGCCGTCACGACGATCGCCCTCGAGCGCGGGCTCGTGATGCCCGGCGGCGACGGCACTTCGATCGTCTATGACTCGCCCGCAGGCACTATTCGAGCTCGCGCGCGCCTCGGCTCATCCTTCGACAAGCTCAGGATGAGCGAACCCTCCTCGCTCGCCCTGAGCTCGTCGAAGGGCGAGCTGCGAGTCGAGAGCGTCGCGTTCGTGAACGTGCCGTCGTTCGTCATGCAGGGCGGCCTCAGCGTGAAGCTCGGGTCCCGGCAGATTCGCGCCGACGTTGCCTTCGGCGGCGCGTTCTACGCCATCGTCGACAGCGAGGCGGTGGGGCTGCCGATCGACGTGCCGCATCTGCCCGAGCTGCGTCGCGTCGGGATGGAGATCAAGCACGCCATCGAGGCCGCGCACTCCATCGTGCACCCGATCGAGCCGGGGCTGCGGGGGATTTACGGCACGATCTTCACCGGGCCGCCAAGCGACGAGCGCGCCGACCTGCGGAACGTGACGATTTTTGCCGACGCCGAAGTCGATCGTTCGCCCTGCGGGACGGGCACGGCCGCTGTGATGGCCGTGATTGACGCCATGGGACTGCTCGGCGATGAGAAGCCGTTCGTCCACGAGAGCCTGATCGGCACGCGGTTCACGGGCTGCGTCGCGTCGCGAACGGCCGTGGGGGAGTATCCGGCGATCGTGCCCGAGATCGAAGGGTCCGCGTGGATCACCGGCGAGCATACGTTTCTCGTCGACGACACCGATCCATTGAAAGAAGGATTTCGAATCTGACGCCTCGCGCGTGGCACCCCTGAAGGGGTGCCCTACTTGCGACGCGCGGAGGGCGCGTTCGCGCGGATCAACCGCGCGTGCGCTGTCCGTCCGTAGGTACGTAGGGCACCGCTTTAGCGGTGCCGGTCTGCGATGTAGGCAGGGCACTGCTTCAGCGGTGCCTGTCACCGAGCTCCAGGCTTCAGCCGGACCCTCCGAGAAACGTGTGCGCCAGGCGCTCGAGCAGATGCGGCAGCGTCTCGCCGTCGAGCGCGAAGGCGTCGAGATCCGCCGCCCAGGAGAGCTTATAGCTTCGCGCCATCGCCGACACCCAGATCTGACGGACCGGGGCATTCGGCGACACGACGAATTTCATCTCGCCGGGCTCTTCGAACACGAGGTTCAGCACCCCGTTTTGCAGCTCGACCTCGAAGCCGTTGCCCCTGTCCGCCAGTGGCAACAGCGCACGGCGTGCGCTTTCGAGCGCCTCGTCGCTCTTGACGCGGAATTCCTGTTCGGAGAGGACCGTCATACGCCTATTAAACCTTTGCCGGGGTCGGTCCGTCTAACTTCGCGTGAAGGGCAGGTGATAAGGCAATGCGTGAATGGACCTTTTCGGCGTCGGCGGAATGGGTGGTCGGCTTTCTCCTGGCGTTGACGATCGTCGCGATGCTTTTCGTCTAGGGGTGCAGAACGACCGTCCTGCACTACTTCCCTGAAGCCGAAAACTTGTCGGCGGCGGCCAGATAGCTGCGGCGCGCACGGGCCGTCATGCCCGGCTGCTTCATCTTCACCGCCAGCTTGTGCACGCGGTTGTCGAGCTGCGTCGGCGTGAAGCCAATCACGTATTGGCTGTGAAGCTCCTGCGCGACCTTCGTGAAGGTCGAAGCGAGCTCGCTGGTTTTCTTCAACTCGAAATAGCCGCCGCCCGTTTCATCCGCGATCTTCCTCAGGCCGCTGTCAGGTTTGGTGCGGACCATGCTCTGGCCGTTGAAGTAATTGCTCTCGAGGCCGATCGCGTAGATCATCACTTCTTCAGCGCGCGCGCGCTCCACGACGGCGCCGAGCCCGATCCTGCTGGAGGTGTCGTCGCCGTCGGTGAAGACGAGGACGACGCGCCGTCCATCGATGCCTTTCAGCTCGTCCAGGCTCGCGCCGACCGCATCCCACAACCGCGTCCCGTTGCCGTAGTCCAGATTCTTCACGTCGGTGACGAGCTGATCGCGATCGCCGGTGAACCGCGAGCTGAACTGAATCTTGTCGTTGAAGGCGCCGACGCGCCCTTTGTCCGCGGGAAGGAGCCGGATGATGAACTGTTCGGCCGCCTGCCGCAGCAGGTCGAGCGTCAGCGTCATGCTGCCGCTGGTATCGAGCATGACGACGACGGTGATTGGCTGGATTTCGTTCTGGAAGAAAACGATCGGCTGCGGCTTCTCGTTGTCGTGGACCTCGAACTCCTCCTGCGTCAGGCCCGCCACGAGCCGCCTCTGCGCATCGGCGACCGTGACGAAGAGCGACACGACCTGCGTGCCCGACTTGAACGTCGGGCCCTGCGGCTGCTGCGCGAGAACGGCGATCGACACCGACGCCGCGAGCGCGACACATGCCAGCGAACCTGCCATCTGCTTCCAAGGGGCCATGCTTCAGCTTATCGCAACGCCTGTGCCTTCGCGAGGACTGTTCGAATGACGGGTTCCAGAGCGCTCGCCATCAGCCTGTAGCCGTCCGGAGACGGATGGAGGTCGTCAGGAGAGGACATGAGGCGGTCGGGCTGGCCCGGTGCGGCCACGGCGGCGCGGGTGTCACAGAACGCCACGAGGCCCTCGCTCCGTGCCGCGTGGCTCCGGATCCAGTCGTTGACGGCGTGCATTCGCGAGTTCTGCTCCGGGCTCGCGGTGTTGTAGGGAATGATGCTGCCGGCGACAACCGGGATGTTCGCCGCCCTCGCTTCGGCGTACATCGCTTCGAGCGCCGACCGCACGGCTTCCACGTCGTGGCCCTGATAGATGTCGTTGACGCCGGCGATGATGACGACCCCGTCCGGCCCGGGTTGCACCGCGTCGCGGGTGAACCGCGCGCGAATCTGATCGCTGCGTTCCCCGTTGACGCCGCGATTCAGCACCCGCCAGTCGGGATGCGCCGTCATCAACCAGTGGGCGTACTGACTCTCGACGTTCCCCGACCCTTTCGGCGGAGCCTCGAGCGGCGACCGGAAGCCCGGCGTCCCGGCCGTTGTCGAATCGCCAATCGCGACGATCGTAATCATGTGTTGCGCGATGCTTTCATGATGGCGGGATGTTCTCAATGTCTGGTCCAGCCCTTTTTTTTGAATTCCGACTTGACCGGTCGGATATACGGAGTTACACTGAGCTCTCATTCTGAGACTCGGTCTCATTTTACAGCGGGCCTCATCCATGCTACAGGCTCTCGTCATCACGCTTCGCGAAGGACTCGAAGCGTTCCTCATTGTCGCGATCAGCCTGTCGTACCTGCGCAAGTCGGGCCTCGCCCGGCTGACGAAGGCGGTCCGCTGGGGCATCGCTGTCTCGCTCGGCGTCAGCGCGCTTGGCGGTTACGTGCTGTACCACGCCGCGAATCAGGAGTGGCTCGAAGGTCCGCTCGCGCTCGTCGCCGCCGCATCGGTGACGTGGATGATCGTGCACATGTGGCGCGTGGGACGGCGGATGAAGGGCGAGATCGAGGGCCGGCTGCAGTCATCGAGCGTCCGCCCCGGTGCCGCGGCGTTCACGGGCGTGTTTCTGTTCACGCTGCTGATGGTGAGCCGCGAGGGGATCGAGACGGCGTTGCTGCTGATGCAGCTCCGCGAGACCGTGCACCTCATGATGGGAGCCATGATGGGCGTGCTGGGAGCGGCCGGCGTCGCGTGGCTCTGGTCGCGCTACGGGCGGCGCGTCAACCTCGCGTTGTTCTTCCAGGTGACGGCTATCTTCCTTTTCGTATTCGTCGTGCAGCTCCTCATTCAAGGGACGCACGAGATGGCCGAGCAGAGCTTCCTGCCCTACAGCGAGACGATTCACGCGGCCACCGAGGCGTGGGGACCGGACAGCCCCTTCGGTCACGTCCTCACGTATTTCCTCGTGATTCTGCCGCTCGGCTGGTTGCTGATCAAAGCCGTCTTTTCCGGCCGGCCCGTTTTCCAGCGTCCGGCCGGGGGGCCGCTGATGTCCAACCCGCCGATGGTCGACGCGCCCGCCGGGCATTCAGCCGCCCGATAACCCGGCGCGCCTGGAACCGTTACAATTCCAGGCGTGCGGAAGCCTCCAACCGTTGTCGATCTGACGTGGGTCGGCGACCTCAAGTTTTCCGGCGCCAGCGGCACGGCATCGATGATGCTCGACAGCGCGGGCGTCGCCGGACCCTCGCCCGTGCAGGCTCTCGGCTTCGCGCTCGCCGGCTGCATGGCGACCGACGTCGCCCACATCCTGGCGAAGGGACGCCACCCGCTCCGCGGGCTGCGTGCGCATCTCATCGCGGACCGGTCGCAGGAGGATCCCCACCGGTTCGTCCGTGTGACGCTGCACATCACCGTGGAAGGCGACGTCCCCGCTGACACCGTCGAGCGCGCGATTGCGCTGTCGCGCGAGAAGTACTGCTCGGTCTGGCACTCGATGCGAAACGACATCGCGTTCACCGTGACGCGGGAGCAGGCGCCCGCCTCGGCGTGAGTGCCGGGCCCCCGGGCGACGACCGACGGCCCCGGAGACGCGCCTACGTCGACTGGGCGCGCGGCATCGCCGTGCTGCTGATGATCGAGGCGCACACGGCCGACGCGTGGACGCGCCTCGACATGAGGCGAACGACTGCCTTTCGCGATGCCACGGTCCTCGGAGGATTCGCGGCGCCGCTGTTTCTCTGGCTGGCCGGACTTGCCGTCGTGCTCGCCGCGACACGCGCTGCGGGGCGCGGCGCCAGCCGGCCGAGCGCCGTCGGGATGATCTGCCGGCGGGGGCTGGAGATCTTCATCCTCGCCTTTCTCTTCCGGGTGCAGGGGTTCATCGTCACGCCCGGCGGCCACCTGGTGACGATCTTCCGCGTCGACATCCTGAACGTCAT
>Ga0066695_10000985_pt1 | contig 10508 bp, 13 predicted proteins | sample GraSoiAngelo_144_FD_66452 | JGI IMG/M metagenome (GOLD analysis project Ga0066695, IMG submission 66452) | Grasslands soil microbial communities from the Angelo Coastal Reserve, California, USA - 14_1009_02_40cm | ecosystem: Environmental > Terrestrial > Soil > Grasslands | place: USA...
GATGAACTGCCCGCGATTGCCGCGCTCGCGGCCCACGGCGGCCAGGTCACCGTCCGGGGCGCCGGCGAGCTGCGCGTCAAGGAGAGCGATCGCATCGCGACGCTCGTCGGCGGTTTCCGCTCGCTGGGCATCGATGCCGACGAGCGCGAAGACGGCTTCATCGTCCGCGGAGCTTCGACGGCGGCGGCCAGACCGGCGGGAGGCACCGCGGACGCGCGAGGCGATCACCGTATGGCAATGGCGTTCGCCATCGCTGCCCTCGCGGCGGACGGGCCGTCCCTCATCGACGGCGCCGACGTCGTGGGCATCTCCTATCCGGGCTTCTTCGAGGCGCTGGACCGGCTCGTCGCGCCGCTCGACGGGCTCGGGGCGCCCTAGGCATCTTCTGAATCTCGTTCCAGGCGACGCTTCGTTACAGCGAGTCGAAGGGCGTGAAGACAGACAAGATTTATCTCGTGGGCTTCATGGCTGCCGGAAAGACAACGGTGGCGCGGGCGCTCGCCCGCCGGCTGGACTGGCAGTCGGTTGACGTCGACGAGCTCATCGAGCAGCGCGAGCGTCAATCGGTCGCCGACATTTTCGCGAAACGCGGGGAGGCGTACTTCCGGTCGCTGGAGCGCCAGGTCCTGGCCGAGCAGATGGCGCCGCGACATCTCGTGGTGGCGACGGGGGGCGGGACGTTCGCCGACGTCCAGAATCGGGCGGTCATCAACAACGACGGCGTCTCGGTGTGGCTCGATGTGCCGCTGGATCGTCTGATCGCTCGGGTCCCGGCCGGCGGCCGCCGTCCGCTGGCCAGCGATCGCGCCGGGTTCGAACGCCTGTATCATCAACGGCGCGCGGCCTACGAGCTAGCGCACGTGCGGCTGGATGCCGGTCGCGCCAGCGTCGACGCGCTGGTCGATCAGCTCGTCGATTGGCTGGAACACTGATGCGCTACCTCGTGCTCACCGACATCCACGCGAACCTCGAAGCGCTCGACACGTGTCTGGCCGACGCGCTCGTGCGCACCTACGACGCAACGCTGGTGCTCGGCGACCTGGTCGGCTACGGCCCCGATCCCAACGCCGTGGTGGAGCGCGTGCAGGCGCTTCAGCCAATCGCCATCGTGCGCGGAAATCACGACAAAGTCGCGTGCGGGCTGGAGCAGGCCGACGGGTTCAACTCGGTGGCGAAAACCGCCGCGGCATGGTCGCTGGACATCCTGCAGCCGCCGCATCGGGAGTGGCTGGCCGCGCTCCCCGAAGGGCCGATCCTGGTGGACGCGGTCGTCGAAATCTGCCACGGCTCGCCGTTCGACGAGGACGCGTACGTCTTCGACGAGCTGGACGCGGTCCGCGCGCTCAAGGTGGCGATGCGTCCGCTGTGCCTGTTCGGCCACACGCATTACCCCGCCTCCTTCGAGCTTTCGGCGGAAACGTTCGACAGAGTCGAATCGGCGGCGGAACCTCAAATGCGGATCGTGATGAGGGAGGGCTGCAAATACCTCGTCAACCCGGGATCGGTTGGCCAGCCGCGGGACGGAGACGCGCGCGCCGCGTACGCGATCGTCGACACGAAACAGCACCGCGTCGACTTGTTCCGCTTGAAGTATCCCGTCGACGTGACCCAGGCGAAGATCATCGACGCCGGCCTGCCCGAGGTGCTCGCGCAGCGGCTGGCGTTGGGACGTTAAAGGTAGAGTTAAAGGTCGAAGGGAGTTCTCACTTCTCACTTCTCACTTTCGTTGCGGCCCTTTCCTCGCGCCGTCTGAGCTCAGCGGCATAGGCATCCCGGGCCGCTCGCGATCCCAGCACCCAGCCGACAATCAGTCCAATCAGCAGGACGGCCGGAATGAAGATGAAGTGCCCCGCCGTCATCGGCGTGAGGTTTTTTGCGCGAGCGCGCGCATGTCGGTCTCGACCCTGTTCAGCCGCCGCCAGATGGTCCACAGGTAGAACATCGCGGCGATCCAGACGAAGGCGTATGCGGCAATCAGAAACGGGGCGGCAGGGACGTTTTCAGTCGCCGGCAGGTCCTTCAGCGGCACGTACTCGCTCTGCGCCGCGGGCGGCTGCGTGGCGAAGGCCGAGGTCGAGAGCAGGAACCACGACGTCAGCGCGATCATGATTCGACAAAGACTCATATCAGTCCTCGAGCGCGAGATACATCTCGTCGAGCGCCGCTTGCCGTTCGGCGAGGTTGACGCGCAGTGTCAGCAGTACCACGAACAACAGGACGAACGCCGCCGAAGTCAGCGCCAGCGGCGCGCCCAGGGAGCTCGGCAGCGTCGGCACCACGGTGGTCTTGGGATGGACCGTCCGCCAGATGTCGACCGATTTGTAGACGAAAGGCCCGGTCGCCGTTCCGAAGAGCGCCGTCGCGGACGCGAGCTTCTCCGATCCGGGCCCGCCGTACTGCCGCACCAGGAGATATGCGACGAAGATCAGCTCCATGAGCAGGGCCGACGTGAGCCGCACATCCCATTGCCACCACACGCCCCACGCCTTCCGGGCCCACAACGGCCCCGTGATGAGCCCCATGAGACCGAAAAGGACGACGAGCTCCGCCGCGGACACCGCGTAACGATCCGCGACCGGGTGACTCTTGAAGAGATAGATCGCGCTCGCAACGCCGCACACCGTGATGGCGCAATACTGCGCGATCCATGATGGCACGTGGTAGTACATGATTTTCTGAATCAACCCCATCGTCGATTCGTATGGCGCCTGCGCGATGAAGTACGGCGCCGCCACGAACAGCGCCGCGCCGACGACGACCAGAGGACCGAACGCTTTTCGCATGGCTGACCTGCCCTTCCCTGCCGCAGCTCTTCCTGTCCCCCGGCCTTCTCGCCCGTCCGCCGCTCACTCCGTCATCAGCGGCTCGAACGTCCACAGCGCCAGCGTCACGAACACCGTGTCGAAGGCCACGAGGATCCCGATCCACATCGTGGCGGTCGCCTCGTCCGGGATCTCGGCGAGCAGCGCTGCCGTCCCTCGAACTCCCGCAATGATTACCGGAATCGTGATGGGATACAACAGGATGGGCAGGAGCACGTCGCGCGACCGCGCGCGCACGAGCATGGCGGCGAACAACGTGCCCACCGCCGCGAACCCTATCGTGCCTCCGGCGAGCAGGCCTGCAAGCAGCAGCGGCCGGCTGAAGAGCGCCGCCTGAAAGAGGAACGCGACCATCGGTACGAGGAGCGCTTCCGCGATTCCGAGCAGGGCCAGCATCCCGAGCAGCTTGCCGACGTACAGCGCCGGACGCGGTGCCGGCGCGAGCAGCAGCGCCCGCAACGTTTCGCCGTAGCGTTCCCGCTCGAAGGTGCGGCCCAGCGCAAGCGTGCCGGAAAACGCGATGGCGATCCACAGAATACCGGCCGCGGCGTCCTCGACGGCCCGTCCTTCCTTCACGAACGCGAACGCGAAGACGAGCACGCACGACGACGCGAAGAACAGCGTCGTCGTGAGGATTTCCCAGCTCCTGACCTCGATCGCGAAGTCCTTTCGGAGCACGAGCCAGGCCGTGCGCAGGAACGTCACGCCTGCTCGCGCGCCGCGCCCGCTCCCGCCCGCGGCAGAGGCGTCATGTGGCGCCGATCAGCGCGCGGTAGCGCGCCCGGAGACCCGTCGACGCCGGTTCATCGGACAGCAGACGGCCGTCGCGAATCAGCGCCACGCGCGTCACGAGCCCGTCGGCCAAATCGAGGTCGTGCGTGGCGAGCACCACAATCGCGCCGTCGGCGGCCAGACGCCGCAGCCGATCCGAGGCCAGACCGACCGCCCGGTCGTCGAGGCCCGTGAACGGCTCGTCGAAAAGGACCAGGCGTGGACGATGGAGCAGCGCGCGCTCGAGCGCCAGCCGCTGGCGCATGCCGCGCGAGAAGCCGCTGACGACCTCGTCCGCACGGTCGCTCAGGCCGGCCGCCTCGAGCGCCCGATCGACCGGCCCGCGCGTGGCGAGCCCATAGAGCTGCGCGAAAAACCTGAGATTCTGTCGCGCGGAGAGCTCCGGGTAGAGATGCAGCTCGTGCGCGAGCAGACCAATGCGATCCCGCAGCCCCGGGCCCAGCCGCCGCGCCGGCCGATTCCCGTAGCGCACTTCGCCGCTGTTCGGCGCCGCGAGGGTGGCCAGGACTGCGATCAGCGTCGACTTGCCGGCGCCGTTCGGCCCGAGGAGCCCGACGATGTCGCCGGCGCGTGCGGTGAGGGAGATATGAGAGAGCGCGCGGCGCCGTCCGAAATGGCGGGAGACATCGGCGACCTCAACGACATCGAAATCGAGGTGGCCGTCGTTCACGGCTCTCGACCGTTCGACGGGTGCACGGTCGTCCCGAGCCGGGTCGAGGGACGACAAGCTCAGGTCGCCCCGAGCCCGCCGAGGGGCGTCGCGATACCTGCGCGACGAGCGGGATCCGCGCCGGTGTCGATGTCGAGGGCCGCGTAGACCTGCTCGAGCGCCGCGAGGAGATCGTCGCGCCGCGCGGCGTACCGGCGATCGTCGGTCCGGCCGTTGCGGTGATCGTGCTCCTGCCGGATCAGGTCGTTGAACAGCTTGTCGCGGCGTGCGAGCAGCCGCTTCCGTTCGGCCGCCCTGATCGAGACATGGTCGGTGGAGCGCGCCGCTGCCCAGGTGCCGACCAGTACGATCCCGATCGCCAGCGTGAGCGCGGCGGTACGCGGCGCCGAGCTGTGGTGCGGGACGCCGCTCAGCGAGAGCCGGATGGGCTGGCCGGCCGCCACGGGTCCGCCCGTCGCGGCGATGAACACTTCGCCGTTTGCGGGAATCTCGCGCTGCTCTTTGAGCTGCGGCGAGCTCAACGTCGTCGCGTCAACTTTTTTCACCACCACGGTGAGCTGCTCGAAGTTCGCCGGCAGCTTCTGCGCGATCTCGACCGAGCCGTCGGCGGCCGGCAGCTCGCACGCCACCTGCACGAACGTGTGGCCCGGCGCGAACGGCCCCTGAACCGTGACGCGCGTGCCGGCGACGCTCGCTTGCGGCGATGACCCTTCCATGATCCCCGTGCCCCTGGCGTCCTTCGGCAGGTCGAACACGAACGGTGCCGTCGTGTTCACCGGCACGCGCGCCTTGTTCGCGATGTCGAGCAGGTAGAACAACTCGATGGCCTCTTCGCGCGGCTCCATGATGATCCGAGACTGGTCGCCGAGGACGACCTGGCCGGCAATGGCCGGCGCGTCCGGCGTTGTCGCGGGGCCTTTCGATCGGTCGGTCGCCACCAGCATCAGCCGGATGCCGCCGCGCGCCGGCGCCGGGAACTCCTGCGACTCGAGATGCTCGCCGTCGACGTCAGCGATCGCCTTCACCGTCGCGTTCGGCGTCAGGTCGTTGAACTGCGCCCGCCCGCTCTCGTCGGTTTTCACGGTGAGCACCTTGGAGCCGACGCGCAGCTCGACCGGGTGGCTGGCGATGTTGTTCGACAGCTCGCCGCGAATCAGGCGCACCGAGACGGCGCCGTTCGGCAGATCGTCGACGGGGCGTGGAATCCCCGCCATCTGCTTTGGATCCGGCTGCGCGCCCACATCCTGGCGCGCAGCACAAAGGACACAAAGGAAACAAAGGACACAGAGGGAAAGACCCGTCCAGCCCTTCCTGGCCACCGCGCAGTTCCTGCCCATTAAAGCCTCGCCCCGCATCCTTTGCAGAACTTCGCGTCGGCGTCGTTCCCCGCGTCGCAGCTCGCGCACACACGCTCGGCCTCGGAGCGCGAAGGCTTCAGCCGAGCGTTCCTGTCCTGGAGACGTTTCGCCAGATCCCGTTCGATTTGTTCGCGATAGCCGGACCCGGCATCGAGCTGACGGATGAGCCCTGCCGCGCGCGTGCGCAGGCGGCCCGACATTTCCCGCCAGTCCTCGTCGGACAGACGTCCCATCGCGCGATCGAACTCGAGCTCCTTGATCGATCTGAGCGAGAGCATCTTTTCGCGCTCGAGCGCGACGCGCGTTCGGTGGCCGATCGTGACGGTCCGATCCTCGTCCGGCGACACGAGCGGCCGAACCATGCGCAGCGCCGCGTAGCCGACCAGCGCCGCCGCCGCCATGAGGAGCCCGATCAGGATCACGGCCGTCGGGCCCTGACCGCGCGTGATGAACGTCATCGCCGTCGCGCAGCCCAGCGCGGCCAGCGCGAAGAATTGCCAGGGTTGAAGTCCGGCGTCGGTGGTGCCCGGCTTCTGCCGGACCTGCTTAGTCGAGGTCTCGGAGCTCATCATCGATACGCTCTTCGAGAGCGGGATCGAGCGGCGCGGCGGTCGCGGGGCCCTCGGGCTTCCGGGTCCACCTCACCGCCGCGAAGCCGACGGCGACCGCACCGGTCGCACCCATCAGGTAGGGGAACAGCCACGCGAGCCGGCTGAAACCCTTGTCGATCGGCGCGCCGAGCATCTCTTCGCCGCCGTACTTGGTGATGAACGCTTGAATGATCTCGTCGTGGGTCTTCCCTTGATCGATGAGGGCGGCCAGCTGTGCGCGCATTTCGTGGGATGTGGCGCACGGATCCTTCCGGCATTCGGCGATGGTCGCGTGCCCGCAGGCGCCGCACGTGCAGACGATTTCGTGCTGCATCTTCCGCTCGAAATCGTTGCGGGCGTAGTACGACGACTGGATGTTCTGACCCGCAGGACCGGGACCCATCCCCGCCTGCGCCGACAGCACCGTGCCGCCGGAGACCAGCACTGCAAACAGCAGCGCGACCGTGGTGGTCGCGGCTTCGGCCGGCAGGCTGGCGAGCGCAAACGAGTACGCGCGCTCCGGCAGGAGCGCGATGCCGGTGCCGAGCGCCATGATGCCGAAGCCCAGCCAGATCCAGTTCACGAGAGGATTCAACACGATCGTCAGCGTCGCCGTCTGCGTCGCGAGGTCGCTCGGCTGAAACGCCAGCACGATGTACAGGTCCTCGGCAAACGTCCGCCGGATGGCCACTTCGGTCGTCGGCTCCTGCTCGTGCTTGCGGAACGCCCACTTGGCCGGATACATCGTGTCGATCTGTTTCCCGTTCTCGAAGATCGAGAGGTAGGCCATGGTCATCTGCTTCTGACCATCGTCGCTCACCTTGAGGCCGTCGTTGCGGATGCTGTAGCGGCCGATCGTCGCCTGCTCACCCGGCTTCAGCAGGACCTGCTCGTCCCTCTTGAAGCCGTTGCCGGCGAACCCGAGGAAGATGGACACGATGCCCAGATGGACGATGTAGCCGCCGTACCGGCGCTTGTTGCGGCCGACGAGCCCGATGATCGCCGTGAAGATGTCGGTTCCGGTGTTCTTCCGGCGGATGTTCCCGCCGCGCCAGAACTCCTGCCCGATCGTGCCCACCACCATCGCCGACATCGCGAAGCAGAGCCCTGACGACCACACCCGCACGCCGAGCGCCGCCAGCCCGGCGGCGGTGACAAGCGCCAGCCCGACCGGAAAGAGGAACGAGTCGCGCAGGTTCGAGAGCGTCGACTTGCGCCACGCGAGCAAGGGGCCCACGCCGGTCAGAAACAGCAGGACGAAGCCGATCGGCACCATCCATTTGTTGAAAAACGGCGCGGCAACGGTCAGGCGATGGCCGGTGATGGCTTCGCTGAGCGTCGGGAACATGGTCGCAAACAGCACGAACAGCGCCGCGAACAGCAGCACCCAGTTGTTGACCATGAATGCCGCCTCCCGCGACATCCACGAATCGAGCTCGTTGCGCGCCTTGAGCAGCGGCAGCCGGTAGATGACCAGACCGAAGCTGAACGCGAGGATCGCCACCATGAAGCCGGTGAACAGCTTCGCGAGGATCGGGTCGTCGCCGAATGCGTGGACCGACTGCACGACGCCGGACCGGGTCATGAACGTGCCGAAGATGGTCAGGAAGAACGTCATGATGACGAGCGTGACGTTCCAGACGCGCAACATGCTGCGCCGCTCCTGCACCATGACGGAATGGAGGAACGCCGTCGCCGTGAACCAGGGCAGGAGGCCGGCATTCTCGACCGGATCCCACGCCCAGTAGCCTCCCCAGCCAAGCTCTTCGTACGCCCAGATCATCCCGAGCGTCAGGCCGAAGGACAGGAACAGCCAGCTGAACATCGTCCAGCGGCGGACCGCACGAAGCCACGAGTCGTCCAGGTGACCCGTGATGAGCGCGGCGACGCCGAACGCGAACGGAATCGTCATGCCGACGAAGCCGGTGTACAGCGACGGCGGATGAATCGCCATGTAGAAGTTCTGCAGCAGGGGGTTCAGCCCCTCGCCGTCGGCCGGCGCCGCTGTCAGAAACGTGGTGAACGGGTTCTTGTGCGCCACCATCAGGTACAGGAAGAACATCTGCACCGTGGAGATGGTGGCGATGACATAGGGAATCAGCTCGCGGTGCCGCTCGCGGTTCACGTAGACCGCCAGCGATCCGAAGATCGACAGGAGGAACACCCAGAACATGATCGATCCGTCGAGCCCGCCCCAGTACGACGTGATCTTGTAGAACAGCGGCTGCACGCTGTCCGAATAGTGCGCGACGTACTTGATGGAGTAGTCGCCGGTCAGGAACGCATTGATCAGCACGGCCGTCGCCGCGATCATGAGCGCGCAGATCAGGTAGAACGCGCCGATGCCGCTTTCAATCAGCGGGCGCGACCGGCGTCGTGCGCCGACCACCGAGACGACGGCGGCGTAGCTGCACGTGACGAAGGCGGAAAGAAGGAGAAACGAGCCAAGTGACGGCATAACCCCTACAGGCCGGTGGCCGCGGATTTCGGCTGGTACTTCGACGGACACTTCGCCATCACGCCATCGCGATCGACTTTGAACCCGTCCGGCGTCAGCTGGCCCTTCAGCACGACCTCGGATTCCGTGCCCGGCGTGTCCTTGAACGTGTCCGGCACCACGCCGTTATAGGTCGCATCGACGACAGTTCCTTTGTTCTGCACTTTGAACTTGTAATCGAGCGAATCGCGCTTGCGCAGAATGGAATTCGTGACGACGAAGCCGTGCAGCTGCAGCCGCTTGCCCTGCCAATCCCGCGGGCTGCTCATCACCTCGTCGACATGCTTGTAGTACTCGGTGCCTTCGGCCAGCGTCGTCCAGAGCAGGCCGACGAAGGCGAGCACGAGTACGGAGGCAGTGGCGCCAATCTTGATATATCGATGTGTCATAGGGACTTCCGGGGAAAAGGAAAACAGCTTGCGCCGAGTTAGCTGGTGTGCGTTCTCCCTCAGAATAGCGTGCTTTACCCCCCGTATGCAAGGAGCAAACGCATCAGCTCCGCGACGCTGGCGACCGGCAGACCGACGACATTTGAATACGATCCTTCAACGCGCGGGATAAAACGCGACGCCAGCCCCTGAATGGCGTAGGCGCCGGCCTTGTCGCGCCCTTCTCCGCGCGCGACATACCAGGCGATATCCTCTTCCTGCAGCGCGTGGAAGTAGACGACGGTCGTTTCGACTCGTCCCACCTCGGCCGTCCCCTGCCGCAGGCTCACACCCGTCAGCACCTCATGCCGCGTCCCGGACAACCGGCGCAGGAATCTCGCCGCATCTTCATCGTCGCGCGGCTTGCCGAGGATCTCGCCGTCAATCACAACCGCGGTGTCCGCGCCCAGAACGATCGGGTCGGCCCCGCTGAAGCGGGGCCCTACGAACAGCTCTCGCGCGTGGGGCGCCGCGGCGTCGGGATCCTGAAGGCGACGCCGTGGCTCGAACAGCTCTCGCGCGTGGGGCGCCCCCTTGGCGGTGCCGGCCTGCGCCGACGCCGACTTGTCCGCCGCGAGCCGCCGCACGTACATCGCCGGCGATTCGCCCGCGCGAATCGATTCGTCGACGGCGGCGGCGACGACCTCGAACTCGTACCCGGCGGCGCGCAGGAGCTCGGATCGACGCGGCGACGCGGACGCGAGGATCAGGCGCATGGTAGAATTTGGAATTGTGAATTCGGAATCTGGAATTCGCGAATTCCAAATTCCCAATTCCGAATTCCGAATTCTACATGCGTCCGCTCGCGCACGGCCTTCCAGGGGCACTCACAGAGCTGCTCAAAGCGGCGCCGCTGTCCGACGGCAAGGTGACGTTTGCCTGGGGCGCCGCGGTCGGTCCGGCGATCGAGCGCGTCACGGCCGTGAAGCTCGAAAGGCGCGTGCTGATCGTCGAAACCGCGAGCGCCCAGTGGTCGCGCGAGATCATGCGCTCGTCGCCAACCATCCTGAGACGGCTGCACCGGTTTCTTGGCGCCGATGTCGTCGACCGGATCGAAACGCGGACGAACACCAATCTCAAAGTCTGAAGTCTGAAGTCTGAAGTCTGACATGCGTGAGTCCGTCATCGTCTCCGCCGTGCGCACGCCGACGGGGAAGTTCCTCGGCGCGCTCAAGAGCTTCACCGCGACCGAGCTGGGAGCGCTGGTGGTGGCGGAAGCTGTTCGCCGGGCCGGCATCGATCCGCAGATCGTCGACGAGTGCATCATGGGCAACGTCGTCTCCGCCGGTCTCGGCCAGAACCCGGCGCGCCAGGCGGCGCTCCACGGCGGGCTGCCCGACCATGTCGCGGC
>Ga0066695_10000989_pt1 | contig 10486 bp, 7 predicted proteins | sample GraSoiAngelo_144_FD_66452 | JGI IMG/M metagenome (GOLD analysis project Ga0066695, IMG submission 66452) | Grasslands soil microbial communities from the Angelo Coastal Reserve, California, USA - 14_1009_02_40cm | ecosystem: Environmental > Terrestrial > Soil > Grasslands | place: USA...
GTCTGCCAAACCCACAAACTCACAGGTAGTTTTTTTGCCTGAACGGAAAAGAGAGCTTGACAGCAGGTGTAGCCTGAAGGAAGAAGGAGGAGGAGGATTAGCTCAGCAGGAGAAGAACCATGGCCCGACGAACCCCGCGTCCGATCTCCTCGCACGCGATCACGTTGACCCCGTTGAAAGAGCATTGTGAGCAGTGCGGTCAGCCGCTGTGGGTGGGCTACCACGCCCATCGCACGGTGACCAAGTTGGATGGCCTCTGGAGGTTGACCATTGTGGTACGTCGTTGTATGCAGCCGCAATGCCCACGTTACCATGTGGCTTACCGGCCCGAAGAAGAAGGGGGATGGGCGCTGCCACATGGCGAATTTGGTCTGGAGGTGATTGCCTTGATTGGGCGCTGGCGCTTTCGTGAGCACCGCAGTGTGCCGGAGATGCATCGCATGCTGCTGGCGGGTGGAGTGAGCATCACGGAGCGAAGTGTCACCAATTTGATGCAGCGCTATGAAGAACTGGTCGCCTTGCGGGTAGCCAATCACGAGCGCATCAAGGAACGGTTGCAGAAGCAAGGGCGTGTGATCCTGGCGATTGACGGATTGCAACCGGATGTGGGGCATGAGGTCCTCTGGGTGATACGTGACTGTCTCTCGGAGGAGATCCTGCTGGCACGTCCCCTGCTCAGTAGCTCGCAAGGTGACCTGACGGCCTTGCTGACTGAAGTGAAGCAACAGCTCAAAGAGCTCGAGGTTCCGGTCAAAGGGGTCATCTCCGATGGGGAAGAAACCATCGGCAGCGCAGTGGCCTTTGTTTTCCCCAAGGTGCCCCATCAACTCTGTCAATTTCATTACCTGCGTGATGCCACCAAGCCACTTTACGACGCGGATCGACATGCCAAGACGGAACTGAAGAAGCACGTTCGAGGGGTGCGCCCTCTCGAACGTGCCCTGCAAGAACGCAGCGACCCGGAGGCCGAAGAGCTCCGGGGCTACTGCCTGGCGGTCCGAAGCTCGTTGACCGATGATGGGCGTGCGCCGTTGGAGGCCTCCGGGCTCCAATTGCAGGACCGACTCACCCAGATCAGCGACTCCATCGCCCGTGTCCAACAAAAAAAAACCTTCCGCCAGCCTTAAAGCACTTGCAGCAGATCCTCGCGAAAGCGTTGCAGCGCACGGCGGGACTGTGGCCACCCCTCAAGGCTGCCTATGGGCTGGTATATCAAGCCGCTCATCTTTTAGCCAATCACGAGCAGCAGACGGGCGCTCAGGTTCGGGAAACGTATCTGGCCTGGGTCAAGCAGATGCAAGAACAGAAAGCGAGTCTGGGTCCACTCAGCACAACGATCGATCATTTTGCGCAGATCACCGAGAACTTTGCGCCTGGTTTGTTTGAGTGCTATGATGTGCCCGACTTGCCTCGCACCAATAATGATCTGGAACATTGTTTTGGCGTCGCTCGTGCGCATGAGCGTCGAGCGACCGGACGCCGAGGCGCGATTCCTGGGGGGGTGGTGCGCGGCTCGGTTCGTCTGATGGCCGTGGTGGTAACCAAACACGAGGACTTGCAAGCTAGCGACCTGCAACCCAGCGATTACCAGGCCTGGAAGCAACTGCGGACGCAACTGCAGTATCGCCAGGAAGCCCGTCGCCAGCAGTTTCGTTTCCGCAAGGACCCGGCTGCGTACCTGGTGGCTCTGGAAGCTCAACTGCTCGAGGGAAGTTTTAGGATCGTAAACTTGTCTTGACAGGAGGTGTAAGCTAGCAGAAAGAAAAAGAGAAGGTGGAACAAACACGTCTGAGCCGAAGAGAACCTCGTCCCCAAGCGACCCAGTATCACCGATTGGAGCCACAAAGAACGACCTGTATCGAGTGCAAGCAGCCGATGTGGGTGGTCTACCATGCGCATCGAAGCATCACGACGCTCCACGGGCTGTGTCAGTTGACTCTGGTGGTGCGTCGATGCGGCAAGGGCTCCTGTGGACGCTCTCGGCAGGCGTCTCGTGCAGAAGAAGAGGGCCGCTGGGCCTTACCGCCTGGCGAATGTGGACTGGATCTGATCGCTCTGGTGGGAACGCTGCGCTACCGAGAGCATCGTAGTGTGCCCAAAATGCATCAAGCCCTCTTGGCGCGCGGTATCAGCATTGCCCAGCGCAGTGTGACCCATCTGATGTAGCGCTATGAAGAACTGGTCGCCTTGCGTATCAGTGACGAGCCTCAGATGCAAGACACGGTTGCAGCAGTAAGGGCGTGTGATCCTGGCGCTGGATGGATTGCAGCCAGATGTGGGCGCACTTGCAGCAGTGTGAAGAAACCCGCAGGCAGCAGTTCCGCTTTCGCAAAGATCCTGCCTCTTATCTGGCTGCTCTCGAAGCTCAACTTCTCACCATCCCTTTGCGGGGTCAGAAAATAGGACCGACTCAACCTTAGTTCGACTCTCAGTCTCGCCCTCTAGGGCCTAGTGCACAGCGTCTTGAGAATGGATGGTATCTCTCACCGTACTTTTCACAACCATGCTACTGTCCCCTGGTATCTTTCGACCCAAGGTAAGGTTGCACTGTAGCCACTTCTACCCTAGTGGCGTTGGACCACCCCAACAAGGGCACCATGAGCACATCGGTGCACAATAGGCTTTCGTGCTCTGATCATATCACATGGCTCAATCTTTCCCCTCACCGCTGTCAGATTCTACCGTGAAGATGTTGCGGTGATAATATTGATTGCACTGTTCCCAGCTTCATCATATACTTTTGCGGTAATGGTATAGGTTGTCCCTCTTTTTCCAGGTACAGTCCATGCACAGGTATAAGGAGCTGTGGTATCTGTACAGAGGAGTGAATTGTTTACAGAGAATTCTACTTTGCTTACCCCCACATTATCAGAAGCAGTAGCAGTAATGGTTACTGTAGTTCCATGTTTTACGGTGCTGGCATTAAGAGGGTTTGTAATATTTACTGTTGGCGATGTGGTATCTGGTACTAGAGGAGGTGTTGGTGTTAACGTATTGGTTGGGAATGGTGTTGGAGTATTGGTTGGGAATAGAGTTGATGTCGGTGTTGAAGTTATTGTCGTATTAGAGTAGATTCCACTCAATGTTTTCCAAATGCCGCCATTAGCTGCATAGGTGACACTAATACCTTTCTCCGCCATAATTCTGTCTTCCATTGGCCATGGCCAGAGGGGGGTGTTGGTTAATTGTCCGTCAACATACTCATAGATGATGTTAGCACCAATATCTGCACCATTTGCTCCTGCACCTTTGAGGGGTGAGTTGTTTGGAACAAACAGGTAGGCACCTCTGCCATAGGTTGTCGTGTCATATCCCGGGTTAACCTGCTTGTCGGTTGCTACCAGGGCAGTGCCGTTACTCGTGTTGCCATAGAAATCAGAATAGGAGTGACCGGGATCATTGTTGATAGCGGATGTGTTATTGAGAAAAACGCTGTTGGTGAGACTGGGTGGGGCACCGTGTGAATTATAAAATCCCTGGACATTGTTTGTAAAGGTGGCGTTGGTGATTGATCCGCCATTGGTTGTGCCCCACATTAATCCATTCCCCTGCGGTTTGGTCGTATACGTACCGGTCAATTTCTGAATATCAAAGTAGTCGTCTTTGAATTGTGTATTTACTCCTGTATCACCATTGACCCACCATCCTTCCCAATTATTATAAAACATGGACCCAAGAATAGTTGTATTACTAGTTGTCCATGGCGCATTAGCGCTTGTCTGCCACGTAGCAGTGTAGTAGTTATCATCCGTCTGCTTTGATATCGTATTTATGGCAATCACATTTTCAAGCGTTACATTCGTTGCCCCATAAACACTAAAACCGGATCGTGGTTCAGTATTGGTATCAGTGATGTTATCCCAATAAGCCCAGTCCCGTCGAAATGTCACATGATCTGCTTGATAGGCAATAAATCGATATCTTCCATCTCCCCAGGCAGCGCAATCCTCTACGAGGACATTGGTTGCTCCAAAGGAGATCATAAATAGATGATGATTTCCGGGAGCCGCATTATAAGCAGTAATACGACGAAGGGTGATATGATCAGCTCCTCCCAGCGTATTATTGCTGTTGCCATAGACATAGATAACATTTTCATTCACATTAGGGTCTGTATTACTTTGCGGTGCGTTCCTGGCAACAATGCCCTCAACATCAATATACGCAGAACCCCCACCGATAAACACCGGTGGTGTATATGTTGCGGTAATTTGACTGCCATCAACAATTGCCTTGCCATCGTTGACTGCTTTAATGGTAATTGGTGCTGTTGCAGTGCCTTGCTTGCCGCTAATTGTTAATGGCGAATAATATACACCATCATTGAGCAATAATGTATCCCCGGGTTGTAAACTGTTTACTTTACTTGCCAGACTGTCTCCCGGATTGGCATAGTAGGTGCTGCCCGCTGCTCTTGCAGCAGGCTGTTGAAACTGTCTTTGAAGATTGACAAGAAAGAGACTAACAGGAAGAGCAAGCAAAATAATAACTAGTGAGAAAAAAGAAACCAGTTTTCTCGAAGAAGAAAAAGCATCGCTCACTTTTTCTTTAAAGATAGTGTCATCTGAGGTGCGCACAATGCGTGATTCATTAGGGACATGTTGACGTTGTGGGAGTGGTTCGGTGGTGAGTGGTCGGGTTGGTAGATCGCCCATATACGGTTGTGGTGGGTAGTTGATAAGGCTTGTCCGTTTTCGAAGAGGCTGCTCTATATTGTTGCTCATGTCTTACCTTTCTCAATTGACAGGCAAGGCCACAAGCGCGTATACTCTGCTTAGACCTTTCGCCTGTCCTGGCTGCAAAAACCCTACATTAACTTGAAGGTTCATGCTGCCACTGTATCAATCAACAGTAAAAAGGATGATTTTGTCGGTGTTATGTGCTGTGCTGCTCTCGGAATGCGCCACAGTACACAACAATGCAAGAAAAGGTCACTTGAAGCGTTTAGCAGAGGTTTGCTAAGCGCTTCTTGATTTCATAGGCAACCCCCTTTCTTGAGAAAAGAAGCGCAGTAAGAGTCTAGCCTTTTATGGAAATAGCATGTGATCATTGAGGAAACCGCTCTGCGAACTCAATGGCAAAACGATTGGGTGCTGGCTTCCAATCACGGATTGGAAATCAGCGTGGGTGAGACTTCCACAATGGTGAGAAAGATCTGCGTTGTGCAGGCTGATCGCTGTATATGTTGTGTAATTGCTTTCGCATAACTACCCGAATCCTTTCGTGTTTATATCAAGGTTGGAATGCTCCACATATGGTCCTTACAGGGTCATGGACTTGGCTCACCACTTATGTGGAGATATCTCATCACACTCTTGTCTGTTTCTAGGCGTCACACACCAAGCAGATTACTGCTCAAAAGCTCTAGCATGAGATCTAGTAGCTTTATATGGTTGGTCCTGCGAGTAGACCCGCCTCCGGGGCTATACTTCTCACCAAGCATATTCATTACCTGACAACCCACTAGTTGTCTCTGATGCACAGGCAGTTCAAACACTGTGAACTGAGGTAAGATGTTCTAGTATCCCTTGGTATGCTTACGATATTACCACGACCTTTTTTCTCTTTTGCGTGTTTGGTTGACTAATGGCAGGAAAGTACTAAGGTAGGGTTATGATTTCTTAATTGCATTTCCTCTATAATGAGCGTATCTCAAGCCAAGTTTGCCGTTCTTGTTTTTTGCTGAATGGCAAACTTCACATGATGCGAGCTTGAAACCGTCTCTTTTTTCCCCTTACAATGAGCGTAGCTCAAGGAAGGTTTGCCATTCAGCTTTTTTTATGCCCAGACGTTGATAGCGTGGGCTTGACGGCGATAGCGTTTGGGGATCAGAATTCTTTCGAGAAGTGTAATCGTATATTTGCTCCTGACTCGCCGATAGAGTTTCAAGGCGAGTGGGAAAAAACGCCCGGTCTGGAAGTGATGAAACGGTTTGAGAGGGGCCGGTGAGAGCAGGGCCATGATCCGTTCCACGATGTAATAGCGAAGCGGGCCAAAATGATACCGGTAGGATTGGAAGAGCTTCTCGGCATGCTCCGAAGGGCGATAATTGCGCTGCAGGGACTCTTCACGTACATATAGGTATTCCTCGTAGCTCTGGGGAATATTGGGGATTCCCATCCATTGGCCCATCGTCCGGCACATCTCAAAGTATTCCAGCCGCTGCTCAGGGCTCAGCGGGCCGTGAAAAAGCTCGTAGGTTCGCTCCCCCATATCTATGATCATCATGAGGACGTCTCGATAGGCTTCAGCTGGAATGACGAAGCCGCGTTTTTGTTCCAGGGGCGTATGGAAGTTGCGGATCTGCTGGGCGATGCGCTGCTGTACTTCTGGAGAGCCAAAGGCAAATTTTTTTTGATATTGTGCTGAAATAATCACGCGGAGTATGGGGTCTCGCAGGATCCCTTTGCCAAAGAAGAGCCATTCGACGTCTTTATGATAGGCAAATTCTACGGCGCTGCCGATCCAGAACAGGGAGGCCAGGTCGGTGTTGCCGCTGATCTCTTGAAAGACGTTGTTGATCTCGGAAGTGGTGTAGAGTTTCCTTGATAATGCTCGTTTTAGCACGTGCCCCTCCAAAGGATTTTTTGTCACAATAATATACATGCTAGACGGCTACGTTGGTTGAGCGGCTGTAGGGTTTTTCGGGATCGATTAGCACATTGACACAGGCGGGAAGGCCGGAGGCGAAGGCCCTTTCGAGGGCGGGGCGGATATGCTCTGGCCGATTGACCAGTTCTCCATGGCCGCCAAGGGCTTCGACCATTTTATCGTAGCGAATGCCTGGTGATAGTTCCGCTGCCGTCGCGTGACCGATGAGCGCTCGCTGGGGATGCTTGATCTGTCCCCAGGCGCCGTCGTTGCCGATGATGGAGACGACGGGCAACTTCTGGCGCACCATGCTTTCGAACTCCATGCCGTTAAGCCCAAAGGCACCGTCGCCATGCAGGATCAATACTTTCTTGCCTGGTCGAGCAAGCTGCGCGGCCATGGCGAAACCTGTGCCGGTGCCCAGGCAGCCCATGGGGCCGGGATCAAGCCAGTAGCCGGGTTTGGAGACGTTGATCACCCGGCCACCATAGCTGACAATATCGCCGCCATCGCCCACTACGGTGGTGTCCTCGTCAATGAAGTCGCGTATCTCGCGGCAGAAGCGCATGGGGTGAATGGGTACGGCATCGGAACTCATCAAGGCGTTGTCACGTTCTGCTACCTTGCTTTCCTCGCCGCGAATGTAGGTCAGCCACTCTTCCTGGTGAAGCTGTTTGGTAGCCTCCGCCACCTGGAGCATACTGACGCCAACGTCGCCTGCCAGTCCGACGGCAGCGCCGCGGTTGACGCCGATATCCTCGCCTGCCAGGTCGAACCAGATTACGTTGGCCTTCGCCGGAATGAGCGGTGGCTGCCCGTGATTGAGGCGGAAGTCCATGCGCGTGCCAATGACCAGGATGGTATCGGCTCCTTCCAACACTTTACGGCGCGCAGATGAGAAAAACAGTGGGTGTGTTGGCGGCAGGCAGCCACGTCCCGCACCGTTGAGAAAAACTGGGGCCTGGGTACGTTCTGCTAACTTGCGCAGCGGTTGGGCGGCGTCACACCACCAGACGGCGGTGCCTGCCATGATGACAGGGCGCTGAGCTTTCTCTAGTAGGGCTGCCGCCTTCTGCACAAGTTCAGGGTCGGGATAGGCGCGTCCCGCGGGCCGATAGCTGGCGGGCTCACCGGGATCAAAGTACTGCTCGGTATCGACGAAATTATTGAGGACATCCATCGGCATCTCTAAGAAGGTGGGACCAGGCTTGCCACTCAACATCTGGCGAAAGGCGATGGAGGTGTACTCGGCGAGGCGGGAGGTTTCATGGACGGTGCGTGCCCACCTGGTGATGGGGCGCAGCAGGTCGATCTGACCCATCTCCTGGAGCGCGCCGCGGTCCCAGAAGCCGAGGGGGGCAGCGCCGCCAATGACGAGAATGGGGCTGCCCGCGAGATAGGCGTTGGCGACACCTGTGACGCCATCGGTGACACCGGGGCCGGCGGTCAGCAGGGCAACGCCGGGCGTGCGCGTACATTTTGCCCAGCCTTCAGCCGCGTGCACCGCCGCCTGTTCGTGGCGCGTATCCACTACACGAATGCCCTCGCGCTTACAGCCATCGTAAATAGCGGCAATATGACCGCCGCTGAGGGTGAAGACGACTTCGACCCCTTCTCTTTTCAGGATTTTAGCGACCAGCCAGCCGCCATGTATCATACCCAATTGATAGCTCCCTTCGTTTTGTAGGGGTGACTTGACCGATATAGTGTTTTCTATCAAAACAACATTATATGTCATTTGTACTCTCCCTGTTTTTCTGTTTACCACCATGTCTAGCAACCCCCGCCCCCAGGTCGACCGCCCGGCACAATTTGTCCGTGGCATCACTGGGAATGGCGATCGAGTTGTTCAAAAACTCGGCGTACATTTCTATGGTTTGACACAAAAGAGAAGTATGGCATATCCTGTAACGAGAAGAAAAGAAGGAGCGTTTCAATGAAAAGAATGATATCTGTTGGAAGAGGCGAAGGGATAAACAAATCTCTCGTGAATGCCTTGTCTCGCAGTGTTGCTAGCCGCAACAGCCAGCTCAGCTATGGAAGTATTTTAAGTATTCTCAGTATCTTCAGTATCCTGGGAGTGCTGAGCGCTGGAAGTTTGCTCAGTATTGGGAGTTTTGGGAGTATTCTGAGTATTGGCAGCAGCGGGAGTATCTTAAGTATCGGCAGTGTGGGGAGCATTTTGAGCATTGGAGGCGCGGGTTCTATTTTGAGTATTGGTAGAGCGGGTGGGTTGTTGTCAAAGAAGCGAGAAGTAGCGTGAGCTGGGGGGCGAAGTTTCGACCGGGCGACCACCAGCCCGGGCGACCACAAGGGTCGCCCCTACTATGGACGGGCCTCGGATGCGACTTCTCATGCCGCATCGCACCTGCCCACCATGGGCGACCCAAGGGTCCCCTCCCCACATCCACACCTCTCCCGCCCCTACGGATGAACGAGGGGCGATCCTACTCTGCTCATTGCTGTGTTGGCCATGCCAAATCTTCCTCCAGGATATCGTCCAACGTTGTTACCAGGTAGTCTGCGTTGGCCTCTGAGAATACTAGCGGTGGTTTGATCTTTAGCACGTTGTGTAAGGGGCCATCGGTGCTTAAGAGGATGCCGCGCTCTCTCATACGGTTCACGATGTACGATGCCTGGACTGCCGCAGGCGCTAATGTCTCGCGATTATCCACCAGCTCGATACCTACGAAGAGTCCAAGCCCGCGCACATCACCGACCAAGGGGTGTTTCTCCATTAAGCCGCGCAGGCCCTCCATAAGATGTGTGCCGACGCGGAGCGCGTTCTCCTGTAACTTCTCTTCTTCAAGGACATCGAGCACCGCCAGGCCGATAGCACAGGAAACGGGGTTGCCACCGAAGGTGTTGAAGTATTCCATGCCGTTGTCGAAGGAAGCGGCAATCTCGGGTGTTGTTATGACCGCGGCCAGAGGATGCCCGTTGCCAATGGGTTTGCCCAGGGTCACGATGTCGGGCACTACGCCCTGCGTCTCGAAGCCCCAGAAGTGTGTTCCGACGCGACCGAAGCCCACCTGTACCTCGTCGGCAATGCAGACGGCGCCCGCGTTTCGCGCATGGCGGTACACCTCTTTGAGATAGTTATTGGGCAGCACGATCTGCCCGCCGCAGCCTAGCAGCGATTCGCAGATGATGGCGGCTATGTTGCTCCCGTTTTGTGGCTGTGATGGGGGCCGATACATCGGCGGTGGGCAGGATACATCGGCCCCTACAGTTTGTCGAATGGCCTCCTCGACGTAGCGAGCATATTTCTCGCCTGCCCGGGGATCGCTTCTCCTATACTCGCCCCGGTAGACATCGGGCATTGGAACCATGTGGACGTACGGCGGCGCACCTGTACCGCCCAGCCCATCGAACTTGTACGGGCTGATCTCGACGAGGGCCGTGGTGTTGCCATGGTAGGCGGCATCGACTACGACGATGTCTTTACACCCGGTGTGCGTTCGTGCGAGTCGCAGCGCCAGCTCATTGGCTTCGCTGCCCGAACAAACGAAGTAGCATACAGAGAGCGGCGCCGGCAGCGTAGCACAGAGGCGCTCTGCGTAGCGTACCAGGTCTTCGTGCAGGTAGCGGGTGTTGGTGTTGAGCACGGCCATCTGCTCTTGCCCCGCTTTGACCACGCGCGGATGGCAATGCCCGACGTGACAGACGTTGTTCACGGCATCAAGGTAGGTACGTCCATTCTCGTCGTAGAGGTATTGCATCGAGCCGCGCACAATATTGAGCGGGCTGCGATATGAGATGCTCAATGACCTGCCAACGTGCTTTGCCCTCACCTCGAGTATCTGCCCGTGACTGAGGCCGTGCGTGGGAAATGCTTCCGCGGGAATCTGCGTAACCAGGTTCGGGTCGGGACTCAGGCTCAGCCAGATGTCAC
>Ga0066695_10000999_pt1 | contig 10458 bp, 10 predicted proteins | sample GraSoiAngelo_144_FD_66452 | JGI IMG/M metagenome (GOLD analysis project Ga0066695, IMG submission 66452) | Grasslands soil microbial communities from the Angelo Coastal Reserve, California, USA - 14_1009_02_40cm | ecosystem: Environmental > Terrestrial > Soil > Grasslands | place: USA...
ATATTCGCTCCGCTCAGTGTAAACTCCGCGAAGCATCTCAGTGCCGAACGCGATAGACCCTTCGCTTCGCTCAGGGTGACACGGTTTGACTGTTCAAACGGTCAAGTGCAATTTGGATGAATTGTATTTGACCGTTTGAACGGTCATATTTAAATCTGCATCGGCTCAGCAAGCCACTTTGCGTTATTCAGTCTGTTAGGAACTGTTAAGTTCTTTTGAACCATGCCTTAAAAGCCCTTGATATACTATGAAACAATATGGTACAATGTATTTTGTGAACTGCACGGTTGCATAAGCACGTGAACTTCTTGCATGGCCGCTTGAATAAAGAAGACGAAGAGGGGGTCTTCTTCATACACGTTGTGATAATGGACTTTACCTTTCAAATAGAGGCGGGGAGTGCCCATCATAGTCGTATGTACTAGTAGTCAGTCCATGTTGATATTACAGGAATGAGATGCTCATGGAGCGCCATGAGCCCTATCCCGTTATCAAAAACACGCTGGCCTGACCACCAGGTAAAGTTCGTGATTTGGACGTTCTCCATGCTCGTATATGGTAATGAATTGTCGAAAGGATTCGCCCATTATGGCATCGCAACTCCCACGTTCACAGCCTCCTCTTCCTTCAGCACTTGACCCCCGGCGTATTCTGGACCTGAATTATGCATTTACAAGTACGGCTATGCTGGTGGCAGCTGTGCGTCTGCACCTCTTCACCCATATGGCGCACAAGGTACTTACACCGGCAGCACTCGCTGCGCTTGCTCATACTGCTCCTGGTCCTACAGAACGCCTCTTAAAAGGACTGGAGGCCCTGGGACTTGTCGAAAGAGAAGATGATGCCTACCGATTGACTGCTCTCTCCGACCACTTTTTGGTAGAAGGAAAGCCAGAATATCTGGGAGGCGATACCCTGGCGATGCTCGACTATCTCCCAGCCTGGTTTGAACTTGCTCAAACGGTATGCGCGAGCCAACCTTACCGAGATCTGGGCGATGCCCCTACAGCAGAGGCATTCTTTGCCCCGCGTGTACGCGATCTTTTTCCGCTCGTGCATCCCGTAGCGAAACGTACAGCAGCTATTGTATTTTTGGGAGCACATGAGCGGCCTCTGCATGTGCTTGATGTGGGGGCAGGAAGTGCGCCCTGGAGTACTGCTTTTGCGCAACAGTATCCTTTTGCCCATGTTACTGCCGTTGATCTACCCAGAGTGGTAGAACAGGGGATGCAGCAGGTAGCTGAGCTAGCAATGAGCGATCGCTATACCTGGCTAGGGGCCGACATGGAGACAGTGGCCTATCCCACTCTCTTGTATGACCTTGTAATCTTGGCGCATGTATGTCGTTTCATTGGTGAAGAGCGTGCGAGAGCACTGCTCGGAAAGCTGACAAAGAGTCTTCGTAGCGGTGGAACATTGATTCTCGCTGATGTCTTTTTCGCGGATGATCGCAGCGGGCCTCTAGCCGCTCTCACGCTCGATCTCTCCATGCTCGTGAATACTGCTCAGGGGCATATATGGACATGTAGCGAAGTCTCCGCCTGGTTGAAAGACAGCGGACTCTCGGGCGTTCGCCGTCTGGATGGCGTGGGACCTTTTCCAGTTCTTGTCGCTCAAAAAGGAGAAGGCATATAATGCGCCGAGTTGTCATCACTGGTTTGGGTGTCATCTCTCCAATAGGTATTGGCAAGGAAGCATTCTGGAAGAATTTGCTCAATGGGGCTTCAGGGGCCACAACGTTGGATCGTGTGACGTGCTGTAGCCTGTTCGGTCAGCATGAGTTTGGTGCGCAGGTCGTCTGTGAAGTGGTGGATTTCCAGCCAGACGAGCAGAGCGTTCCCTCTGCGTACCGCTCTATGGATCGTTACATTCAGTTTGCTCTTGCGGCGACACATCAAGCCGTTCATGACCTTTATTTAGATTTGAAGAGTATAAATTGCAAACGCGTGGGTGTGGCCCTCGCAACTGCTATTTGTGGTACACAAACACTGGATCTGGAATTCACTAAAGCTACTGATCAGGGAAAAGAACCGCTTCGCGCCCAGGGCATCTCGCCCCACCTCTACGCAGCCGCTATGGGAAACTCAGCAGCGCTAGCCATCGCCTCTCGCTATGGGTTTCAAGGAGAATGCACCACGTTATCGACTGGTTGCATTGCCGGCATCGATGCTATCAGCTATGCCTATGAGTGTATTGCCTACGGAGATCATGATGTGATGATTACAGGAGCATCCGAGGCTCCGATCACGCCGATCACGATTGCTTCCTTTGATATCATCCATTGCCTCTCGCACCACACGGCTGACCCAACCACGGCATCGCGTCCATTTAGCCGTGGCCGTGATGGGTTTGTGCTCTCAGAAGGGTCTGGCATTGTTGTACTTGAGGAGCTGGAGCATGCGTTACAGCGAGGCGCACCTATTTACGCAGAGATCGCCGGTTGGGATGTGACCGAGCATGCTACCCACATGACCGATATGTCTCCTGAAGGCCGCGACCTTGCCCGCGCTATAGAGGGGACGTTGCAGAGTGCTCATCTCGCGCCATATGAGATAGATTTTGTCAATGCTCATGGAACATCAACACCACAGAACGATTTTCGTGAGACACTGGCAATAAAAGCGTCGTTGGGTCAGCATGCCTATAGCATTCCCATTAATTCCACCAAGTCTATGGTAGGTCATGCCCTGGCGGCGGCAAGTGCTATGGAAGTGGTTGCGTGCGCCATGAGCTTACAGTCGCAGTCTATCCATCCAACGATCAATCTGGAGGACCCTGACCCTAAGTGTGATCTGGATTATGTTCCAAACCAGGGGCGTTCCCACGCTATGCGTTGGCTACTTACGACTGCAAGTGGCTTCTCAAGCCTGCATGCAGCGATGGTGATGGGTAGTTATTCGACAGAGAGGAAATAATGACGGCAAGAGTTGTGATCACTGGCATGGGAGTGATCTCACCCTACGGTGTGGGTCCGGCTATCCTATGGGACAAACTAATGGCCGGGGAGACAGGTCTCAAGGTACTCACGTCCTTTGATACATCGCATATTCAATGTAAAGTTGGCGGTCAATTTTCTGATTTTCGTCCTGAAAGCTATATAAGTCCTCGTATTGTACGCAAAGTAGATCGTTTCTCTACGCTAGGATTGATCTCTGCTCAGCAGGCGCTGCAAGACGCCGACCTGCTGTTGGATAATAACAAGCCAACCTGGAGCCAGCAGGAGCATGGAGGAGACCGTGTAGGGATCACGGTTGGCAATAACCTGGGCGGATGGGAATTTGCCGAACGGGAACTCCGTAATCTCTGGAAGTCAGGACCGCGTGAGGTCAGTCCATATATGGCAACGGCATGGTTTCCGGCAGCTGTTCAAGGCAATGTTGCCATTCAATTTGGCATCAAAGGGATTGGGCGCACGTTTCTGAGTGACCGTGCCAGTGGCGCACTCGCGCTTACACACGCGGCAGATTGCCTCATCAGGGGCCGTGCTGATATCATGCTTGCAGGAGGCGCTGAGGCACCCTTCTCCCCCTATGCTGCCTTATGCTATGAAACCTCTGGGTTCATGTCAACACGAGCCGCCGACGGTTCAACTGATGTCTATCGCCCCTTTGATAGAGCCCATGATGGACTGGTCGCGGCTGAAGGTGCTGCCTTCTTCGTGCTGGAACGTGCAGAGGATGCTCTCAGCAGAGGGGCAAAAGTGCATGCAGAGGTCGCTGGCTGGGCAACTACGCATGATGGCTATGATTTCGTGCAATGCGCCCCTGATGGGCAACGCTATGCCGCTGCCATGACGCAAGCCATGGATCAGGCTGGAGTGACCGCAGCTACGCTCGATTGTGTGTTCGCCGCGGGATCAGCGGTACCGGATGAGGATGTTTCTGAAACACGAGCCATTCATCTGGCCTTAGGCAATGAGGCTCCGCGTGTGCCAGTCAGTACGCCCAAGTCTGCCTTTGGAAATCTGTTTGGGGCCGCCATGCCTGTCGATACGGCAATTGCTTTGCGCTCTATGCAGGAGAAGGTAATTCCAGCAGCGTTACACTTCGATCAACCTGCATCAGGCTGTGATCTAGACTATGTTGCACGTACTCCCCGTTCCATTGACCGCCTTGACACGTGTCTCGTCAACGCTCGTGGTATCGGGGGTACCAATGCAGTAGTGCTGCTACGGCGTTGGCTTTAGGGAGAGCATCTCTTTCTAGAAACCTTGTACAGTGTTACTCGTATGCTGTGCTGATTCTGTCATGTTTGTGTAACACTAGCAGGAGGATATATTCTATGGCTCAAGAGTTTACGCAAGAAAACGTTTTTGCGCGTGTTGAGAAGATCATTAGTGTGCAGGTTGGCAGTGATACTGCCTTGTCGCCAGGGACCCATTTGCAAGACGATCTTGGTATGGATTCTCTAGAACTGGTCGAACTTAGCATAGCGCTAGGGAACGAGTTTGGCATAGAGTTGCCTGATGCAGATGTGCATCGCTGTGCCACGTTGAGCGATATTGTCCAGCTTGTACAGAGTGCCGAGTCAGAGGAAAAGGTGAAGAGTGTATGAACACCTGGCCGAGGCAACAGGTGTGTGAAGTAGCGGACGGAATCGTGACGATTGTGCATGGACACGGAGAGGTGGGTGTGGCGAATGCTTCCTTTATTGTCGAAGGGAAGCGAGCCATGGTGATCGATACCATGACCTTTCCAGAGATGGCAGCAGGCATTGTGCATGAGATTGCGCGTCGCGGCGCACATGTCGATGCCGTCTTAAACACGCATCATCATATCGACCATGTCGGGGGTAATACACTCTTCGCCGACGTGCCTATTGTCGCTCATCCCGCCTCGGTTCAAGCACTACAACAATTGGGGCTTCCTGCTGCACGCTATGATCGTTTGATGCCTCAATTTCGTGGCCGCTTCGACACACTTGCATTGTCGATGCCAGCATCCAGGCTCGATCAGCTCGTACCACCTCACGGAGGAATGGTACGTGCTTTTACGGCAGCGCATACTCCTGCTGACCTGGCCGTGTGGTTCCCCACATCGCGTGTCTTAATCGCGGGTGACCTTTGTTTCATTGGGGTGACACCACTGGCAGTCAATGGTCTTATTTCGGGATGGATAGCAGCGCTCGATGCTTTGATTGCACTCCAACCAGCAGTGGTCGTTCCTGGACATGGTCCTATTGGAACTGGAGAGGACCTCAGAGTATTGCAAGATTATTTTCTCGCTATCCAGTGTATAGGACGAGCAGCCGTTACACAAAACCAATCCTCTCAGGACGCTCTGGCGCTCCTGGATACAGGCCCACTCGCCGAGTGGATTGAGCCTGAGAGGCACTTGATCAATCTCGAACGGGCTATGCAGGAGGCAGCTGGCGAAATTCATCAGATGAACCTCTCTGCAATGCCGCCCAGTACACGACAACCGTAATGGTACAGATGAAAGGAAAATGAACAATGCCTCAAGCCAAAGCTTCTATCACCATTCGTGGCGACGCTGATCGGATTTTCGCCATCACCAACGATATTGCACGGTGGCCTGAACTCTTCAAAGAGTATAGCCATGCACGTATACTTTCATCGCAGCGCGATGGACGGTTTGCGAAGCTCGAATTTGAGTTGACGAACGAGGAAGGGCAAACATGGCGCTCATGGCGTATTCTGGATTTCCAGGAGCGCGTTGCCATTGCCCAACGAGGCACGCCAAAGTTTCCGTTTCTCTACATGCATCTCACCTGGTTGTATGAGCCTGTCGAAAATGGCGTGCTCATGACCTGGATTCAGGACTTTGAGGCAGACCCGAATGCGCCTCTTACAAATGAACAGGTACTTGCACGCATGGTCAGCCATATGCAGAACAATCAAGAGCACTTCAAGCAGGTGCTTGAGAGCCAGGAATATATGGCTGCTGACATGGCATAGCGTCAGGGAACGCAATACCTTGTACCTCTACCAAAGGCAAAGCAAAGCATGTTAAGAATGGGAGAAGCTGAATGCATGATTCCAGCGAGGAGCCTGTAGAAGCAAAGCCAGTGCAGCGTGCAATACCGCGTCTCACCCCCAGCCCTATCATCGAAACAACCTGGGCCTTTGCCCAAAGCTGCATTCTGCTCGCTGCCGTCGAGCTTGATCTGTTTACGCGGATCGCGCAAGGCATGAACACGCCAGGAATACTAGCGCACCATGCTGAGGCATCAGAAAATGCCCTGAGACGCTTGCTGGCAGCCCTGAGCGTCATGGGCTTTTTGCAGCGCAACGGAGACAACTACACATTGACACCATTGAGCGAACGTTTCTTAGTGCGGAGTCAGAAATCGTACATGGGCGACGTGGTATTGCAGAACCGCCAGGAATGGGATGCCTGGATACATCTCTCAGATGTTGTGCGCACAGGTCAGGCGGTCCGTTTCATCAACGAAGAGCCGCTTGGTGGTCCCTTCTTTGCGCCTCTGGATGAATATCTCTTTCCTCTGATTCACCCACTGATGCACATGATTTGTCAGCGCCTGGAAGTTGGGTCACACCCTCGTGGTATGCAGGTGCTTGACCTGGGAGCCGGTACCGCTCCGGGAGCCATCGCAGCTCTGGAACTGAATGCAGATGCTCATGCAGTGGCAGTGGACTTTCCCGAAGCACTAGCTCGAGCACAGGTATACGCCCGGAACCATGGCGTTGACAATCGGTTAGAGTATTGGCCTGCTCAGCTTGAGACCATTGAGTTGCCGCCACGACGCTTTGACCTGATCTTTGTCAGCCACGTGTTCCGCATTCTGGGCGAGGAGCACACGCAGCGGCTAATTCATCAATGCTATCATTCTCTCACACCTGGTGGGAGAATGGTAGTGATTGAGACCTATAACGAGCAAGGGACGAAGCTCTTTCCGTATATCGTGTCCTTGAACATGCTAGTCAACACGCGGAACGGCGATACGTTTACCTCGCAACAGATGCAAGAGTGGCTCTCTACAGCAGCATTTCAGATTGAAGCGTGGCCGAATGTGGGGCCGGACCTGGTGTTGGTTGCCACACGTCCATAATTCAGTATCCTGGTTGGTATCCAGGACTGATTCAGTCTCCAGGTATGGAAGAAAGGAAGTATATGACGACTATTACGCCGCATACGAAACAATGCACCTTGATTAATGTCTTCACCGTCTCCCCTGAGCAGCAACAGGAGTTGGTCGATACCTTAGTTGCAGCAACAGAGCAGGTGATACGAGCGTTGCCAGGGTTTATTTCTGCCAACATCCATAAAAGCGTCGATGGAGTCCGTGTCACCAACTATGCACAGTGGGAGAGTGTGGCAGCGCTTGAGGCGATGTTAAAGAATCCTGAAGCTAGTAAACACATCAACAAATGTCGGGAACTCGCAGAACACATCGACTTTCATCTGTACACCGTTGAGCACTGTAGCACAACAGCAACTGTCGCTGGATGAGGGAGGCTCCCGTCGCCTATCACACAAATGTTCAACGGGCACTGAACGCTACCACTGTTCCCTGGACGTACTGCTTTATTGCGTAAAAGGAGGGAAGCATCATGATTCAACCATGCCAACGCCTGACGGGTGAGCAACTTGCTGGGTGGGTACCCAAGAAAACGTCTGCCCCAGACTACGAAGTACTCTGTCTCCCCAATGTGTCTATCCCCTTAGCCGATGGTACCGTTCTGTCTGGTGACCTCTACCGTCCCAAGGCAGATGGCTCCTATCCTGCTCTCATCGCATGGTCTCCGTATACGAAAGAACTTCAGAGCACCGGGCTTCCTCTCCCTATAAACGAAGTCGGTGTGGTCGGATATATTGTGACACGTGGTTATTGTCATCTGACGGTGAACGCGAGGGGAACAGGAAAATCAGCTGGGTGTCGCGTCGAGTCGTTCTCTCCCTGTGAGCAAAAGGATGTCGCTGAGGTCATCGAATGGGCCGCAGGACAGCCCTGGTGCGACGGCAATATCGGCATGGTAGGTATGTCCTATTTCGCCGCCATCCAATATCTCGCTGCTGCGCAACATCCCCCCCATTTGAAGGCGATTTTCCCCTACTTGGGGTTCACCGATCTCTATCGGCATTTCGTCTCACGTGGGGGTACCTTTCATTCTGATTTTTTCGCCACGTATTACACGTTTGTCGGAGCAACGCAAAAGGTCACAGTGCCACCGAGAGTGCGGCATGCGTTGGGGTACCTGCTGAACCGGCAATGGGTGCAGTCGTTCATCATGCGTCTCTTCTTCCTCAATAGAACGAAGATGCCTGGACGCCTGCATCCAGAAGAATCGTGGGCACGTAGCTTTGCCACGCTTGCCTTCGATGAACCTTTTGACGGCCCATTCTACCGGGAAAAATCAGCCTGGCCCGTCTTGGCCCGCATACAAATTCCCGTCTGCATTGGGACGAATTGGGGCAACCCTGGCTTGCACATGAAAGGGGCATTTCAGGCGTGGCACAGCATCCACGCGCCTAAGAAACTCTTTATCGGCCCCCCCGATGCGAGATGGCCGTGGGCAAATTACCAGGAGGAGATGCTTGCGTGGTACGACCACTATCTCAAAGGCATCGATACGGGCATCGAGGAACAACCCCCTGTCCGCTACTGGCTCCAGGGTGCCAATCAATGGAGAACCGCCCAGGGTTGGCCCATTCCGGGTGCGAAGAAACAGCGGTGCTATCTCGAGCTCCATGCTGACAATGCACACGCGGAGCAGGACCTGCAAACTGCGCCACCGGCGCAGGAGTCCTCACTCTCCTTTGTTGCCATACCGCGCCATATGCTGTACCCGAAAGTCCTAGATCGCTACGAGGCGCAAGTGTTGCGCTACGCAACACGGCTTTTTCAAAAGGATACCGAGGTGACAGGTCCGATCCGTTTGCAGCTCAGGCTGGCGTCGACAGCTATAGATACGCACATTATCGCTCGCGTGAGCGACGTTGCGCCCGATGGAAAACGGCAAAAGCTTTCGTTCGGGTGGCTAGAGGCTTCTCATCGAAAGGTCGACGAGGAACTTTCCCGGCCCGACGAGATCATTCACGAGCATAGGAACGCTGACCCTCTCACTCCGGGGGAACCCGTCATCGTCACCTTCAGCTTAACGCCCACTTCCAATCTGTTCAGGAAAGGACATCGCCTCCTCCTGGAGATCGCGAGCCAACCGGATCTGCTGGAAACCAACGCGTTCGAGGGCTTTATTTTCTTTCCGTACGATGCCCCCCCCTATCCTGCACGAAACACGATCTTTCATGGAGGGAGCAATCCTTCATATATAGAATGGGAGGTGTGCAACACGTGACGTGAGAGGCCTCGAGTGTTCTCCGTTGCTCCATCTGGGCCTTTGAAGCTATCTCTACACTTCTTCTCGTTCTTCTTCACTTGGCCCTTGGAGCAGTCTGAGCATCGTTTCCCGCTCCTGCCAGCCGGGCTGTATATTAATTGATAAGGGAAGTCGCTATACTGTAACAACAATGCAATCGGGGTCCATAATGACGCTGCTCTAGAAACAGCGTTCCACCACAGCAAAGGAGAATCTCAGTGCAACGACCGTTTCGATTTGGGGTAGTGACTGAGCGTGCCCATTCGGGGGCCGAGTGGCGAGAGAAAGCGAGGAGAGCTGAGGAGCTTGGCTACAACACGTTCCTGGTGCCGGATCACAGTGAGAAAGATATCGCTCCCATAGCGGCGATGATGGCCGCCCTCGATGCGACAACCAGGCTTCGCGTTGGTAGCTTCGTCTTTAACAATGATCTTCGTAATCCAACAATTCTAGCCAAGGAGGTAGCGACGCTCGACCTCTTTTCTGAAGGTCGATTTGAGTTTGGCCTCGGGGCTGGATACCTTTTGGCGGATTATGAGCAGACAGGGATTGCTTTCGAGAGCGCAGGAGTTCGCATTAGCCGTTTCGAGGAAGCTCTGCGCCTCATCAAACAGCTCTTCGTCGAGGAGGTGGTGAATTTCTCCGGCACCTTCTATACCGCTGACCAAACGAAGGGATTGCCCATACCCGTACAGAAGCCGCACCCCCCCGTGTATGTGGGGGGAGGGGGACAGCGAGTCCTCTCACTGGCTGCAAGAGAAGCCGATATTGTCGGTTTTGCGCCAAAAAATAGCCAAAAAGGGCTAGATTTTGGTGATGCAACTGCTCGCTGCACCGCAAATAAGGTAGAATGGGTCCGTACAGCGGCAGGGGAGCGTTTCACCTCCCTCGAACTGAGCTGCATCGTCTTTCGTGTCATTGTAACCAATGACCGAGCCCAGGCACTTCAGCGAGCAGCAGGGTATATGGGCTTGTCTGGAGAAGAGGTGGCAGGGTCCCCACACGTGCTGATCGGAACGACCGATCAAATAGCCGAGGATTTGCAGACGCGCCGTTCGCTCTACGGGATCTCTTATATCGAGGTCCTCGAGGAGTATATGGAGTTGTTCGCACCGGTTGTGGCCCGCTTAGCCGGTACATAGGTCGGGGCATGCAAA
>Ga0066695_10001004_pt1 | contig 10433 bp, 12 predicted proteins | sample GraSoiAngelo_144_FD_66452 | JGI IMG/M metagenome (GOLD analysis project Ga0066695, IMG submission 66452) | Grasslands soil microbial communities from the Angelo Coastal Reserve, California, USA - 14_1009_02_40cm | ecosystem: Environmental > Terrestrial > Soil > Grasslands | place: USA...
CTCTGGCGTGAGGTCCATCCGCTCGAGACGCATGAAGCCGGGCGAGACGGCGACGCATGCAACGCCGAAAGGGCGCAGGTCGTCGGCCATCTGCTCCGTCATCTTGTTGGTCGCGTTCTTCACCACCTCGTACCAGGCATGGCCGTGGGGGCGGTCGAGCACCCAGGTGATGTTCACGATCAACCCGGAGCCGACCTCGATCATCAGCGGCGCTGCCAGTGTCGACGCAAACCCCGCCGCACGAAGACCGCCGTGGAACATGAGATCCCAGTGGCGCCACTCGATCTCCCAGAACGGGATGTCGCCGTAGGGCGGGATCTCGTAGCCACTCCACGCGTTGTTGACGAGCAGGTCGAGCCGGCCCTGGTCGCCCCGGATGCGGTCAAAGAGCTTTTGCACCTGCGCGTCGTCGCTGTGGTCGCAGCGAACAGCGATGCCGGTCCCGCCACGTTCCGTCACTTCCTCCGCCGTATCATCGATGGTGCCCGGCCGCCCGAGCGTCGTCGGCTGCCCTCGAACGCTGCGTCCGGTGACATAGACCGTCGCTCCGCGCTCGCCCAGCACGGACGCGATGCCCTTCCCGCCTCCACGGCTCGCACCCGTAACGAGCGCGACCTGGCCCTCCAACGTTCTGTCGCTCACCATGCGACGATGATCGCATGCCTCCGACAGCCGTAAAGACTCGGACGCCGCTCGGGCAGCCGCCGGCATAGGGTCGACGAGGTGATGACACCTCGGACGCCACGGTGTCTTGACGCCGATTCAAGAGAATGGGCCGTTCGTGGGCGATCCGATGCTGATACCAGGCAGCTCTGGCAAGCAGGCGATCCGATGACCAGCGCATGCGCGTTCTGATCACTGGTGGATCGGGGTTCGTCGGCTCGCACGCCGTCGCCGCGCTCCGTGCCGCCGGCCACGATCTACGGCTCCTCGTTCGCTCGCAGGAGCGGGCACGGGCCGTGCTCACGCGACTCGGCCTCGCCCACGACGTCGAGCTCGTCCAGGGCGACGTGACGAACGAGTCGGCGGTCGCAGGCGCGCTCAGCGGTTGCGACGCCGTTCTCCACGCGGCCTCCGTCTACTCGTTCGACCCCCGTGATCGAGCGGGTCTGGAGGCGACGAACGTGCGAGGCGCCGAACTCGTGCTCGGTCAGGCACAGAATCAGGGACTCGACCCGATCGTGCACGTATCCACCTTCGCGGCGCTCCTGCCGGCTGCGACCCTCCCCCTGACGCCCGATTCCTCGCTGGGACGTCCGCAGTCCCCTTACCTGCGCTCGAAGGAACAGCAGGAGGAGCTCGCCCGCAGGCTGCAGGCCGACGGAGCGCCCGTCGTCATCGTGCAGCCGGGAAGCGCTTGGGGGCCGAACGATCCCAACTTCGGGGAGAGCGATCAGCTGGTGCACGCGGTCTTGACCCGAAGGATGCCGATCGTGCCGAGAGGCGGCTTCCCAGTCGTCGACGTGCGCGACCTCGCCAGCGCCTTGGCCGCCGTCTTCCGGCCCGGCCAAGGTCCGCGCCGGTATCTCCTGGGTGGTCAGTACGTTCAGTTCCCAGAGGTCGTTCGCCTCCTCGGCGACCTGACCGGACGGCGCCTGCCGATGTTGCGACTCCCGGAATCGCTGATTCTTCCCGTCGCCCACACGGCGGACTTCGCCCAGCGCATCCTGCCCTTCCGGATCCCGGTCCCGACCGAGGGCATCTGGCTGAGCAAGCAGCGGGCGTCGTGTGACGATTCTCGAGCCCGCGCCGAGCTCGCCTTCACGCCCGGGACCTGCGCGAGACCCTTGCCGATTGCGTGCGCTCCCTCCTTGAGGCCGGCCGAGTATCAACCAAGCAGGCCGGCAAGCTCGCTTCCCATGTGACCTGAACATTGTCAGGATCCTCGGTACTTCCGGCGTGAGGTTGTCGATCCGCTGCGAAGCCATACGCTGAACCGCCCTCGCGACGCGTTTTAAAGGCGGGTATGGCTGGGACCTAGACCGAAAGGGCAGATCGTGGAACGACCGGTCGATGTGAATGGGGTCGAGCTTTGCACGGAGTCGTTCGGCGACCCCGCGGACCCACCGATCCTGCTCGTCATGGGCCTCGGCGGCTCGATGCTCTGGTGGGAGGAGGGTTTCTGCAGGCTGATCGCCGGGTCCGGCCGGTTCGTGATCCGCTACGACCATCGCGACACCGGCCGCTCCGCTACGTATGAGCCCGGCTACCCCGGCTACACGAGCGCCGACCTGCGGACGGACGCTATGGCCCTGCTCGACGGCTACGCCCTACCCGCCGCGCATCTGGTCGGCGTCTCAGCCGGCGGCGCGCTCGCCCAGTTGCTCGCGCTCGACTTCCCCGAGCGCGTGCTCTCGCTCGTCCTGATCAGCACGTCGCCGGCGACCCCGGGCGACCGGGACCTGCCACCGCCGAACAGCGCGTTCGCGCAATTCGTGCGCTCGGCAACTGTTGACTGGTCGGATCCGGACTCGGTGATCGACTACCTCGTCGGCTACACGCGCATGCTCGCAGGGGACCAGCGCGCCTTCGACGAAAACGAGGCGCGCGACCTCGTCCGAGCAGACGTCGAACGCGCCCACGACTTCGCCGCCCGCCAGAACCACGACCTCCTCGCCGACGACGACAAGAAGCGCGGGCCGCTCTCATCGATCACAGCGCCGACGCTGGTCATCCACGGCACCGCCGACCCGATGTTCCCGCTCGCACACGGCAACGCCCTCGCCGCCGAGATCCCGGGCGCGCAACTCCTTCAACTCGCGGGAGCCGGCCACGGCGTCGAGCGAGCCGACTGGGACACCATCAACCAAGCCATCGTCACCCACACCGCTTCGGACGCGTAGACGAGGAGACTTCGTCTCCGGGTCGAGGGCGGACTTGGGGATGAAGTGCCTGCAAATCAGCATGTTTCTGCCCGGAGACCTCCCGGGCACGTCACGTCCTCGCCAGTTAGGCGCAAGGCGGGGAGTTGTTACGTAGGGTTGCCGATCAGTCAGGGAATCAACGAAGGAGGGGGATCCATGAAGCGTCTATCGCGGCCGCGGCGCTCGCTGTGGCTGGTACTTGGGCTCGTGATCGGGGGACTGGTGACCGCCGCCACGGTGGCCGTCGCGGGTCTTCAGCCCGCAGACCTCAACTTCACGCCGCATTCCGAGTCGCAGATGACGAACATCGACGTCGGTCGGGCCTGGGCCAAGAACTACTACGGCGCTCATACGGCCACTTCAGGCCCCAACGGGACGTGGGACACGCCACTGAACCTGGAAAGCAACTACGCGAACGAGGCCCGCTCGGTCGCCGAGCAGAGCGATCACTGGCTGGCTGCGCGCTCGCGCGTGCCGCACCGGGCGATCGTGCTCGACGTCGACGACACGACGCTGACCACCTGGAACTACGAGCTCTACAGCAACTGGGACTTCAACCCGACGACGAATGCCCAGTTCGTCGGCCTGACGGGCAATACGTGGACCGGGAACATGTTCCCGCCCACGCCTGGGATGCTCGACCTGGTGAGCCACGCCAATGCCTTGAACTACGCGATCTTCTGGATCACAGGACGCGGCGATGCACAGCACGCCGCGACGATCGCCAACCTGGTCGACGACACCGCGGCCGGGCTGCCGAACATCGACACCGTGACCCTCAACGGGAAGACCATCCCGGAGGTCGACGCCGGCTATGTCATGCCTACACCGATCGACACCGGCCACGGCGGCTTCACCGACGGCCTGTTCACCAAGCCGCCGATCGGCTCGTACCCGGCCTACCTCGACAAGCCGGAGTTCTGCGGGCCGTACATCCACACGGGGCGGTCCTGTCCGACCATCCAGTACAAGTCCGGGACGCGCGCCTACATCGAGTCGCAGGGCTACGACATCGTCGCCGACCTGGGCGACCAGTTCAGCGATCTCGAGGGCGGCTTCGCGAACAAGACGTTCAAGATGCCGAACCCGAACTACTACCTCCCGTAGGCGAGACCCAAGTAGAAGAGCTCGAACGAGCCGCTCCCCTTCGCGACACGCATCCGAGGGGGAGCGGGCGCCCATCTCGAGTGGGCGGGGGCCCCGCGTCCGCGGCCGCTTATCCAAAGAGCGTCAGGTCGGGCTCGCGCTCGCCGCGCAGGACGGCCAGGTCGACTTCGGCGCAGCGGATCTCGCGCGACTCCGCGAGGGCGACCGCCTGCGGCTTGATCGACTGCGCCGCGAGCACGCCCCGGCAGCCGGCCTTCGCAGGGTCTTCGCGGATGAACCCGAGGTAGCGCGTCAGCTGCTCGACCGCCTCGATCGTCCCCACCCGCTTGATCTCGACCGCGACCCACTCGCCGTCGTCGTCCTTGCACATGAGGTCGACCGGCCCAACCTCCGTCGCCCACTCGCGCTTCACGAGCGTCAGCGCCTCCCCGAGCGCCGAGGGCGACGCCGCGAGCAGCTCCTGCAGGTCGCGCTCGACGCCGTCCTTCTGCAGCGCCGCCGACTCCCCCATGTCCTGCACGACATCGCTCAGCACCTCGACGAGACGGATCTCGAGCGTGTCCTCGGCCTTCGCCTTCCGCACGACGAGCACGTCGCCGAGCTCTTCCATGAACGTCGGCCCGGTCATCCAGTTCAACGGCTTGTAGCCGCCCGCGTCGTCGTGGATGAGCACGGAGCCGTCGGCCTTGAGGATCAGCAGCCGCACCGCTTCGGGCAGTATTGCCGTCAGGCGGCCCGAGTAGCGGACCTCGCAGCGAGCAACGAGCAGGCGCACGATCTGCACCGTATTGCCCCCTTCGGACAGGCCCGTTTCGCGCAGGTCGTCGAAGGGACGAAGAGGACGATCACGATGGAGGTGCTTCGCAATGGCTGACAGGAAACGGGGAACGAAAGGCAAGACGTCCAAGGGCTTCACCGCCGACGAGCGAGCCGCGATGAAAGACCGCGCTCAGGAGCTGAAGGCGGAAGCGCGCCGCGGCTCCCGCGCGAAGAAGACGGATGGGGAGAGCGACGTCCTCGCGAAGATCGCCGAGATGCGGGGATCGGATCGCACCATGGCCAAACGGCTCCATGCGCTCGTCAAGAAGAGCGCGCCGGACCTCTCGCCGAGGACCTGGTACGGGATGCCCGCGTATGCCAAGGACGACAAGGTCGTCTGCTTCTTCCAAAGCGCGGCCAAGTTCAAATCGAGGTACGCGACGTTCGGCTTCAGCGACAAGGCGAATCTCGACGACGGAGCCATGTGGCCGACCTCCTTCGCGCTGAAGAAGTTGACGTCCGCCGACGAGGCACGGATCGCCGCGCTCGTCAAGAAGGCGGTGAGCTGAGGGACCGAGGACGGTTGCTCAGGCCCGACGGCGGCGTCTGAGCGCCCAGCGCACCAGCTCGACGCTCGCGGCCACGGCGAACGCGGTCGCGAGCGCCAGTACCAGCCCCGTCGCGCCTTCGAACGTTCGACCGCCGTAGTAGCCGAGCAGCGCCGAATAGAGAGCCCAGCCGAGCGCAGCGGCGCCGTCGAAGACGGCGAAGCGGCGCCATGGATAGCCGAGCGTGCCCGCACTGAGCGTGACCGCGGTCCGTCCGCCCGGAATGAACCGCGCCACGACGATCAGCTCGCCGCCGCGCTCACGCAATTGCTCGTGAGCCCACTCGATCCGACGCCGGGCTTTCTCGCCACTGAAGAAGCGCGTGGTCGCGCGGCTCCCGAAGCGCCGGCCGACGAGGTACGCGGTGTTGTCGCCGAGGAAGGCTCCGGCCGCCGCGGCGAGAATGATCAGCCCCAGGCTCAGGTCCCCGTTTGCAGCCACCACTCCCGCGGTGATGACCGCCGTCTCGCTGGGGACGATCGGCACGAGCGCGTCGAGGAACGCGAACAGGAAGACGATCGCGTAGGCCCACTCGGACGACTCGGCGACCAGCTGCGTGAAGTCGTGGAACAACCGGCCCTACCACCGAGCCGTCAGGCGGGCAGCTCTGACTCGCGCTCGGGAGCGGGGGTCACGCCGCCAAGTATGACCGCGTCTCCGAGCGCTCTCGGCTGCGCGTGGCGGGCGTTTCCACCTTGTCTTGACATCGAACTATCAGTGGGTAGTCTTCGCCCTCAAGTAGTTCGATGTCAAGATATCGATAGAGGAGGATTCGATGCCAACCGCAGTCGGGAACACGTACGTCCTCGCCAACATCGGGGAGCTCGAGCCCGCGCCGCGGCTCGCCCCGGGAGCCACGGACGACGGAAGGAGGCGCTTCGACGTCCGCCGCACCCTCGACATCGCCGCGTTCGGCGTGTCGGCGTTCAGCGCGCCGAGCGGTGTCGTCGTCATCTCGGAGCACGACGAGACCCTGCTCGGAGAAGCGGGTCAGGAGGAGCTCTACGTCGTCGTGAACGGCGCGGCCACGTTCGAGATCGACGGCGAGACGGTCGAGGCTCCCACGGGCACCCTGGTCAACGTGCAGCCGACCGCGAAGCGGAAGGCGACGGCGACCGAGGACGGGACGACGATTCTCGTCGTCGGCGGCACGCCCGGCAAACCGTACGAGCCCGCTCCGGAGGAAGCGGCCGAGGCGTTCGCCGCCTACAACGCCGGCGACTACGAGGAGGCAATTGCGAAGCAGCTCGTCGTCGTCGAGAAGCAGCCGGACAATCCCGTCGCGCACTTCAACGCCGGGTGCTTCGCCGCCCGAGCCGGGCGCGCCGACGAGGCGATCGATCATCTCCGGCGGGCCGTCGAGATCAACGACCGCATCAAAGAGCTGATGGCGACGGACGAGGATCTCGACTCGATCCGCGAGAATCAGCGCTTCGTCGAGCTCGCGACCTAACGCTGCTGCACGCAACGAGAAAGCCCCGCTCCAGGCGGGGCTTTCTCTGGGCAGCCTTGGACGATCAGGAGGCGCAGACCACGTACGCGTGGAAGTCGTGCGCGGTGCCCGAGGTGTTTCGCACCCCGACTCCCCAGCCGTTGAACGGCTTGCCGCTGACCGCGCCCGGGGTCGGTGCGCTCGTGACGAGGAAGACGTTGCTTGCCGGGTCGTACGTCACTCCGCCGCCGCCGGTCGCGATCTCTCCCTGGTTGCACCAAGCGGTGCTCGTCGCGGAGCTGTTCGGGCCGACGTTCGTGAGCGGTGCGTAGCGCTGCACGGTCTGCATGATCCCGCGCGGTCCCTGCGCTCCGGTGTCGCCCTTCGGTCCCTGCAGCCCCTGCGGGCCGGCGGGAAGCTGCCCGTCCTTGAAGTCGGCGGCGAGCAGCGAGTGATTCTTGACCTTGGCGCTCGTGACGGCGTTCTTCTTCAGCTGCGCCGTCCCTACCGAGTTCTTGCCGAGGGCGAGCCTGCCGGCTGCCTGGCCGACGGGCGTCGCGGCGAGAACCGCGACGCCGAGCGCCGTGATCGCGATGATGGTTGGGGTCTTGCCTGTCATTGGGTTGCTCCCTTCGGTCGTGTTCACGAGTTGAAGGTCGCAGTCCGGGCGGAAAATCGGAATACGGCCTGCCCGCGTCCTGCGGTGCGGCTGACCGCACTACGCCGACATGTGGGAACACGATCAATCGCACAGTCACTGCCGTCCTCGACGCACCGCGACATCTCGCGGATCTCGAAATCAGGGGTCTTGAGGACGAAAGCGACTCGTCAGGAGTGATGAACGCCCAAGTCGGCCGAAAAGGCGTCGCGGCCCCTGGCTGTCACCTCGACCGAGCGGTTGCCGTCCCGGCGCCGGATCCAGCCGAGCTCGAAGAACCGGTCCGCCAATGCGGCACCGAGCGCGCCGGCGACGTGGAGCTCGCGCTCGCTCCAGTCCAGGCAGCCGCGGACGATCGGCCGCCGCAAGCGCTCGAGGGCCGCCAGGTCGATCCCGAGCTCCTCTAGCCGCGCGCCGCTCTTCGGACCGAGGTCGTAGCCGCTGTTGCGGCGGACGAGAGTGCCGTCTCGCTCCAGCGACCGGGCGAGCGCGACGCCGACCCGGCCGGCCAGGTGGTCGTAGCAGGTGCGTGCCTCGCGAAGCAGCTCGCTGCGGGTCGCCTCGCGCAGCGACCGCACCGTCGGCTGCGGCGCGACCAGCGCCAGGGCTTCGACCGCAGCCGCGACCGCCGGATCGGCGAGCCGGTAATACCGATGGCGCCCGTGCTTCTCCGAGCTCAGGAAGCCGCCTGCGACGAGCCGCGCCAGGTGCTCGCTGGCTGTCGACGGAGCGATCTGCGCACGTGCTGCGAGCTCGGTCGCGGGAAGCTCTCCGTCCGCGATCACGGCCGTGACGAGGACCGCGCGGGCGGGCTCGGCCAGCAGAGCCGCCGCGGCAGCGATGTCTGGGTCGCCTTGCATGGGCTCAGCGTATCGCGCGAACGTTTCGGCTTGCACCGAATCGTGGCGAGCTAGCCCATCGAGGTCATCATGCCGCCCGGCACCGTCAGCCCGGGGATCGCCTCGGGCGCCACCAGGAGCAGCAACCCGAGCGCAAACAGGAGCCCGGCGGTCGAGTACGTCGCCGTGCGGCGCCACGGGAAGATCTTCTCGACTGCGATCAGGCCCGCGACGAACGCCATCCAGAGCAGGCTCATGATCCCGAGCGCGAACAACGACGCCATCAGCGCCCAGCAGCAGCCGACGCACCACGCGCCGTTGTCCATGCCCATCCGCACGGCGCCCGACCGACCGTCGCGCCAGGAGCCGAGCAGGAACCCGAGCGGGCTGCGGCACTTGCCGAGGCAGACGTCCTTCAGCGGCGTCAGCTCGTAGACGGCGGCGACGAGCAGCGTCGCGCCCGCGATCCAGCGACCGCCTCGATCCCAGGACAGCGGATCCCCTGCGATGCGCCCGCCAGCCAGCGCGAGGAGGAAGGCGAAGACACCCGCGGCAGTCCAGGTCGCGAGATAGCCGCCTGTGAAGAGCAGCGGGGAGAGGAACGATCGCTGCCTCGTCATGCGGGAGTAGAGCGCGACCGTCGGGGAGATCGACGGGAACATCATCGCGGCCATCATCACGACCCAGACGCTGACGAACCAGCTGAGCGCGCCGAGATCCGTCCAGGGCCCGCCGTCCATCCCCTGCATCCGGTTCGCGGTCCACCACCACCCGACCGCGGCCAGCGCGAAGAGCAGCGCGACGAGCCCGAGCCGCACGCGCACGGCGACGAACGCGGGGACGAGACTCGCGCCCGGCCGGCGTTCCTGCGCCGCGGCGATCACGTGCTCAGGCGGCCCAGGAGAACTCGGACGTCGAAAACCCGCTCTTGCCCTCGTACTCGATCCCGAACGCGTTGATCCGCGAGCGCGTCGTTTCCGCCACCGTGAGGTCCGACGTGACCGGATGGGACGTGCCCTGGATGCGGACCGGCTCTCCGGTCTCGACTCCGAAGGGAACGATGTCCTCGATCTCGAAGTCGATCGCGTCCCCGACGCGCACGCTGTGGCGCACGCCGTCGTGCTGAACCTCGATCGCGGCCCGCTCGACACCGAGCATCTCACCGACCAGTGGGCCCAGCGCAGCCATCGGGCCGCCGAGCTGGCCGCTGAAGACGCCGACGAGCTTGTCGGCCTGCTCGGCGGTCGCACGCTCGTCGATGAAGACTCCGAGGCGCCAGTTTCCCTCGGTCATGACCTTGGGCGTATCGGCGATTGCAGCCACCCTGAGCCCGCCTACGTCCGTGCCTTCGACGTCACCTTCGCGGATGTCGAAGAAGAGCGTGATGCGGCAGTAGTCGTATGTCGCGCCGCGATCCATCGAAATGACGCAGGGGCACATGAGCTCGCACGAGCACGTTTCGACGTAGGCGCCTTTGACGTTCCAGGACATCAGCCGACCTCCCTCGGGTATGCGCAGGACGGCGATTTTCCCCACAGGAAATACGCGCGTCAACTCACAACGGGCGGAGGCGGCATGATCCGCGCGCGTAGCGCGTCAGCGTCACGTCGTGTGGAGCACGACGAGAAGAACCGTCGCGACCCCGAGCAGCCCGCCGATCGCCGCCAGCGCGAACGCAGCTCCGTCGGGCAGGCGCTCGTACTCACCCCGGTCGAGAGCCGCCTCTACCTCTCTGTGCCGGACGTAGCCATACGTCATGAAGACAATGCCGACGACCGCGAACGCGATGCCGACCACCTCGAATGGCCAGTTCGGGCCGTGCGACAGCTCCGGCAGGAGCCTCCCGGCGGCGAAGCTGACCGCGAGCGCCGTGAGGCCGGTGCGCCACCAGGCGAGATAGGTCCGCTCGTTCGCGAGCCGTGTCCGCCTGGTCGCGTCGCGCACACCCGTGTCAGCGTCCATGTCAGTCCCCTTCGCCCGCGAGGCGGGGATCTCCTGCGAGTGCTGTGCGACCAGGCCCTCGCAGCGTCAGTATTCGTCTCGCCGCCGGAACCAGAGCCGCGTCTCGTTGCGTCCCAGCGGCGCGCGGTCGAGCCACTGGAACATGGCCCAGGTGGCGTCGAGGCCGCGGGCGTAGGCCGAGTACGTGTGGTAGACGACGCCGTC
>Ga0066695_10001022_pt1 | contig 10375 bp, 8 predicted proteins | sample GraSoiAngelo_144_FD_66452 | JGI IMG/M metagenome (GOLD analysis project Ga0066695, IMG submission 66452) | Grasslands soil microbial communities from the Angelo Coastal Reserve, California, USA - 14_1009_02_40cm | ecosystem: Environmental > Terrestrial > Soil > Grasslands | place: USA...
CTGGATCCCTTCAACGAGCCCGATCTGATCGAGCGACTTGCCGCGGCGAAAGTGAGCGCGATCAGCATGGAGATGATTCCACGTCTAACCGTGACGCAGAAGATGGACGCGCTTAGTTCGCAAGCGAATCTCGCCGGTTATCTCGCGGTGATTCTCGCCGCCGAAGAGCTTGACCGGATCTTTCCGATGATGATAACCCCGGCTGGCGCGATCCAACCCGCGCGGGTTTTTGTCATTGGTGTGGGTGTCGCAGGTTTGCAGGCGATCGCGACAGCGAAACGGCTCGGCGCGCGGGTGGAAGCGTTCGACACTCGCCCGGTAGTCGAAGAACAGGTGAGGTCGCTTGGGGCGCGATTCGTGAAGGTTGACCTGGGCGAAACGGGCCAAACCGAGCAGGGCTACGCCAAAGCGCTCACCGAAGAACAACTGGCCGCACAACGAGGGGTGATGGCGAAACATTGCGCGCTAGCAGACGTAGTCATCACGACAGCGCAGGTTTTTGGCCGAAAGGCGCCCGTCATTGTGACAACCGAGATGGTGCGGGGGATGAGACCAGGCAGCGTCGTGGTCGATCTTGCAATTGAGACGGGTGGAAACGTTGAGTGCGCAGAATTCGACAAGATCGTGGAAGTGAACGGCGTTCGTGTCTTTGGCTACGCCAATATGCCTTCGCGCGCGGCCGTTCCTGCGAGCGAAATGTATTCGAACAACATCGGCAGTCTGGTCGAGCATCTTTGGAACAAAGAGCGCAACGGCATCGTTATTGATCCGGCGAACGAATTGCTCCGCGGCTGTCTCATCACGCATGCGGGCAGCGTCGTGAACGAAACAATCAAAATGCACCACCACTTATGATCGCCATCCTAATTTTCATTTTTGTCCTCGCTGCCTTCCTTGGGTTCGAGCTGATCTCGAAGGTCCCATCGCAGCTGCACACACCTTTGATGTCTGGTTCAAACGCAATTTCCGGGATCACCATCGTTGGAGCGATCGTCGCGGCGGGTGTGGCTGGCGGCGAGTTTGCCACAGCGCTTGGATTTCTCGCGGTGATTTTCGCGACGATCAACGTGGTCGGCGGCTATCTCGTGACCGACCGGATGCTAGCGATGTTCAAGAAAAAGAAAAAGTGATGGAGTGGCTCTACATCATCGCGGCGTCGCTTTTTGTCATCGGACTGAAAATGCTCAGCTCTCCCGAGACAGCCCGTCGCGGCAATGTCGTGTCGGCGGTAGGAATGCTGTTGGCCATTGTCGCCACATTGTTGAAAGGCGGATTGAGTTTCACATGGATCGCAGTTGGATTCGTGATCGGCTCCGCAATTGGCGCGGTTTCGGCCTATCGAGTGAAGATGACGGCGATGCCGGAAATGGTCGCGATCTTCAACGGTTTTGGCGGCCTGGCGAGCCTGCTCGTTGGTTGGGACGAATATCACATGCATCGCGACGCCCCGACCTTTACGATCGTCTCGATCTACCTCGCCGTGTTAATCGGCGGCGTGACATTTACAGGAAGCGTGTTGGCGTTTGCCAAGCTGGCCGAGCTTGTTGTGACCGGCAGGCCGGTAATGTTTCGCGGGCAACAAATCGTCAACGGGGTGCTTCTCGCAGCTGCCGTTTTGTTCGGCATCATCTTTATAATCCATCCGGAATCGCACTACGCCGTCTTAATTCTAGGCGTTGTCGTCTCGTTGATCCTTGGAATTTTTGCCGTCCTGCCAATCGGTGGCGCGGACATGCCGGTCGTCATTTGTTTGCTGAACAGTTACTCCGGCCTCGCTGCCACTGCTGCTGGTTTTGTCCTGGCCAACAACATGCTGATCGTGGCGGGCTCACTCGTTGGCGCGAGCGGGATTGTGCTTACGGAAATCATGTGCAAGGCGATGAATCGGTCGCTGGCGAATGTTCTCTTCAGCGGTTTTGGATCCGCTGCTGGTCTCGCCGCAGGTGCAGGTGCGAACGGCGAAGCGAAATCGCTCTCGCCGCACGACGCCTATTTCGCGCTGGAGGCGGCGCGCTCGGTCGTGATTGTACCGGGTTACGGAATGGCGGTTGCTCAGGCGCAGCATGCGGTGAAGCAACTGGGCGATCTTCTCGAAGCAAACGGCACCGAAGTGCGATACGCGATCCATCCAGTGGCCGGGCGAATGCCGGGACACATGAACGTGTTGCTCGCGGAAGCTGATGTTCCATACGATCAGCTCGTCGAAATGGATGCGATCAATCCTATGATGCCGACAGTTGATGTCGCTCTTGTAATTGGCGCGAACGACGTGGTTAACCCGGCTGCCCGCGAGGATAAATCGAGTCCGATCCATGGCATGCCGATCATTAACGTCGATCATGCGCAAACGGTTTTTGTGCTCAAGCGTTCAATGGCATCGGGTTTCGCCGGTGTGGAGAATCCTCTCTTTTTCAACGAAAACACTCGCATGGTTTTCGGCGACGCGAAGCAGACGCTGCAAGCGATGGTGAACGAGTTTAAGGCGACCTAGCTTCTTCAACGGCCTCTCTCGAGGTCTCCTGCGTTGCAGCCGTCGGTTGCGGAGCTGCGCCGCGCGCTCTCTCGCGCTCATTATCACGCTGGTATGGAGTGGGAGCAGGGGACTCGAAAATGGCTAGTGGACTTGGGAGCGATACGTTTTTTTGGATGGCAGCGTTATCGGATGCGGATGCGTATCGCGATAATGTTTCACTGCCGAGCCAAGGATAAAAGCCGTCAGGATAAAAACGATTACGCGTTTTTCTTCTGGTGTGAGAACGAATTTCTGCATCACCCGAGCAGGTCCGCCATCAATTTTGTTGCTCATTCTTTCGGTGAGGCCGAATGCGAACGGACCGATATTTTTTCTTAATGTTGAAATCGTAGAACCGCGCTTGTGATTCTGCCGACGTTAGATCGCGATACACCGAAGAAGGAACATCGAGGTAACGGTAAATGGCGCCGTTGACGAATTCGATTTCGAGAATGTGACGGCGTTTGCTGTAACCCACCGCCGCGATGGCAGTTGACTGAACAGCGTGTCGCGGAATGTGGGAAACGATTTGTTTTGAATCATTGAGCTCGGCCGGATCGGCACCTGGGGCGGGAACGGCCGCGGCAGTGATTGCAGCGAGAACCACGATCCAAACACGTTGCATGGTCGCGTTTGTTATAGATTCGCGTCGAGTTGCCGTCGAGGGAAGTTCTTATTCTAAAGCAACGGCGCAGCCCGGCGATCGCGCTCTATATCATTGTCCGAGTGGCGTCGTAATGTCGGTACCGGGCGGCGGCGTAAATTTGAACGTCGATGGAGGAAGCGGCGCGCGTGTCTGATTGGAATAGCTGGTCACGATCCGATCGCCATTCGGCTGCAACATGTCGGTGCGTTCAGCCTGCAAGTTACTGTTGAGGCGCAGAGTCATTTTTTGAAAGACTCGTTTCATTGACGCCGTGCGAGGCGTCAGTTCCAGCTCGTATCCACTGTCGATCTTTGTCCCGGTGACGTGGAAGGTGTTTTCAACATTTTCGAGATTCAAGGCGGAATTAATCGCCGCAATAAGCGAATCGATCGGCGACCGCTTGCCCAAGGAATAACGTTCGGCCGATTTAAAATTGGGATAATAAATCCAGAGTTCGCGACCATCGCTTACGGTCAGACTGGGCGAATTACCCTTCACTTCGCGCCGGAACCTGTTCGGCGGCTGGAACCAAACCCTTCCCAAACTCAAAATCGGTTTGGTCATTAAACGCATAACCCTTTGTTCCTGAAAATCGGCCTGGGTAGTCCGGTTCTCACGAATTCGTGCAAGCAGATTTGTGAGATCGGTCGTTGAAAGCGGATCGGCATTGGCAAAACTCGTCAGCGAAATCAAACCGATCGCGATCGAAAAAATCCTGGGCATGAGATTCATCGGGGTTATGACACGTCAACTTTGTCTTCGCGGCCCAGCTTCGGTTCAGCCGCCGCCATTGCTGGCAGCGTAAAGAAAATCGTCGCCACCAAGCTCCAAAAGATGCCAATGGCACACGTAATACCAAGTCCACTGAGAGAAGGATTGCGCGCCAAGCCGAGAGAGCCGAAGCCAGCGACTGCCGTCAATCCCGCGAGCAGGACCGGCTTCACCACGCCTGCGACATCGTGCTCAATCTCCCGTGTTTTCTGCCAGACGAGCACAACATAAATCCCATAATCCACGCCGATCGCGAGCACGAGACGGAACGACAGCACGTTGAGCATGTTTAAATCGATGTGCAGTAATTTCATCGAAGCAATCATCGCTCCGATCCCGAACGCGAGGGTGATGACCTGGATGAGCCACAGACGCCAGTCGCGATATAAGATTGCCAGCAGCGACACATCGAAAAACGCCATCAACGCGCTAATGATAAGGAGTTGTCGGTGCGACCATGGCAAGAGATCCGCGAGAGCGTAGCTCCAGCCCGTGAGGATCATCGGAATCCCGGCCACTGGCAGATTACGTCCCAAGTCTTCACACTGTGCGTGTGTGGAGAGGCGTTCATTCGTCGTGACGAATCCCATGGTGAGCAGGGGATCTTGTGCGAAGTATCGATCGACCAAAAACCACCAGCTTGATGATTTTGGCAATTGCGCGCGCCAGTTTGGCGGAGGCGTGCCTGGATCGACAACGTGTCGTAAATCATCGAGCAGGCTAAAGGCCGGTACGAATGAATCGCGGCTGAATCCTTCGGCATCGAGAGTTTCTTCAAGTGTCTCGCGCGTAGCTGGAAAATTGATCGCGCTCAACTGTTCTCGATTTGTTTGCATCGCGTTCGGCGAAAGGCAAAGCGCCGCTGGTGTGGAGAAGCTTTTGATTTTGCCAGCGGCTTGGAGTTCGCGCCAATGCGCGGCAATTCTCTGCCAGTCGTCGTGCAGCGCCTGTGGATTGCTCGCACGGACAATTGTCAGCACTGGTTCCCAGCGCATCGGCATTTTGTGCATGATCTTCTGAAGGGCAAGACTGGCGCGACTGTTTTTCGGCTCGAGTGAACGGGTGCTCGCCTCGAAGTGAAGCGGCGGAATTGGCGAAAAGCCGATCGCAGTCAACAGCAACAAGAGTGCAGTTGAAAAAATCAGCATCGGTGCGGGACGCCGCACAGTCCATCGGACATATTTTCTTACGATATCGAAGACCCAATCGTGGCGGAGTGGCGTTTGGCGTTCACCAATAAAAAGAAACAAAACCGAGCACATCAACAGGCCGGCAACGAAAATGCCGATTGCGATCAGCACCCCGAGTTGGGAGAAACCCATCGATCCGCTCAGAACAAGCGCGAGAAAACCGACCGCAGTTGTAAGCGCGCCAAAAAAAATCGCCTTGCCAAGCTTTGCAACCGACGTGGCGATGCCTTGGCGATGCGATTCTCCATCAGTGCGCGCCTGCTGATACCGTCCAAAGATGAGAATCGCGAAGTCAACGCCCAGACCAACCAGAATGGCGCAAAATCCCACGCTTACCATGCTGAGCCGTCCAAAAATGAGCAAGCCAAGTGTGAGCGCCAGCAAACAAGAGAGAAGAAGCGAAAATCCCATACCCAGCAACGGCAGCCATCGTCGAAAACCGACAAAGAAGATGCTGCCCACCAGCACAACTGAGCCGGCCAATGTCGCGAGGACGTCATTGCGCATGCTCAGTGAAATTTCCGACACGTACGCCGAACGCCCCGTCACGAGGACTTCCAACGGGCCGCCATCCCATCCCTCGTGCGCAGTTGCACGGAATGCATTTACGCGGCGCATCAACCGTTGGCATTCGAACGCGCTAATCGACGATTGGTTGGTCACTGCAAGGAAAACGCGCATCGTCCGGTCAGATGAGGTAAGCGGCTGCTCTTCTTCGATCGCGGTGCTTTCTGCAAAAGGCTTGAGCGCCGGTGCAATCAAGCCGAGCGGATCAAATGAGAGTTCGAACTCCGCCCGGGGGGAGCCCGCTTCGATCTGCTGGCGCAATCGATGGAGGCGATCGCGAATTTTCTGCGGTTCCAAGATCGACATGGTCTCGTTGAAGACGCTTGTTTCGAGATTCAGGAACAACGGCACCGCGATTGATTGCAGATCACGAATTCCATCCGGTGTGGCCATGGGCGAACCCGCTAGCACGCGCGTGCACCAGGGTTGCTGCCGCAATTTTTCAGCGAAAACCGGTGCGAATTCTTCAAGCTTATCAACGTCAGCCGGGCCGCAAAGAAGCGCGAAGGTAAGCTCGCGGGTCTGTTCAAACTCGCGATCGTAAATTTTCAATCCTTCAACCGACCGGAAACTGGCCGGCAAGATATTGAGTACATCAGAGTCGAGTCGCAGCGAAGTAACCAGGATGATGATGCACGCGGCGGCGAGCACAGCAACGCCACACCAAACGAGTGTGCGCTGCTCCGTAATAATCCGCGCGATAAAATCACTGATGCGCATGAGCGACCCCAATGAACACGAATTAATACAGAGATGGCAATGCTGTAGCCGGGATCGCCGATCCGGCGACGCGCGCGACGTTACTTAAAAGCGAAACTGGAAGGTTTCGCTGCCAGTGGCGTATTGCACCGAGTGTCGATCTGGCGAGCGGCTGAGTTTGTCTCGCAGCTCAAGCCAGCCGCGCAGTTGTTGTGGCGCTTGTTCGACTGGACCGGACCAACCGCCCTGCGCTAGAACGCCTTTGACTTCAGCGAAGGATGCGTCCTGGCGAATCATCAAAAGCGTTACGCCCGGACCTTTCGAAAACGTCAGCTCGAAATCACCCGTCTGTGAAGATCGAACGAGCACGTCGCCGATAAGCGTAATCTTCGGTGCGCGATACAAAAGCTGTCCGCTGCGCACCTGCCAATCAGGCGTCGGTTCCGCGAACTGATGCCGCGAAGTTGTAGCACAGCTCGTTAGCTCGGCAACCGCCAGCGCGATGACGATGGCACGCAAGATCGACATTGCGCTTATGGAATCGCGCCGATCGGTTCCGCTGGACTCGGCGATGTTTCCATTTGCGGAACAAGGGAAAGCCGCGGCGAAAGCGGAAGAAAGCGTTGCGCGTTGACGAAAAAGTAAAACAGCCACATTCGCCATTTAATCTGGAAACTTTTGCCTTCGTTGCCGGCGAGCACGGCGTTGACCGCGGCGGCGATCTGCATGGTGTCGGTCGGATTAAGAAATACTTCGATGAATTCTTTGCCGCGTCGATACCACGAGTTCACGATCGTAAGATAGACGTCCATGATGCGATTAATGCAGCGGGAATAATTTTTGAATAGGCGCCGCCTGCGCCATTCGCTCCGCAGAACTTCGTCGAGCGTGTCGGCGGCTTTTTCCGCGGACATGATGGCGAGAAAAACGCCGCTGCTGAAAACCGGGTCGATAAATGCGGCAGCGTCGCCCGCGAGTAGCCAGCGGTCGCCGGAAAATTTTGCGTTGCGGTAGGAGTAATCGCCTGCGGAATAAACGGGTGAGACACGCTCGGCCCGCTTCATTCGCTCGAACACCATTGGTTGCTCGGCGATGCATTTTTCCAGTGTGGCCTCGGGCGAAAGTTTCATCGCGCGAAAGGTCGCTGAGTCCATGACAACGCCGATGCTCATGCGGGTTTGTGTGAGCGGGATCATCCAGAACCAGCGATCGAGTCCCCGGACCATGCGAATAAGCGTGCCGTCGATCCCTTCGGCACGATCGACATTTTCGTAATGCGCGAAGACGGAAAATTTCTGGAGATGATCGTAGGTCCTTTTGAGATTGTAAAAATTGCCAAGCACGGTTTGGCGCCCGCTGCAATCGAGCAGGTACCTGGCTTCGAGCGTTTCGCTTACACCGGTGGAAGTTTCGATGTCGATCGTCACGCGGTCGGGCTTGAAGGCGATTTTTTTTACTTCGGTTTCTTCGCGGACTTCAGCGCCGTTCTCGCGCGAGTGATCAAGAAGAAGTTTGTCGAACTCGGAGCGGGTAACTTGATAGGCGCGGTCGCGGCGCGAGCGAAACCCGTCCTTAAAATAAAATTTCACGCCCCTCGTTCCACATGCCGCCACTATCTCGCCGCCGTATTTCGGCAAAAAAGTGCGATCAAGTTTTTCGCGCACACCGAGGCGGTCGAACGTTTGGGTGCTGAATGGCAAAAGCGATTCACCGATGTGAAAGCGCGGAAATTTTTCGCGCTCGAGAACGACCACGCGCCGGCCCGCGCGCGCGAGCAGGGTCGCAGCCGTGCTTCCGGCCGGTCCTCCGCCAACGATGGCGACGTCGTACATGTCGGTCTTCATCCCAGGGGAACATGTTAGCAAATTCTGCGGATTTTGGTAGGGACAGCGTGCTGCGCCGTCCGCGGGCGTCGCCGCGCGGCGTCTCCTGCCAATTTGTGCTAATCTGTGCACTGAGAAATGAAATTGATCGATCGGTTCATCAGTCGCGAATTGGTGGTCAATGTGCTCTTTGCCATCGCCGTTCTGAGTCTGGTCCTCGTCGTCGGAAATATTTTCCGCAAGCTTCTACCTCTGCTGGTGAATCACGACGTGCCGATGGAATACCTAATCACGTTCATTGCTTACGTACTGCCGTTCTCGCTCATCTTTACGATTCCGTGGGGATTGCTGACCGCGATCTTGCTCGTATTCGGGCGGCTCTCTGCTGATAACGAGCTGATCGCGCTGCGTTCGAACGGCGTGAGCATTTCGCGCATTTGCATTCCGCTCGGCGGGCTTGCCCTCGTTTGCACTGCGATCTGCCTCTGGCTCAATGTGCAGGCCGCGCCAGCCGCGCAGGAAAAATTGCGCAGCACGATTTTCGATCTCGCGACGCGCAACCCAATGGCACTTTTTGGCAGCGATCAGGTGATCGATCAATTTCCCGGACGAAAGATCTATGTGGGCAAGAAAGAAGGCAACAAGCTCGAGAACATCACTGTCTTTGAAATGAACGACAACGCGCTGCCGGTCAAAGTAACCTACGCCCGTACCGGCATGCTCGAAGCCGACTTGGCGAATAAACAGATTCTCATGCACCTTTACCAGGCGCGTTATCAGACGCGCGACGAAAAGGACCCGCTGGACCTGCGAAAGATTCGAGATGGAATCAACATGGAAGAGGGCACATTGCCCATCAGTCTCGACGAGTTATACGAGAAGGAGAAAAAGCGGCCAAGCCGTTCCGCATTGTCGATCGAGCAATTGCTCGAGCAGTTGAAAAGCGAAAATCAACGGGAGCGCAGCGCCAGCCGCACGGAAATAAACAAACGGTTTTCATTTCCGTTCGCCTGTATCGCGTTCGCGATTATCGGTGTGCCCCTTGGGGTCACAGCGCATCGCCGCGAAACTTCAATTGGCTTCGCCATGGGATTGATCGTCGCCATTACCTATTTTCTCTTCATCATCATCGGCGACACGTTGCGCGGAAATCCGACTGTGCACCCCGAGCTGCTTGTCTGGTTTCCGAACATTCTCTTTATCGTGCTCGGCGCACTTTTGTTCCGGCGACTGGCGCGACAATAGGAGTGGTCAACGATGGCAGAAAGATCCGCGCGTTGATGCGTACATCGGGAAATCGGCAGAGTTTGCGCAATCGATCAGACTTCTTCCGGCGCAGGGCCGAGCGAAAGAGCAGGTTCGCTTGATTCGGCTCGCCCGGTTTGGAAAACGGGAATGCGTGCGGAAAGCATGTTCCATAAACAAACCGCCACGGAGCCCAGCACCAGGACCGAGGCGTAAGCTCGAACGCCGTTGAATACATCAATCGCGTGGAGCGTCGGGTCGAGTTTCTTATCGATTAGCATCACGTGCACGATCATTGCCGTGCTTGCGATCGAGATGATGAAATGGAGCACAGTCAATCTGACGTTCACAGCGAGCGCGACGGCGCTTACGACCGCGCCCCACATCAAGTAGCGCTCCTGCATTTGGCCTAGCAATGCGAACATTAGCAGCCAGGGTGCGGCGATAGCGATCAGGAGCCGGGGATCGCGATTACGTGTATGCCGTGCCGCACTGTGCGCGCAGAGCACCAATGCGCCGAGATACAACAAGCGCAGCGTCCATTGAAGTGTGAGGGTGAAATGCAGCGGACCGAAGTCACCTGACCAGAAGGGATCCTTCAGCGACCAGCCCAGACTAGAGAGAAGTGACGGCAGGTTGTAACACGAACTAATGAAAAGATAGGGGTAATGCTCGCTGCCGTAGAGAAAACCGATCTGCAGCCACGCGAAGCGGCCGCCGTCAAAGGCGCCGACGACAAATACCGCACACGCAGTGAGGCCGGCTACCCACGCTCCTGCATGGCGTTCTCTGTGCCGTAGGAAAAATAATGAGCTAAGGCTGGCGGCAATCGCGACGGCGATCCAGGCTGCGGGGTTGCGCAGGAGCCATGGTGAAACCAGCAATGCCACCGTCGTACCGAAACCGGCGAGTACGCGCAGGG
>Ga0066695_10001023_pt1 | contig 10374 bp, 9 predicted proteins | sample GraSoiAngelo_144_FD_66452 | JGI IMG/M metagenome (GOLD analysis project Ga0066695, IMG submission 66452) | Grasslands soil microbial communities from the Angelo Coastal Reserve, California, USA - 14_1009_02_40cm | ecosystem: Environmental > Terrestrial > Soil > Grasslands | place: USA...
CGCGGGGTATTCAGCGCCGGGATCGAAGAGCCGAATGCGCTAGTGCAGGTGGGTCACGACACCATGCTTCGCGCGACGCAGGTCGAGCTCGTCGATGGGCTCGAGGCGATCGGCCTGAACGGCCGCGGACGGCTGAGCTCGGAGCCAGACACCGGCCGCTACGACAAGATCTACGCCCACTGCGAGGTGCTGGTCATCGGAGGCGGGCGGGCTGGCATCACGGCGGCACTGGAAGCCGGCCAAACAGGCGACCGGGTGATCCTGGTCGATGAACAGGCCGAGCTCGGAGGACGCCTGCTGGGCGCCGGATGGAACGACTGGCTCGAGGCCAGTCTTGCGACGCTCCGTTCCCAACCGGATATGCGGCTGCTAACCCGAGCGACGGCCTTCGGCCACTACGACCAGAATCTGGTACTGATCGCCCAGCGGTTGCCGAACGGCGGCCGGCTGTGGCAGGTCCGAGCGAAGCGCGTCGTGCTCGCGACCGGGGCACACGAGCGGCCCTTGATCTTCGCGAACAACGATCGGCCGGGCATCATGCTCGCCGGCGCGGCACGGACCTACATCAATCGATATGGCGTTGCACCGGGTAATCGCGCCGTAATCTTCACGAACAACGACAGCACCGACGCTGTCGCGGCCGACCTCAAGCGCGCCGGCATCAGCGTCGAGGCAATCGTCGACGTCCGAGCCGGAGAAGCGGTCGTCGACACAATTCCCTCGCCCGCTGGCGGGGGAGGGCAGGGTGGGGGCGTTCGCGCCGTCGTCCTCGCCACACTTACGGGCAGCGGGGCGCGCCGCGAGGTCGAGTGCGACCTGCTTTGCGTTTCCGGTGGATTCAACCCGACGCTCCACCTCTTCAGCCAGGCGCAGGGTCGACTTCGCTACGACGAAGGCCTGGCGTGCTTCATGCCGGACTCGGCGCCACCCGACGTCGAGGTGGTCGGTGCGGCCGCCGGCGATCTGGCTGGCCGCGGCCAGGGAACGATCATGCCGTACTGGGTCGTCCCTAGCGATGGGCGCGATTGGTCGACGCATTTCGTCGACCTGGAGCGCGACGTCACGGTGGCCGACGTGCGCCGCGCCCTGGATACCGGCATGCGCTCCGTCGAGCACGTCAAGCGGTTCACCACAATCGGCACCGGCAGCGACCAGGGCAAGACGGCTGGCATCAACGAAACGGCCATCGTCGCGACGCAACTGGGCCAGCCGGTGGGGGCCGTCGGCGTGACGACATTCCGCCCACCGTATGTGCCGGTTTCATTCGGTCTGATGGCCGGCCGAAACCGCGGCGACCTCTTCGACCCAATTCGAATGACGGCCATGCATCCCTGGCACGTTGCCCACGGGGCCGTTTTCGAGAACGTCGGCCAATGGAAGCGGCCCTGGTATTTCCCGCGACATGACGAAGACATTGAGGCGGCCGTGTTGCGCGAGTGTCAGGCCGCGCGCGAGAGTGTGGCGGTGATGGACGCGTCGACGTTGGGCAAGATCGACATCCAGGGCCCGCATGCGGTCGAGTTCCTCAATCGGATGTACACGAACGCGTTCGACAGCCTGAAGGTCGGCTCCTGCCGCTACGGCCTGATGTGCAAGGTGGATGGCATGGTCTTCGATGACGGCGTCGTGATGCACCTCGCACCCGACCATTGGTTGGCGACCACTACGACGGGCGGCGCCGCAGCCGTGCTCGATTGGATGGAGGAATGGCTCCAGACCGAGTGGACCGACCTCCGCGTACACCTGACCTCGGTCACCGACCATTGGGCCGACGTGGCCGTGGTCGGCCCGCGCTCGCGGGATGTCGTCGGCGCCTTGTTCCCTGAACTCGCCCTCGACCCGGAGAGCTTCCCGTTCATGGCGATTCGCGAGAGCGACACTGGAGGGATCCCCGTGCGCCTTCACCGCATCACGTTCTCCGGCGAGCTTGCCTACGAGCTCTGGACGCCACGCTGGTACGGCCTTGCGCTCTGGGAAGCCGTGATGGCGGCAGGCGAGCCTTTTGGGATTACGCCCTATGGCACGGAAACGATGCACGTGCTCCGCGCCGAGAAGGGTTACATCATCTGCGGCCAGGAGACCGACGGGACGGTCACACCGCAGGACCTCGGCATGAGCTGGATCGTCTCGAAGAAGAAGGCCTTCATCGGCCAACGGTCCCAGCGCCGGAGCGATACGGCCAGGCCGGATCGGAAGCATCTCGTTGGTCTGCTTCCTGTCGACGGTGACCAGCTTCTGCCGGAAGGTGCTCAGCTGGTCGTGGAGCCCGAGGGAGCCATTCCCATGAAGATGGTGGGTCACGTGACATCCAGCTATCGCAGCGCAACCCTCGGCCGCACATTTGCCCTGGCCATGCTGCAGAGCGGCCGCGAGCGACTTGGCGCGATGGTGTACGCGCCGCTCAACGGGCACATCGTCGGGGCGACCGTGACCGAGCCGATCTTCTACGACAAGGAGAACGTCCGTCGTGATAGCTGAGGCGGTTCGCCGGAGCCCACTGGCAGAATACGTCGACAAGTTCGCAGCTTTGTCGGCCGATAGCCGCGGTGACCTCTCGATCCGGGAGGTTCCCTTCGTTTCCCAACTGAATCTCCGAGCCGACCCCAAAGACGCCGTCCTGATACAGTCGTTTGCCGCGGTCCTCGGTTTCGCATTACCCACCGTACCGAATACCGTTGCCTCGCGCGAAGGCCGCCGAGCCCTGTGGCTGGCTCCCGATGAGTGGCTGGTTGTTGGCCCCGAAGGTCAGCAGGGTGTGATCGAGCAAGAACTGCGGAATGGTCTCAACGGCGCCTTCAGCTCGATCGTCGACGTCTCGGCCAATCGAACCGTGCTCGAGCTTCGCGGCGCGATGGCGCGCGACCTCCTAACTCATGGAGTAGCGATTGATCTCGACGAGCGCTCCCTCGGCATCGGGCGGTGCGCCCAGACCATGCTCGCGAAAGCCCAGGTCATCCTCGAGCGCCGCGACGATTCGGCATTCGTCCTCTACGTTAGGGCCTCGTTCGCCCACTACGTTGCCGACTGGCTCCTCGACGCCCTGGCGGAGTAGCCTGTCACCGTGCCGGACACTGCCGTCAAACTGCTAGCCAAGCACTACGCGGTCGCTCACGGCCGGGTCGTCGAGTCGGCCGGACGGACCGAGGACAGCCAATTCGCGAAATCCATGGGCACCCGGGTACACAGTGTCGCCTGGCAGGTCTGGCACATCGCTCGCTGGGATGACCGCTTCGCGGAGATCATGATCGACAAGACGCCGGACCTGGGTGGCCGGTTCGGACCACCCGGACAGATTTGGGCGAGGGAATCGCTGGCGAAACAATGGGGCTTACCGGTCGGGCAAATGGGCAAACGCGACACCGGGACGGGAATGGACGATGAGCCGGCGGACGCCCTTCGTCTTCCGGGTAAAGCCGTGGTTCTCGACTACGCCCAACGGGTCTTCGCGCATCTGCAGGCCGTCCTGAAAGCCATGCCTGACGACAGCTTGTTCGCTGTCATGGCGGACGATCCCGACGGCGACAGCTACGCCGACAACATCATGATCTACCTGGATCATGTCGAGCGTCACCTCGGGATGATCGAAGCGCTGAGGGGGTTGCAAGGAACCGCCGGTAGTGCCACGGAGTAGCTGATGGCTGGCTGCTCTTACGTTAGCCCAGTGATCCGTCCGCTGGAGTCAATGTCGATCCGGGTGTAGGCCGGTTCTTTCCCGAGGCCGGGCATCAGCTGGATGTCGCCAGCAAGAGCAACAACAAAGCCGGCCCCGGCGGACGGATAGACGTTTCGGACGGGCAGCGTGAAGCCCCGCGGCCGGCCCTTCAGTGCCGGATTGTGCGAAAGCGATAGATGCGTCTTCGACATGCAGACCGGCAACGTGCCCATGCCGCGCTCGGTCAGCCAGTCGATGCGCTTCTGGCACTCTGGTAGGAACTCGACGTCGGCCGCGCCGTAGAGGCGCCGGGCAAGCGTCTGGATCTGCTCGCGGATCGGCGTGTCGGGCGAATACAGCGGAGCGAAGTTGCTGCCATTCTGTGTGGCGCCCAGCACGGCCTCGGCCAGCTCGACGGCTCCCTCGCCGCCGTGGCCGAAGCCGTCGTTGACAACGGCCGCATCGGCGCCGAAATCCTTCGCGAGCTGCGTCAGAAGGTCAAGCTCGCGTTCGGTATCGCTCGGGAATCGGTTGACGCCTACCACGGCGCGCATGCCGAAGGCTTTGACGATGTCGATGTGGGCCGCGAGGTTCTCGCCGCCCCGCTTCAAGGCGTCGAGGTCCTCGGTGCCGAGCTTGGCCAACGGCACGCCGCCGTGCGACTTGAGCGCGCGCACGGTCGCAACCACCAGCGCGGCCGCCGGTCGCAGGTGACCGTAGCGCGCGACGATATGGGCGAATTTCTCGAGGCCGAGGTCGGCGCCGAAGCCAGCCTCGGTGACCACAACATCGGCGAGCTTGAGGGCAATCTGGTCCGCGAGCAACGAGTTGTTGCCGTGGGCGATGTTGCCAAAGGGACCGGCATGCACCAGCGCCGGCTGGCCCTCCATCGTCTGCACGATGTTCGGGAGCAGCGCCTCCTTGAGCAGCACCGTCATCGCGCCGGCGACACGCAGATCCTCCGCGGTGATGAAGCTGCCGTCCTTGCGCTGCGCCACGATGATTCGCCCGATCCGTTGCCGGAGGTCTCCGAGATCGCTGGCGAGCGCCAGGATCGCCATGATCTCGGAAGCCGCCGCGATGATGAAACTCGATTCGCGCGGCACCCCGTGCTCGTCGCCACCTAGGCCGGTGACAATGTGTCGAAGCGCCCGATCGTTGACGTCCAGCGTCCGCGGCCAGGTGATGAAGCTGGGACCCACTTCGAGCTGACCATGAAAGATGGCCGCGTCGATAACGGCCGCCAGGAGGTTGTGCGCCGCCTCCACGGCATGGATGTCACCGGTGAAGTGGAGATTGATTTCCTCCATGGGGACGATCTGCGCCATGCCGCCGCCGGTGCCACCGCCCTTGATACCGAACAACGGCCCGGTCGAGGGCTGCCGCAGACAGAGCGCCACGCTGGTCCCGATGCGCCCGAGCCCCTGCGTCAGGCTGATGGCGCTCGTGGTCTTGCCCTCCCCTGCTCGGGTCGGCGTGATCGCGGTGACGACCACCAGCTTTCCATCCGGTCGGCTTTCGAGGCGCTTCAGGGTGTCGAGGCTGATCTTGGCCTTGTACGGGCCGTAGGAGATCATCTCCGAGTCCAGCAGACCGAACTCCCGACCAACCTCCAACACCGGCCGAAGTCTGTGAGGCTGAATGGTTTCGAGCGTTTTCGCTGCCTGACTCATGCTCCCTCCTGCGCGGCATCCATCAGCTTCGATCTTGGGTTTGCCGCGTCGAGTTCCTTGACGAGCAAGTTCGCGACCTCTTCCGCCGAGCCAGCCCGCTCCTCCGTTTCGCCCCAGCGCCACGCCTCCAGGTACGCATCCATCTCGGTCGACCCGTCCTTCATCGCGAACGCATCGATCGCCGCCTGGAAACGGTCTGGCAGCATGCGCTTCACCTCGCCGCTCTCGTCCCAGGCCTTGACCTGCGCCGGAATGTGCTTCCAGAACATCACCTGGTACTTCGCCATCACGCGGCCTCGACGAGCTCCGCGAGCCGGGTCTCGAGCTGGCCGAACCCGACGTGCCGCACCTCGAGCGGCAACCCGAGATAGGTCGCGATTTCCTGTGCCTTTTCGGTGAGGCGAGGGTCCACAAACTGAGCGAGATAGAGAAGGTCCGTGTAGTTCTGGAAGTAGACCGGCTTGAGCTCGGGATACCGGTCGAGGCCAAGCCCGCGGACAACGGCCCGTTCGAAGTTGCGCACCAGCCAGTCGGTCAGGAAGAACGTCGCCGGGCGCCCGTCCGCAATCCGATCGAAGTCGCTGCCGGCAAACATCTCGTAGCAGTGGGGTCCGCGTACCCGCACCGCCCCGTAGCGATCGAGAACCGGTTCGAGCGCGCCGGCGGTGCCGCAATCGCCGTAGACGACCACGACCTGGTGATATCCGCTCGACAGTTGTTCGAGTTTCCGATCGACGGCTTCCACGATCTTCTTTGGATAGAAGTGATGCATGGCGGGCACGCCATAGATGTCGACATCCCAGCCGTGCTCGTCCACGATGGTCTTGACCTCTTTCCCGAGGGCTCCACAGATCAGCAGGGCGAGGTTCTTCACCGCAACGTCTCCAGCTCCGGAAACTGCAGCACCGACACGAACGAATCATTGAAGTCCGAGCGGCCGGACAACTCGACGTACTCGATCTTGTCGGGCAGCTCGAAGGCAACCTGCCGCTCGCGGAAGGAGAGGAGCGACATCTTGGCGCCCTCGCCGGCGGTGTTGCCCACCGACAGGATGCGGTCGACGTCGACCGGCGGCACCAGTCCGATGATCTTCGCGCTCTCCGGGTTCAGGTAGGAGCCGAACGAGCCGCCGAGCAGGACTTCGTCCAGGTCGGCGACGGTCACGCCCATAACGTCCATCAAGACCTTGATGCCGGTGGCGATCGATCCCTTTCCGAATTGCAGCTCGCGTACGTCACGCTGGCTGAGGTAGACGTTCTCGGCGAGGAGGAAGGCGCGCACGCCATCGATCGTGATCAGCCGGTCTGAGAGGGGATGTTCCGGGACCTCTTCGCGGCTGCGCATCTTGCCGCCGGCGTCGAGCAGGCCGACGAGCCGGAGCTGTGCCACGGTGTCGACGAGGCCCGAGCCGCAAATCCCTTTGGGCGGGATGTCACCGCCGATCACCTGGAGCTCGACATGGTCGCTCAGGGTCACGCCTTCGATGGCGCCGTCGGTCGCGCGCATGCCGCAACGGATCTGGCTACCCTCGAACGCGGGGCCGGCGGGCGCCGCGGTGCAGAGGACGCGCTTGACCGAGCCGAGCACGATCTCGCCGTTGGTCCCGACGTCCACGAAGACCCGGAGCTTGTCCTCGCGGGCGAGCCCGGTGGCCACGACGCCCGCGACGATATCCGCGCCCACGTAGGCGCCGATCACCGGCAGCGTCTGGACGTACCCACCGGGATGAATGTCGAGGCCCACCTCGCGGGCGGGGAGATAGAGCGGTTCGCGGAAGGCGGGCGTGAACGGCATCATCGAGATCGGCGTCGCGTCGATGCCGAGCAGCAGATGCAGCATCGTCGCGTTGCCGACGACGACGGTTTCGTAGACGCGCTCACGCGCAGCGCCGGCGGATTCGTAGAGCTCCTGCAGGACCGTGTTCATGGTGCGCTGAATGGCCTCGCGCAGCTCCGCCTTGGCCTCATCGCCCTGCATGCCGTGGCTGATCCGGGAGATGACGTCGGCGCCGAACGGTGCCTGGCCGTTGAGCGTCGACCGGACGGCCTCCGCCATTCCCGTGCGCAGGTTCATCAGCGTGCCGACGACCGTCGTGGTGCCCAGGTCGAAGGCGACACCGTAGCTCTCCTCGCGCGTGTCGCCCGGTTCGACGGCGATCAGCTGATCGCCGCCAAGCACGGCCGTAACCTTGAACTCAGCGCCGCGAAGCAGGGCAGGGAGCGTGCGAAGGACGCGAAGGTCGGCCTTCATGTCGAAGCCCTCGGCGGTGAGGGCGTCGCGGAGTCGCTCGATGTCGCTGCGCTGGTCCTCGAGATCCGGCTCGGTCAGCTCCACGTAGACCTTCCGGACGTTGGGATCGAGCAGCACCAGCCGGTTGACGCCCATGGTCGCGGCCTTCGGAACTCGTAGGAGCTCCGGCACCGTAACCGTCGTGTCCTCGTAGACCTTGGCCTGGCAAGAGAGTCGCCAACCGGCCTCGAGTTCCCCCAGCCTCAGTTGCTTTCGATCGGCAATCGTGATCTCTGCGCCGCCCTCGAGCACCTGCACCTTGCATTTGCCGCAGGTGCCGCGGCCACCGCAGGTGGAGTCGATCGGAAGCCCGATCCAGTGCGCGGCACTGAACAACGTCGTCCCTGGCGGTACCCGGGTTGCCTTGTCGAACGGCTTGTAGATGACTTCGAGCTTTTTCTGGATCATCCGGCGGGGACCGCCTTCTTCTGCTCGGCGCGGAAGGCCGAGATCCAGTTCATGGCGTATTCGTCATGACCAAGGAGAAGGTCGGAGGCCTGCACAGCCTTGCGTACTTCTGGCACCAACGGGTTGGTGATGGCGCAGGTCAATCCCGCGTGCATCGCAACTGGGAAGAAGGCCGCGTTCAGAATGTGCCGGTCCGGCAGGCCGAACGACACGTTGGAAGCGCCGCAGATCATGTTGTTCCCGAGTTGCTCTTTGATCAGCCGCATCGTCTCCAGCGTCACGAGCCCGGCCTGTGGGTCGGCCGCGACCGTCATCGCGATCGGGTCGATGATGACGTCCTCCGCTGGGATGCCGTAGTACTTCGCGCGCTCGATGATCCGGCGGGCGATCTCGACCCGCTCCTGCGGCACCATCGTGATGCCCGTTTCGTCGTTGCTCATGCCGATCACCGCGGCGCCGTGTTTCTTGACGACCGGCAGGATCCGGTCCATGCGCTCGTCCTCGGCGGTGACGGAGTTGACGAGGGCCTTGCCTTCGTAGGCGGCCAGCGCAGCCTCGAGCGCCTCGATCACCGATGAGTCGATGCAGATCGGCACATCGGTCACCTCGCCGACGGCTTTGATCGTCGCCACCAGGAGCGCCGGCTCATCCACCAGGGGTACGCCGGCGTTGACATCGAGCATCTGGGCACCGGCCTCGACCTGGGCGATGGCGTCGGACCTGACCCGATCCATCACACCGGCTTTCATCTCGGCGGCCAGGACCTTGCGTCCGGTGGGATTGATCCGCTCGCCGATCATCACGAATGGCCGGTCGCCGGAGATGACGACCTCTCGGGAGCGGGAACGAAGGATGGTTTGCATCAACGGCTCCCCCCGACGGTCGCCAGCGGACTTACGGTCGGCCTCGGAAGGAGACCCGCGGCCTCGGCCACCTGCACGACGCCCTCCTCCCACTTGATCCCGATCAGGTGGACGCCCGCCACGCCGGGGATCTCGCGCACGGCCTTGACGAGCTCGACCGCGATCTGAATGCCTTCCTGGGACTGGCGGGCGGGCGGCGTCTTCTCGAGCCGGTCGACGACCGCGTCCGGCACGTGCAATCCCGGGACCTTCTCGCGCATGTAGCGAGCACTGCGAGCCGAGCGCGGGATGCCGATCGAGGGAATGATGAACACCTTGTCGAGGAGGCCGAGGTCGCCCACAATCGACATAAAGCGCGTGAAGAGCGGCGCGTCGAAGACCAGCTGTGTCTGAATGAAATCGGCGCCGGCCCGGACTTTCTTCTGGAGCCGTAGCGGGCGGAATTCCAGCGGAGGCGCGAAGGGATTCTCTACCGCGCCGATGAAGAAGGACGGGGCCTGTTCGAGTTTTCGCCCACTCAGGTAGACACCGCGATCGCGCATGCCGGCGGCGACTTCAATGAGCTGCATCGAATCGATGTCATAGATCCGGCGAGCTTCGGGATGATCGCCGGCGGTCACATCGTCGCCGCTCATCAACACGATGTTGCGGACGCCGAGCGCCGCGGCACCGAGCAGGTCCGCCTGCAGGGCGAGCCGATTCCGGTCGCGGACCGTCAGCTGCATGATGGGCTCGATCCCTTTCTCCACCAGGAGATGGGCCGCGGCCAGCGACGACATGTGGACATGGGCGCCGGTGTTGTCGGTGCAGTTGACGGCGTCGACCGATCCTCGCAGGACCTCGGCCAGCCGCCAGGTGGCCTCGGGATCGGCGCTATTGGTGGACGTAAGCTCGGCGGTGACCACGAAGCGGCCGGCGCGCAGCAATCCGGCAAGTCGGCTAGGAGCTGGCATGCGGCTCCCAACCCTTTGGGGCGACGCCGTCTCGACCACTGGCGAGGTTGATCCACGAGGAGGTTCCCTGCAGCTGCCAATCGACGGGCTTCTGCAGGTGCTCGATGTGATCCTTGAAGACGGGCAAGCGCCGCGAGCCCTCCCAGGCTTCGACCCAGACGCACCGCTGGTCCGGATAGACCTCGCAATTGCCGTTGGCGCGCACGCCGCCGCAGGGGCCGTTGCGGAGATTCTTGGGGCAGCGCATCGGGCAGCTGAGGCCGGTCGAGTGCAGGATGCACTGACCGCACATGCGGCAGTCCCAGACCGCTTCCTTTAGCGGCTTCTCGACGGCGACCACGAGGCGCTCGATGACGCGCACCGTGCTAGCCCTTACGCAGCGTCTTGTCGATGAGCTCGACCGCCTGAGTCAGTGCTGCGTTCTCAGCGGCCTGCGCCGCGCCGACGATCTGCTTGGCCATCCTGGTGGCGAAGGAGGCGTCGGGCGCGTAGTGGTCGGCGCCGGCGAGCTTCGCGTATTCCTCGGTGACCGGAGC
>Ga0066695_10001026_pt1 | contig 10369 bp, 13 predicted proteins | sample GraSoiAngelo_144_FD_66452 | JGI IMG/M metagenome (GOLD analysis project Ga0066695, IMG submission 66452) | Grasslands soil microbial communities from the Angelo Coastal Reserve, California, USA - 14_1009_02_40cm | ecosystem: Environmental > Terrestrial > Soil > Grasslands | place: USA...
GAGATTCTCTCTCGTTCGCACTGGGAATTGTGATGGTTTTGTGGTGGTAGAGCGAGAGGCTGTGACGGCATTGTGAGCATCATGTGTTACCCTCCCACCATATGCTATGAGGGGTCTGGTGTGTGCATATGCTTTCACTCGCCCGGGTGGCACCCTCACCTGGCCTGGTAGTGGACCTTCCCTATCGGTGGAAACGGCAGATGTATGCTTCCATCACCGATTGGGCAATGATGAGCGAAGCATGCTCCCATGCTCTTCGTGCAGCAACGGAGCGTGGAGAATCTCATCTTCTCAACGAGAACCCTAAGGAGGGAGGCCAGATGGTATGAAAAAGAACCACGATGATTACAAGGTAGTCCCGTATCCGAAGATCCGGCGCGCGATGGCAATCACGCTTCGTTCTGTTCAGCACAAGTCCATGATCCATGGCCTAATCGACGTCGATGTGACCAAAGCCCACAAGTTTTTGCAGGACCACAAAGCGAACACTGGGGAGTCCCTGTCGTTCACGGCGTTCATTATCACCTGCTTGGCACAAGCAGTCGATGAGAATAAGTCCTTGCAGGCGTATCGCAAAGGCAGCAAGCACCTGGTCGTGTTTGATGACGTGGACGTGGCGACGGCGATTGAGCGTGAGATGGCAGGGCAAAAGCAACCCATTGTCTACATCATCCGAGCGGCGAATACGAAGACCTTGCGCGAGATCCATCAGGAGATCAGGGCGGCCCAGGTGAACGCAGTGGAGCAGGCCTGGGAGGGCCTCAAGGATTTTGGCTGGCTGCCGTTGGTGGTCTTCAGAGTCCTCTGGCCGATGTTCTGGTGGATGAAGGGCAGGTCTCCCTCTGTGCAGAAGAAGTACGGTGGAACCGTGGGCGTCTCGGCAGTGGGGATGTTTGGCAAAGGTGCCGGCTGGGGTATCCCGATCAATGATCATACCCTTGATGTCACCCTGGGTGGTATTGCTGAGAAACCAGGGTTCGTCGATGGGCACATCGCCACCCGCGAATACCTCTGTCTAACACTGAGCTTCAATCACGATCTGATCGATGGGGCACCGGCAGCGCGCTTCACCGAGCGGTTGAAAGAACTGATTGAGAGCGGCTATGGCCTCATCGATGAAGGGGGAGAGGAAGCGAAGGCGTGACGAACCGCAAAAGCCGACTCGGTGACGCGCCCGGTAATTTCACCTCTGCGTTTGGAGGAAGCTAACAATGCTTTCCTGGAGCCAGATCACTTGCTAATCGCCCCATGTCTGCTTCTGGTAACGACCTTCTATCATAATAGCGTTTACACATTGCGCTGACATTGCCAGGCATTGACGTGGCGCTCAAGTTCTTCGACTGTGGCGATACGCCGCGCGAGACCTTGTCGAGCCAGCGCACTGAATTCGATCTCGGCCATGTTGAGCCAACTTCCGTGCAGCGGGGTGTGATGGATCTCCAGCTTCTTCACCAGACGACGGGCCTCAGCGGGAGCAAAGGTGTGATACAAGGCCGCAGGGGAATGGGTGGCCAGGTTATCCATCACCAGCACGATTTTCTCCGCCTTGGGGTAGTGGACATCGACCAGTTCCTGGATAAAATGAGCCCAATCCTGGCTGGTTTTCTGCTCCGTCACCTTCACCACGCGTTTTCCCGCCAGTGGTTCGCAGGCCAATTGAGTCTTATTGGTGGGGTCTTACGTGATAGTGGAAGGAATGATTTAAAAGTCATTTTAAATCATTGTGGTAGATGATAATAGCATGGAGAAAAAAAGAGATGAGTAGTACTCCTAATCCTCGAATGCAAGGTTATGACCAGCCGACGGAGCCGGTTCCTCCTCCCACTTATGGGCGCCCCTATCATGTTGGCAATAAAACTGTCAGATCGTCGGATGCCGGCAGCGTATACTCCCAGAGCCAGCGTGAAGACTACGTGGATTCTATTGGCAACCGGGTCGAGAATACTGTGCAAGTCTATGAAGATAGAAATCAGAGTCGCGCTAATATCCGTTACTGGATAACGACGATCACGTACTTTCTTTTGGGCGTGCTGGAAATCATATTAGCGCTGCGCGTGCTCTTTCACCTGCTGGGGGCGAACCAAGGGAACAGCTTCATTATGTTCCTGTACAATCTGAGCCATGTGCTTGTGGCGCCCTTTAACGGCATTTTCAACGACCAGGCGTTGGGAAGAAGTGTTTTTGAAATGTCAACACTGATTGCGATGCTCGTGTATGCATTAATTGCCTGGGGTATCGTGTCTTTGGGCAGAGTGACATTCTCTCCTGTAATGCCGGGTCACCAGAGCATTACGACGACTCGCCGAGATCGCACTTTGTAAAGCCTTTGTGGCCGCTTATGCTCAGTTTCTCTTTACGAGAAGTTGTGAGTGCTGGTATTGCCTTTACGCTGTGTCGCGTCTAAGGGTTCGAGGTTGATGACGATTGGCTCCTGCGAATTACGGACGGTGACCCACTGCGAAGGCGTGTCAGGGAAGGGGTTGATCTCCTGATGGCCTCTCGGTGTATTTGGGGTGTGAGCCACTTTTCTCTTGCAAAAACATTCTGCACCACTCACAGCAATCACCAGGTGTTGGAGCGGTCCGTACTCGTGAAAAAAGCTCCGGAGATGCGGGAGTGTGGTGGCATCAACCACTCCCCCGGTAACTCGCTCCCCCCCATTGTGCAAGCGCTGCAATGTTTCCCCGGAGAGCGAGAGGCGTCGGGGAAGTACCCCTCGCTCATTGAACAAGCACGCTGCTCCTACAAGCAGCGTATCGTTGCAACTGAGGCATGACCGTAGCTGAGGTGGCAGCTACAGCCATATCTTTGAAGCGCCAAGAGGATTCCGTTGGAGATGCTAAAAAAATCTGCACAAAGGAAGTGTAGTTGATTTGTATTAAACGATAATTATCCGGAGGTAAAATTTTTGTTCCATTGATGAATGGAGAGAGGGGTTGGGGCGCATTAAGCGCCACCAAACGTTACGATGAGGTCGGTTGCATAGCCGAGGAGGAAGCCGATCAGCAGGCCCCACATGACTATCTCCGGGGATTTGAAACGTTTCGCGACGCCGAGGAGTTCGGCTACGACGTAGATGATGGCTCCGGCGGCCAAGGCCAGGAAGAGGATAAAGACTTCGGTCGAGTGAAAGATGGTCCCTACAATGGTGCCAAGGAAGGTTGGGCCGCCTCCGATGAGTCCTAGCAGGATTATGAATTCCCAGGAGACGTGTTTGCCCGTTAAAGGGCCTGCGATGCCAAAGCCCTCGGTCATGTTGTGTAGCCCGAAGCCGATGATCAGGACGACGGCGAGTTGAAGGGCTCCTACGGCGGCTGATTGGCCAATGGCAAGCCCCTCGGAGAAATTATGCAGGCCGATGCCGGTCGCAATGAGAAGGGCAAGGGTATGAGGCGCAAGTTCACCTTTTTGAGGAGCAGCTGCGGTGCTTGTAGCAGGCATTGTCAGAACGGCAGTGGGTGCAGTGGAGGACGTAGAAAATTCATGGCTACCATTCGCAAGCGGAGTGAGCTCCTGTGGGGGGAGAGCCGCGGGTATGGTCTCTTCTGAGAGGATTTTTTGTTTTCGTCTCCGTCCAAAGACAAACGAATTAAAGTAGACCAGGCCTACGGAGCCAATGCCGACGCCGAAAACAAGCAGGAAAATATCAAGGTAGAGGATTCCAGTACCTGTGTGTAGTGTACGCACCTGTTCTATGGCGGCGTTGATGGGTTCGCTGGCTTTCTGAATAACATCGTAGAGTAGGAAGATGAGGACACCGGTTGCGAGCATGCACAAAAAGATTTTGAGCGATGGGGGTATTTTTTTCAGAAAGGCGAGAGGCAAACCAAAAAAAATTGTCAGCCCTGCAAAGGCTCCAAGCAAAATTATTGTTCCTGTTGGCACAACTAACTCCTACAATTGATATCCGACTTTCCTGCTAGGATATTAGCATGCCCTAATATGTTTGTCAAGATAATAGCCTTGCTGGATTGAGCATCTTATCTCACAAAGAGATCACATCTTGACACAGCAATTCTTTTGCTTTTATACTCACTATATGAATATTCATCTTAAAACTAGCTAAGGAGGTCCAAATGAGGCACTCCCAACGGGCGCTTCTGCTCTTCATTCTGCTTTGTACGTTATTTCTTGCGGCCTGTGGTAGCACCACAACGAGTACGACGAGTACGGTGACACCAACGCCATCGCCATCGCCAAATACATTGAATGTTTTTGCTGCCGCGTCGCTGACAGGGTCGTTTACCGCAATCGCCGCAAAGTATCAGCAGGCGCATCCCAATGTTGTCATTAAACTCAACTTTGCGGGATCGCAGATTCTTGAACAGCAGATTGCCAACGGAGCGGCAGCCGATGTTTTTGCCTCGGCGGACCTGGCGAATATGACGAAGGTGTCTGATGCAGGGTTGGTAGGAGTTTCGCAGGTATTCGCCAAAAACAGGTTGACGGTGATTACACCCGCGAGCAATCCGGGTCATATCAACACTTTGCATGATCTCGCAAATAAGGGTGTAAAGGTCGATATCGCAGCGCCAACGGTACCAGCAGGTAAGTATAGCCTTCAAGTGCTGGCTAAGATGGCATTGTCGCCGCAATATGGTCCGGCATATGTGAAAGCGGTCAAGGCAAATTTTGTTTCGTTGGAGACCGATGTGAAGGCAGTGGTCACCAAGGTGCAACTGGGGGAAGTGGATGCAGGCTATGTTTACGTGACAGATGCGGCGGCCGCCAAGGATAAGGTGACGATGATTCCTATTCCTGATATTTACAATGTCATCGCGCAGTACCCTATCGCTGTTACTAAAGGTTCGACTCATGCGAGTGATGCCCAGGCGTTTATGCAGTATATCTTTTCAAAGGACGGACAGGACGTGCTGCAACAATATGGTTTTATTGCCATTAATCCGTAGAGGCTCTCCATGAGCAACATATGGTCTCGCTGGCCTGCCAGGATCGTTGTAGGTATCCTGGCAGGAAGTTTCTTTCTCTTTATAGGCGTACCACTGGTGGCGTTGCTGCTGCGCGAGCCGCCGGCGTTGTTGTGGGCCACGATGCAGCAACCGGAGGTGCGCCAGGCTTTAGAGTTGAGTTTCCTCACGACCAGTATCAGTACATTCTTGACCGTCCTCTTTGGTTTGCCGGTGGCATTTGTGCTGGCGCGCATGCAGTTTCGCGGTCGCAGCCTGTTAGAGACGTTGGTGACCTTGCCTATCGTGTTTCCCCCCGTGGTTGCCGGAGTTGCTTTACTGCTGACTTTCGGGCGTTTTGGCCTGGTTGGTCGATATCTGCTGCCGCTGGGTATTACGATCCCATTTACAACGCTGGCGGTTATCATGGCGCAGATGTTTGTCTCTTCGCCTTTTTTTATCAACACCGCGAAGGCAGGGTTGGAGCAGCTCGATAAGCGTTATGAGCAGGCGGCGTATACATTGCGCGCATCGCCATTTTATACGTTTCGACGTGTGGTTCTGCCGCTGATCCGGCCCGCATTGCTGTCGGGGATCGGGTTGGCCTGGGCGCGGGCGCTGGGCGAATTGGGCGCTACCATTACCTTCGCGGGGAGCTTTCCTGGTGTGACGCAGACGATGCCTGTTGCTGTGTATATTGCCGCTGAAAGCGACCTGGATACGGCAGTTGCGCTGTCTGTGGTGCTGCTGGCGGTTTCTTTTGGGTTATTGTTGGCGTTGCGCCTGGGGCGTGAGAGGCTAGTGGGGTGAAGGGCTTTTCCCGATAGTTGCTTCTCAACGGTGCTTTTGTTACAATGTCTGTAACATAAGATAGGGACTTTGTGGGTGCCCTATGCGCGCAGTGGTACGGCATGATTAGATGAAAGGTACGGAAGCAGCCTGTGTCTAAAGTATACGCAATCGCGAATCAGAAGGGGGGAGTTGGTAAAACCACTACTGCAATCAATCTTGCGACCTACCTTGCTGCCGCGGGACGTAAAGTGTTGCTCGTTGATATTGATCCACAGGGGAACACGACCAGTGGCATCGGGGTGTCGAAGCATCTTAAAGAATACACGGTCTATGATTTACTGGTACAAGAAAACGATGAAATGAGCATTTTCGATGTCCTCGTGCCGACCTCCCGGCGCGAGCTTGTGGTGGCTCCTTGTACGGTAGACCTCGCTGCTGCTGAGATTGAGTTGGTAGGGATGATCGCGCGGGAGCAGAAACTGAAGCAAGCGCTGGTACCAATTCGCGATCGTTGTGACTATATCCTCATAGATTGTCCTCCTTCACTTGGATTACTGACTATCAATGCGCTCGTAGCTGCTGATGGTGTGCTTATTCCAATCCAGTGTGAGTACCTGGCACTAGAAGGTTTGAGCCAGTTGAGTGATACTATTCGCATCGTAAAGAATAAGCTCAATCCCGACCTGTATATTGCGGGGGCTGTATTGACGATGTTTGATCCACGCACGCGCCTGGCTAGTGAGATTGTGCGGGAGGTACGCAACTACTTCCCGAGGGAGACATTTAAAACGATCATCAGCCGCAGCGTGCGCTTAAGTGAAGCGCCCAGTTTCGGTCAGGCGATCCTTGACTATGACCCCCATTCTCCTGGAGCAGTGGCTTACCGTGCGTTGGCAGAGGAGGTTATGGCTCGTGACTAAACATAAATTTGGCCTCGGACGCGGACTCGACGCCTTGATGCCGGGTGCCTCGGAGGTTATGTCGGCACAGCAGCCCTCACGCATCGACGAGAATGCTATTTTATTTGCTGCAATCGATAGTTTTATTCCTAATCCACGCCAGCCGCGCCGCATCTTTCGCGAAGACGATCCCAAATTGTTGGAGTTGAGCGCCTCAATAAAAGAGCATGGCCTGTTGCAACCGCTGGTGGTGGCGCGCCTGGATAGAAGTGGTGGCCATAGAAGAGATCATGAGGGCGATCCCTGGTTTGAAGAGAGCGAGACGAAGCACGAAGAAGTGGCGCACGTGGTGCAGTTTCAGATTATTGCTGGTGAGCGGCGCTGGCGCGCAGCGCGATTGGCGGGCCTAAGCAAGATACCCGTGGTCATTAAAGAAGTGACGCCACAGCAGATGCTTGAACTTGCGCTGATCGAGAATATTCAGCGCGCTGATCTCAATGCTATCGAGGAAGCTTTCGCCTACCAGGCTTTGATCCAGGATTTTGGGCTGACGCAGGAGATGGTTGCCAAACAGGTTGGCAAAGATCGTTCGACTATCACAAACTCAATTCGCCTGTTGCAGTTAGCGCCAAAGGTACGTGAGGCCCTGGTGAATCAACAAGAACATTTTACCGAAGGGCATGCTCGTGCATTGATCGGTATTGCTCGCGATGAGGATCAGATCACCGCGATGGGCAAGATCATTACCCTCAAATTGAATGTCAGGCAGGCAGAGGAACTGGCCGCACGGATAAAAGCGGCGGAACGTGCAGATAACGCGAAGCGATCCATTGTACCAATGCAAGCCCGAAAGGCTGAATTAGAAGAACTGGAGACGCGTTTTCGCAATTCCCTGATGGTGAAGGTTGATCTGAAGTGTAATGCCAAAGGAAAGGGCACAGTAGTACTACATTTTAATAATCAGGAAGAGTTAGAGCGTTTATATAACCGACTGGTGTCGCTCGAAGAATAAATTGCCGGAGAGAAAAGCAAGAGGGAAGAGATATGACGACTGTTGAGAATCCGTACGAAAAAGTGCGGCGCAAGATGTCTGCGGCACGCATAGAGTTTTTGGGAGAACTGGCAAAATTTAGTAAAGACGATGTGGCAAAGCGGCCCGCGGAGGGGGAATGGTCTCCTCTTGAGCTGGCCAATCATCTCTATATAGCTGATGGACTGGCCCTGGAACAATTGAAACAGGTACAGAGTGAAGATAACCCGCTGGTTGTGCCTTCTGAGGAAGAAGCGCCACGGCTGACAAATGCAGCTGAACCGCCGGTTTCGCTTAATGCTGTTCTGGGAGGTATGGCCGCGCGGCGTGAAGAGATTTTCGAGTACCTTTCTACTTTACCCGCCGCTGCCTGGGAGCGTCCGTTCCGCCATCATGCATGGGGGCAGCTCAAATTCTACCAGATGGTCAATATACTGCCTACCCACGATCAAATGCACGCCAAACAACTGTTTGCGATGAGGGAAGGACAGGTAGCGGAGAAGAACCCTTAGAGCTCCAATTCGTCGCGTAGTTCAATCAGGAAGGCGTGCATAAAGGCTGCCCGGCGTTGAGAGAGACGGCGGCCTGTTTTTGTGGTCATTGTATCGCTGAGTTTGAGCAGCTTGGAATAGAAGTGATCCAGCATGTAGACGTGATCATCGGGAGTATGTTCCTCAGCAAAGGGATCGGTGGGGTGATGAGTTCTAGTCTGGGAGTTGCGACGCAAGGTGCCGGTGATTGCCCAGCGTATGATGCCGGTTGCTCCGAGACCATCAAGACGGTCTGCGTCACGCACGACACGTGCTTCCAGGCTAAGCGGCTCGATATTGCGACTGAAGCTGTGAGCAACAATGGCATGGATAGTTGCTTCCTGGATATCACGCGGGACCTGGTATGTATTCAGTAGCTCTGAGGCAAGCGCTACCGAGAGATCAGCGTGATGGGTTGTGCCATCCTGCGGGGCTGTTCGGCCCAAATCGTGCATGAGCGCGGCCAGACCAACAACGAACTGGTTTGCGCCTTCCTGCTCGGCGATGTATTGGGCCAGTTTGTAGACTCTGTTCACGTGTTCCCAACCGTGAGCAAAGTCATCGACTGCTGTAAAGCGTCGCTCTGTCTCCGCATAGATATTTGCCAGCACATGTGCTTCGAACGGCAATGGCTCCATGTTCGTGTAGAACCTTTCTCTGGATGAGTCTCAGGGTATTTTACCGCGTGGAGTTCACTGTCACAAGCGCAACTCTAGAGAGGCTTGTTGTAGATACAATGGGTACAGCGAAAAAAATCTCGCAAAACCTGAGCACAAGAAGAGGGCCGAGCACTCGCGGGTGTTCGGCCTTCTTCTTGTGCTCATGCTCTGTACTAATGGGCAAGGGACGTTGATTGTTGGGTAACCTGCTTATCCTTCTCTACCTCTGTAGACAAAAGGGAGGAAAGCTCCTTCTCTGATACAATGCTGTCAGTCTGTGGATCGAAGACGACATTGTCACGGGAGCAGTAGCGTAATCGTTCCCAGTGTGCCATGGCGCGGTCCCAATCTGGATAAAGCTTGCTGGCTTCCTGGTCACTGCGCACTACTCTCATGAAGGTGGTGTAGGAGAGGACGAGCACGGCGACGATGCTGATGATTGCACATATCAAGAACACCAGTTCGAAAAAGTTGAATTCCTGACCAAAACTTTCTGATCCCACCAGGACGATGATGAAAAATATGAAGAAGCCGATGAGTAACATACTGAACGCCATGTAGCGCATTACGGATACCTTTTTTGTGGGCATAGGTGGTGGCGCGAAGCGCTCCATGCCTTCGTTATAGGCAGTTTCTAGTTTCTTGACTTTATCTACTTTGTTGCATACGGGGCATTGGGGTTTCTGAGTTTCGGTAGATACCATAAATGACCTCCCTATGTTGTTCGTGTTGGATGCGAGCAGCAAATAATAGTATTACTTAAAGGATATCACGAAGTTGTAGGTAAAACAATGGCATTTTCCAATTTGACACGTTTGGGTTGTCTCGCTACACTAGATGAAGACATTATGTGAGTTGAGAGGATAGTGATTTACATGGTTGCATCTATTACGATTGTGGGATTGGGGCCGGGGCAATGGAGTGACCTGACGCTCGAGGCGTACAGGGTCTTAGCACAGGCGGCGGCGGAGGAGCGGGCGGTTTACTTTCGCACATTGATCCATCCGACGATTAAGCAGCTGAAAGTTGAGCTTCCCGGGCTGCACTGCGGGTCGTTTGATCGCTTTTATGATGAGTCGAGTAACTGGGAGATGTTGTACCAGCGGATTGCGGAAGAGATTTGTAGCCTTGCGGCAGAGCAGGCGGTGATTTATGCTGTTCCAGGGCATCCACTGATTGGAGAATCGTCGGTACAGCACGTGCTGGCTCTGGCACGAGAACGGAATTTGAGCACCAGTATTGTCGCGGGCCTCTCGTTTATGGAGCCTGTTTGCACGGCTTTGGAGCTTGATCCCCTGGATGCTGGCACGCAGCTTGTCGATGCAACGATGCTCGCGGCTCTTGGCGCCGACGAGGTCGCAGGAAAGATTATTCCAACGCTGCCGCTGCTGGTAGGGCAGGTATATAATCGCCGCCTGGCAAGCGCCGTCAAGCTGGCGTTGGGTGAGATATATCCCGATGAATGGCCGGTGAAGCTGGTGAGGGCCGCCAGCGTTGAGGCTGATGAAACAGTGGTCACGCTGCCGCTGTACGAGCTTGATCGAAGCGCGAG